>ERZ778018.1254-NODE-1254-length-22833-cov-11.105277_pt1 | contig 22833 bp, 18 predicted proteins | sample MGYA00375748_ERZ778018 | MGnify/ENA primary metagenome ERZ778018 (study PRJEB29350, sample SAMN05509839) | bioreactor metagenome | biome: bioreactor; material: wastewater | place: South Africa: University of Cape Town | collected 2014-04-22 ... | reverse complement strand
CCACCCCTCATCCGGCCTTCGGCCACCTTCTCCCTCAAGGGGAGAAGGCCGTTCGAATCGGACCCTCCCAAGGTCTAGGAGCATAGGCATGGCGCGATACGTCGTGGGCTTGGACCTGGGGACCACCAATTGTTCGCTCGCCTACGCGGCGGCGGAGTCCGAGGACCCGTCGCGGCCGGCGGCGGTCGAGCAACTCGCGATTCCGCAGGTGGTCGGGGTCAACGACGTTTCGCCACGGCCTTTGTTGCCGTCGTTTCTGTACCTGGTCGCGGCGGGCGAGTTCCCGCCGGGGGCGCTGGACCTTCCCTGGAAGGCGGGGGCGGATCGGGCGGTCGGCGCGTTCGCGCGCGACCATGGGGCGAAGTCGCCGGGGCGGTTGGTCTCCTCCGCCAAGAGTTGGCTGTCGCACGCGGGGGTCGACCGTCGCGCGGCGATCCTTCCCTGGACGGCCCCGCCGGAGGCGCCGCGAGTCTCCCCGGTGGAGGCGTCGGCCGCCTATCTGGCGCACCTGCGCGCCTCCTGGGACGAGGCGATGGGGAAGGAATCCGGGGGTCGATTGGAGGAGCAGGAGCTCTTGCTGACCGTCCCGGCGTCGTTCGACGCCGTCGCCCGCGAGTTGACCGTCGAGGCCGCCAAGCAGGCCGGGCTTCCCGACGTCACCTTGCTCGAGGAGCCACAAGCGGCGTTCTACGCCTGGCTCGCCCAGATCGGCGACGGCTGGCGCAAGCGGGTGAAGGTGGGCGACGTGGTCCTCGTCTGCGACGTCGGCGGCGGCACCACCGACTTCAGCTTGATCGCCGTCGCCGAGCGCGACGGCGACCTGGCGCTGGAGCGGCTGGCCGTCGGCGAGCACATCCTTCTGGGCGGCGACAACATGGACCTGGCCTTGGCCCACGCCGTCGCCGCGACCCTGCCGCGAGGCATGGAGGGGCTCGACGCCGCGCAGCGCGTCGCGCTGAACCACGCCTGCCGGGCGGCCAAGGAGGCCCTCTTCGCCGATCCCAAGAAGAAGTCCGCCCCGGTGGCGATCCTCGGCCGCGGCTCGAAGGTCATCGGCGGGTCGATCAAGACCGAACTCGACCGCGAGACGCTCGACCGCGTCCTGGTCGACGGCTTCCTCCCCAAGTGCGCGCCGACCGACCAGCCGGCGAAGGGGCGTCGGGTGGGTCTGGCGGAGATCGGGCTCCCTTACGCGGCCGACCCGGCGATCACTCGCCACCTGGCGCGGTTCCTGAGCCGCCAGGCGGGCTCTCTGCACGCCGATGGGAGCGCGATCCGGCCGTCGGCCGTGTTGTTCAACGGCGGCGTCTTCAAGGCCGATCCGCTCCGCGCCCGGGTGCTCGAGGTCCTCTCGGACTGGGCGGGCCGGCCGATCCCGGACTTGAAATCCGACGATTTGGATCTGGCCGTCGCTCGGGGGGCGGCGTACTACGGACAGGCGCGCCGGGGCCGGGGCGTGCGAATCCGGGGCGGCGTGGCGCGGTCGTACTACGTCGGGTTGGAGACCTCCGCGCCGGCGGTGCCGGGGGTCGCGCCGGAGATCAAGGCCCTCTGCGTGGTGCCGATGGGGATGGAGGAGGGGACCGAGGCCGACGTGCCGGGCCCGGAGTTGGGCCTGGTCGTCGGCGAGCCGGCCGTCTTCCGGTTCCTCAGCTCCACCACCCGCCGCGACGACCCCGTGGGCGCCGTCGTGGAGCGCTGGGGATCGGAGGAGATCGAGGAGCTCGCCCCCCTGGAGACCGCCCTGGCCGTCGAGGACCAGGCCGAGGCCGAGACCGTCCCGGTGCGCCTCCACGCGCGAGTCACGGAGGTCGGCACCCTGGAACTCTCCTGCCGAAGCGCCCGCGACGATCGCCGCTGGGCCCTGGAATTCAACGTCCGCGAGACGAATGATTAGAATGGAGGATGGAAATCGTCGGGAGGGAGGCGGGACGTGTCCGCGAGGAAGAAGCCGACGGAGAAGGATTCGAAGCGAGGCCGGTATGGGTACACTCCCGAGGAATTGCGGGCGATGATGACGCCGGAGCAGAGGGCCCTGGACGATCAGGCCGACGAAATCCGTCGCGGGCTGGAGCGCAAGTTCGGAGGCGCGAGTTTCAACGTGGACGCGACCATCCGAGAGATCCGGGATGCCGAGCGTTGAAGGATTGACGGTGGGCGACGGCCGAAGTCGTCGGGAAGGAGGCGGGACGTGTCCGAGAAGAACGCGAAGAAGAAGCCGCCGGCCAAGGATTCGAAGCGCGGCCGGTATGGGTACACTCCCGAGGAATTGCTGGCGATGATGACGCCGGAACAGCGGGCGCTGGACGAGCGGATCGAGGAGTTCCGGCGCAAGCTCGAGCGCAAGTTCGGAGGCGCGAGTTTCAACGTCGACGAGACCATCCGAGAGATCCGGGATGCCGAGCGTTGATCGTTTGGTCATCGACAGCGGCGTCGTGATGAAGTGGTTCGCGACGACTGAGCCCTTCGCGGATAGGGCGCTCGAGATCCGTCGTCTGTTCGTCACTGGATTGATCGAGCTTCACGCCCCCAGCGTCCTGTACCACGAGGTGGGGGTCGTCCTGGGGAAATGGGGGAACAAGATCCGGCTCAAGACTCCTGGCGCGCCTTACATGACGGTGGCGGAATCGCGAGGCGTGTTGACGACCCTCTGGAACCTGGGCCTCCACCTCGCCGATCTCACGCCGGAATCGGCGGCGGAGGCCGTCGAGATGGCCGTGGGTTACTCGAAAGGCTTCAAGGACATGCTGTTCCTTCAACTCGCGAGGGAACTGGACTGCCGGTTGATCACCTCGGACGAGAGGATGGTCGAGGCCGTTCCGAAGTCCTTTCCCCGAAGTCAGGTCGTTCTGCTGAAGGATTGGTAGCGACCGCGACGACCGCCGCCGGGTCGGCCGATCAGGGCGACAGGCTGCGGCAGACGGCGAGGTAGGTCGCGCGGAGTTTGGGGAAGTCCTCGGCGGGGCCGTAGGCCAGGACGGAGATGCGGCGGTCGCGGTTCAGGACGGTGGCGTGGTAGCCCTTGTACTTGCCGCCGAAGAGGCCGGCGGAGGCGGTGAAGACCGCGATTCGGCCCTCGCCGAAGCCGCTGTCCTTGAAGACGCCGGGCGCGGCCTCGCGGTAGCCGTCCAGTTCGCCGACGCCGGTCTTGACGTAGTGCTCGTGGGCCTTCTGGACCGGGGCGAACGGGCTCCCCTCCTCGAAGTCGCCGGGGTTGGTGGAGTCGGAGCCGGAGACCAGGGAGCCGGTGACGTCGGCGTAGACGGTGATCTTGGCCGCGCCCTTGTCGAGCAGGATGTACGAATAGGTGTTATCGGCCTTGCCGCCGGTCTTGGCCTCCCAGCCGGGCGGATGGCGGAGCCGGAACGCGCCGTCCTTGGCCGATAACTCCACGGACGCCAGCGCCTTGTCGGCGACGGGGTCCGCGATCCGGTCGCCATCGTCGGCGAGGTCCTTGGCGTCGGCGGCGGCCTTCGCCTTGGAGGCGGCCGCCGACTCGGGCTCGTGGAACTGGCGGACCAGGTCGACGAGCAGCGTGTTCGAGTCCGGATCGATCAGCGACAGCACCGCGCGGCCAAGTTTGAACTTGTAACGGCGCTCGAACTCCCGGCCGTCCTCGTCCTTGAACTTCAGCGTCAGGCGGTCCCCCTTGACGTGGTAGCCGCCGGCCCCCAGGTTTTGCTCGTTGATCGTCATCGAGGCGGTTTTCGCGGCGTCGAGCGTCAGCGAGTACGCGGTGTGGGTCAGCGAGTGGCCGATCTCGTGCTCGACCATCGACCCCTTCCAGATCCCGACGATGGAGGCCGGCTTGAGGAACATGTCGTAGGCCATGTAGCCGGCGCCGCCGATGATCAGCAGCCCCACCGCCGCGACGGCCACGAGCACCCGCTTGTCCAGCGCGTCGGGGTTCCTGGCCGCCTTCCGCTTCTTCTTGCCCGTTTTTTTCTTCTTCTTGACGGCGGCGCCCGAGTCCGACGCCGGGGGCGCGGGGGCGAGCCGGGGGAGCGGGGCCGACGACGCCTCGACCGTCTCCAGGTCGTCGAACAGGCCGCGGGGGTCGGGTTCGGGCGCGCTCGGCACCGCGGTCGGCCTGGGCGCGGGCCTGGCGGCCGGCCTGGACTGGCGGGCCGCGTGCTCGCGGTAGCCGTGGGCGAGCAGTTCCGCGGCCAGCTTGTCGGCGGCGGCGGCGGCGGCGGCCTCGGACGGGAGCTCCCGCGCGCGGCGGTCGCTGGAGCCGTCGGGTCGGACCCGCGTCACCGCGAGCGAGCGGCCCTGGATTTCGAACACCACGACCTTGCGGTCGGCCGCGTCGCCGAGACTGAACCTGCGCGTCATCGCGTCTCTCCGCCCGAGCGGGCGCTGGGGAGCCTGCCGATGCAAGGACCGAGGGACGCATTATGACCACTCCCATGCGCGCGGACAAGACGCCACCGCCGAGACGGCATGTTTTAATTCAATCGGTTTCGAGCCCGAAGGGCGCGCGATGCCTTGTCGAAAACCACCGCGAGCGTGCTTCCCCCCTTCTCCCCTCGTGGGAGAAGGTGGCCGAAGGCCGGATGAGGGGGCGACCGGCATCACATCTCGCGTCCGGCCATGACTTTGAAGCTCGCGGCTTTTGGTCGCGCCCCCCTCATCCGCCCCTTCGGGGCACCTTCTCCCACAGGGGGAGAAGGGATTGAACATGCTCGCTCGCGGTGGTTTTCGACAAAACACCACAAGGGAAGAAGGGATGATTGCCGTCACTCGTGGTTTGGGATTTCGACGGAGGGGGCGGGCCGTCTTGAGGCGTGGGTCATCGCGCGTCGAAGAGGTCGATCGACTGGACGGTGAAGACGATGGCGGCGACGGCGACGGCGGCGAGGACGGCGACCAGGACGGCGGCGGCGGCGATCTCGCGGGCGACGGTCAGTCGGGGCTCGTCGGGGTCGCCGACGGCGCGGGCGAGGGTGTCCACGGCGCTGTGGCCAAGCTCGGCCACGAGGACCAGGCCGCCGGCGAGGACCAACAGGCACCAGCTCCAGTAGCTGACGCGGAGGATGGCGGCGACGATGGCGACCATCATCCCCCGGTAGGCGTGGGCGTAGAAGCTGGAGTCGCCGCGGACGGCCGCCTTCAGTCCGCGGAGGCCGGCGGCCAGCTTCCGGCGCGTGCCGCGGCGGTCGGCGCGCGAGCCGGGCTCGGGGGGGGCGTCGCCGAACTGGAGTCGGAACCGGTCCTCGTCGAACTCGGGGACCGGGAGCAGGCCGCGCGGGGACGGCTCCTCGGTGGCGCCCGAGGGGATTCTCGACGGGTCGGCGTGTGGGTCGCGGGTCCGGTGGGCCATGGGGTCCGCGGCGTCGGCCGCCTGCTCCTCGTGAGGGTTCGCGGGGGGCTCGCGCCCGCGTCCGCTTATTGCACCGGGGCCAGTCGCGAGTCGAACGAGTTCGTGCCGGTGCCCGACCCGAGCCGAAGCATCGGCGCCAGGCGCGGCGAGACCTGGAACGCGGCCTGGTACGCCCCGCGCTGCGGATCGACCGAGAGGCCCAGCGACAAGAGATAGTCGGCGCCGATCCTCGTGAACGACACCATCGAGCCCAGCGAGATCCGGTTGCCGAAGTCGTAGGACTGCGAGAACGTCCCGTACCACTTGGGGCTCAGCCAGTAGTTGACCGAGGCGTTCAGGGCGGAGGTCCGGATCATCGACGAGTCGATGACGCTGTAGCCGATGAAGACGCTTCCGCGCGGCGGCCGGGACAGCGAGATCCCCGTGGTGATGACGTTCAGCCCCTTGGGGTTGACCGGGCCGACCAGGTAGTTGTCCTGCGGCGTGCCTCCCTGTAGGTTCCAGAAGTCGAACCAGCCGGTGGAGATGATACTCGTCCGGTCGCCGAGGAACCACTGGTAATTGTACATGGTCTGCCCCCAGGGCTTGTCCATGTTGTCGCGGGCGGCGTAGGGGAAGTAGGTCGTGGAGGCGTCCAGGGTCATCCAGTCGACGATCCGTCGCTTTCCCTCCGGTCCGCGCTTGGTCTGCAACCTCTGGTGGACGCCGAAGTTGAAGGTCTCGATCGAGGCTTGCACGTCGTTGGGTCCGGAGATCGGCGAGAGGGCGCGGCGGAGGATCAGGTGGCGGGGGTCGTAGCCGTCGGGGAGGATCCCGTTGTTCCAGAGCGTGATGGCGAAGTAGCGCCTGACCATCTCGTAGGTGTCGTCGTCGAGGTCGTCCTGGATGGCGAGGCTGTTGAGCTTCTGGTTGGAGTAGGCGGTGCGGAAGTCGCCGAAGAAGCTGACCTTGTTGTTCAGGCCGTGGACGTTGAGCCATTCGCTGTCGACGCCGGAGTAGATCTTCCACATGGTCGCCTCCATGTGGACGCCGGCGGCGCCCCAGACCCGGCCCACGAAGTCGTTCCTGGGCATCTGGTTGAAGCGGCCGCCGCCGCCGATCTGGTTGCTCCAGCCGGTGAGCTGGCCCTGGACGTAGGGGTCGATCCGGACCACGTCGAAGATGTTCAGCGGCAGTCGCAGCTCGTGGTCGGTGAAGCCGCGGCCGGCGCTGAAGACGCCGCTGGTGTTGGAGATCGGGTCGAAGGGGATGAACGCCAGGTCGGGGCTGCCGATCTTCAGGGGGAAGAGGTCGTGGTTGTTGACCATGACGTCGGTGTGGGTGTTGGCGTAGTCGACCCCCGAGTGCGAGGAGTAGACCAGGCGGTCGCCCAGCAGGGTGTCGCCCATGCGGTAATAGTCGAACTTGGGGAGCCACTGGGTGTCGGTGCGGAAGTCCATCAGGTTGGCTTCCGCCTGGAGGCTCATCGCCCAGTTGTTCTTCTGCCACTGGCCGTAGGCGAGCGTCTCCTGGTCCATGCCGACGTCGTGCAGCCGTTTGTAGTATTCCTCCAGGAAGTAGCGGTCGGAGAAGTAGGCGTTTTCGATCTGGAGCTTCATGTCCTCGAACTGGTGTTCCTCGTCGTCGGGGAGGAAGCGCTGCATGTGGCGGAGGTTCCAGCGGCCGCGGACGTCCTGGAACGAGGGGGTGCCGGAGCGCTGGAAGCCGCGGCTGCCGGCGCCGGGGGGGCCGTTGGTGATGATGGCGGGGCCGGAGCCCAGGTTGTCGATGCCGTAGTCGCGCAGGCCCCAGACGTCCAGGTAGCCGAAGTAGTCGCGGGCCCACGACGGGTTCGCGTCGCGGTCGCGGCGGAACGGGTCGCGGAGGTCGTTGACCAGGTCGTTGCCGAACCATCCCATCTCGCTCCCCAGGGCGGGCCAGCGCTTGGTCCGGTAGCTGAGGTAGTCGATGTCGATGTTCCAGTTGTCGATCTGGCGGGGGTGGGGGATGCCGAAGAGCTTGAAGCCGTTCCAGTCGGTGAGGACCTGCTGGCCGAAGTAGTTGTTGGTGGCGAAGGAGATCATCCGCAAGGGCGGGTCGAGGTCGTCGGAGTCGCCGACGAACCGGGGCCAGTAGAAGATCGGGACCGGGCCCATGTAGAAGAAGTTGGTGCGGGCGTCGAACCGCCAGACCTGGTCCCGGGGGCCGCCCTGGAAGCCGCGGCCGCGGAGGGGCTTGCCCGTGTCGGGGTCGACGGCGGGGGTGGACCGGCGGGTCAGGGTGATCGAGCGGTTGGTGATCTTGTACGCCGGGTTGGGGAAGCGGCTGCCGGTGGAGACGGCGCCCGCGGCGCGGATCTCGGGGTCGGGGCCCAGCACGAGGCGGCCGTCGGGGCCCTTGACGACGGGGCGGAACTGGTCGATGCGGGGGGCCTTCACCTTCATCGGGCTGATGAGGTGGGGGGCGAAGACGTCGGCCTGGGCCTCGGTGCCCATGAGGCGTTCGGTGACGAAGTCGTAGTACAGGGTTTGGGCGCGAAAGGTCCGTTGATCGGCGCGGCCGGCGAAGTGGTTTTCGTCCTGGCGGAGGACGACGTTCCCCTCCAGGTACATCTCCATCGGCTGATTGGCGTCGTCGACGATCTCCCCCTGGGGGCCGGTCATGGGCTCCCCTTCCTCGGGGGGCTTGCGGCGCCAGACGATGGCGCTGTCGGCTTCCAGGTCGATGGTGCCGTTCTGGGGGGTGGTGGAGACGACGTGGACGCCGCCGCGAATGATCCAGATGGAGGTGTCGCCGGACTGCTCCTTCTGGATCGACATCGGCACGCTGCTCCGCGGATTGATCCAGGTGGCGCGCTGGGTGCCCGGAGTGACCGGCATTCGGGGCTCGGCGTCCCGCCGCGGCGCGCGCGGGTCGGCTTCCTCCGGCAGGTCGTCGTCGTCGATCGGGGGAAGGACGTCGTCGCCGCGCAAGGGGGGCGCGGGTTCGTCGTCGCGCTCTCCGGGGAGCGGGGCGAGGTCGGGGGGTTCGTCCCGATCCGGGAGCGCCTCCGGGGCCGGCGCGGGGGACGAGTCGAAGTCGTCGAGGTCGGGGACCGTGAGGCCGGGGTCGGCGTCGATGGGGGGGAGGTCGATGACCGGCTCCTGGGCCTCGATCGCCTGCGACGGCTCAAGCGCCGGGTCCGCGGGGGGCTTCGGGGCGTCGGCCGCCGGGACGAGGGCCCGGGCCTCCACGACGTGGGGGTCGGGGCCGCGGGGGTCGCGATCCGCGGGCGTGGCGACGGCCCGCGCCTGGGCGACGACCTCGCGGGCCAACTGGTCCGGCGGCATGGAGACCGGCGGGGCCTCGGCCGGGAAGCCGGCGCGGGCGACGAGGTCCAGTCCCGCGGGGGGCGACTTGAGCCAGACGGCCGAGGGGGAGACGTTCACGCCCTCGACGCTTCGAAGCACGGCGCGGCCGTCCTTGCGGGGGGGGGCGTCGCCGCCGGGGGCCTGGACGTTCCCCTCGGCGTAGAGTTCGGCCTGGTAGATCGTCCGGCCGTCCAGCTTCTGGCCGGTGATCCGTGCCACGATGCTGGAGGCCGTCAGGCCGCGGCCGTCGCGGGTCGCGCCGGCGACGCCCTCCAGGACGGCCCAGCGGCCGTCGGGGGCGTCCCAGACGAGGGCGCGGGTCGCCGTCAGGTCGATGGCTCCGGCGAGTTCCGAGTGGACCGCGCGCGGATCCTCGGCCTCGACCAGGCCCTGCAGCGAGGCCGCCAGGATGAGTCCGATCCACGCGCGGAGCCGCGCGGGGCGTCTGGGCTGGTCGTGCTCGCGCACGGTTCCTCCCGAGCTTCGACCGACGTGTCGGATGAGGCGGCCTTCCTTGGCCGTCCCGCGATTCGATCCGCGACTCGTTCCGGTGGGCTCGACGACGGCGGCGAGACCGGCGGCCCCGGGGCCGTCGCGCTCGATCCTCCGGGTTCGGCTTCCTCCCCGCGGCCGCGCCCGACTGGGGGCGCCTGATGGGAACGGGGATCCGATCCGAGACGTGGGTGCGAAAGGACGTTCGCGACGGACCCTACCCCGAGCGGCCGGGACGGTCAAGGCGAAGTCGCCGGCGGTTCGCCGCGTCAATCCGGCTTGGCGTCCCGCTCGCGGAGCAGGGCTTCCAGCCGATCGGCCCGCTCGCGCTGGGCGCGGGCCTCGGCCTCGGCCAGTTCGCGTTCGGCGCGCTGGGCGCGGGCCTCGGCCTCGGCCAGTTCGCGTTCGGCGCGCTGGGCGCGGGCCTCGGCCTCGGCCAGTTCGCGTCGGCGAGCCTCCTCCTTGCGTCGTCCACGTTCGATCTCGGCGACGCGGCGGGCGAGCTTGCGGTCGCGGATGATGTCCTGGACGTGCTGGAACGGCTCGCCGTCGGGACCGCGGATGACCAAGGCGTTGTCCTCCGGCGGCGTCTCGAACGTCACTTCCAGGCGGGGGCTGGTCCAGCCGTCGGCGTTGGCGATCGGCTCCAGTCCCGCGGGGCCGCGAACCCAGCCCTCGAACCGGCCGGCGTGGTCCTCGGGGAAGTAGTAGTAGTACTCCTCGACGCCGCGCGCGTCGTAGAGTTCCAGCTTTTGTTGCATTCGCGCCGGGGTGTTGCTGAATGAGTGGATCTCGAAAACGACCTGCGGCGCGTGCCCTTCGAGCCACTCCTTGTAGGAACGCCGCATCCCCCTGGGGCGGCCGATGGCGACGAAGACGTCTGGAGCGCAGCAGCGCTTGGGATTGGTTTCGTCGAAGTACCAGAGGAGGTCGCAGGCGACCAACACGTCGGGGCGGTCGGCGAAGAGGGCGTCGAGCCCTTCGGCGATCGTGACCATCCACAGGTACTGGGCTTGGCTATCGGCCATGGGCTCGCCGTCGCTGTCGGGGAACCTGGGGTCGTATGCGTCCCAGTACGGCGGGAAGGCCCTCCGAGGGGCCGCGTCGCGGTCGGCGGTACTCATGTGCGGGCCTCTCGGGTTCGATCCACGAGGACCGACGCGCGGTCAATCCTCGTCGAGCAGGGGGACGTTCCAGTAGGCGTCGCTGAGGAACCGCGACCAGCTGGCGATGCGGACGGTCGAGGCGTCGTACAGCGGCTTCCACGCCGGACGGTAGGGGGGGCGCTTCAGCTTCATCGCGGCCTGCTCGGGGGTGCGGTTGGCCTTGCGCGAGTTGCACGCGACGCAGGCCAGCACGCAGTTCTCCCACGTCGTCTGCCCCCCCTGGGCGCGGGGGAGGACGTGGTCGATGGTCAATTCCTCGGTGCCGGGGCGGCCGCCGCAGTACTGACAGGTGGCGTGGTCGCGCTTGAACAGGTTGCGACGGCTGAACGTCACCGTGTTGTACCGGGGTCGGTCGTGTCGGGTGAGGGTCAGCACCTCGGGGACGCGGAGGTTGAACCGGACCGTGCGGATGAACGGCTCGCCGGCCCTGGGAGTCAGTCGCGCCCAATCGCTCCAGGAGTACAATCGATAGTCGTCGGGATCGACGACCTGGGCCGCCTCGTTCCAGAGCAGGACCAGGGCCCGCGCCACCGGGGCGACGTGGACCGGCTGCCAGTGGCGGTTCAAAACCAAGGTCGGCCGTTGTAGGACGCTCACCCCCATGGTCGAGGCTCTCCACTCACGCGATGGTTGCGAGGAGCGATGGTCGCCGCGTCATTCCGAAAGGCGGGTCTTCGATTCGGGCGTCATAATCATACCCGACGCCCCGGGGCGGCACGCAACCTCGCGGCCCTCGCGATCCTCGACGAACCGGACGCGGGCGGCTGGTCGCGAGTTCGCGTCCAACCGTTCTACGGCCTGGTATTATGGATTGTGCTGAAGTCTCGGATCGGCGTCGTCGATCGGACGAGGCGCGTCGGAGCGGAGTCGACCCATGGCGTTGAAGGCGGAGATCGTCTCGATCGGCAGCGAGCTGACCAGCGGCTGGAGCCTGGACACCAACGCCCCCTGGCTCAGCCGCGCGCTGGGGGAGCTGGGGATCGCCGCGGCCTGGCACGCCACCATCGGCGACGACATGGCCGACCACGTCGCCGCGTTCCGGATCGCCGCCGAACGCGCCGACCTGGTCCTGACCACCGGCGGACTGGGCCCCACCCAGGACGACCTGGTCCGCGAGGCGCTCGCGAAGACGGCCGGCGTCGGGCTCCGCGAGGACGCCGAGTCGCTGGCGGCGATCGAGGCCCTTTTCGCCCGCCGCCATCGCGCGATGTCCCCGCGCAACCGGCTTCAGGCCCTTCTGCCCGAGGGCGCGGAGGCCCTGCCCAACCCCGTCGGCACCGCGCCGGGGGTCTGGATGACGATCGGCCGCGCCGTCTTCGCGGCGATGCCCGGCGTCCCCAATGAGATGACGCGGATGTTCGCCGAGCAGGTCGTCCCGCGGCTTCGACAGCGGCACTGGGTGGAGCGGGTGATCGTCCACCGCAAGATCGCGCTCTTTGGCAAGGGAGAGTCCGACGTCGAGGCCGACGCCCTGGACCTCACCGCCCGCGGCCGGGTCCCGGAGGTGGGGATCACCGCCAGCCAGGCCACCATCAGCTTCCGAATCAAGGGCGAGGGGCTTACCCAGGAGGCCGCCTGGGCCCAGACCGAGGAGACCGCCCGGACGATCCGCGACCGCTTCGGCCCCCTGGTTCTGGGCGAGGGCGCCGTCGATGTCGCCGAGGCCCTGGTTGAACAGTTGAAGCGAACCGGCGCGACGCTCGCCACGGCCGAGTCCTGCACCGGCGGGTTGATCGCCCACATGATCACCGCCATCCCCGGCGTCAGTCCGTACTACCCCGGCGGCGTGGTGAGCTACGCGAACCAGGCCAAGACCGACATGCTCGGCGTGCCCGCGGAGCTGATCCGGGCCCACGGCGCCGTCAGCGCCGAGGTCGCCGCGGCGATGGCCTCGGGGGCGCGCGAGCGGTTCGGGGCCGACGTCGCGATCAGCGCGACGGGCGTCGCCGGGCCCGACGGCGGCACCGCGGAGAAGCCCGTCGGACTGGTCCATCTCGGCCTGGCGACCGCCGACGGCGTCCAGACCCGCCGCCTGGAGATCGGCCCGGAGCAGCCCCGCGACATCATCCAGCGCCGCTCGGCGAAACAAGCCATGAACTGGGTCCGCGTGACCCTGCTGGAACGGCCCGACCGGGAGGCGTCGCGATGAAGGTCAAACGACTCCCCGAGGACTTCCGCGTCGAGGAGATGACCACCGCCGTCGCCTCCGACCGCGGCCGGCACACCCTCTACCGCCTCTCCAAGCGCGGGATCGGCACCATCGAGGCCGTCGACTCCATCTGCCGACGCTGGAACCTTCCGCGCGGGCGGGCGTCCCACGGCGGACTCAAGGACCGCCACGCCGAGACCGTCCAGTACCTCACGATCCTCGACGGCCCCAACCGCCCCATCGCCGAGCCCAACCTCAAGCTGGAGCCGCTGGGGAAAGTCCCGCGCGCCTACGGGCCGGCGGACTTCAGCGGCAACCGCTTCGAGGTCGCCATTCGCGACCTGACCCCCGCCGCCGCCGAGGAGGCGTCGCGACGGCTGGAGGCCGCCGGTCGCGACGGCGTGCCCAACTACTTCGACGATCAGCGCTTCGGCTCCGTCGGCTTCTCCGGCGAGTTCATCGCCCACGCCTGGCTTCTGGGCGATTACGAAAAGGCCCTGCGGCTGGCCCTCGCCGAGCCCAACCCGTTCGACCGCCCCGACACCAAGGCCCGCAAGGCCGCGCTCCGCGACCACTGGGGCGACTGGCCCGCCGCCAAGGCCGCGCTCGATCGCTCCTCGGAGCGGAGCATCGTCACCTACCTCGTCGACCACCCGACCGATCACGCCGGGGCCTTCGCCCGGCTGAAGCGCGATTTGCGAAGCCTCTACTTCTCGGCCTTCCAGAGCTGGCTGTGGAACCTGATCCTGGCCGGCTGGATCGAGCGGAACACCCGGCCCGAGCAGCGCGCGACGGTCGAACTGAAGGTCGGCGCGCTGCCGTTCCCCGTCGGGCTCGATCCCGAACAACGGGCGCTCATCGAGGGCGTCGACTTACCGTTGCCGTCGTCGCGGACGTCGCCTCCCGACGGCCCGCTCGGCGAGATCGCGGCGGAGGCGCTCGCCGCGTTCGGGCTGACGTGGGGCGGGATGCGGGTCAAGAAGCTCAAGGACGTCTTCTTCTCCAAGGGGACGCGCAAGCCGTTGATCCCGCTGGGAGACGTCGCCGCGACGATCGAGGACGACGAGTTGCACCGGGGGAGGCGGATCGTCCGGCTCGCCTTCACGCTCCCCAGGGGCGCCTACGCCACGATGCTGGTCAAGCGGATCACCGAGGTCGCGGAGGCCGGCGCGTGATCCACCGGCCGGACGTCCTCTACGAGGACAACCATTGCCTGGTCCTGAACAAGCCCGCCGGGATGCTCTCGCAGGGGGACCGAACCGGCGAGCCGAGCCTCGTCTCCTGGACCGAGGACTACTGGCGGCGCAAGTACCGCAAGCCCGGCAACGTGTACGTCGGGCTGGTGCATCGCCTGGACCGGCCGACGTCGGGCGTCGTGCTGATCGCGCGGACGAGCAAGGCCGCGGGGAGGCTGACGGAACAGTTCCGCTCCGGCGCCGTGTCGAAACTCTACTGGGCGATCGTCGAGGGCCGCCCCGATCGGGACGCGGGCGAGTGGATCGACCACCTGGAGAAAGACCGCCTGGCCAACGTGGTCCGCGCGACGGCGGAAGGGGAGGGGAAGTTGGCGCGGGTGGCGTTCGAGGTGCTGGGGTCGTCCGGCGGGACGACCAAGCTGGCGCTGCGGCCGGCGACGGGGAGGAGCCATCAACTGCGGGCGCAGTCGGCGTCGCGGGGGATGCCGATCGTCGGCGATCGGAAGTACGGCTCGAAGCGGATCGTTCGCGCTTTGGACGGCGAGCCGAGGATCGCGCTGCACGCGCGGGAGTTGGCCTTCAGGCACCCCACGAAGGGGGAGGAGGTCAGGATCGAGGCGCCGGCGCCGGCAGACTGGCCCGAGACCACGAGCGAACCGCGGGGATGACCGAACGGCCGACGAACGCGGCCGGAAACGACAACCCGGTGATCAAAAGCGCGGCGAGGGGCTTCCAGGGCTCGGACGTCCCGAAGCCGAGCGGGCGAGCGGGCGCGCCGGCGACCTTCGACGGGGAGGGGGCGGCGTCGGCGAACCGGCGCGCCTCGGCCTGGGCCTGGGCCTGGGAGGAGGGCTCGGGAGCGGGTCCGACGGGGCTGGGCGCGATCCGGGAGTCGACGTAGTCCCTGGTCAGCTTCCAGGACGCGGCGTCGAGGACGCCGACCGACTCGGCCTCGCGGCGGGCGAGGTCCCAGGCCGCCTTGTCCGTCAGCACCCGGCGGACGTACCACATGGCGGCGGCGGCGCGGCCGTCGTCGTCGAAGAAGTAGAGCGGCCGGGCGGCGTCGAGGGCGAGTTCGGCGGAGAAGCGGTCGACCTGCTCGGGGTCGAGCTTCTTCAGGTCGGTCGGGCAGGAGACGTAGCGGAGGCCGCGGCGGGCGGCCTCGGCGATGAAGGCCGGGTCGATCCTGGAGGCGTCGCGGAGATCCAAAACGGTGCGGAAGCCCTTCTCGGCCAGCCAGCCCAGACCGACCATGGAGGGCACGGCGCCGCCGGCGAGCTTGAGGTCGACCGAGTAGAAGCGGGCGACGCCCACGGCCCCGTTCGCCGGGTCGGCGTCCGGGGTCGGGGCGGCCTCCGCGGTCGCGGGCGTCGGCGAGGCGAGGGCGGGGGTCGTCCCGCCCTCCTCGACCGCGCGACCGCCGGAGCGGTCGCGCGCCTGGGTCGACGTCGTGGAGGGCGACGGCCCCGCGGCGGGCGGTTCGACGGCCGCGGGGGCCTTGGTCTTGATCGCCGCCGGCCGGGCCATCGCCTTGTCGGCGCGGTCGGTCACCTCCATCGGATCGAGTTCGGGGAGGTTGTCCAAAAAGCCGCCGGGGTCGTTGACCGAGGCCGACGGCTCGGCCCGCTTCCGATCCGCCGCGACCTTGTCCGGGCTCGGCGACCGGCTCAGCGATTGGGCCAGGTCGACGCCGGGGTTCTGGACCGGGCGTCGGGAATCGTAGTTGGAAGGGGTCCGCACGCCGGAGGAGTTCGACCCCGAGCCGCCGCGAGGGGCGGGGCCCGGCGACGCCTCGGGAAGCGCCTCCAGGTTGGTCGGGGCCTCGATGGCCGGCGCGACCGTCGAGGGGATCGCGCCGCCGGGGACCACGACGGCGGGCGGGCCGACCGGGACGCCGGGCACGAACACGTCGGAGGGGACTCCGTAGTCGACGACGCCGGAGTCGCAGCCGCCGGGGGCGCAGCCGACCGGGCCGAAGCAGCCGCCGCCGGCGTTGAAGAATCGGCCGACCCCCTGGCCGAACGCGCGGAACGGCGTGGCGATGTATCGGGTGGCCCGCGCCGGGAAGCCGCAGGGGCTGAAGAACCGACAGCCGGTTCCGTTCCCCAGCGAGGCGCATCCGCTCTGGAAGACCGCCGTCGCGGCCATGAGGCCGAAGGCGACGGCCCTCGTCGCGCGGCGACGATCCGAGGGCCGTCCTCGGCCGGCGCCGCGCTCGCGCAGCCAGCTCAAGCTGAACATCTCTAGCATCTCCCTTACTGTGGACGTCGACGCGCGAACGCCCCTGGCGAGCCGTCCCTCACGGGTGCGCGAGCGATCCGGGCCCCGTCGCCGGCGCCCCCCGCGATCCGGGTGGTCCGCCGGTCCCCGTGGACGATCGCGGGCCTCGTCGCGAGACGACGCCGCGCGCCGTCGCCGGGCGTCGGACGCGACCGGCAGGGGGCACGAGGAGAGGACGCGCATCGGGAGTTCTCTCGGGGGTGGCCGTATCGTGGAGTTCGCCGTTTCCCGCACGCGGGCGGCCTCGGGATGCCCCGAAACCGTCCCCACGACCCCTGTCCGCCCAGGGCCGTCAACCGAAACTTAACCGACGTTCCCGCCATTGCCAAAGATTCCCGAGGGCTCCTACAATGGGCGCGTAAGTCCAGTTCGTTCAGCCGGTAAAGTTTCCCAGGCTTGACGCGGAAGGCCGCCCGATGACCGCTCTACGACCCGCGCCTTCCGCGAGGTCCACGTCGCCCGCGAAGTTTCGCGCCGCGGCGCTGGCCGCGCTGGGGCTCGTCGCCCTGGCCGCCTTCGGCTGGCGGATCGGCGATCCGGCGTTCGTCGACGAGTACGCCTACATATCCCAGAGCTACTACTCCGACCTGTTCTTCGAGGGCGACTGGAACAGCCCGGCCTGGATCGACTTTCCGGCCTACGATCTGGTCCCCTTGCCGAAGTATCTCATCGGCGCGGCGCTTTGGACCGCGGCGGAGCCTCGACCCGGCCCGGCGGCGGCGCGGACGTGGTACGCCAACACTCACGCCGTCTTCGGCACGCCGCGGACGCTCCGGGTCGCGCGCGTCCCGTTCGTCCTTACCGGCGCCCTGGGCTGCGCGGCCGTGGCGGCGATCGCCGCCACGGCCTTCGACCTCCGCGTCGGCATCGTCGCCGGCCTCCTGCTGGCGCTCAATCCGCTCTACGCGCTGCACGCGCATCGGGCCATGTCAGAGGCCCCTTGCGAGGCGTTCCTGGCGGCGGCGCTGCTGGCGGCCCTGGCCGCGTGGAAACGTTCGTTCAAGGACCGGGCGTCGGGTTTGAGGATTTTGGCGCTTCTGACCGCCGCGGGAGGGCTCGCGGCGCTCGCGGTGCTGGCGAAGTTCAACGGCCTCCTGGCCTTGATGACGATCGCCGTCTGGGCGGGGATCGCCTGGGTGGTCCCTTGCGGCCCGGGTTGGGGCTGGCTCTGGTTCGCGCTGGGGACGGTCTTGACGATGCTCGCGGCGGCCGTCGGCTTCACGGCCTTGAACCCGTACATGACGGCCGGCCCCGACGCCCGCGCGACCGCCGACGCCGCCCATGTGGAGTCGATGGGCGCCTGGGGACGGTTTCGGTTCCTGATCGATCATCGTCGCGAGATGTCGAGCGGGCAGCAGCGGGCCTTTCCGCACAACGCCTTGAAGACCGTCGTCGAGCGCGCCCGGGTCGTCGCGGTCCAGGGCTTCGGCCGGTTCGGGCCGTTGGGGCCGGCGAAGTCGGACTCGACGATCCGCTACGATTGGGAGCAGGACCGCGGGGCGGTCGTCTGGCTCCCCCTCTGTCTGGCGGGGTTGGGATACGCCCTGGGTTACGGTCGGGCGCAGTTGCGACGTCGCGAGCCGCCGACGGCCTGGGCGATCGCGGCCTGGGCGCTGGTGTCGCTCCTGGTCGTGACGCTTTACCTGCCGATGGCCTGGGACCGTTACCTCCTGCCGATCCAGGCGCCGTTCGCGGTCCTGGCGGGGCGGGCGATGGTCTCGGCGTGGGGCGCGTTCGCCAGGCTCCTGGGATGGAAGCCCGGATTGAGGCCGAGTTGATGACGGATCGAGCCTGGATCGGCCTTCGCGCCGGCGTCTTCCTGCTGCTGCTGGCCAGTTACGCCTTCTTCTGGCACTCGCGCGACTGGAACACCGCCAGCAGGCTGATGCTGACGTACTCGCTGGTGGATCGCGGGAGCCTCTCCATCGACGGCCTCCAGGACCAGACCGGCGACAAGGCGTTTTTCCAGGGCCGTTACTACTCCGACAAGTTGCCGGGCTATCCGTTCCTGGCGACCGTCCCCTACGCCGCGATCCGCGCCTCGGGCGCGCGGCCGCACCCGCTGAACGGCCCGGCGCTGGCTCACTGGGCGGCGGACTACGGCGCGACCCTGGCGACCTCCGGCCTGCTCACCGCGCTGACGGCCGTGATCCTGATGGGGCTGGCCCGCGATCTGGGATGCTCGCCGCGGTCGGCCGTCCTGATCGCCCTGGCCTACGGATTGGCGACCCCCGCCTACGTCTACGCGACGCTCGCCTACGGTCATCAGACGACGGCGTTCGCGCTTCTGGCCTCGTTCGCGCTGCTGACTCGAACCGGGACTAGGCGCGACGGCCTTCGCGCGTTTTTGGCGGGGCTTCTGGCCTCGTTCGCGGCGGTCGTCGAGTTGCAGGTCGGACCGGTCTCCGCGATCCTGGGCTTCTACCTGCTGGGCCAGGTGGCGGCGCGGTCGCGACGATGGGACGCGATCGCGACGTTCGGCGTCGGCGCCCTGATCCCGGCCTTGTTCCTGATGCTTTACGACGTCCTGGCGTTCGGCGGCCCGTTCGACATGGGGTACTTCCACCACGCCACGGCCCAGTTCGCCAGGGTCCACAGTCGGGAGAACCCGCTGGGGATCGCCGCGCCGGACTGGGGCCGGGCGGTCCCGCTGCTCTGGGGGCGTTATCGCGGACTCCTGTTTTACGCGCCGATTTTGGCGCTGGCGGCGCCCGGCTGGGTCGTCCTGGCCGCGCGGCGGCGGTGGGCGATTTGCCTGGTTTCGCTGGCGACCTGCCTGGCGGTCTTCCTGGTGAACCTGAGTTACCCGGAGTGGACCGGCGGCTGGTCGACGGGGCCTCGGCTGCTGACGCCGCTTTTGCCGTTCGCGATGCTTCCGGTCGCGGCGTTGCTGGCGGATCGGGGACGGGCCGGGAGGGTCGCGCGGATCGCGGCGGTTGGGCTGGCGTTGGCGGGGGCGGTCTTGATGCTCCTGTTCCAGGGGGTCGGCGCGCGGATGCCCCAGGACGTGTACGACCCGCTGGTCGAGGTCGTGCTGCCGCTCTGGCGGGGCGAGCCGGTCCCGCTCTGGTGGACCGGCGAGCGGTTCGCGCGGAACCTCGCCGCGCTGGCGGCGCCGGGGGTCTTCTCCGGTACGTCGCCCGCGTGGGCCTGGGTCCGGTTCCTGCCGCTGGTCGCGTTTCAGGCGTTCGGCGCGGTCGCGCTGGCGTGGTTCGCGCGATCCGAGCCCGCGCCGACGGTCGATCGGGGTTCGAGGGGCGCGGTTAAGAGCGAGGGCCCTCATCGTTGAAAATCATCGCGAACGAGCGCGCATCCTCCCTTCTCCCCTCGTGGGAGAAGGTGCCCCGGAGGGGCGGATGAGGGGTGGGCGCGACCGAAAGCCTCTGGAGACGCCCCCCCTCATCCGGCCTTCGGCCACCTTCTCCCACGAGGGGAGAAGGGAGGATTGCCATGAGGGCGCCAGGGAAGGGGGTCCCACGTTTAAGTCGTCGTTAATTCGACAGGTCGGCCTCGCAGAGGATGTCGAAGCCCATGTCGTGGAGGGTGCGGCTGGCCTGTTCGTTGTCGTCGACGTGGATGACGACGGCGGGGCGGTCGTGGGGCTGGACGATCAGGGGGTAGGCGTAGTGGATGTTGATCTCGGCCCGCAAAAGCGCCAGGCAGAGGTCGGCCAGCGACGCCGAGGGGGGAAGCTCGGCGGCGAGAAGCTCGTTCTCGGCGAACGCTTGATCGTTCAGCGCGAGGATCTCGCGGCCCTGTTCGGGGTGGCTGAGGATCACCCGGAGGATGGAGCAGTCGGCCGCGTCGGAGATGGTCAGGCCGACGATCCTGACCTTGCCCCCCTGGAACAGGCGGACGACCTCCAGGAGCCGGCCGACGCGGTTCTCCAGGAAGACGGAGAACTGGGTGACGCTCGGCCAGTTGCGTCCGTGCAGGGTTTCGACGCCGACGTCGGCGCCGCCTTCCTCGCCGATGCTCATGAAACTCCGCCCTTCGCGAATCAATCGAGGCCAGGGGGTCGACCGATCGGTGACGCTTCCAAAATAATGGGCCCCATCCTTCCGGGTCAATGCAAACTCGCGCCGAGCCCACGTCGAGAATCCCAACGAGGCCCGTCATGCCCCTTCATTTCCGTCTCGCCCCGCTCGTGCTGCTGGCCGCCCTCGTCGCGGCTCAAGCTCCCGTCGCCGAACCCCCGGACGCGACGGCCCGCGAACTGCTCGCCGCTCACGACCGCGAACGAGCCGCCGAGAAGCTGCCGCCGCTGGAGTTTGACGGCACGCTCGCGAAGGTCGCGAAGCTCCACGCGCGAGACATGGCCGAGCGTCGCGAGATGACCCACGAGGGCGCCGACGGCTCCCGGGTCGGCGACCGCGTCAAACGCGCCGGCTACCACTACGTCCGGGTCGGCGAGAACGTCGCCCGCGGCCAGCGCTCCGTCCGGCGGGTCATGAAGGAATGGATGCGCAGCGAGGGCCACCGTAAGAACATCCTCGGCGACTTCACCCGGATGGGGGGCGCCCTCGTGAAGGACGAGGACGGCGACCCCTACTGGTGCGTCGTCTTCGCAACGCCCTGGGTCCGCCTCGATCCCGACGCGGCCGAGCGCGACGTCGCCGATCGGATCGCCGCCGCGCGGTCGAAGGCGGAGAAAGTCGCGCTGGAGCCCGACCCCAGGCTCGCCAGCGCCGCCCGCGCGCTGGCCGCGGAGACGGCCGAGCAGGCGGGCGAGCCCGAGGAGCGGCGGCGGAAGCCGGACCTGGCGGCCCTTTTGAAGAAGTCCGGGGCGCGGTATCGGGACGTGGCCGTCCTCGTCGGCCGCGGCGAGCCGACGGCCGAGGAGTTCGTCGCGTCGCTGCTGAAGGACGAGACGCGCGCGGCGACGCTGCTGGACGATTTCGACGCCGTCGGGATCGGTTACGCGACCGACGCCGAGGACGCGCCGGTCTGGTGCGTCGTGTTGTCGCGACGATGAGGCGCGAAGGAGCCGAAAGTCCGCCGTCGCCGCGATTTCGCGCGAAGCCGGCGGGCCGGACTGCCGAAGAATCCAGCGTGACGAACTCGAATAGCCGCGCGCCGGGGTGCGTCTCCCATAGCGGGAGGCGTCGTCGCCGCGCGACCCGAGGCTTTGTCGACGGTCTCCAACTCATGATCACGATCGAGACGAACGGCCGGGGCGAGGGGACGCCTCCCGCCCGCGGCCGCGTCCAACCCTAAAGGTGACGACCCTCATGCCGTGGCGACGCCTCCACCTGGTCCGGGCCCTTTCGGCCGCCGGACTGGCCAGCAGCCTGATGTTCCTCGGCGCCGCGGCCGCGGCCGGCCGAGCCCTCGACGACGAGCCCTCGACCCTCCCCGAGTCGGCGACGACCACCCAGACCGTCGATGTCCTCAAGGCCGTCGAGGCCGGCGACCTGAAGGTCGTCGCCCGCGGCCAGGGCCAGGAGAAGGTCCGCCTGAGCATCGAGAACGTCTCCGGCAAGCGGCTCAACGTCATCATCCCGCCGGGCCTGGTCGCCTCCAGCGGGCTCGGCCAGAGGGGCGGCATGGGCGGCGGCGGGTTCCAGAGCATGGGCCTCGGCTCGATCACCAACCGCCCGGGAAGCTTCGGTCGGTTCGAGGCCGCCGCCGCGCCCGGCTTCCGCTCGATGCCCGTGAGCGCCGCCGAAGACTCGGCACTGACCGTCCCCGAGGGCGAGACCGTGGACGTCACGGTGCCCGGCGTCTGCCTGAATTACGGCGTCGCCGCCCCCTCCCCGCGCGACGTCTTCACCCTCATGGACGTCGACCGGTACACCGCCGACCTTCGCGTCCGCAAGGCCCTGCGCAGCCTGGCCGCGCTGGGGACCAGCCAGGGCGTCGCCCAGGCCGCGATGTGGCGGATCTGCGACGACGTCTCCTTCCAGGAGATGGCCTCGCGCGACGGCAAGGTCCTCAACCCCCACGAACTCGCCCTGGCCGCGCGGTTCGTCGAGGCCGTCGACCAGGCCCCGGGCGATCTGGTCGACCCCGCCGCGCTCGCCGAGGGCCGCGTCTTCGTCAACGTCCGGGCCGAGGGCCCCTCGGCCGTCGCCGAGGCCGATCGCCTGGCCGCCAAGCTCGACGGGCTCCGTCTGCTCGGCCTGCCGATCACGCTGGTGGAGGGCGACGAGACGCCGACGGCCGCCGCCCCCGCCCTGTTCGTCAAGCTCGTCCTGAGCGAGTCGCGCGACGGCGAGGCCGTGGGCCGGATGCAGGTCGGCTCGACGCCGACGGGCGACCTCTGGCGGCCGCTGGGCAAGGCGGTCTTCCGCGACCACTCCTCGCTGGCGGTCCTCGACGCCCCGACCCTCGCCGCCCTCATGGAGCACGAACTGGCGACGAGCTTCGTCACCGTCCGAGTCGCGCGGCGGTCCACGACCAGCACCACCCTGCGGATCGACAACCGGCTGCCGTTCACCATCGCCGGGTTGAGCCTCCGCGCCGGCGCGTCCCCCGGCTCGCCCCTGGTCCCCTTCGACGCCGTGGGCCTGGGCCCCGCCCGCTCCCTCACCCTGCCGATCCAGGCCCCCCACGCCCAGATCATGGGAGTCGAGCTCAACGGCCTTTGATGTCGGAACGGTTTCAACCGCTTGCGCCGACGCGCCCCCTCTCCCGCCGGGCTGACGACCCGACACTTTTTCGCAAGCCGTCGCCAAACGGCCTTCTCCCCTTGAGGGAGAAGGTGGCCCGAAGGGCCGGATGAGGGGTCGACCGGCGTCGCGTCTCGGGGAAGACCCTGGATTCCAAAGGCTCCCGGTTTCGCCACCCCTCATCCGGCCTTCGGCCACCTTCTCCCTCAAGGGGAGAAGGCCGTTCGGCGCTGGCTTGCGTGAGAGTCGCATGCGGGATCCGATAAGTGTCGGGTCGTCAGCCCGGC
>ERZ778018.1252-NODE-1252-length-22846-cov-12.317669_pt1 | contig 22846 bp, 14 predicted proteins | sample MGYA00375748_ERZ778018 | MGnify/ENA primary metagenome ERZ778018 (study PRJEB29350, sample SAMN05509839) | bioreactor metagenome | biome: bioreactor; material: wastewater | place: South Africa: University of Cape Town | collected 2014-04-22 ... | reverse complement strand
CCCCTCATCCGGCCCTTCGGGCCACCTTCCCCCGCGAGGGGGGAAGGCCGTTGTGACCACCCCCCGAAAATCCGTGACGGTCGGTTTCAACGTCCGGAGTGTTCGACTGTGAAGCACGTAGCCGTCGTCGGCGCCAGCGGCGCCGTGGGCGCGAGGATGATCCGCCTCCTGGAGGAGCGCGCCTTCCCACTGGCCTCCATCAAGTTCCTCGCCTCCCCCAGGAGCGCGGGCAAGACGGTCACGTTCCAGGGCGGGAAACACGCGATCAGGCCCCTCGACCGGGCCGAGTTCGAGGGGGTCGACGTCGTGCTCTCCAGCACGCCGGGGAGCGTCTCCCTGGAGTGGAGCCCGATCGCCGCCGCGGCCGGCGCGGTGGTCGTCGACAACTCAAGCGCCTTCCGGATGGACCCCAGGGTGCCGCTGGTCGTCCCGGAGGTCAACCCCAGGGACGTCGCCAAGAACCGGGGGATCATCGCCAACCCCAACTGCTCGACGATCCAGATGGTCGTGGCCTTGAAGCCGTTGCACGACGCCTTCAAGGTCAAGCGGGTGGTGGTTAGCACCTACCAATCGGCCTCCGGCGCCGGTCAGAAGGGGGTCGACGAGTACGAGGCCCAGGCGCGCGCGTTCGGCCGCGGCGAGCCGGCGCCGGCGCCGTCGAAGTTCGCCCACCCGATCTTCAACAACTGCCTGCCGCACATCGACGACTTCCTCCCCAACGGCTTCACCAAGGAGGAAATCAAGATGGTCGACGAGACCCGCAAGATCATGGGCGACGACTCCATCGACGTCGTCCCGACCTGCGTCCGCGTCCCGGTGTCGTACTCGCACGGCGAGTCGATCCTGGTGGAGACCGAGAAGCCCGTCCCCGCCGCCGCCGCCCGCGAACTCTGGGCCAAGGCCCCCGGCGTGACCGTCGTCGACGACCCGACCGCCCGGCGATACCCCCTGGCCGCCGCCGCCGAGGGCCGCGACGACGTGTTCGTCGGCCGGATCCGCAACGACCTTAAGAATCCACGCGCGCTTTTGTTCTGGTGCGTCAGCGACAACCTGCGCAAGGGCGCCGCCACCAACGCCGTCCAGATCGCCGAACTCCTCCTGAAGCTCGAACCCGCCCGCGCGTAGTCGTCGGTCTTTACGGTTCGCGGCGACGCCGCGACGTGGATGGATCTTCCCCCCTCGCGGGGGAAGACAGACCGCGAGGCGGTCAGATGAGGGGGATGACGCGCGAGACGACCGTTGGAATTAGCGAAGGCCCGTCCGGGAGGCCCTGAACGTCGACGGCGTTTGGCGCGTCCCCCCCCCTCATCCGGCCCTTCGGGCCACCTTCCCCCGCGAGGGGGGAAGGCCGTTACCATCGCCTCCGCGCCACCCGGGGACCGTGAAGACCGACGCGCGCCTGAGCCGACCCGACCCGCCGGACATGCGCAACATCAAGCTGACGATCGCCTACGACGGCACCGACTTCCACGGCTGGCAGCGCCAGCCCGGCCTGCGGACCGCGCAGTCGGCGCTGGACGAGGCGATCGAACGACTCACCGGGACGGCCCCCAACACCGTCGCCAGCGGCAGGACCGACGCCGGCGTCCACGCGCTGGGGCAGGTCGTCCACTTCCTGACCGCCTCGCGCCACGGGACCGACGTCTTCGTCAAGGCGCTCAACGCGCTGTTGCCGCGGGACGTCCGCGTGTACGAGGCGGTCGAAGTCCCGCAGGTGTTCCACGCCACGCTCGACGCCCGCTCCAAGCGGTATCGCTATCGGATCGACAACCGTAAATTCGCTTGTCCGTTCGAGCTGCGCCACGCCTGGCACGTCTCCCGCCCGCTCGACGTCGACGCCATGAACCGCGCCGGCGCCGCGCTTCTGGGCCGGCACGACTTCCGAAGCTTCGAGACCGACTGGCCCAACCGGCTCAGCTCGGTTCGGACGATCTTCGACCTGGAGGCGAGTCGACACGGCGACGTCGTCCACGTCGAGGTGGAGGCCGACGGCTTCCTTTATAACATGGTGCGGGCGATCGCCGGCACCATGGCCCTGGTGGGGACCGGCCGACGGCCGGAGGCGTGGGTCGGCGAGGCGCTCCGGGCCGAGGACCGCAAGGCCGCCGGCCCCAACGCCCCGTCGCAAGGGCTGTTCTTGCTCCGCGTCAACTACGACCGCGCCCCGGAGGTCAAGACCCGCGGGGCGTGACGATGGACGGACGGCGCGGTCACTTGGCGAAGTCGAGCGCCTTGAGCATCTCGTCGAACCGGGGGGCGAGCTTTCGCATGGTCTCGTCGGGCCCGATCATGCGGATGAAGTAGCCCGAGCCGTCGGAGACGAGGATCGCGCCCAGGAGCCGGGCGCCGTCGCGGTCGGGCTCGGCGGCGCGGCCGGGGAACTGGGCGGGGTGGTAGTGGCCGGAGGTCTCCACCCGCGCCACCTCGCCGGCCTTGGAGGCGATCTTGGAGGTCTCCGCCTTGGGCGCGGCGCCGTTCTCGTCCTTGAACATCTTCCGCCAGCGGTCGACGTTGGCGTCGACGCCGCCGGCCCCGCCGGGGAAGACGAAAACGACCAACTCCGCCGGGTAGTCGTCGCCCTCCGCGGGGTCGACCTTCAACTCCGCGGCGCGCATCGAGGAGGTCGCCTTGGCCTGCTTCCAGTCCGTCGGGACCTGAAGCTTCAAGCCGCGGGCGTCGACGACGTGGGTCTTGGCCTCCTGGGCGCGCGCGTCGGCGCACGCGAAGATCGCCAGGGCGGCCAGGGGGACGGCGAAACGAACGGCTTTCATGGATCGGCCTCAAGGTCTCTCGGGTCGGGGCTCGCTTGCGACGCCCCGAAGATGCGAATACGCTGGCCCCGGCCGTCGGTCTTCACGTTGGTTCCCGTCCGTCGCCAAGGAGCGCGTCATGACTCGATCCGCGATCGCCCGGTTTTCGGCCTGCCTGGTCCTCGTCGGCCTGGGGACGTCCCCGGCCCTGGCGCAGAAGAAGGCCCCGGACGGCGCCAAGGTGCTGCTCTTCTCCGGAGGTCAGCGGCAGCACCACGGCTATCGCGCCCAGACATTCTATCTCAGCGACGCCCTGGAGGACACCGGCCGCTACGAGGTCACCATCAACGAGGACTCCGCCTTGCTGGAGACCCCGGCCCTGGCCAAGTACGACCTGATCGTCACCCTGGCCGACCGTCGCGACCCCGAGTTCAAACTGACCGCCGGCCAGCAGAAGGCGATCCTCGACTTCGTCCGCGACGGCGGCGGCTTCGTCTCGATCCACGGCGGCGACAACGCCCCGGCCGACTGGGACCCCGAGATCCGCAAGATGCTCGGCGCGGTCTTCTCCCACTTCGGCCTGCCCGACTCCAAGACCCGCAAGGGGGAGTACCTCGTCCGGATCGTCGACCCGACCAACCCCGTCGCCGCCGGCCTCTCCGACTTCAAGATCACCGACGAACTCTACTACCACCTTCAGATCGAGCCCGACGTGAAGCCCCTGGCCGTGGTGGACTTCCAGGGCGAGGAGTGGCCCGTCGCCTGGACCCGGACCTACGGCGAGGGCCGGGTCTTCCACACCGTCTTCGGCCATCGCGACTTCGGCCCCGACCAGCCCGACCCGCTCCGCGACCCGAACTTCGGCAAGCTGGTCGTTCAGGGAGTCGACTGGGTGGCGGAAAAAAGGTGAATCGACCCCGACGTCGCGGTTACACTGACCCTCGGCGTTCGGAAGGACCGTTCGACGACCCCTTCGCGGAGGCACGCGCCATGCGACCCGACGATTCGACGATCTCGCGACGGAACTTCGCCCGCGCCGGCGCGCTGGCGGCCGGCGCCGCGCTGGCCGCTTCGGGCCGGGCGGAGGAACCCCCCGCCGTCGGCGCGGTGGAGCGGGTGGAGTTGGGACGAACCGGCGCGAAGGTCTCGCGGCTGGGGATCGGCTGCGCCTACCTCGACCGCGGCAACGTCTCGACGGACGACGTCGCCGCGACCATCCACCGCGGGCTGGAGCTGGGCGTCAACTACCTCGACGTCGCGCGGACCTACGGCGCGGCCGAGGAGAAGATGGGCCCGACTGTCAAGGAGGTCCGCGACCGCGTCTTCCTCGTCACCAAGGTCCTCGAACCGACCTACGACGGCGCCTGGAAGTCGCTGCGGGAAAGCCTTAAGAAGCTCCAGACCGACCACGTCGACCTGGTCCACCTGCACAACTTCGGCGACGACAACCTCTGGGGCGACGACGCCATGGTCTTCGGCGCCAAGGGGGCCATGGGGGCGCTTCGCGAGGCCAGGAAGCAAGGGCTGGTCCGGTTCATCGGCGCCAGCGGCCATCTCCACCCCAGCCGGTTCCACCGCGCGATCGATTCCGGCGAGATCGACGTCCTGATGAACGCCGTCAACTTCATCGTCCGCCACACCTACGACTTCGAACACAAGGTCTGGGCCCGCGCCCGAACCCTGAACCTGGGTCTGGTCGCCATGAAGGTCCTCGGCGGCGCGAAGCGGGCCGAGGGGGGCTTCAAGATGGACGACGAGCATTACGAGCGCGCCCTCCGCTACGTCCTGTCCGTCCCCGGCCTGTCGACGGCCGTCGTGGGGCTGGAGAACGTCGCCGAACTGGAGAAGGCCGTCGCGACCGTCGCCGCCGCGCGACCGTTCTCCCCCGAGGAGGAACGCGACGTCGCCCGTCGCGGGCTGGAACTCGCCGCCGAGCCGGAATGGAGCAAGGTCTACGGCGATCCGCTCACGTGACGGAATCGCCCTCGCCCGCGCCGCCGCCTTGTTTTCTTCCAAAAACGGAAGTAACCTGGCGGCGGATTTCGAGACTTCCTATGAGGAGGGCGGGGGATGCGACGCGCGCTGCTGACGGCGGCCCTGATGGTCGGGGTCGTCGCGACGTCTCGGGGGGCCGACGAGCCGCCCCGATTTCCGATCATGGCGTGGGACTACGCCGACGACGAGCCGACCCTGCGGTCGATGGCCGATTGCGGGATCAACGCCGTGGCGTTCGTCCCGGAGAAGGCCCTGGACCTGTGCGCCAAACTGGGGCTGCGGGCGATCGTGTTCGACCCGGCGTCGACTCCCCAGCCCTGGAACGAGCCGTTCCAAAGCGGCCCGGCGCTGAAGAACCTGCCCGCGCTGATCGAGCGCGTCAACGACCATCCGGCCGTGATGGGCTACCATCTGAGGGACGAGCCCGACGCCAGCCAGTTCCCGGCGCTGGGCGAGGCGGTGGCGCTGGTCCGGAAGCTGGCGCCGGGCAAGTGGCCTTATATCAACATGACGCCCGGCATGGGGGAGGGCTACGACCAGTTCCTCGACCTGTTCGTCAAGCAGAGCGATCCGACGATCCTCTCCTACGACAACTACCCGCTGGGGCAGGACGGGAACTTCTCCTACGGCTACTGGGCGAACATCGCCCAGGTCCGCGCCGCGGGGCTGCGGCACAAGCTGCCGTTCCACACGATCATGCTGAGCGTCGCCCACCTCACCTACGGCGAGCCGACCGCGACCACGCTCCGGCTTCAGGCTTACGGCGCGTTGGCCTACGGGGCGCGCGGGATCTGCTACTACAAGTTCATCAGCCGGGAGTTGCCGATCCTGGACGCGCCCGACCTGGGCGATTGGCGGGCCGCGCCGCTGGATCAGTTCCTGGAGAAGACGCCCAATTGGGACGTCATGCGGGACCTGAACCGACAGATCGCCAACCTGGGGCCGTGGCTGTTGAAGCTGCGTTCCGACGTCGTGTATCACGTCGGCGAGGTCCCCGAGGGAAACCGCGGCCTGGGTGACGACTCGCTCTTGAAGGGTCTGCTCGCCGGCGAGTCGCTCCTCATAGGCGAGTTCACCCACGAGGAGGACGGCTCGCGCTGGTTGATGATCGTCAACAAGCATCTCAAGCACGCGACGACGTGTCAGCCCGACTTCCGCGAGCCGCCCGAGAAGGTCGAGTACGTCTCGCCCGTCACCGGCGAGTTGAAGCCGTTCCCCGCCCCCTGGTACAGCCTCGCGCCGGGGCAGGGAGTGCTTTTGAAAATCACGCCGAAGGCGAAGTGATTCCACCCTGTCGAAACGACGGCGGGACGAGCCGAAAACGATCTTCCCCCCTCGCGGGGGAAGACAGACCGCGGAGCGGTCAGATGAGGGGGACGACGCGCGAGAAGGCCGTCGCGGTTCGCGATAGCCCGCCCGGCGAACCTTGGACGTCAACGGTTTTTCGGCGCACCCCCCCTCATCCGGCCCTTCGGGCCACCTTCCCCCGCGAGGCATAGGTATGGCCACAACTTTTCGACTCGGAATCTGGGAAGGATAGGCAAGCGTCCGATGTCCCCTCTCCCACCGGGAGAGGGTGGCCCGAAGGGCCGGGTGAGGGTCGTCGCATTTCGGGATACGCTCTGGGCTTGCGTCATGCCGACCCGACGCTCCCCGCGAAGCGCGACGACCCTCACCCGCCGCTGCGCGGCTGCCCTCTCCCGGTGGGAGAGGGGACGGAATAGGCGATCTGGGTCAATATAGAGCTTGCCTATGCTCTCCAAATTCCTAATCGAAAAGTTGTGGCCATACCTATGCCCGCGAGGGGGGAAGGGCGTTCAATCGTCCTCAAATCCGTGATGGGCGGACGTCGGCGTCAGTCCGTCACCTCCAGGCGGACCTCGTCGGAGTTGGCTTTCAGTTCCGGGGCGTACATCGCCGCGCCGCGCGCGGGGAGGGCGTGGAAGCGGCCTGGGATCTCGGCGCGGAGGCGGTAGGCGACGGAGTGCTCGCCGCGAGCCAGCCAGGGGACGAAGAACGCGACGCGCTCGTCGCGGTATTCGACGTAGGCGCCCATGTCGTTGCCGTTGTAGCCGCTGCGGACCTCGACGGGCTCGAAGCCGGCGGCCTTGTAGTCCTCGAAGACGAGGTACTCGTAGTCGTTCTTGCTGTCGATCTTCAGCTCCACCTCGACCAGGTCGCCGCTCTTGAGGGTCGCGCCGTCGGCGAGCGGCTCGCGGCGGTACTTTTCGACGCGCTGGGCCAGCGACTGGCCGCGGCCGCCGGCGACGTCGACCGCCTTGTCGTCGCGGATCAGGCGGTAGACCCGGCGGTCGACCTTCACCTCAAGCCCGGCGCGGGCGATCGGGTCTTCAAGGGTGAAGTTGGTCAAGTACGTGTTGAAGTAAAGCGGGCCCGTCCCCTTCCTGGCGAGGGTGATCGAGTGCTCGCCGGAGCTTAGATCGTCGCCTTCGAGGACCAGCGAGGCGTCGAAACCGAAGAGGTTGGCGGGGGTGATCGTCACCTCCTTGCGGACCTCGCCATCGACGGCGATCGTGACGGTCATGTCCGGCTTGTCCTCGCCGCTGGCCTTGAGGAAGTCGGCGAGGGCCTCGACGTTGTAGCCGGTGTCGCGGGTGGAGTTCCAGTAACTCCCGTGGGCGCGGTTGTTGAGGATGTACTTGCTCAGCCGCGACGCCAGCCGGCCCCTGGGGTCGACGGCGGAGAGGAGCTTGAGGTAGAAGGCGTCGGTCTCGGTCTCGCTCCCGTACCAGTACCACCAGTAGCCCTGGTTGGGGAGCTTCAGCCAGGCCGTTTGGTTCTCCTCGTCCTCGACGACGTACTGGCTCAGGTTCTTCATGACCTCGGCGAGTTTCGCGGCCTCGCCGAACTTGTGGAGGCCCAGGCCGTAGAGGCACTTGCCCTGCGCGGAGAGGCCGGGGCGGTCGCGCTCCAGGTATTCGAGCATGCCGGGGACGCGGACGTCGGCGTCGGCCAGGACCATGAACACGAGCGCGTCCATGTCGTCGGCCTTCTTCCTGTAGGGCTTGGTCTCGGTCTCGCCGTTCTTGAGCAGGCGGACCTGCTCGGCCTGATAGCTGGTCAGCCAGGCGACGCCGCGTTCTTGCATTCCGTCCGGGATCGCCAGGTCGTTCTTGCGGGCGATTTGCAGGCCGTGGACGACCTGCGCGGTGGTGTGCGGGTAGGAGCGTTCGCCGTAGCCGGAGAACCAGCCCCAGCCGCCGTCGGAGAGCTGCATCTCGGCCAGGCGGTCGAGTCCCGCGCGGGCCATCTTGGCGACCTCGTCGATGTCGAAGACGGGGTTGCGCGCCGCCGGGTGTTCCTTGGGGAACGCCGGTCGGTTGGGGCCCAACTGCTGGGCGTTGAGGTTCGTATGGGCCGCTTGCACGGCCTTCAGATCCACGCCCATGTCGATGAGAATCCGCTGGGTGACGACCGTCGGCAGGAAGCGGTTGAGGGTCTGCTCGGTGCAGCCGTAAGGGTAATCGACCAGGTAGGGGAGGGCGTCGACGAGCGCCCCGGCGAGGGTCGGCGAGTAGCGGACCTCAAGCCGGGTCTGCTCCGGCCGGCGCTCGGCGGGGACGTTGATCTTGACGGTCGCCTCCGACTGGTCCGGTCGGATCGCGCCGGCGATCGCCTCCATCTTGAGCATGCCGTGGACGTAGGCGGGGAACGTCATCTGGGCGGCGTCGGAGTCAGAATCCGCGACGGCCTTCATGCGGACGACGGCCTGCCCCTCGTGCGCGACCTTCACGCGCCAGTCGACGCGGGCCTCGCCGCCGGCGGCCAGGTCGATCGTCCGGGACGTCTCGTCCATCGGCTCCAGGACGCTCCCTTCGAGTTCCAGGGCGACGAGGACCGACTTGGCCTCTTTCAACTTGCTATGGACGACGGCCGAGAGGACCACCTCGTCCTTCTGGACGAAGAACCGCGGGGCTTGAAGCCTGACGAGCAGGTCCTTGGACGTGACGAACTCGGCCTCCGCCTGACCGACGCGGGCGCCGGGGCCCATGGTCCAGGATCGGACCTTCCAGGTGGTGAGGCTGTCGGGGACGGGGAACTCGACCTCGGCGGCGCCGTCGGGCCCGGTCTCGATCGCCGCGGCCCAGAAGGCGGTGTCGGCGAAGTTGGTTCGGACGGACGGCGCGGCGGCCTCGGCGGCCTTGTCGTCGGGCTCGAAGGCGTCGGCGGCGACCACCCTTCGCATCTTCTCGGCGGGCGGCGCCTCCCCCAACGCCGCCGCGGGCGCGGCGGCCAGCGCCATCGGGGTCGCCGGGGCGGCCTCCATCATGGCGTTCCCGTCCATCACGATACCGCCGCCCATCCCGCCCATGCCGCCGCGCATCGCGCTCTTCCTCTTAAAGTACATGGACCCGTCGCGGCCGGGGGCCATGCCGCCGCCGAAGGCGCCCAGGTCGGCCATGGGCGTCTCGTCCGGCTTGAGGAGGTTGTGGAACGCCCGCGACAGGCTGGATTCGGTTGACGGGTGGTGCGACCGTTTCCACTTCCAAAAGACGTCCTTGATGTCGGCGACGTTCGATCCGCCCGAGATGTATTCGACGGCCTTGTCGTAGACCGCGAGCGCCGTGGAGCCGACGAACGGCTTGCCGCCGGGGCCGGTCAGTTTGAGGGAGAGCTTCGCCTTCTCGCCGGGCTTGTAGGTTGCCCGCGACGCCTCCACCTTCACGTCGACGATCCGCGACTCCGGCGGCACGGCGACGTCGCGGGCCTGGACGTGGAGCTTGCCGTTGGAGACGGTGAGGGCTTCCACGAACAGGTTGGGCATGTCGGCCGTGGCCACCGGGACGTCGATCGTCGTCGACTTCCCCTTCAGCCGGATCGGCTTGAAGTTGGAGTACACGCCGTTGGAGGGGCGAAGGAACAGCAAGACGGTGGAGTCCGCGCGCTCGGTGTTGATCTGGAGCCGCATCTTGTCGCCCGGCCGGTACTCCTTCCTGTCCGGGACCAGCTCCAGGTCGCCGAAGTGGAACGACGCGCCGTCGAAGCCCTGGCCGGCCACGGTGACGAGGTAGCCGCCCTCGATCTCATGCCCCTGGCCGTCGTCGACCACGGCCGAGATTCTGTACTGTCCCGCCTGGGCCGCCTTGATCGGTTGCTCGGCGCGGCCGTCGGCGTCGAGCGCGAGCGGCCAGGTTTCGACGGGGGTCTCGATCGGCTTGCCTTGATCGTCGTAAGTGATCTGCAACAGTTTGAGCGTCCCCTTGCCGACCACCGGCTTGCGGTCGAGGGTCTGGGCGCGGACGTCGGCGGTGATCGTGTCGCCGGCCTTGTAGTGGCCGCGGTCGACCCAGGTATACACGGCGAACGGCTTGCGGGCGACGAGAACCGCGCCGGAGCCGTCGATGGCGCGGCGGGACTGGTCGGTGACGGTGGCCTGGATCTCGTAGCGGTGGTCGCGGTTCGGGTGGGCGGCCTTGGCGAAGGCGGTGTCGATCTCGATTTCCACCTTGCCGTCGGGGCCGATGGGGACTTCGGCGTCGGCGACGACCTCCGGCGGTCCTTGCGGCCGCGGCCACCACCAGGCGATCGGCGCGCGCATGCCCCAGGCGTTCCAGCCGGGATACCACGAGGCGTCGGTCGCGAACCACCAGTAGCCGTTGCCGTAGAGCCAGTCCCAGCGGCCGACGGGGAACCAGCGGTCGTCGGCCTCGCGGCGGAGGACCTTGTACTTGACCGTCGCCTGGGTCACCGGCCCGCCGAAGTAGTAATCGGCCTTGACGGTCGCCTTGACCTTCTCGCCCAGCGCGACGGGTTCGTCGGGGGCGTCGACCTTCACCTCGAACTCGGGCTTCTTGTACTCCTCGACCCGGAACGAGCCGCCGCCGCGGTTGAAGACGGCGATCCCGTCCACGACGGCGACGCCGACGCGGTAGACGCCGAGCGTCGCGTCCGTCGGCAGTTCGACCTCGCCGTCGACGCCGCCGTAAGCGTCGGCCTTCAGCGTCTTCTCAAGGATTTTCTCACCCTTGGGGTTGTTGATGACGACCTGGACCTGGGCCCCGGCGAAGGGGGAGGCGTCGGGCGCGTCGTAGCGGGCGCGGGCGACCCACGCCTTGAACTTGGCGGAGTGGCCGGGGCGGTAGACGGGGCGGTCGGTGATGACGATCGCGGTGGTCTGGTCGAACCGCTGGGGGTTGCGATCCAGCGGCCAGAGCCCGGTGAAGCCCAGGTAGGCGAGACGGCCGTCGGTCGTTCGGGCGGTCGCCAGCCACTGGTGGACGCCGACGCGGGGCTCGCGCCGAGGCGCGTCCACGACCGCGAGGCCGTCGGCGTCGGTGGTCGCGGCTTGCTCCGTCACGTCGACGGTGAACTTGTTCCCTTGCCCGATCTGGCGCGTCCGCCAGCCGAAGAGCTCCAGCGACGCGCCCTCGACGGCCGCGCCGGAGCGGGCGTCGGCGGCGAAGTAGAGGTGTTGCTTCTCCAGCGGCTTGCGGACCAGGACCGTGTCGTCGACCCAGACGACCACGCGGGAGACGTTGCCCCCCTCCATCGTGGCGGTCAGCAGGTACGCGCCGGCCTTTTGCAGCGGGGTCGTCACGACGACGCGGCGGTCGAAGTGGTCGGCCGGCGGGTCGAGGTCCAGCGCCCACGTCGCGACCGAATCGCCCTGGTACTGCTTCTGGTCGAGCGACACCAGCCGCGCGCCGACGTCGTTGACGTCGGTCCTTTGCCAGTCGAGTTGGTCGGGCCTGGAGCGGAGGTAGTCCTTGACGTCCTTGAGGAGCTTGTCGACGAGGACCTCGTGGGCCTCGAACCGGACTTTGCGGCCGTTGCGGAAGGTAAAGTCGACGCTCGCGCCGCGGTCGGCGGGATGGGTGGACGTGGGTTCGAACCGGCCCCATGGCTTCTCGATCTGGTCGAGACGGGACTGGTAAGCCTTGTTCGGGTCGCCGTATTTCTCGACGGCCTGTTTCCAGTAGTCGGCGGCGCGGACGAACTGGCGGCGGTCTTCGAAGAGGCTCGCCAGGGCGACGGTCGCCTGTTCGGCGCGGCCGGTCTTGGGGTCGTCGACGACCGACTGGAAGATCTTGATGGGATTGAACTCGTCGGGGAGCGCGAACCGCTTCACGCCCGAGGCCAGCCGGGCGACGGTCTCGTCGTCCTTGAGCGTCTCCAGTCCGTAGATGCTGGTGGCGGGCTCGGCCTCGTCACCGTCGCCGTCGTCGTCCGCGACCATCGGCTGGAACCCGCCTTGCTGGAGGGTTTGCGTCCCGAACTGGCCGAGCATGAACTGGCCGAGGGTCATGCGGACGTCGTTGAGCAGTCCGGCGTCGGCCTCGGCGGCCTGGGCCAGCGCCCATCGCCAGCGCTCGCCGTCGTTTTGGGCCTTCTGGAACGACTCGGGGACGTGGTAATAGACGGGCGCGCCGTCGGCCGTCACGGGCGCGCCGGTCGAGTCTCCACCCCAGCCTCCCCAGCGGCCGCGGGTGTACTCGTCGTAGTCGGGAAGCGCGTCGAGGTCCGTCAAACTCTGGAGCCGCCACGCCTCGCCGCCGAGGCGTTCGAACGTCAGCGCGCCGGCGAGCGTCTGAAAGAACCGGCCGGCGCGGGCGCGGTCGGGGTCGCCCTTCATGGCGTCGATGGCGTGCGTGAGGAGTTGGAGGGCGCGGACGCGGTCGCGGTCGGTGGCGTCGACGTAGCGGCCGCCTCCGCCGCGACGGCCGCCGCGGGCGAACTCGCCGGCGACGACGAACCCCTGATGCGGGATCTGGTTCAAATAGCACTCGGCGACGGCCACGGCCGTCCGGGCGTCGTCCTTCCGCCCGGTCACGGCCGCTTCCAGGAAGCCGTCGATCTCGTCCACGCGGCCGAGTTGGTTCAGGCATTGAATGCCCCTGGAAAGCGCGTCCTCCACCTCCGCGGGGTCGCTCGCGGGCGCGGCGACGAGGGCCTGGTAGACGTCGTGGGCGTCCTTGAAGTTCCCCTGGCCCATCAGCGCGTCGGCCCGGGCCTTGCCCCGTGGCGGCTCCGCGGTCGGGAACGCCAGGACGACCCCGCACAGCGCGACCAGCGACGCGACGGCGAACAGGGCGAGCGTGGACATTTTCATGACGGCCTCGCGAGACGTGAACGATCCCAGCCCCGGCGCTCCGCGCCGGCGCGATCCTCATCCTAACCTAGAACGACGCCCGCGAGGGTTTCTTAGTTCCGCTGGGATTTTCTTTCGATGCGGAGCCGATCGAGCGGGAGGGCCGAGTCACCGCCGCGCGGGGTCGTGGACCGGGACCAGCGGGTCGACCTCGTCGCGGCTGGGCCAGACGACCAGGTCGGGGAAGGCGCGGGCGACGTGTTCGGCCAGGTCCTCCACGCCCGGCCGCTCGGTGGCGTGGTGGCCGGCGACGATCAGGCCGACGCCCAGGGCGCGCGCCTCGAGCGCCCGGTGGAAGCGGGCCTCGCCGGTCAAAAGCGCCTGCGCGCCCATGCGGACGGCGTCGGCCAGGAAGTCGTCCCCCGCGCCGCAGGCGACGGCCACCCGCTCGACCGGCATCTCCAGGTCGCCGGCCGCTTGCACGGCGGTCCCCAGCGCGCGCGAGACGGCGCGGGCGAGGTCTCCCAGCGACCGCGCCTCCTCCAACCGGCCGATCCGCCCCGCGCCGACGTCCGACGGCGGCGGCTCGACCGGATGGACGTCGATCGCCGGCTCCTCGTAGGAGTGCGCCGCGCGGATCGCCGCCAGGACCGCCGCGAGCCGATCGCCGGGGCAGACCGTCTCGACGCGAAGCTCGGCGACCGTCTCGCGGCGGCCGCGCGCGCCCACGGTCGGGTCGGTCGTCTCGCCTCCCAGGAACGTCCCGTTTCCCGGAACGGCGAACGAGCATTCCGAGTAGTCGCCGATCCGTCCCGCCCCCGCGGCGAAGGCGGCGGCGAGCACGGCGTCGCGATCGGCCTCGGGGGTGAAGACGACCACCTTGAACGCGGGCGCCGCGGCCCGCCGGATGGGGACGGCGTCGACCAGCCCCAGCCGTCGGCAGAGCCCGGCGTTGATCCCGTCGACCGCGCCGTCGAAGGCGGTGTGCGGGCTGGCGACCGCCAACCCCGCGCGCGCCAGCCGCCAGAGGAAGGCCGTTCCCGGCAAGTCGGCGCGAATGCGCTTGGTCTCGCGGAAGAGGATCGGGTGATGGCTCAGGATCATCCCGGCGCCCTCGCGGATCGCCTCGTCGGCGGACTCGGCGGTGACGGTCAGGCAGGTCATCACCCGCTCGACCTCCGCGGTCGGGTCGCCCCAGAGCAAGCCCACGTTGTCCCAGTCCTCGGCCAGGCTCGACGGCGCGAAGCCCTCCAGCCAATCGGCCACCTCGGCGACGGTCCTCATCCCTTACTCCCTCCAAGCCCGCGAACCGGAACGACCCGGCCGTCACGAGTTCCGAACGGCCTCGGCCGGCGTCGCCTCCGCCGCGCGGCCACGACGCCCGGGGAAGTCCCACAGGATCAGGATCACGGCCAGGCCCGCGACCGGCGCCAGTCCGGCCAGCGCGTTGGGCGCGGCGTAAGAGCCGGTGCGGTCGATCCAACGGCCGATCACCGGATGCGCCGCGCCGGTGACGACCCAGGCGGCGAAGCTCAACGCGCCGGTCACCCGGCCCATCCAGCGCGCGGAGATCTCCTGCGTGAAGGCGTAGTAGAGCGGAAACTGCCCCAGCGAGCCGAAGCCGATCGCCAAAAGCAGCGCGAGGAGTAGCGGCGACGCCGGCAGGTAGGCCGCCGCCAGGCTCAGGGCCGTCAGGGCGACGCACGCGGCGAACGTCGCCAACCGGGCGCGGTGGACGCTCCAGCCGCGATCCGCCAGCGCCCTCGACATCGCGCCCGCGACCAGGCAGCCGATCCCCGCGGCGACGTAATATCCCGAGGAGAACCACTGCACGGCCGCCGCGCCGTAGCCGTGCTCCGACTCCAGCATCTTCGGCATCCACGCGCGAAAATATTGCCAGCAGAGGTTGATGACGATCACCGTCACGATCAGGGCCGCGATCCGACGGATCGTCGTCCCGGAGTCGACCGCCTCCACGTCGCCGGGCTCGCCGGTCGCGGCGTCGCCCTCCGGGACGTCCAGGTCGCGCGGGCGGATCATCAAGAGCCAGGCGACGACCCACGCCCCTCCCAACAGGCCGATGACCCGGAACGGCGTCCGCCAGCCTCCGATTCCTTCGTGGTTCAGGGCCAGCACCACCATCGGCGTGACGATCGCCCCCAGCGACGCGCCGCTTTGGAGGATGCTGTTGCCCATCGCCCGGTTGCCGCGCGACAGCAGCCGCTGCGACGCCGCCAGCGCGCAGGGCCACTGGCCGGATTCGAAGAAACCTAGCAGGATTCGATATGTCAGCAATTCCCCATACGACGTCGCCCCGCCGGTCAGGAAGCCCACGATCGACCACCCCGAAAGGATCGCCGGGTAAAGCCAGCGCAGGCTGAACCAGTCGACCAGGAACCCGGTGGCGACGCTCCCGCCGGCGAAGGCGATCCCGAACCAGAACTCGAGGTTGCCGTAGTCCTCGTTGGAGAGCTTCAACTCGGCCTGGACGTGGCTGGCCTGCTGGGCGAGGGCCTGGCGGTCCATGTAGTTGAGGGCCGTCGCCAAAAGCATCAAGCCGCACGCCGTCCACGTCCGCCAGGCGACCGCCGCGGAAGGCTCGTCGATCTCGGGAAGTTCCGAAGCCTCCGCGCTCATGCCAGGCCCCCGTTCCACGAGCGGCCGTCCCAGGCGACGACCTTCTCCAGAAACGCGACGACCTCGCCGGAGAAATGCTCGAAGAGTCGCTCCCCCTTCTCGGCCGTCGCCTCGCGGGGGCGGCCGACGTGTCCGGACTCGCTCCGGTCCCTCGTCGTCCACCCGTGCGCCGCGGGGGCGAAGGCGTCGGCCCCGGAGACGGTTTCCAACGACTCGATCGGCCCGACCAATTCGGGCGCGAGCCGGAGGATCATCGACGTCTCCCACTCGCAGGCGTGTTCCATGTGGTCCTGGACGAACCCCGGCCCCAGGTCGGGAGGTTGGGGGCCGGTCGCCCAGTAGGTCGCCGAGAGCAACAGCAGGTCGTCGCGGTCGCGGTGGCGCTGACGGGCCTCGAAGACGGCCTGGCTCGACGGGACGACGTTCCCGCCGTGGCCGTTGAGGAAGACGATCCGCTTGAAGCCGTGGGCGAGGAGGTTCTCGATCAGGCCGCCGAGCAGGTCGAGATAGACGCGGGGCTCGGCCGAGAGGGTGCCGGGGAAGTCCATGTGGTGGTGGGAGTTGCCCAGCCAGAGCAGGGGGGCCCAGACCGCGCGGTCGCCCATCGCGTCCCGGGCGCGGCGGACGACCTCGCCCAAGAGCATGCTGTCGGTGAAGACGGGCAGATGCCGCCCGTGCTGTTCCACCGCCGCGATCGGCGCGACGACCGGCGTGTCCTTGGAAAGCGCCTCGACCTCGGTCCACTTCAGGTCTTGCAGCCGCATCGCGGGCCCCCCTCGCCCAGTCCCGAACCGCGCCGACGACCCTTCGCGACGCCGCGACGACCAGTGTAGACGAGCGGCTCGGGCGATCAAAGCGCCAAGCCGGGCGCGCCCGCGGGCCGATCCCGGCAACCCGGCCGGAATTTCAACATTTCAACACTGGAATCATGGTCGTCGTTCCGTTACAATAAACTCGTCGGATTCCGTTCGGGCGCGCGCCGTGGGGAAACGAAAATGCCTGGATGGTCGATCGCCAGGATGCCTCGCGGCTTGATGGCTTCGTCTCGTCAATTCCTCCGAACCACGCGGTCGATGATCCCGATTCATAACGACCCTTTATCGAAACGCCCATGGTCGAATCAGTCGGCAAGGCATTCTTCAAGACCGCCGCGGGCCGCGCGGCCGCCAGCCGTCCCAGCCCTCGGCTAGCCGCTTGAGTCTTCAAGCAGGTTTGGTGGTTGGGAGTAATCGTTTCGTCGGAATGGTGGGCGGGAGAGCCGTCTTCGGCGTCTTCCAGGCCCGTCGCGCCGCGCCTAAGTTCGGGAGCGCCCTCTCCGCCTTGCGTGAATGGCCCGTTTGCCTCGCCGGTACGGAACCGCGACTCGCCCATGGCGACCCAGGCCCTTACGATGAGGAGTCGACGATGTCCAGCTTCCGCGCCGGGGTCGAGAGTTACGTCGACACTTTCTGGGACGTCCCGTGCGACGACAACGTCGTGCATTCGATCGACTACGTGGGGCTCAAGCACGCCAAGCTGGCGGAACTGGCGCGGGCCGGAGAGAACCCCGCCAACTGGCGCCCCGTCTTCCTGCGCAACAACACCTACGACACCGGAACGCCGCAATGCCCGGCGGGATGCGCGGCCGAGGAACTCTACCTGGTCCGGAACGCGCTCACGCGCGGCGTCTTGAAGGGCATCCAGTACGACCAGGCGCTCGTCGCCGCCGGGGACAAGAAGCTCGTACACGACTGGTACGGGCTGCTCGACTGCGCGCACTTCGTGTCGCGCTCGCTGAGCAAGGGCGGCGTGTCCGTCGACACGGGCTACGTGCCGACGCTGGTGTCCACTCTCCACGGCCGCTCGGACACGAAGACGCTCTGCGATCGCGCGCCGATGGACCGGGCCAAGAACGTCGTCGGGCTAGGCGTCATGAAGACCGGCGACGTGATCGCCTACGCGCACAAGGACAAGAAGTATTATCATAGCGCGATCTACATGCACCCGGACAAGATCGCCTGCCATACGATGTCGAGGTCGCCCGGGTTTCCGGGGCTCGACGACGCCTGGTTTCTCAATCCCACCGAATACCTCTACACGCTCATCCATTTCACGGTGGACGACGCGCCGCCGAACGGGCTGATCGCGGCCCCTCTGGAGGGATGGTGGGAGGTGACGTGGCGCGGCGCGAAGTATTACTACTTCTACAAGCGAACGGGACGGGTGTCCTACACGCGGACGCGGCCCGCCAACACGCGCCATCCAATCTCCGCGCCGGCGGCCGAGGGATACTGGTTCGGCAAGACCGGCCGTGACTACGCGATCTGCTGGACCTCCACGGGGAGCGTCGAGACGTTCACTCTCGACGCCGCCGGCGCGCACGCGCGCGGACGGTGGAACGACGCCGAAGACCTCGTCGCGGCGAAGTTGCCGTGAGCGCCCCATGAGTTGGCGAGGGAGGAGACGAGGGGCGTTCTGAATTACGACCGATGAATGGGTGATTTAGAAGGGATCGTCGATCGCCGGGATGCCGACGGCGCGTCCTCGTCGAGCGCCGCGAGCGCGCTGTTGAGTTTGACAGATGGTATCGAAACGGGACCATCGTCAAGCAAAGACGAGGGACGATGGCATTCAGCGCCGACTCCGTCGCCTCAACCGACCTCCGGCGGCTCGACGCGGGATAAGACCGCGGCGAGGTCCTCGGGGCGCTGGGAGCCGATCAGGAGGCGGGAGCCGTCGGCGAGGGTGACGCGGACGCCGCGGTCATCATTTGGCGGTGCATGGGAGACTATGGGGCGTCTTGAGGCGGACGGCGTTTGGCATCGCTGATGGAAACGTTTGACCATCAACGTCTTAACGTCATCAAGAGGGCCGCCGTATATCACGATATACGCCGTCCCAAGAGGGACGGCGTTTGGCGACCATGACGAAAACGCTTGGCTGACAACGTCTTAACGCTGCCGCGAGGACCACTCTATGAGTCGTCTATACGTCGTCTATACGTCGTCTCCGATTGGCGCCGGTCCAGGGAGCCAGACCGCGAATCGTCGCTTGCCCACTGGATGTACGAGCCCCCGCTTCTTGAGAGTCTTCAAAAGCGACTGGACATGAGTGTCCTTAAGCGCCGGAAGGACTTGGCAGAACTCCTCTAACTTGCATCCCGCCTCGCGACTGGATTCGACATGCTGGAGCAACAGGGCCAGATTATGCTCTCGGTCGAGGCCTTTCTTGCGGGTATAAGCCGCCGTCTGGCCGGCGAGTTCGTAGTAGCGACGGGACAGCATGTAGCTCCGTCCCCTGATCCTCTCGATGATTCCGAGGTCGAGCAGTTTGGACGCGCGACCATCCAGATGCTTGGGGAGCCCGTCGCCACGAGCGACGGCGGCTAGTAACACCCAGTCATGCGCTCCGAGGATGGCCGAAGTTTCGCGGCAGACCTTCTCGACGAAACGGATGAAGGCCGGATCCTGGACGGTGCCGTGGAGGGTCAGCCCGACCTGATAGGCGTCGGTACGGGCGAAATCGGGGATCGGCTTGCTCTGCTTGATCAGGTCCTCGTAAATCAGGTTCATCCCCTGGCCCGACCGCTCGACGAGGCCGCACCGAGTGAGGATCTCGGCGATCCGCCGGTTCCGGGGTTTCTGGCGGTCGAGGATGTTGTCCACGTTGATGCCGAACGGGAACCCGCCCGGGCTGTCGATTTCCAGACGGCGGGGGAACTGGCGAATGAAGACGCTGCCGCCGAGCTGGTAGTCGCGGTGGCTGACGGCGTTGAGGATCGCCTCGCGGACGGGGCGCTCGTTGAACGTCGAGATGGGATGGACGAAAAGCCCATCCTGAAAGTCCTGCTTGTCGTTCCGTAGATTGATGAGACTCCAAAGCTCGTCGTAGTAGACGAAGAACCCCTGGCGATACTCCCGACGATCCTGGGCGGGGCCGGACTGGTCCGACGAACGGTATTCGAAGACGACCTCGGCCTGGGCGAGATGACGCCCGAGGGCCGCGCGAGTCCCGAAGAGGATCAAGGCCGCGTAGGTCAGGCCGCCGTCGATCAACGCCTCGGCATCGATTAGCAGTTCTTCATAACTCAAACCCTCCAGACGCTCGGCCGTCGAGAGGTTCTCGGCCTTGCGCGCCTTGGCGATCCAGCGGTCTCGAAAGTCCTCGATCGCCTCTGGATCGAGATGCGCCATCGTTAGCCCAGGGCAGAGGTCCGCCGAAAAGTCGTGTCCGCTCTCGGCGAAGATCGCGCGGAGCCGGTTCTCGGACATCGCGACGAGTTCGTCCCCGTCCCGCATCCAATAGCGACCGTCGTACTTGATGGGCGTGCCCACCGGGCGGTTTGGAATATGGAAGACGAGGACTCGACCGTCGGGACCGCAATCGGGATGGCGGATCTCCTCGAAATCGATGGCCAGCGGGATCCGATCGCACAAGCCGCGGCGGGTCCGCTCCGGCTGGTCGAACGCCTTGGACCCGACGACCTTTCGGGGACGCTTATCCGTCACGCCGAGAATGATGCGGCCGCCTCCCTCGTTGGCCAGCGCCGCGACGTATTTGCACAAGAGTTCGAAGTCGAATCGCCCCTTGGCTTCCTTGAATTCGAACTCCTCTCCCTCTTTCTCTCGCATCCATCCTTCAAGAACGGCGATACGGGCGGGGTCGGAACTCATGAGCCGAACTCCGATGTGGAACGATCAGACGTCCAACGCCGATCCCGCCGCCTCACCCCGCGTCCGGCTGGTCGGGGCGGGAGAGGACCGCGGCGAGGTCCTCGGGGCGCTGGGAGCCGATCAGGAGGCGGGAGCCGTCGGCGAGGGTGACGCGGACGCCGCGGTCGCCGCGGGCGGTGAAGACGCGCTCGCCGTCGCGGAGGCGGTGGATCCCCCAGCCGAGGTGGTCGCGGATCGGGCGGAAGCGAACCGTCTGGCAGCACTTCACGTCGGCGAGCGCGATCGTCCGACGGTAGATCGGCAGCCAGCCGTACCAGACCGTCGCCACGTCGCCGGCGACCTCGGTGGTCATGTGCAACGCCGTGACGATCACGAGGAACGGGAACCCCAGCCCTAGTCCCAGCCCGGCCAGGAACCCCGGCGACGCCGCGCGCGTCGCCAGGTCGGGCAGGTCGGCGCGATGGGCCCAGCACAGGACGGCCATGCCGCAGAGGCATTCCAGCAGGGCGACGAGGGCGTACACCCTCCAGTCGAAGTATTGCTCTTCGTGGTAGAGGGCCGCGGCGGGCCGGAACGTCGCGACGCTCGACACGCTCAACCCCCCTCGGGTCCCGAGGGCCCGCCAAGATCCCGCGGCTCGTTCCAACGGCCCAACGCGCGCTCGGTCGCCTGGAACCCGAAGTCCGCCACCCGATCCGGCGGCGAGGCCCAAAGCGACGGGTTGAGCACCTCCAGCGACACCGGCCCGTCATAACCGATCGACCCCAGATGATCGAGGATCGGCCCGATCCGGAAGTCCCCCTCGCCGGGGAGGATCCGGTCGGAGTCGCCGGCAAGTTCGCGCGGGGTGCCCGCCAGGTCGCAGATCTGGACCCAGGCCAGGTTGTCCCTGGTCAGGAGCCCGAGGTCCTCGAACTTGCTGGGCCCGGTGTAGTAATGGAACAGGTCCAGGCAGACGCCGACGTGCGGCGATCCGCACTGGTCGATCAGCGCCAAGGTGGTGTCGAGGCTGGCGCAAAAGGCCGCGCCGCGCTGGAATTCCAGGGCGATCTTGACGCCGTGCGCGCCGGCCAGCGCGCCGGCCTCGGCCAGCGAGGCGGCGGCCAGGGGATAGTCTTCCGGCCTGGGCGTCTGGTGGAAGTCGACCGCGACGACCAGCACCGGCACGCCGAGTTCCTTGAGCAGGGTCAGGCGGCGGCGGAAGAGTTCCCAGTGGGCGTCGCGCTGGGCGCCCCTGGAGAGCAGGAGCCCTCCCTGACCGGCGGCGGCGGCGGCGGTCAGGTCGTGTTTCTCCAGCAGGCCGCGAAGGTCGGCGACGGAGTTCTCGCGGAGATAGTCCTCGACCTTCGTCAGCCACAACTCCACCAGCGACCAGCCGCAGTGGCCGTAGGCCCGCAGGTCGGCCCTGGTCGCCGCGTTCATGGTCGTGGCCTGGCTGATGCAGGGCTTCATGGGCTTACTCGGCGGCGGGGACGGCCCCGCCTTCCAGCAGGTCGCGAAGCGCCGCGGCGGCGCCGGCGGCGGGCACCCGCCATTGTCGGCAACTGTCGCGGTCGCGGAAGGTCACGGTGTCGTCCGTCATGGTCTGGCTGTCGACGGTGATGCAGAACGGCGTGCCGGCCTCGTCCTGGCGGCGGTAGCGGCGGCCGACGGCCCCCTTCTCGTCGTAGGCGACGTTGTGATTCCTCTTCAACTCCCGATGGATCGCCTGGGCCTTCTCGGGCATGCCGTCGCGCTTCACCAGCGGGAAGACGGCCGCCTTCACCGGCGCGAGCCGGGGATGGAACCGAAGGACCGTGCGGACCTCCCCGCCGACCTCGTCCTCGGCGAAGGCCTCGCACAAAAACGCCAACGTGGCGCGGTCGGCGCCGGCGGAGGGCTCGACGACGTGGGGGGTGAACCGCTCCTTCTTCTCCTCGTCGAAGTAGCTCAGGTCCTTGCCGCTGAACTTCATGTGCTGGGTCAGGTCGTAGTCGCCGCGGTGGGCGACGCCCTCCAGCTCGCTGACGCCGAAGGGGAAGGCGTACTCGATGTCGGCGGTGGCCGTCGAGTAGAACGCCAACTCCTCCGCGTCGTGGTCGCGCAGGCGGAGCCGATCCGACCGTAGCCCCAGCCCGGTGTACCAGGCGAAGCGGGCGTCGCGCCAGTACTTGTACCAGTCCTTCGCCTCCTCGGGGCGGCAGAAGAACTCGATCTCCATCTGTTCGAACTCGCGGGAGCGGAACGTGAAGTTGCGGGGGTTGATCTCGTTCCGGAAGCTCTTGCCGATCTGGGCGATCCCGAAGGGGAGCTTCACCCGCGCGGTGTCGACCACGTTCTTGAAGTTGGCGAAGATCCCCTGGGCCGTCTCCGGCCGCAGGTAGGCGACGTTCGACTCCGACTCCAGCGCTCCGACGTAAGTCTTGAACATCAAGTTGAACGACCGCGGCTCGGTGAGCGTGCCGCTCTCGTCGGTCGCCGGGCCGACGACCTTGATCCGGTCCTCGGCGGCGATCTGGAGGTAAGGCGTCACCTCCGGCGGGTCGGTCGGCTTGCCGAACTTTCTGGCGAGCTTGACGGCCCGCTTCTCGACGCCCTCGGCCGCCTCCTCCGGCGAGCCCCCCAGCCCGGCGAGCCAGGCCTCCGTCGGCTCCCCCTTGGCGTTGGTCGCGGGGAAGAGGTAGGCGAAGACGTACATCTGGTCGGCCCGGTAGCGCTCCTTGGTCGCCCGGCAGTCGACCATCGGGTCGCTGAACCCGCCGACGTGGCCCGACGCCTCCCAG
>ERZ778018.1241-NODE-1241-length-23082-cov-22.866722_pt1 | contig 23082 bp, 23 predicted proteins | sample MGYA00375748_ERZ778018 | MGnify/ENA primary metagenome ERZ778018 (study PRJEB29350, sample SAMN05509839) | bioreactor metagenome | biome: bioreactor; material: wastewater | place: South Africa: University of Cape Town | collected 2014-04-22 ... | reverse complement strand
ACGCGATCGCGATCCTCGACACCCACCCGCGCGCGCCCACGGGCTGGGCCACCGCCCTGAACGCGGTCGCGGACTCCGACCCGCGGCAGCGCGACTCCGTATGGCTCGGCGTCCGGCAATCACTCGCGGCGCTCGGCGACCCGGATGTTCTTGCTGCTGTCTCGCCGGGGCCGGGGGAGCAGTTCGACCCCGCCGCGTTCATCCAAGATTGCGGAACGCTGTATTTGGTCGGCACCGCGACCGGGGCGGGGGCGGCGGCGAACCTGGTCGCGGCGTTCATTGAGGACATCGTCGAAACCGCACGGCATCTCGCCGCCGCCTCCCCCGGGGCCAGGCTGGATCCGCCGATCACGATGATGCTCAACGAGATCGGCAACCTCTCACCGCTACCGTCCCTGCCCACGTTGATGTCGGAAGGCGGCGGCACCGGCATCTGCACCTGGGCGATCCTGCAATCCCTGGCACAGGCCCGCCACAAATGGGGAGAGCAGGCCGCCGCAACCCTATGGGACGCCTCGACCACCAAGATCATTTTGGGTGGTGGCAGTGACGCCGGCGACCTGCGCGATCTCGTCTTCGTTGTCGGCGACCGCGACGAAATCACCTGGGCGGAAAGCCGCGGGTATGACGGGCAACGCAGCCGCTCCTCATCGCTGCGCCGCATCCCCATTCTTGATTCCGGACGGCTCCGCACCCTACCGGACGGCGCGGCGATGCTGCTCCTGCGATCCGTGCCGCCCGCGGTCATCCGAATGCGCCGCTGGACCGACCGCACCGGTGCCAGACACCGTTCTCAACGTCGGTCAGCAAGGTGCAATTCCGACGAGATTCACGCTGCATTCACTCGAAATGTTGATAATTCCGTGATGCGAGCGCACGATGGGCAAACCTCCATCGTCAGCGGGGAGGTGACGAAGCGATGAAGCGATTGATCGCAGCCGTACTGACCGCGACCACGATGACGCTTGCCTCCTGCACCGCCATCACGGCCACCGAACCCAGCACAACCTCAGACCCTGCCACCAACACGGCGGGCACGACCGCGCCGACGACCGCCGGATCGACGACCCCGGACCCCATCGAATCGTGGCTGAACGGCACGACGACCACGAGCAGCTCACCCACCAGCACGTCGACGACAGGTACCACGGTCTCGTCGACCGCGCCGTCGACCACCGTCACCGGCGACGTATACGACGCCATCCCGGTCACGATCCCCGCCACGATCACCGGGGCGGATTTGAAGATCGCGAATCAGGCTGTCTCGGTGTGGCGAAACGCGATGCGCGTGTTCGATCAGTCCCTGCAAGATCCCGGCGGCAAGGACTGGAAGACGACGATTTACCAGTACGCCAATGACCCTGCGGCGCTGAAGCAGATGTCGTTGATCAACACGTTCATCAAACAAGGCATTCATCAGGTCGGCGAAGCTGGCTACACCGCCGAGGTTCTCAGCGCGGTCAAACATAATGTGCAGATCAAGACGTGTGTGGATCTCAGTAAGTACAACGTGATTGACGGCCAAGGCGAATCGGTTCTGAAACCTGACGTCGTGTCCCGATTTTCGAGAACGTTCAGTATCAGCTTCTACTATGGCGAAAAACCTGAGCTCTGGTTCCTGAATGACATCACGACACCGAATCCGCCCGAGTCATGCTGATCGCAGTTCGTTCACTCCTGTGCGTGGTCGCGAGCGCTGGCCTCGCGGCCATATTCAGTGTCGCGACGACACCAATCGCATCTGCTGAGACCTGTGGATATTTGGACCCAATTTCGTTCGAGTACGTTGTCTGCGCAGGCATAAACGGAGATGGAGAGGGCCAGGGACCGACAAATTCCAGCGACCAACCCTGCTTTGCAGTTGCTATTGGGCAACCCAAACCTGATGACCCGGTCTGGATGCAGTACATCCCCGCAGGTGCGGACCCGGCCGACTATGTGCTGATGCAGACGGGCTGCGGCGCAACTGATTGGCAAGCCCCGGACATATTCGCAGTACTGAAGAACACCGATCCGCCGCCGGACCCGTACTCCCTGGCGCAGGAGGCGATTGCGAAGCTGCCGATTCCGTTGCCGCGTATCGCCTTTGGGCCGAATGCGGAGCAGGTGGCAGTGAATGTTCCGGTGTGGCTGTGGGTTTCGAATCCGGATCCGGTGTCGGCTTCGGCCACGGATCGGACGGTGACGGTCACGGCGACCGCGACACTGGCCTCGGTGACGTGGTCGATGGGTGAACCCGATGCGGTTGATGTCTCGTGCACGGGCGGCGGCAAGGCGCCGTGGTCGGGTGCGGATCTGTGGGCTCCGCCGTGCGGCTACACATACCGACTGCGCTCCCTCGATGAGCGCACGAACGGAACGGGAGCGTGGCCGGTCACCGCGTCGGCAACCTGGGCGATCACCTGGTCGGCGAACACCGGCGAAGCCGGAACCGACAGCGTCACGACCCGCTCGATGGCACCGGTCCGGGTCGGCGAGTGGCGCACCGTCATCGTCGCCGGCAACTAACGACACGCAAAGAGACCTGGTGGAATGCGATGAGCCTTCGAACCGAAACTCGAACCACAGAGAACGGCGCCCCAACACGTCGTGACACAGCCCCGGCCTCGCGTCTCGACGGGGAGCCGGGCCGAGTTTTGCCAGCGCCCGCGTTGCCGCAGCCGAAACGGCGACGCCGGCCGCTGCTACTCGCCGCGGGCGCGGTGCTCGTCGTGCTCGGCGCCGTCGGCGCCTACGGGCTGGCCTCGTCGGCGTCGCACCGCGTGGCGGTAGTGGCAGTTGCCGCGGATGTGCCGTGGGGGCAGCCGATCGCGGCCGCCGATCTCGTCGAGGCCCAGATTGCCACCGACCCAGCTTTGCATCCGATGCCCTGGGCCGACCGAAGTGCGGCGGTCGGCAAGCTCGCTGCGACCGACCTACACGCCGGCTCCCTCCTCACAATTGACGACGTGATGGCCGGGCAGATCCCCGCCGACGGCCAGGCGCTGGTCGGCGTCGCCGTCAAACCCGGCATGCTGCCCACTACGGAACTAGCTGCCCGACAACAGGTCTGGATCACCCGCGCAGACCGCGACGGTCAATCCGCCGCACAAGCCGCGGTGCGGTCGACCGGTCCGATTCGGGCCGTCGTTTACACGGTCGGCGCCACCGATGCTTCGGGCGGCCGCACCGTCGACGTGCTGGTCGGCAGCGCCGATGCGGCCACGGTAGCCGCTTGGTCGGCAGCCGGTGTCGCCGTGATCATCGTGATCGCCGGGCGATGACAGCCATGATCATCTCCGTCATCGCAGGAAAGGGATCGCCCGGCGCATCAGCGTCCGCGTTGAGCTTGACGCTCACCTGGCCCCGCCCGGTACTGCTGATCGAGGCCGACCCGGCAGGCGGCTCGCTGGTGCTCGGCTACGCCGCCGGGGCGGATGTCGGAGACCGGAACCTCACCGGGGCTCGCGTCGCCGCGAGACGCTCCGGCATGGTCGAGGCGATCTGGGCGAACGTCGTCACCCTCGACGAGAACCGGTGGCTACTACCCGGTGCCGATACGACCCGGCAGACAGAAGCGATCGACTACCCCGCCATCGCCGTAGCGCTCGCGGATCTTGGCATGGACGTGATCGTCGACGCCGGCCGCATCCCCGCACCGGTGCGCCACGACGCGCTGTGGGTTGCTGCCGACCTGGTCCTCGTCGCGATGCGCTCCACGCTCCCGCCGTCCACGCTGCGCAGACCGTCGCGGCGGTGGCGGGGGAGATATTAGGCACGTCCACGCAGCGTGCCTCCAGCGCAGAGGACTGGGTCCTGCGTTCGGTGATCGTTGGTGCGGGCCGGCCGTATTCGGAGCGCGACATCCGCGCCGCGATGGCAGATATCGCGCCGGTCGCCGGCATGCTGGCCTGGGATGCGGCTTCAGCGGGCGCGCTCGTCGACGCACTGCCCGCGCCCCGCCAGATCGCGTCGACGCCGCTGATGCGATCCGCGGCCAAACTCGCGACATCCCTTGCGCGGCAAGGCGAGCCAGACACGATCGCAACCGGGCCCGCCACGGCGCAGGCCGTGCATCGTGCCGGCCGGACCAGCGAGGCGAGCGCCGCGCGACATCCCTCTCGCACCCCGGAACCGGCCGCAGTCCGGGTGGGCGGCGCGTCATGACGTCGATCCTGAACGGCCGCATCAACGGCACTAATCCCCACCCCAGTGATGATTGGGGCGACGATCGCAACGGCGGCCCGCGTGCCGCATGGCTCCGTGATGAAACCCAGCCTGCGGCAGTTGATTTCGCGATTGTTCGCCGCATCCAAACCGAGGTGAACGCGGACCTGGACCGTTACAGCCAGGACGGCGGGCCGGGTTTGGATCGGGCCGAGCAGCGGCAGCTGGCCATCGGGTTGATCGGCGAGCGCACGGCAGCGTGGGCCGACGCCGAGACCGCCGCCGGGAATCCGCCGACCGCGAGGCAGGAGGCGGCGCTGGGCGAGGCGGTGTTGGCGGCGATGTTCGGCCTGGGCCGCATCGAACAGCTCCTGCAAGACGACGAGGTGGAGGAGATATTCATCAACGGCGCCGCCCCGGCGATCAAGCGCTTCGCCGACGGACACAGCGAAACAGTCGCCCCGGTCGCGGAATCCGACGCGGATCTGCTGGAGCAGCTGCGGTCGATCGCCACGTATCACGGCCAGAACGAGCGGGCCGTCACCACGGCCTGGCCGTTTCTCAACATCCGCCTGCCGGACGGCTCCCGCCTGGCGGCGCAGTGGTCGATCACCCCGCATCCGCAGGTCACGATCCGCCGGCACCGCTTCGTCGACGTCACCTTGGACCAGCTCACGGGCATGGGCACCATCTCGAGGTCGATGGCCGCGTTCCTGGCCGCCGCCGTCACCGCGCATCGCTCGATGCTGATCGTGGGATCGCCGGGCGCGGGCAAGACCACGCTGCTGCGAGCTTTGGCGCGGTGTCTGCCGGACATGGAACGCTTCGCGACATTGGAGACGGAGTATGAGCTGCTGCTGCACGAGTTGCCCGGCCGGTTCCCGCTGATCCTGCCGGCCGAGGCACGGCCGGCGACGGGGGAGCGCGGTCCGGACGGCAAGGCCGCCGGCGAGGTCACCCTGGCCGACATTTTCCCGGAGCTGCTGCGCCACGGGCTGGAGCGGATCCTGGTCGGCGAGGTCCGCGGCGCCGAGGTCATCCCCATGCTCGCGGCCATGTCGCGCGGCATGAAGGGGTCGATGGCCACGTTCCACGCCGACTCCGCCACCGGCACCTTCGAAGCCCTGGCATCGCTATTGGGGGAGCACAAGCCGAACTGGAATCACGCGGCGGCGATGGCACAGATCGCCACCGCCGTCGACCTCATCATCTACATCGACACCATCCCGACCGTGGCGGGACGCAAGCGCAGGTTCGTGTCCGACATTGTGGAGGTCGGCCCGGTCGGGGAGAACGGCCAGCCTGCCACCACCGGCATTTTCGCCCCGGACTCGGGCCGGCCGGATGACCCGCGCGGCTACCCGCAGCACCTTCCCGAGAACCAAACCTGGTGCCGCCGTACCGGTTTCGACCTCACCTGGCTGAGTGCAGCCAACGGAACCTGGCCGCAGCCATGGGACACGGGTGAGCGGGCATGACGATGATCCCGCTGCTGGCCGCGATCTGCGGCGCCACCCTCATCGCCGGCATGCTCCTGGTGGCCGTCGGCATCTACGGCCGTGCCCCCGGCACACAGCCCGCAACACCGGGTTCGGCGGCCCGGTCGGCGTCGCTGCTGCGCCTGCGCCAGGCCGTCACCGGTAAACAGGGCCGCACGATCGCGATTGCGATACTGGCCGGTGTCGCTGTGTGGGCGGTGTCGGGCTGGCCCGTCGCCGGAATCGTCACGGCACTGGCGGTGCCGGGGTTGCCGTACTTCTTCGGCGCCGCCGCAATCGCCAAACGCCGCATTGACGTGCTGCAAGGGTTGGAGGAGTGGGTGCGGCGCCTGGCCGATTCCATGGCCGCCGGCGCCATGCCGATCCAAACCGTCGTCAGCGCCGCCGCCCACGCCCCGGCTGCCATCAATGACCCAGCCCTACGGCTCGCTGTGGGCCTATCCTCCCCGCGCGGCGACCAACAACAAGCCCTGCGCCGCTTCGCCGACGACATCGACGACCCGCTCGGCGACATGGTCGTCATCGCCCTGGGTATCGCAGCAACCGCACCGTCGGCGCGCACCCCGGACATGCTGCGCGTGCTCGCCCGGCAGCTCGCCGACGATGTCGCCGCGCGGCGTCGGATCGAAACCGACCGGGCGGAGCCTAGATCGGAGGCGCGCACCATCGTCATCGTCCAAATCCTGTTCGTCGTCGCCGTGGCGGTGTTCACCTCCTACGCCAAGGTCTACGGCACCATCACCGGGCAGCTCGTCCTCGCTCTGCTGGCCGCGATTGTTATCGGCGCCCTGATCATGCTGCGCAGGCTGTCGATCACCCCCAGCCCAGCCCGGCTCCTGACAGGCGACGATGGGAAGGCAGCGAAGGCCACGGCCCGAAACACCGGCACGAACGCTGCCTGGAACACCATGGCCGCGTCGGGAGCCGCAGCGACATCGCCCGCGACGGGTATGAATGGGGCGTCGTCATGAGCCCGTCCACGCTCGGTCTGCTCGCGGTGGGTGGCGCGGCCGGCCTCGGCATCGCCATGATCATCACCGCGCTGGTGCCCGGCCGGCCGGATCTGCTCGCTGCACTGCGCATGCCCGGCCACACCGGACATGCCACCGCAACGAGGCAAGCAGGGCAGCCGAATGAACCGGCCGTGGGGATCGCCGGGTTGCAAGCCAGGTTCGAGACCTGGCTGGCCGCAACCCACCTCACCACCCCAGACGGAGATCTGGCGGTGATCGGGATGCGCCGCGGCGAGTTCCTGCTCACCCGCGTCGCGCTGACGGCCGCAACATTGTTGGTCGGCCCGATCTACCTGCTGATCTTCACCGCGTTCGGCCTGCACATCCCGGCCGTCATCCCCGCCGGCATTGCCGCACTCTGTGCTGCGTTGGCATGGGTTGCGGTCGGCAGCCACACCGCCGGCAAAGCCGACCAGGCACGGCTGGAAATGCGCCACAGCCTCGTCGCGTTCCTGCAACTGGTCGCACTGCACCGCGCCGCAGGAGCCGGCCCCGGCGCCGCCCTCGACGACGCAGCCGCCGCATCGCCCCTGTGGACGTTCCGACGGATCAAGGGCGCGATCGACTCGGCCACCCGGGCCGGACACTCACATTGGCAAGGCATCGCCGACCTCGCCGAGGAAATGGGCGTCGACGAACTCGCCGACCTCTCGGCGATCACCGCCGGCGCCGGCACCCAGGGCGCCGCCATCTACGACACGCTGCTCGCCCGCGCCACCTCGCTGCGCGCGCAGTTGCAGACCGACGAGATCGCCGCGGCCCAGGTCGCCTCCGGCCGCATGGCCATCCCCAAGGCTGTGTTGGCGATGGCCACCATGGCATTCCCGCTCTACCCGGCGATCACCCAGCTGACCGCAACCTGAAAGGCACCACATGCCCTGTGCCGCAACCCGTCCCGCACCCACCTGAAGGAGCCGAAATGACTATCTCATCGTTCGCTACCATGCTGTACTCCACGATCATGCTCACCCTGCGACGCAGAGTGGAAGCGCTACGCGTCGAACCCGAACGCGGCTCCGGCGGCGTCTCACTGGAACACGTCCTGATCGCCATCGGCGGCGTGATTGCGGCTGGCATCGTGGTCGCCGCCATCGTCGCTGTCATCAACTCCAAAACCGCCGACCTCAACCCCTAGCCAGTCGGCGGCTCCAGACGTGACGAAGATCCGGCCCCAACCCCCACCGCGCCGCGAAACCCGCAGCGGACGGCGCGGCAGCGTGCCGCAGTGCCGGGGCCGCTGGGCTGGAGAGCGTGGCTCGGGCAGCGCGTCGCTCGGGTTCATCCTGCTCATGCCCGCGGTGCTGCTGTTGATCTTCGGCGGCGTCCAGTTCGGCCTGCACTCCTACGCCCGGTCCCTCGCGGTCGCCGCTGCGCAGGTCGGGGTACGCGCCGCAACACAGGCGCCCGCGTCGGTGCAGCGCGGCCAGCAGGCGGCCGAGGACTTCGTCACCGACGAGGCCGCCGGTTCGCTCACCGATGCGGTCATCACCGTCACCCAAGCTGGCCAGCAGATCACCGTGACCGTCACTGCCTCCGCCCCGAACCTGGTCCCGCTCGCGCACCCGCATGTCGCTGGGCAGGCATCGGCGATCATCGAGACCCTGCCATGAACCGGATCAAACACGTGCTGAGGCAGGCGATGTCGGATCGGGGTTCGGCCGCGCCCGCGCTCGAACTCGTGATCATCACCCCCGCCATCGTCCTGATCATCCTGGTCGGAGTCGCCGCCGGGCGCACCGCGACAGGTCAGTCCCGCGTCGAGCAAGCCGCCGCAGCCGGGGCGCGCGCCGCCAGCAGCCAACACACGCCGACAGAGGCCGAAGCCGAGGCGCGGTCGGTCGTCACCACAAGCCTCCGCAACCAGGGCATCGACTGTGAAACCGACACGATCACCGTCGACACGACCGGATTGACGGCCCCACTCGGCACGCCAGCGCACGTCACCGTCACGGTCGACTGCACCGTCGCCTGGTCTGATCTCGCGATCCCCGGCTGGCCCGGCAGCCACACCGTCACCGCGACCGCGGCAAGCCCGCTCGACCCGGATCGGGAGGGACTGTGAAGCTCAAACCAGCACGACCAGTCTCGCGCCATACCGTGCGGCAGCGGGGCCGTCATTCGCCTGCGACAGTGGCGGAACGTGACCAGCCCGCGGTGCGGGCGGCGCAGCCGAAATCGCCGCGACCGGGCAGACCATCGGATCACGACCGGCTGGCGACGAGCAAGCGCATCGATTGGCGCTCCGACGCCGGTTCCGGCGGAATGTCCCTGATGATGCTCATCGCCGCGGTCGCGTTGATAATGATCCTCGGGCTGGTCGTCGACGGCGGAGCCAAGGCCCGGGCGCTGGACCACGCCGGGGCGATCGCTTCCGAGGCGGCCCGCGCGGCGGCCGCGACCTACCGGCCCGGTGATGTCGCGATCGACCCGGAAGCCGCCAACTTTGCGGCGCAGGACTACCTGACGGCGGCGGGTGCCACCGGAACGGTCACCGTCACAGGTTTGGACGTCGCCGCGACCGTCACCCTGCACCAGGACACGGTGTTCCTGCCGCTGGTCGGTATCGACGCGTTCACCGTCACCGGAGCGGGCCAGGCCCAGGTCGTCTACCAGCAAGGAGGCACCCCATGATCGCCTTCGTCGCCCGCCAAGTCCGCCGCCTGATCGCCCTGATAGCCCTGGCCGCAATGCTGATCGGCGCCCCGTACGCCCTGTACAAGCTTGGCGGACCGCTGCTACCCGACCACGTGCCCGGACTGGCCGAGATCTGGCAGCGCCTGACCGAACGAGACACCGGCCAAGTGTTCCTCGGCTTCCTCGTCATCGTCGGCTTCGTCGCCTGGGCCATCTTCACTATCACCGTGCTGATGGAGATCGTCTCCCGCATCGCCCGCCGACCCGACTGGCACTTACCCGGCCTGCACCTGCCGCAATCCGCCGCCGGCCTACTCGTCGGCATGCTCATCGCCGGCACCATCGCCACCTCCGCCACCCCCGCGATCGCCGCCAGCATGCCGCTGCTCCCGCACCCCGCACCCCTTGCCGTCGCGGCATCCCCGTTCCAATCGGCGTCACCCGCCGCACATCGCAGCCAAGCAAGTATGATGGGCCGCCCGACCACGCCCATCCGGACCGCGCGGGCCGCGGCGGCCGGGCCGACGTGGACCGTGACGAAGGGCGACAGCCTCTGGTCCATCGCGGAGAAGACCCTGGGCAGCGGCCGCCGCTACCACGAGATCGCAGCCCTCAACGAAGGGCGCGTCCAGCCCGACGGACGCACCCTCGAGTCCGCGAACTTCCTGCTCCCCGGCTGGATACTGCAGCTCCCCGCCGGCGCACACATTCCGGAGGGACAGGGCGGCAGCCCGGCAACCGGTCCCACTACCGCTGGCCGCCGCACCGCCGAGACCGTGATCGTCGAACCCGGCGACACGCTGTCCCAGATCGCCCTCGACGAACTCGGCAACGCCAACCTCTATCCGGAACTCGCCGCCGTAAACCACATCGCCAACGCCGACCTCATCCACCCCGGCCAAACCATCCACATCCCCGCACCCGAGGCGCCGGCCCGCAGCGGGACGGATGGTCCGCAACGGTCTGCGGGCACTACCTCGGACGGCAGTGAAGCCGGGCCATCTGCTGCTGCACACCAGGCCGACGATGCGACGGCGCCAGCACACGAACAGGCCGGCGCGAGTAATCCAGGCGAAGCCACGGCCAGCGGCGTGAGCGGCCCGGACGCCCAATCAGATGGGGCAGGCAGCTCGGAAGTCGACCCCGCTGAAGGGGCCGCCGCACCAGATCCCGCTGCAGCCAGCGGTGACGGCAGCTCGCGAAGCGCGACTGCACCGTCGTCCGGCGCCACCGCTCCAAGCGATAGAGCCTCGTCAGTCGCCCCGAATTCGAGTGCTCCGGCAGCCACCGAGGCCGGACCGTCAGCCAGCTCTAGCCAGGAAACGCGGACACCAGTCGCTGGCGCAAGCGAAACCGGCGAGCTGTTGTCGCAACGCAACATGCTCCTCGCCGGCGTCACCACGCTGACCGCCGCGATCGCCTGGGCGGGGCTGCTACTCACGCGCCGAAGACTGGAGCAATCGCGTCGCCCGGGCCAGCGCACACCGCAACCGCCCACGGAGCTGGAAGCCCGGGCCGAAGGAGCCCTGCGCCGCCGCGCCAGCCGGAGCACGCCGGAGCGGATCAACCGAGCACTGCGCACGATCACGCCGATCCTCGCGAAGCACGGCGACGTCGGCATCGTCGGCGTGCTGATCGACACCGACTCGATAGAACTGCTTCCAGCCAAGCCGACCCCGCCGCCTGAGCCGTTTACCGGCAGCAACACCGCCTGGACCATGCAACTGCCGGAAGCGACGCCGGACGTTGCTATCGACTACGAAAAGCTCGCCGCACTCCCGGCCATAGCCACTGTTGGCACCACCTCCGACGGGCGCATCGCCATGATCAACCTCGAACAGATCGGCGCACTGCATATCGGCGGCGACCAGCAGCGCGCCGGCCAGCTGATCAACCACCTCATTCTCGAGCTGTCCCAATCGCCGTGGACCGACGGTATCCACCTCAACGTTGCTGACAGGGCCGATGGGATGCGTGCGCTCGATACGGATCGAATCCAGACCGTCAAAGACTTGGCATTCGAGGTGAAAGCCCTTGCCGTGCACACGAAATCGATCCGCGAACTGCTCCGCGACGAACGAATCTCCAAGACTCGAACGGAAACTGCATACGCCGACGCGTGGGAACCACACGTGTTGATCGCCGACGAGCGCGATATCGCCGCCGTCGAAGCGTCCGCCGACCTCATCAAATCACTTCAAGCCGGGCCGCCGGCCGCCGCCGCACTGATCACCAGCGGCCCCAACCCCGGCATCGCCACCAGCGTCGAGATCACCGCCGACGGCACCGCGATGATCCCAACGATCTTCGGCCGCGAGCCGATCACGATCGCCGGAACCACCGATGACGAATTCGCCGCGCTGATCGGCCTCTTCGCAGCCGAGCTCGACACCGACGAAACCGCTACCGACGAGGATGCGACGCACGAGGATGCCATCGACTTCCAGCGGCTCGGCATCCTCACGACCGATGTGACCGTGGATTTCGCCGACGGGAGTGCGGAGGTGAATGACGTCACACCTGATGTTGAGATAGACGGCGCCGCAGCTGTTCTCGCCGACGGCATGCCGTACGCAACCAACGGCACAGTCACGATCGAGGCGCGGGATCGGCCGAAGCAACCGGGCGGCCTGGCAGATGGCGACGTGTCTCGTGACCCCGACAGGCGGCTTGACGATGATCTTGCCGAGTGGCAGGCGGACACTATGCGGCGGCCGAAGATCGCGATCCTCGGGCCGGCGCGGGTGACCGGGCGCGGGCCTGCGCCGAGTAAGCCGCAGCCGCGGCAGGTCGAGATTGCGGTGTATCTGGCGCTGTACGCGCAGGGTGTCACCGCCGACAAGTTCATCACCGACCTGTGGCCCGATGGCGCGCAGCCGTCCGCCGGTGGCCGGCGGGTCGTGGTCTCCCGGCTGCGCGCCTGGCTGGGCCAGGACCCGGAGAGCGCCGAGCCGTTCATCCCGCACGGCGACAGCGGCTACTACCTCACCGACCGGCTGCTCGACAGTGAGCTTTTCGCTCGCCTGGTGCGCCGCAGCGAGCGCCGCTCGAAGGTCGGCGACGCCCGCGATGCGCTTGAGGATCTGCAGCGCGCGCTCGAGTTGGTGCGCGGCCCCGTCCTGCCGGAGGCCGGCGGTCAGGCTTACTCCTGGATGGCTGCCGCCGGGCGCTTGGAGGATAGGACACTTCCCATGGCGGTGATCGACGCCGCCCATGCCGCAACGGATCTCGCGCTCGCAATCGGTGACGTCGCCATCGCGGAATCGGCTGCGATGACGGGCCGCCGGATCGAGCCCTACAGCGTGATCCCGCTGTGCGACCTGATCCACATCGCGCAATACGGCGGGGACAGCGCCAGCGCCGCCAGCTGGGCGAAAGCAGTGCTCGCCGTCAGCGACGTCGATCTGCCCGAGGATCTACCTAAACACATGCAGAAACTTGTGGGCGATGCGCTGCCCAAGCCTCGCCGACGGCCTTTCCCCGATAGCGACCGGCGATGAAAGTTGAAGCCCGGATCAGGTCCGATCTGAAGCCGGCTCGCCCCACGCTTGCAGACTCCGCCATACGCGCGTGGCGGGAGGCGAATCCAGCTGGCTGGTGCGCCGTGGCTGCGGCCGTCGGGGTTGGGGCGTGGGCCGTCTCGACGGTGCGCCCCGCCGCGGCGATCGTCGTCTACGGAATCGGCCTCGTGGCCCTCATCACGGCGGCCATGATTGACGTGATCGAACAGCGGCTGCCGAATATCCTCTCGATTGGAACAGGAGCACTGGGACTCGTTGCCCTGACCGGGATCTCGCTCGCAACTGGTGAAGGAGGCCCGCTGCGTGCGCTTGCCGGCGGCGCTATCTTCGGTGGCTGGATCCTGCTCGGCGCGCTCATCGCCCGCGATGGCTACGGCCTCGGTGACGTCAAGATCGCAGCCGCCTGCGGCATCCTCGCCGGGTGGCTCTCCTGGACCGCGATCGCCGTCGCCATCCTCGCAACCCAGGTCGCCATCACATTCGTGCTCCTCCACGCAAAATCACGAGGCCGCCAGCAAGCCGCTCTCGGCCCCGCATTCGTCGCCGGCCTGCTGGTGGCTATCGTCGCAAACGGCCTTTGACGGTTCCTGCGGCTTTAGGCGGTTGTATCGCAGGGCTGACCGTCAGTCTGGGCTGCTGGGCACTTTCCCAAGCTGTCGCGTTACCGCCCGCGTGCCCGTTGCTGCATAGCGTTATCCCGGAACGCCCCGCCGCGTTCGGGCATGCGGGCTTCGGGCGCGAGCGTGACGTGGGCGCCTTGCCTGCGGTCGACGGCGGCGCCGGGGTAGATCCGCACGTCGGAGTCGGATAGTGCGGTGATGTGGGAGCGGCGGTGGGCTTCGACGTGTGCCCCGGCGTGCGCGGTCGCCGAGGCGCCGATGATGGCGACGGTGGCGGTGCCGGTGGCCGGGATGTTCAACGTGACGCGGCTGGGGATCAGGTCGGTGACGATCACTGCCTCGGTTCCCCAGTGGTTGACGTGCTCGACGGCCCAGTCCAGGGTCTGCTGCCCGCGTACCCCGGGGATGACGGGCTGCCCGTGGTGCAGTGGCGTGCCGCTCGGCTCGACCCCCAGCGCCGGGAACAGGTCGCTGTCCAGGTCGAGGTCGCGGCCGGTGTCGATCATCCACGCCGCGACGTAGCCGGGGTATTGGGCGCGGGCGCCCGAGGGGCTGTCGGCTAGTAGATCCGTGGGCGGCAGGTCGGTGCGCTCCAGCGGCCGCACCCGCCAGGCGCGGATCTCGCCGGAATGCTCCGCGGCCAACTCCGCGTCGGCGGCGATCTGCGCGTTGTACTCGGTGTCCCCGGCAAGTTCCGTGATCAGCCCGTACAGCTTGCTCGGCCCGTCGCCGGCAGCCCAGAACTGTTGCCGCTGCGTGTAGTTCGCAAAATATTCGTCGTCTGTGTCGCCGGGTTTCAGCGCGAGGAACTCCGCGAGGGCTTCGATCGTGCGATCCGAGTCGACCGCGTGCAGCGGTGACGGACGAAAATCTGCGGCGGCGAATATGGCGGTCCCGCGGTCGGTCAGCACATAGCCCAATGCGCCGGAAACGTGGCGGATCTCGCCGTCCGGCTCGATGAGCTCCAGTCGTAGATCGCCGGAATCCACGGTGCGCAGCACGTCCCCGCCATCGCGCAGCAGCGTGGCGGTTTCGCGAGTGTGTTGGTCTTGGACGGACATGACGGTGTGCTCCACAGTTGCGGAGCCGACCATGCGGCCGCCGTCGATCACGGCCCAGCGGGTCGCACCGATGCTCAGCGTCTCCGCCTCGACGGTGATGGCGGCGCTGATCTGATTGATCAGTTCGGCCCGGTCGCGATCTTCCCGGCCGGTCTTGGCGACCGCGTCGAGGAGCGGGAAATCGTCCGGCGCCTGGTGGTACGGCGCCGAGACGTACCAGTCGACGTCCGGGGCGATGCGGCGGGCGGCGTTCTCCCAGGCGTTCTTGAACGCGAAGTCCAACTTTTCCGCGGCGTCGGCGAGATCCTCGATCACCTCCTCGGCGCCATATTTGCCGGCCAACTGTGCGAGGGGCCCGTCGTCGGGGCCGAAACCCAGGTAGGCGACGCGCGGATCCAACACGACGGTGACGACGTCCCGAGTGTCAGTCTCGGCCGGCGGTTCAATGCTTGTGCTCATGATGGGCCTCCAAAATCGGTGGCGTGCAACGGAAATCGAATGACGACGCGTGACCAAGTCGCGGCGCGACTACCTGCCGGAAGACAAGCCCACGCGGGAGCGGGCGCGAGAAGCGTCATAAGTGGTGCGGGATAAACCGCGCTGCAAAACAGGGGATAGGCGCGATGACGGCGGGGCGGTGATGCGGGCGCCGATCTGCTCGGCCTCGGCGAGGGTGAACCCCGACAGGTGCGCTGTGGTGTCGACGGAGGCGCCGCTGCGCGCGAAGTCGACGCCGCTGCCCGAATACCAGGTGCGCTCGGTGAACGGCGGCGAGGAGGACGGCTCCAGCGTGCCGTGCCGGTGCAGGATGTCCGCCGCCCAGCTGATGGGGTTGCCGTCATCCGGCTCCCACCGGTGCGTGTCGGTCTCGGAGTCCATGACGCGAGGGTTGCCGTGCGCCCAGCCGGCTTCGTCCTCCGGGTCGAACACCCGCTCGTCGACGGTGAGCGTCGGCGTCTCGGTGCGCGGCAGTATGGCGATGATCGGCTTGTCGTTCCCAAACCACACGCGGTGCTCGTTGGCGAGCAGTGCGGAGACGATCTTCCCGTCGTGAAACGACGACGTCTCCTCGATCGCCTGCAAGACGCCGGTGGTGTCGAACAGCAGATCACCCGACGAAAGCTCAACCCGATGCACATGGCGGGCCCGCGGCACTACCTCGGTGATGCCGACGAGCGGGGGAGTGGCGGCGCGCGCAGCGGCCCGGGCGGTGTCTTCGGTGATGGTGTTCATAGCGGCACCGGCCGTTCCACCGCCGACGGCCACGCCGGCTGGCGGCGCGCGGTGCAGTCCGCGCCGACGAATCGGCCGAATGCCGGGTCGTTGTCGATCCAGTTGACTTCCGGGTCATCCCGATGCTCGGTGGCAGTACAGCCGCAGCGTGACATCCACTCCGTCAGGTGCGCGCGGGTGTCCGCCAGGATGCGCAGCCACTCCGCCGCAGAAGACGCTGCCTGATCCGAGCCGTAGGCGACCTGGTACGCGCCCCACAGGGCCGTCAGCTCCTCGACTGCGGCGCCGTGTCGATACCAGCACGGCGGGATCTCCCGCGGCCGGATCCGAAACCGCCGCACCAACCGGGTGACAAAGTGCCCCAAGTCCGTCCAGGCATCGAACGCCTCACCGGTCGACAGATCGTGCCAGACGATCGGCACCGGAACCGGCTCCCCAAAAGCTCCAGACATTTGCGCCACCTAAATCGAGGTCAGAGCGCGACCCGCCGCCGCGCTGATGCCTGAATAGGGCGCCCAGGGCGCGCGCTAGTCGGATTTTCGTAGGTCAGTGAGTCAATCTGTGACTCGTTGGGTTGGAAGTGAGCCGGACATCTGTGAAATATGGCATGCGAACGGCCGGGCCAGACACCGCTGTTTCTGCCGTTTCTTGCTACAGATGGATCTGCCGCGGGCCGTCGTCGAATAACCGCATCCGGTGCCGCATTACGATTGGCGCGGGCGTCGATAGCGGGAGTGTCCTCGGTATCTACGTACTGGCCGAGCATGCCGACAACGGGGTACTCGGAGCCACCTACGCGTTCATGGCCGGACTCACCGCCATCTAACTTTCCGACGACCAGGCCCGCTTCTCACCACTGCGGACGGAATCCAACGTGCAGCGAACCTCGTTCCCGATGGACTCTCAACGTCCCGCTGGCCGGGACTTAAACGGTGCCGGAGCCCCACGCTTCAGCGGTAAGCGATCGTTATGCCGTTTCTGGGTCGCGGGCCGTGGAGAGGAGATTGCGGGGCATTCACGAGAACATTGGCAGGGACACTCACCGTTCAGCATGCGAATTCGGGTGCCTTGATTCCGCCCTGGCTGGACTTCCAGGATCGTGCGCTCCATCGCCCGCTCTCCCGTGCGCGCGGAATCAGCGCCGAGCGCCGCCCGGATGGCGACTCCTGCGTCGCCGATGCGGGGATGAGCATGGGCACCATGGTTGGATCGACGGTACAAGCGCCGCCGCCCGGCCTGTGTGAATTCACGATGATCAACGCAGTGCACTTGAACGGTAGTGCGGCCGGGTGAAGTTGGCCGTGGATGGTTGGCTTGTGGCAGTTGGTTCGCGTCACTAGTCGAGAGGGGCCAACATGAATTTGACCGAAGTCGACCGGGATCACGCAGCTGACCGGACCCGGATTCCGGCCTGGTCCTCTTTTGTGCTGGCGCTCGTCGGCCTGGGGATCTCGGGCTACCTGGCCTACGAGTACCTGACTGGCTCGGAGACGTTGGCCTGCTCGGATAGCGGTGTCGTCAACTGCCTCAAGGTGACGACCAGCGAGTGGTCGGTGATCGCCGGTGTGCCGGTCTCTGTCGCTGGTTTCGGCTTCTTCGCCGCCATGACGTTGCTCTGCTTTCCTGTCGCGGTGATCGGGTCGATGCATCTGATGCGGGTGTCGCTCAGCGTCGTCGGCGTCCTGATGGTCGCGTGGCTCATTTTTGTGGAGGTCGCCAAGGTGCACGCGATCTGCCTCTGGTGCACCGGCGTGCACGCTGTCACCCTGCTGCTTCTCGTCACCGTCATCTGGTGGTCGAGGGCCGGCAGGCGAATGTAATGGGCAGGATTTCGGCCGCAAGCTCGCTTAGAATTCCCCAACGACTGCCTATCGATGGCTGTCTGGTTCGTGGCGCCAGACGCACCGAAATGGGCTTTCTGACTTGCTGCAAGGGCGCCGCGGCTCTCGGAAGCGCACGAGTCGGCGGCCGCGGTTCGTCCAGGACGCGGCGCCGGCTTGGATCGGCGTCGGAGAGACAGGGTATTCGGTAGCGCTCCGGTCGAGGGATTCCCAGTCCCGCGGAATCCCGCTCCCGCGGAAACGTTGCAACCTGCGCCAGTGGAGTGCCGGCGGGTCCAGCGAGTCCGCCAGACTTTAATAGGTCATTGTCTGATGTATAGTCATCGAATGCTGACTCTTGCGCCTCGGGTGGATGTGATGAACCGGCTGGGCCGGGCGATGGCCGATCCGACCCGGTCGCGAATCCTGCTGTCGTTGCTGGCCGAACCCGGGTATCCCGCCCAGCTGGCCCGGGACTTGGGGCTGTCACGGACGAACGTGTCGAATCATTTGGCCTGTCTGCGGGGTTGCGGCATCGTGGTCGCTGCTCCAGAGGGCCGTAAGACTCGGTACGAGATCGCGGACCCGCACCTAACGAAGGCACTGCAAGCCCTGGTGGACGTCGTGTTGGCGGTCGACGATGGGATTCCGTGCATTGACGCGGACTGTGATGTGCCGATGTGCTGCGGACCTGGAGCGCCCTTGGACGGGGACGTCGATGCGGACGGTGTGCGGTGAGCCGGGAGTGCTGCGGCCCCATTGACGGCCACATTGAGCAGGTGCCCGAACCGGTCGCATCCGAGCGGGTAGTGCTCAAGCCGGTTGTATCCATGCAGATAGGCGTCGGTTCGGAGAATGCCTGCTGCGGCCCCGATTCGAAACCGGGCACATCGGCGGGCGAGCCCGACAGACCCGACGAACTGGCGCCGTGGTGGCGTGACCGTGCACTCGCGCTCCCAGCAGCCTCGGGCATGTTGTGGGTCGCCGGCTCGATCCTGGGCTGGGCGGGGCTGGGAACGGCCGCAGTGATTTCATATGCCGCGGGACTTGCGGCAGGGGCGTGGACGTTCGTGCCGAGCACCGTTCGACGGCTCATCCGGGGCGCCGGCCGCGCCAAGCTCGGCGTGGGGTTGTTGATGACGATCGCAGCTTCCGGCGCCGTGCTCCTGGGTCACGTGGGCGAGGCTGCGGCGTTGGCGTTCCTGTTCTCGATCGCCGAGACGTTGGAAGACCGGGCCATGGACCGCGCCAAGCAGGGCCTGCGGGCATTGCTCTCGGTGATCCCGGAGACAGCGCGGGTGTCCAGGCTGAATGATGAGCGGGTGATCCCGGTCGCGGAGGTCCGTGAGCTGGATTCCCTCGTGGTCGGTGCCGGCGAGCGGGTCGCTACCGACGGGGTGGTCGTGACTGGTCGGTCGTGGCTGGACACGTCGGCAATCACCGGCGAGTCGATCCCGCTGGAGGTCGGTCCGGGGGATCGGGTGCTCGCCGGGTCGGTGAACGGCACCGGCACGTTCACCTTCGAGGCCACCGCGGACGGACGCGACAACTCGATCACGCAGATCGTTCGTCTCGTCGAGCAGGCCCACGCGGCCAAGGGCGAGCGAGCCCGCTTGGCCGACCGGATCGCCCGGCCCCTGGTGCCGCTCGTTCTCATCGCCGCGGCGGCGATAGCGGCACTGGGGTCCGTTCTTGGCGATCCTGGCGTCTGGATAGAGCGGGCGCTGGTGGTACTGGTCGCTGCGTCTCCCTGCGCGCTAGCGATCGCGGTGCCCGTCACGGTGATATCGGCGATCGGGTCCGCCAGCAAACTCGGTGTCGTCATCAAGTCCGGTGTCGCGTTCGAACAGCTAGGCACGATCCGCACCGTCGCGTTCGACAAGACCGGAACGTTGACCAGCAACCAGCCCGAGGTTGCCGCAGTCCACACGGCGGCCGGCCACGCGCGCAGTGACTTGCTCGACGCTGCGGCGGCAGTGGAGGGCGCGAGCAGCCACCCACTGGCGAATGCCGTCATCGCCGCCGCAACAACCCGGCTCAAGGCTCACGGAGTGAAAGAGCAGCCCGGCCTGGGCATCACCGGCACCGTCGCCCGGCAGGCTGTACGGGTCGGCAGCGCCCGCTGGATCAACCCAGGTTCCCTGGACGAATCCGCGCAGGCGATGGCGGCAGAGGGAATGAGCGTGATCGTCGTCGAGATCGATGGACAGCCGGCAGGTGTGATCGGCGTGCGCGACGAGTTGCGCCCCGAAGCGGCCGAAACCATCGCCGCTCTACACCGGCAGGGCGTGGCGACGGTGATGCTCACCGGCGACAACGCGCTCACCGCTGCAGTCATCGCTACGCAGGCCGGCATCGACCAGGTCCATGCAGGGCAGCTTCCCGCCGACAAGGCCGCGCGCATCCATCAACTCGCGGCCCGAACGCCGACGGCGATGATCGGTGACGGCATCAACGATGCCCCGGCCCTGGCCTCGGCCACCGTCGGGATCGCGATGGGCGTCACCGGCAGCGCGGCAGCCGTCGAATCCGCGGATGTCGCCTTCACCGGCACTGATCTGCGCCTCATCCCGGAGGCATTGGCGCACGCCCGCCGGGGCGGTCGGATCATGGCCGGCAATATCGCGCTCGCCTTGGCGATCATCGTCACGCTTTTCCCGCTCGCACTGCTCGGTGTATTGGGACTCGCCACCGTGGTGCTGGTCCACGAAATCGCCGAAATCGTCGTCATCGGCAACGGACTGCGCGCCGCGCGAATCCGCCTCGCGAGCCGTGCCACTGCGGTCGAAAGTCCACCGGAAAGCAGCGAACTGGCGGTGTGAGGCGGCGGGCCGGCTCGGCGGGTGTCAGCTGCCGGGCTACAACATGTTGCAGATTGACTCGGCGGTGCAGGCTTGGGCCGCGCTTTCGGTGGCGTTCGCTCGGAGTGTGCGGATGCCTGCTTGCAGCGTCTGCAGCTCGTCAATGTGCTGTTCGAGGTCGGCGAGTTTCCGGTCGAGGAGGTCGCGGACGTGGACGCAGGGTGCGGTGCCCGAGTCTCGGATCGCCAACACCGCCGCTATTTCTGACAGGGACAGGCCAGCGGTGCGGGCTCTCGCGATGAATTCAAGTCTGGGCACCGCTGTCGGCGGGTAATTCCGGTAGCCGGCGGGCGTTCGTGCGGGCGGCTGGATCAGGCCGCGCTGCTCGTAGTAGCGCAGTGTTGATGGGCGGATCCGCGCCGTGTCGGCGAGTACGCCTATCCGCATGCGTCGACGCCCCCTTATTCGTCCTTGACCTTCAAGCGTAGTTGAAGGTTAACGATGGGTGTGTGGCGACCGGAGCGGGCCGCGCGGAAGGGCAGGCATGACGAAAAACACCGAGCTCGGCCTGGCTGTGATCGGAACGGGTGGGGCAGCGATGTCCGCCGCGATCCATGCCCGATTGGACGGGGCTACCGTGGCGGTCATCGAGCGCGCCGAGATAGGCGGCACCTGCGTGAATGTCGGCTGTGTGCCGTCGAAGATGCTGCTGGCCGCTGCCCACGGCCGTCATTCCTCGGAAAACCAGACATTCGACGGAGTGCCGACCAGCGCAGGCGAGGTCGACCTGGCGGCACTGATCGCGCAGAAAGACGTCCTGGTGGGGCACTTGCGGCGGTCCAAATACGTGGACATCGCCGCCGCCTACGGGTTCGACATCATTCGCGGCGAGGCTCGGTTCACCGGCCCCGACACTCTCCTCGCCGCAGGCCGCGTGCTCCAGGCTCGCGCCTATTTGGTGGCCACCGGTGTGGAGCCTAAAGTCCCCGACATTCCCGGGCTGGAGCACGTCGACTACCTCACCTCGACGACCGCGATGGAACTCGATGTACTTCCGAAGTCGCTGGTGGTCGTAGGCGGCGGCTTTGTCGGACTGGAACAGGCACAGCTTTTCGCCCGGCTGGGTTCCGAAGTCACCGTGGTGGGCCGCATCGCCCCGCACACCGAACCAGAACTCGCCGCCGAACTCGAAAAGGCGCTCGCCGATGACGGCATCCGCATCATCGCCGACCGCGCTGTCCGAACCAGCGGCGACGGCGGGCTGGTGCGCGTCAAGACCAACTCGGGTACTCAGGTTGTCGGCGAGTGCCTTCTCGTTGCCGTCGGGCGCGTACCCCGAACCGACGGGCTCGGCCTGGCTGCGGCAGGCGTGGCAACCGATGCGCGGGGATTCGTCACTGTGGACGACGAGCAGCGCACCAGCAACCCGGTAGTGTTCGCCGCCGGCGACGTCACCGGCGCGCCCCAATACGTGTACGTGGCCGCAGCGACAGGCAAAATTGCTGCACGCAATGCCTTGGGGACCCATGAGCGTGTCGACTACGCCGGCCTGCCGTCGGTGCTGTTCACGTCACCGCAACTCGCGTCGGCCGGCATGACCGAGGCAGACGTGATCGCCGCCGGATACCGCTGCTCCTGCCGCTACCTGCCAATAACCGACTTGCCACGCGCCATGGTCGACCACCGCAGCCGTGGCGGCATCAAGATCGTCGCGGACGCCGACAGCGGGAAAGTCCTCGGCATCCACGCCCTGACCGACAATGCCGGTGAGATGATGCTCGCCGCCACCTACGCAATCACCGCCGGATTCACCGTCACCCAACTCGCCGACACCTGGGCCCCCTACCTCACCACCGCCGAAGGAATCCGACTCGCCGCCAACCTGTTTCGCAACGAACTCCCCACCTCCTGCTGCGCCTAAAAGTCCAAACGCCGCATTCATTCCAGGTTGAATCCTCGACGCAGCGGCAAGCTTCGCGCACATGCTGACGGCCGGAGCTGCGGTCGCTCTTGCCGCCGGGGAGCCTCGAGGCTCCCTGCTGCCGTGCGTGGCGCCGACTCACATCGCGGGCCGGGGGTCACAGTCGAGTCCGAGAGCACGGTGCGGTATCGCGAAACTAGTGACTCCGCTTCACCAATCGTCCGCCCACGCTTGTCCCATTCACCCACGGTGAATCCTCAACAAGGACGGTGTATCGCCGATTCGCCACGCGCCAAGGCTATGGCAGCCTCCACGGGCGACCGATCACGACCGCCTGCAACGGTGCGGCCGAGTCGGTGTGCCACCCACGGCTCTCGCTTGGCACCAAATCTGTCGTAGCTGGCCCGTGTAGGCCGATGTGCGCGATTTGGATCGTGGTCCAGGCCGCAGTGACCGCCTCGCGCCTGGGCGGAACGAGAGACCTGACCGTCGCGATGAGACGAGGCACTGGCCGACCGGAGGGACGTCGTACGCGCTACCGTTTGTGTTCATGAGGTCGGCGGCATTGCGGAATCCGGGGGTTCAGGCCACGTTGGCCTCGGCGCTGCTGTTCGGTGCGGGCACGCCGCTGGCCAAGCTGCTGCTGGCCGACAATGTCAGCCCCGTGCTGCTGGCAGGCTTGCTGTATGCGGGCTCGGGCGCCGGGCTGGGCCTGTACCGGTTGATCCGTCGCCCGGGCCGCGTCCGGATAGCCCGCGACGAGATCCCCGCACTGGCCGGGGCGATCTTCTTCGGCGGGCTCGCCGGGCCGGT
>ERZ778018.1237-NODE-1237-length-23223-cov-20.404696_pt1 | contig 23223 bp, 22 predicted proteins | sample MGYA00375748_ERZ778018 | MGnify/ENA primary metagenome ERZ778018 (study PRJEB29350, sample SAMN05509839) | bioreactor metagenome | biome: bioreactor; material: wastewater | place: South Africa: University of Cape Town | collected 2014-04-22 ... | reverse complement strand
GTTTGTCGGCGTGATGCATTTCCTCGATGGACTCTTCGTATTCGTGTTTGCCCAGTGCGGTCAGCCCCCAGTTCTTGTACATGCGCGCATGCAGAAAATACTGGTTGATGGCGGTGAGCTCCACCGCCAGGGCCTTGTTCAGATACTGGATGACTTTCTTGTCGCCTTTCATGGCGTTCTCCCGATGGCTGGAAATGCCCGCGAGCGGGCAGGTGGCAGGACGAATGCCCGGTCAAGGGGCAATGCAGGCTCACCCGGCATTCTAGGTGTGCGGGCCTGCAAAGCAAGTGCCGTCGCGGCGATTCGGCGGCGCCTGGGCAAGGCGAATCGGGCCTGGCGGGTCAGGCTGCCGCGAGTGCGCCGCAGCCTGCTTCGCTGCGCGTCTCATGCAGGGCTTCGCACAGCACTTCCCTGGCGCAGCGGCCGCATTTGCCGCACTGGGTGGCGACCCCCAGCTGACTGCTCAATTCGCGCATCGAGCATACGCCTTCGGTACGCACAAGCCGGCGAATATCGGTGTCGGTGACGCTGTGGCAAAGGCAGACGTACATGGTGAACACTCCAGCAGTTGCATCGGTTGAGTGTAGTTTTATATAAATGAGAATAATTGTCAATAACAAAAACAGAGCGGCGCTGCCATGACAAAGGAAAAAGCGACAGCGTCGGCGCGTGGCCTCGCCGTGACGGAGACCGCAAGCCCCGCCTGGCCGCTCCCGGCTACACCGTCGCCCACATCCGCATCAGGTTGTGATAACAGCTGGTCAGCCGCACCGCGGTATCGGTCTCGCCCCGCTCGTCGCGCAGCGCGACGATGCCCATGTCCAGTTCGTGCAGCAGCGCGCGCTGCTGCGGTTCGCGCACCATGCTTTCCAGCCAGGAAAAACACGCCAGCCGCGCGCCGCGCGTCACCGCTTCGACGCGGTGCACGCTGTACGACGGATAGAGGATGAGATGGCCCGCCGGCAGTTTGACCGCCCGTCCGCCCATGCCGTCCTCGATGATGAGTTCGCCGCCGTCGTAGTCGGCGGGATCGTTGAGAAACAGCGTGAACGACAGGTCGGTGCGCACGTGCCGGGCGCTGGCCGGGTGGGTGCGGATGGCGTTGTCGACGTGGTTGCCGAAGGAATTGGCTTCGCCGCCGTAACGGTTGAACAGCGGCGGGTAGATGCGCTTGGGCAATGCGGCGCTGAAGAAGGCGGGATTCTTCGACAGCGCTTCCAGTGCGATCGCGCGCAGCTGCTGGGCGACCGGGCTGGCTTCCGGCAGTTGCAGGTTGTTTTTCACCGTGGCGGCCTGGCTGCCGGCAGTGACGCGGCCGTCGGTCCAGTCGGCCTGGTTCAGCAGTTCGGCGCAGCGGGCGAGGGCGGCGGGGTCGAGTACGTTGGGAATGTGCAGCAGCATGGCGGTGTCTCCTGTCAGGGATGTGGCGCCGCGCGGGCAGCGCCACATCCCTGCCAATAGGCAGGGATGGCGGGCTCAGAACTTCAGCTCGCCGGTGAGGATGAAGCGACGGCCCTGGCCCGGCACCGAGAAGGAGCCATTGTCGTAGACCGCGTCGTAGTACACCTCGTCGAACAGGTTCTGCACGTTGAGGCGCGCCGACCAGCGCTTCTGCTCGTAGGACACCATGGCGTCCCATCGTGCATAGGCCGGCGCGGTATTCGGCTTGAACCCGCCGCCGGGGAAGAGCGCGTCGACCGAGGCGCCGGGCTGCGCCGACGGCGAGTAGGCGTAACGGTCGCCCTTGGCCTCGACGCCGCCGCCGATTTTCCAGCCGTGGCCGAGCCGGTAGGTGCTCCACAGGTTGAAGGTGTACTTCGGCGTGTTGCGCGCGCGCTGCCCGGAGAAGCGCGGGTCGGCGAGGTCCGGGTCGGCGTTGGCGTCGTTGCCGTCGTGGTTGTATGCCACCTCGAGGATTTTCGAATCCATCAGCGCGAGACCGGCGAACACTTCCCAGTTGGGCGTGATGCGTCCCGCCGCCTCGAACTCGATGCCGTCGGTGCGCCGCTTGTTGGTAAGGATCGCTGCGGTCGACTCGAGGTCGGTGTTGCGTTCCCAGTGCTTGGTCGCGCGGTAGATTGCGGTGCGGAAGGTGAGGTCGCCGTCGAATAACATCCACTTGGCGCCCGCCTCGATCACCTCGCTGGTTTCCGGCGGCAGCGGGGCCAGGGTCAGCTGATAGAGGTCGGCGGTCGGGCTGAACGAATCGCTGTAGCCGAGGTAGTAGTGGGCCTGGTCGTTCGGCTGATACGACAGCGCGGCGCGCGTGCTCCATTCGCCGTATTCCAGCCGGGGCGAGGTGGCGCTGGAATACTCGGCCTTCAGCTCGTCGCGTCGGACGCCTAGGGTGAGTTTCCAGTAGGGCAGGAACTCGACCGTGTCCTGCGCATAGAGCGCGTAGGAATCGCCGGTGAAATTGACCACGCCCGCGGTGCTCTCGACGTAAGGCCGAAACAGCGGCGGGTTGCCTGCCGTCGTGCCGCCGAGATTGCGAAGTCCGCTGCGATGGCTGTCCTCGTGCAGATACTCGACGCCGGCGACCAGTTCGTGCTGCACGTCGAAGGCGCGGAAACGGGTGTTGTAGTCGGACTGCACGGTGACGGTCTCGTAGTCCATCGAACGGGTCGGACCGGTATTGGTACTCGGCAGGTTGAGACCGGTGCCGCCGGGCGCGACCGTGGCGCTCGGCGTGCGGGCCCAGTAGCTGCGCTGGTAATCGCCGTAACGAACGGCGGTGCGCAGCTCGCTCGTCGGCGAAAAGCGGTGGGTCCACGTCGCGGTGCTGATGTTGACGTCGCTGTCGTCGAAGTTGGCGTCGATGCCCCAGAAGGTGTCTGGCGCGAAATTGGCGTTCGGGCGGCGCGTGGCATTGTCGAACGAGAAGCCGTAGTCGGGAGTGTCGCGGTTGCGGGTGAATTGATGCGACAGGATGAACTCATCGTCGGTCTGCATGCCGAGTCCCAGGCTGACCGCCGCGCCGCCGCGATGAACCTCGGGCTGGGCGCCGGTCGCGGGGTTCTCGCGCCAGCTGCCTTCGTCGCGCTTCATCAGATTGACGCGGAGGGCGGCGTCCTGGCCGACGCGCTTGTTGAGGTCGGCCGTGGCTTCGGTGTACCCGTCGGTGCCGCCGCTGCCGGTCAGCGCGTAGGCATCGGCGCGCTTCGGCGTCTTGCTGACCAGATTGATGACGCCGCCGGCCTGGCCGCGGCCGAACAGCATCGAGGCGGAGCCGCGCAGCACGTCGACCTGCTCCAGGTTGAAGGTTTCGCGGTTGTACTGCGCGGTATCGCGGAGGCCGTCCAGATACATGTCGCCGAAGGTGTAGAAGCCGCGCAGCATCATGTTGTCGCCGGCACGGCCGCCTTCGGCGGCGTTGAAGGTCAGGCCGGATACATTGCGCAGCGCTTCGCGCAGGCTGCCGACCTGCTGCTCTTCCATGAGTTTGCTGGTCACCGTGGTGATCGCCTGCGGGACGTCGTGCGGGTCCTGCTTGATTTTTCCGACGCGGGTTTCGGTCGCCTGGTAGCCGTTGTTGACGGCCATGGGATCGGCGGTGTCCTCTACCTTCACTGTGGCCAGGGTGGTTTCGGCCGCTGCAGGGGGTTGCGCCAGCGCGGCGGCGGGGGCCAGCATCATGAATGCCAGCGAGGCCGCCGCGGGGGCCGCGGCGGCGGGCTGGATGCGCGCCAGCAGCTGGCGGAGGGCGCCCGAAGGCGGACGTGAACGTGCGTGTGACATGGATTTGCTCCTGGTTGGAAAATAACGGGCTGGCGGAGCAAAACGCTGGGCTGGCTGGCTGTTGAAAAAATTTCTGCTTGGTCGACGTATGCAATGGTCAGGCTCTGCCTGCCGGTGGTGAAACGGCGAATGGCGATGCCTACCCCCAGCCTGCAGCGAGCGCCAGGCGGTAGGTGATGAACGAGGCCAGGTACGCCAGCGCGAACAGGTATCCGGCCATGATCAGCGGCATGGTCCAGCCGCCGGTTTCGCGCTTGACGGTGGCGAGCGTGGCCAGGCATTGCGGCGCGAATACGAACCACGCCAGCAGGGACAAGGCGGTAGCGAGGCTCCACTGGTCCGCAATCAGCGCCGTGAGCGCACCGCTCTCTTCACCGCTGGCGGAGAGCGCGTATACCGTGCCGAGCGCCCCGACCATGACTTCGCGCGCAGCCAGCCCCGGAATCAGTGAAACGCTGATCTGCCAGTTGAAGCCGATGGGCGCGAACACGACTTCGAGCGCACGGCCGATGGTGCCGGCGAGGCTGTATTCGATGGCGGGGCCGGTCGCGCCGGCGGGCGGCGCGGGGTAGCTCGACAGGAACCACAGCAGGATGGTGAGCGCCAGGATGATCCCGCCGACCCGGCGTAGAAAGATCTTGATCCGCTGCCACAGGCCGATCGCGATGTTGCGCACGCGCGGCAGGTGGTAGGCGGGCAATTCCATCATCAGCGGTGCCTTGAAACCGCGTCCGGCGAGGTGCTTGGCGAGCCACGCGATGAGCATCGCGCCGAAGATGCCGGCGATGTAAAGGGCGAACAGCACCAGTCCCTGCAATTCGAAGCCGCCGATTTCGCGGCGCGGGATGAATGCGCCGATCAGGAGCGCGTAGACCGGCAGACGCGCCGAGCAGGTCATGAGCGGCGCGATCATGATCGTGACCAGGCGATCTCTGGGGTTCGAGATCGTGCGCGCGGCCATGATGCCGGGGATGGCGCAGGCGAAGCTGGAGAGCAGCGGGATGAACGAGCGCCCCGACAAGCCGACGCCGCCCATGAGGCGGTCGAGCAGGAAGGCCGCGCGCGGCAGATAGCCCGACTCCTCCAATACCAAGATGAAGAAGAACAGGATGACGATCTGCGGCAGAAAGACGACGACGCCGCCCGCGCCGGCGATGACGCCGTCGACGATGAGGCTCTTGAACCAGCCATCCGCCAGCAGCCTGCCGACGTCCTTGGCGGCCCATTCGGTCGCCGCTTCGATCCAGCCCATCGGCGTTTCGGCCCAGGCAAACACGGCCTGGAACACGAAGAAAAGCACGACGGCGAGCAGCGGCAGGCCGAGCAGCGGGTTCAACACGACGCGGTCGATGCGGTCGGACGGCAGGTGCGGTGCAGCACGGTCCAGGCCCAGCCCGGCGAGAAGGCGTGCGACGACGGCATGGTCGGCTTCGACCCCGGCATCCGCCGACGCGGGCGCAGCGGGGCGCTGCCACAGGGCGGCGTCGTCGAGCTGGCGCACGAGGGTATCGGCGCCGCCGCCTTCGACCGCGACGGTTTCGACCACCGGCACGCCGAGCGCGTCGGCGAGCCGCGCGGCGTCGATGGTGAGGCCGCGCTGCCTGGCCAGATCGAGCATGTTCAACGCGACAACCATCGGCAGGCCCGTGCGCTTGACCGCGAGCGCGAGGCGCAAGGTCCGGCGCAGGTTGGTCGCGTCGACTACGACGACGGCGAGATCGGGACGTTTTTCGCCTTTCGCGCGGCCTGCGAGCACGTCGGCGGTCACGCGTTCATCGGGCGAACGCGGGTGCAGGCTGTACGTGCCGGGCAGATCGAGCAGGCGCAGCGTCTTGCCGGAGGGCAGGGCGAAGCGGCCTTCCTTGCGCTCGACCGTCACCCCGGCGTAGTTGGCAACCTTTTGCCGGCTGCCGGTCAAGCGGTTGAACAGCGCGGTCTTGCCGCAGTTGGGGTTGCCGACGAGCGCAACGAGCGGCCCAGCGGGGTGCAGATGGACGACGGCGGTATGCATGATCAGCCGCCCTCGATTTCGACGCACGCGGCCTCGGCGCAGCGCAATGCGAAGGTCGAGCTGCCAACGCGCACGACCAGCGGATCGCCACCCGGCGCGCGCGCTATCAGCATCGCCTGCTCACCGGGCAGGAAGCCGATTTCTTCGAGCCAGGTTCGCCACTCGGGCGAGGCTTCCGGGGCGTCGACGCGGGCAACGCAGCAGGGCGCGAGGAGGGCGGCTTGGTTCAGAGTTGGCATGGTGGGAGGAAAAAGAACGGGCGGAACTCGGCAATCCGCCCACTTGCGCAGCAGCTTGCTGCGGCGGGTTGTGGGCGGCTTGCCGTCGGTTCGCCGGAGGTCGACAGGTTGTCAAGGGCGACGATCATATTTTCTCCGGAAGTCGTGACGCAGGGTCAGAAGGTGTATTTCGCACCGACCTCGAATGCCCGTTCGGGGCCGGCGTAGATGCCCTGGCGCAGACTGGCGATGTAGCGTTCGTCGGTCAGGTTCTTGATCGCGCCAAAGAGCTTGAGCTGCTTGTTGACGTCGTAGCTGCCGGTGAGATCTACGGTGTAGTAGCTGGGAATCAGGCCCGACCAGATGGCGTTGCCGCTGCCGGCAATTGGCGTGGTGTTGTCGCCGGAACCGAATTGCTCATCGACGTAATTCCACGATAATGCGGCGCTGACCGGGCCCGATGCGTAGCCGAGGCTCAGGTTCGCCAAAAGTTCTGGCGAGTAAGGCAGGCGGTTGCCGTCGTTGATGCCGCCGCCGCGATTTTCGCGGTATTCCGAAACCGGAATCCAGGTCAGGTTGCCGTCCACGCTGAAGCCATTGCCCAGCCGGTAACCCAGCGCACCTTCCAGGCCGCGATGCAGGGTGCTGCCGGCGTTCGCGTTCGCCAGACCGCCGGAGATGGCCGGGGTGATCTGGTTGTCGAAATCCATCTGGAACGCGGTGAGTTCATAACGCAGCGCGCCGCTCTGGCCGCGCACGCCGAATTCGACGTTGATCGAATGCTCGGCGTCGAGTTGCTGATCGAGGCCGGTCACGATCGACTGCGAGTTGAGCGGCGGAGAAAACGCCTTGTAGACGCTGCCGTATAGCTGGGCAGCGGGGGTCAGCTTATAGGTCGCGCCGATCCCGGGCAGATATTCGGTGTTCGAACTGTCGCCGTTGTTGGCACTGTTCTTGAGATCTTCGTGCTCTTGCTTGTAGCTTTCAATCCGCAGGCCAGGGGTGATCGAGAGCCTGTCGGTCACATCGAAGCGGTTCTGCACGAAAAGGGCGTAGCTGGTGGCGGAATCGACACGGTCGGAGGTGATCGTGCCGGTACGCGGGTTGGCGCGGGTCGCGGCGATAGCCTGATCGACCTTCTCTTCCTGCATGATACGCACGCCGATTTCGGCCTCGCCGGTCACGCCGAAGAGCCGGTTGGCGACAGTGAGACGGGAATCCAGACCGATACGGTCGAAGGCGCGGTTGTTGCCGTTGACAGCATTCGTGTAAACCCAGCTTCCGGCGGCGGTCGAGGCAGCGTTGTCGACCGCGAAACGCCAGTAGTCGCGGTGCATCTCGCTCCAGTAGACCACGGTGTTGAGGCTCATACCGGGGCGGATTTCCCACATATGGTTGAGGTCGAGCGATTTGCGTTCGGTCAGGAAGTAGTCGTCCGGCGCGGGGTTGTACTCGGCTCCGGCGTTGTATTCGCCAAGGAACAGGCCGCGATAGGAAATATTGGCGTCGTTTTCGTAATAAGTGAATTTCGCGCCCAGCCACTGGTTATCGCCCAGCGCCATGCCGGCCTTGACCATGAAGTCCTGCATATCGAAAGCTTTGTTCTGGAAGCCGTCGCTTGACGCGCGGGTGTAGAACAAACCGGCCCTGGCTTCTCCCGCAGGGGTCGAGCCGCCTGCTTCGATGGTGGCTTCGCGATAGCTGTGCGTGCCAGCGCGGCCCGAGACGGTGAAGCCGTCGATGGGATCCTTGGTCTTGTAGTTGACGACGCCGCCGATGGTGTTGGGGCCGTAGCGCAGCGCAGCGGCGCCCTTCAGCACTTCGATTTCGTCCATGCGCTGGATGCGCGGGTTGTAGTAGCGGCCGTCGCCAACGAACAGGCCGGGAGCGACAGGCACGCCGTCTTCGAGGATCAGCGACTTGTAATCTGCCGCGTTCAGGCCGCGAATGCCGATGTTGGCGACAATACCCGTTTCCTCTTCGCCTTTGATGTATACCCCCGGAACCTTGCGCAGGGCGTCTTCGGTGGAAAGCGGCTGGATGCGTTCGAGTTGTTCTTTGTTGACGATCGAGACAGAACCCGGTTGTTTGGCAATGGCTTCTTCGCCGCCAGAGATGACGTCGATGCGCGGCAGTTCAGCCTGGGCGGCGATCCCCTGGGCAGGGAAATTGAGGGCGAAGGCGATGGCTACGGCCAGCCGGGATGGGGTGAGTGTACGGGTCGTGCACTGCTGCCTGAAAGTACGGGTGATACGGTTCATTGCTTGCTCCCTTGCGTCAGATAGGTCTGGCTGGCTTGGCGCAAGGCATGCGGCTGGCTGGCTGGGGTTGAAAACGGACGGCTGCGTCCTGTAGTGAAACCTTATTGAGTGTGAGGATCGGTCACGAATCCCAGCTTGACGAGACCGGCCTTCGCCGCGTCGGCCATGATCTGTGCGACATGGCGATAGGCGAGATCGCCGTCGGCGCGCAGATGGATTTCCGGCTGCGGGGTCTGCTGCGCGGCGGCGGCCATGCGGGTTTGCCACGCCGCGGCGTCGACCGCCTCGGTATTCCAGAACACCGTGCCGTCGGCCTGGATCGAGAGATTGACCGTTTCGGGCTTCACCTCGTTCGGCTGGCTCGACGCCTGCGGCAGATCGACCTTGACCGCGTGCGTCATCAAGGGCGCGGTAATGATGAAAATGACCAGCAGCACCAGCATCACGTCGATCAGCGGAATCATGTTGATCTCCGCGTTGTCGCCGTCGCCGCTGTCGCTCGTGAGTCCGCCGAAGGCCATCATGCGCTCCTTGCCGCAGGTGCGCTGTAGACGCGCGCTTCACCGTTGTCGATGCGGGTGTTGGTGCGCACGCCGGTGGACATGAAGGCGAACAGGTCGTGTGCGAAACCGTCGACATCGGACAGCATGCTGCGCTTGGCGCGGTTGAAGAAGTTGTAGGCAAGCACGGCGGGAATCGCGACGGCCAGGCCCAGCGCAGTCATGATCAGCGCCTCGCCGACCGGGCCGGCGACCTGGTCGAGGCTGCCCGAGCCGCTCATGCCGATGTTGACCAGCGCGTGATAAATGCCCCATACCGTGCCGAACAGGCCGACGAAGGGGGCCGAGGAGGCGATCGATGCCAGCATGGTGTGGCCGTATTCCAGGCGCGCGGTGTCCTGATTGATCGCCCGCCGCAACGCGCGGGTGAGGAATTCGTCCTCCGAACCCGACTCGACCAGGCGTGATCCGGTCTTGTTGCGGAACTGCTCGGCGGCCTTGAGACCGTGGTGGGTGAGATGCGAGAACGGGTCGTTGATGCCGTGGTTCTGCAGGTATTCGGTCACCGATGCCAGGCCGGGCGCATCCCAGAAGCGCGCCAGGAAAGCCTGCGCGTGTTTCTTCATGCGCCAGTTGGCAATGCTCTTGCTGACGACGAGATACCAGGTGACGACCGACATCGCGAGCAGCACGACGAGCAGGAAATGCGCGAGGCCGTCGGCCTGTGCGAGGAAATGGGCGAAGCCCAGCTGGGTTGGATGTGCTGCGGTTTCCATGACTTAGCTCCTGAGGGTGAATTGGATCGGCACGATGACCCAGGCGGCCACCGGCTTGCCGCCCTGGCGGGCGGGCTCGAACTTCCAGCTGGACTGAACCGTGTCCATGGCGGAGCGGTCGAGGCGCGGATAGCCGCTGCTCTGCGCCAACTCCAGTCGCGCGACGCTGCCGTCCGGGTTGACCAGAATGTTGAGGCGCACCGTGCCGGACTCGCCCAGGCGCCGCGACAGCGGCGGGTAGTACGGCTTGGGATTGGCCAGGTAATCCGCCTGGCGCGGTGGCGCGGGCGGTGCCGGCGCAGGTTTGCCGGCTTCAGGCGCCACAGGCAGCGGCGCCGGTTCGGGTGCCGGCACCGGATCGGGTAAGGGCACTGGTTTGGTTACGGGTACCGGTTTGGCTACGGGTACCGGCACGGGCATTTCTTCGATCACGGGCTGCGGTGCGGGGGCGGGGGTCGGCTTGGCCACCAGTACCGGCGGCGGTGGCAGCGGCTTGGCCACTGATTCAGGCGGCTGCGGCTTGGGCGCCGGTACTGGCCGTGGGCGGGGCTTGGGTTGCGGCGCGGGCTGTGGCTTTTCGGCTTCGGGCGAGATCAGGCTGATCGTCAGCGGCCGTGGTGGCGTAATGGGTTGCGGCGTGTCGGCGGCGAACAGCAGCAGGCCGAGCAAACCGGCGTGAGCGAGGCTTACCGTGAGAAGCGAGGCGGATGAAATGTGCGTGCGCTGGAATGTCGAGCGGGCGCCGCGCGCCGTTACCGTGTCGTGGCCTTTTTTGAATACCGGCGAAGCAGTCAGCGTGGCGGTCATCCCGGACATACCAATTCAATGAACAAACGATGCTGGCCGGGACCACAGCCGTGGCTGGCGACGATCCTGCCCGGCAGGGGCTGGTCCGGTCCGGGCTTGAAGCCACCATTACGGATCGGAAACAATTAAAGCAATGATAATAATTCGCATTATTAAAGTCAACGGATCAGCCCATGCAGATATTCAAAATGTTGCGTGGTTGCACGGTCGATAGAGAAACAGTGCGCATTCGGCAGCGGACGAGGTTCGCGGCGGCGGTTGCCGGAAGGAGACGCCCGACACCGCGCGCCATCCGAACCGCAGACGGCGGCGCTGGCGCTTTCGTGAATGTCGTGGGGATGGGCTGCGGGCATGCCGGTCACCTCGAGTGGGGGTGCTGGCTGGCGCTGGGGCACGGGCGGGCGGGAGCGGGATGAAATCTGCCCGCGAGTGGCGGGCCGCGGTGGCCGGGCGCGACAGCGTCGGCCGCCGCGATTATTTGGTCAGTATCAGTTTGCCGTTCCTGGTGATGCGTAGGCGATAGTGTTCGCCGTTATGGCTGATCAGGATTTCCTGGTTGCCCTGGAATAACAAATCCGTCGGGATGATGCCCGGCGGCGGCGGGCGCCGCACGGGTTCGACCGGGATGCGGATGGAGGCGGGAGGCGGCGTTTGCATGCTGTCGACGTCAGTGTCGGGTTGATCGAGTTTCATTCACGGCGGCTTTTTATATATTGTCGCGAATAATAACGATTCTCATTTGTATGTCAAGCCTAGGACAAACAGTTCGCCGAAAGGCGGATTCAGCGGGAGGACGGGGCGTGGAAGCTGCGCACCAGCGGCGCTGTCGCCAGCGCCTCGGGCTGCAGGGTGACATGGCGGATGTCGTGCCGTGTGTCCATGGTCTGGCGTGCTGCAGCGAGGATGGCCGGCCAGTCGGCCAGAGTGCGGATTTCCAGGTGAGCGGACAAGGCGATCATGCCGGACGACAGGGTCCATACATGCAGGTCGTGCACCCGCAGCACGCCTTCGAGCGCGGCGAGGTCGCGGCCAACGGCATCGAGCCGGACATGCAGGGGCACCCCCTCCATCAGCACATGCACGACTTCGCGCAACAATCGCAACGCCGAGACCAGGATCAGCGCCGCCACCAGCAGCGACAGCAGCGGGTCGATCGGCGTCCAGCCGGTAGCGACGATGACGATGCCGGCGGCGATCGCCGCCACCGAGCCGAGCGCATCGCCCAGCACGTGCAGCAGCGCGGCACGGCTGTTCAAGGTGTGCTCGCCGCGCGACAGCACCCAGGCGACGACGAGATTGATCGCGAGGCCGATGGCGGCGACGCCGATCACGGCGTCGCCGGCAATCTCGCGCGGGGCGCCGAGGCGATCGATGGCCTCGTGCACGATGTAGCCGATCAGGACCAGCATCACCAGGCTGTTGAACAGCGCAGCCAGCACTTCGGCGCGCACCAGCCCGTAGGAATGGCGGGTGCTGGGCGGGCGGCGCGCCAGCCAGGCGGCGCCGGCGGCCAGCCCCAGCGCGGATGAATCGGTGAACATGTGCGCCGCATCGGACAGCAGCGCGAGCGAACCCGACCACCAGCCGGCCACCGCCTCGATCGCGGCGAACGACAGCGTCAGCAGCAGGGCGGCGGCCAGCTTGCCATTGCCGCCGGGGGCAACTGCGTGTGCGTGGGCACGGTGTCCGTCGGCGCCGTGCGGATGATCGTGCTTATGAGCGTGCACAGTAATCCGTCGGGTCGATGTGCAGGTTGAGGTCGGCGGAATCCAGCCCCAGTCCGGCGATGTGGTGCAGCGCATCGACGTAGCGCGCCGATTCCCGCAGCGTGGTCATCGTCGGCGGATGCGGCTGGCCGTGCATGCGTGCCAGCCGCGCGCGTGACGGCGCCGGCCAGTCCACCTCGAGTCGGGCCAGCACCTCGTCGGCCAGATCGGGGCGGTTGCAGATCAGCGCCATGTCGCAGCCGGCGTCGAGCGACGCCGTCACCCGCTCGACAATGCCGCCAGCCACGCCTGCGGCTTCCATGCACAGATCGTCGCTGAAAATCGTACCGTCAAATCCCAGTTGGCGGCGCAGCAGCTGCTGCAGCCAGATGCGCGAAAATCCGGCGGGTCGGTCGTCGACCTGGGGGTAGACGACATGCGCGGGCATGATCGCCGCGAGCCCCGCTTCGATCATCAGCCGGAACGGCACCAGGTCGGCAATCGCCATGTCGGCCAGCGTGCGTTCGTCGACCGGGATGGCGACATGCGAATCCGCCGCCACGAAGCCGTGACCGGGAAAGTGCTTGCCGCAGGCGGCCATGCCGGCGTCCTTCATGCCCAGCATCACCGCCTGCCCCAGTTCGAACACGGCGTGCGGATCGGCATGGAAGGCGCGGTCGCCGATTACGCTGGAGGCGCCGTAATCCAGATCGAGCACCGGCGCAAAGCTGAAATCGACGCCGTGCGCGCGCAGTTCGCTCGCCAGCACGTAGCCGGTTTCGCGCGCCAGCGCGCGCGCGCGCTGCGGATGCGTATTCCAGATTTCGCCGAAGCTGCGCATCGGCGGCAGGCGGGTGAAGCCCTCGCGGAAGCGCTGTACCCGGCCGCCTTCGTGATCGACGCCGATCAGCAGCGGCGCCGGTTTGAGCGCGTGGATCTCGGCCGTCAGCGCGGCCAGCTGCGCGGAGTCGCGGTAGTTGCGGGAAAACAGGATCACCCCGCCGACGAGCGGATGGCTCAGGCGGCGGCGGTCGTCGGCGGTCAGTTCGGTACCCGCCACGTCGAGCATCAGGGGACCAAGCGTCATGCGTGCTCCTGTGGGTTGGGGTGAGGGCCGGTTTGTTCCAGCACCACGAAGGCTAGCACGAGGTCGCCCTCGTCCGACAGCGAAACATGGTGCGCCGTGACGCCGCGCGCGGCCAGCCAGGCGGCGAGCTGGGGCGCGCATTCGATATGCGGCTTGCCTTGCGCGTCGCGCAGCACGGCGAGGTTGCGCAAGCTTACCGGTACGCGCAGCCCGGTTCCCGCCGCCTTGGCAAACGCTTCCTTGGCCGCGAAACATTTGGCCAGAAAGCGCGCCGGGTCGGAACTGGCGTAATACCCGGCGTGCTCGGCCGGGGCGAGAATGCGGTCTGCGTAATGCTCGCCAAAGCGGGCGAGGCCGTTGCGGATGCGTTTGGCGTCGAGCAGGTCGGTGCCGATACCGTGGATCATGGCGACACCTTGACCGGCAGGCCGGCCGCACGGATTTTCTCGGCAAACGCTTCGAGCCACGCGACGGGCAGCGCGGACAGGCGGCTGGCCTGCGGCTGCATCGATGGCCGCGCGAGGCCATACAGCAGCACGCCTTGCAGCGGAATCTGCTGCCTGCGGATGTGTGCGATGGCAGACAGGTAGGCCGCCTGTTCCGCGTCGGAAGGTGGCGCGCCATCAAGCGCGAACATGCAGGTTTGCAGCCAGGTCGGGCACAGATGCGCGGCCACGGCAAGCCGCTCGAACTGCCTGGCGGGTGAAATCCGTGTCTGGTTGATGCTGCGCATGCCGGCGGCGGTTGCGCGGTCGAACTTGAACCAGACTTCGCCATTCAAGGCCGCCATTTTTTTCAGGCCGTCCTGCACGCGAGGGCGGTCCGCCAGACTGCCGTTGGTGATCAGCACCAGCTTGATCTTGCCGGCCAGATCGAAGTCCGCCATCACCCGGCCGATCAGCTCGACGACGTGCGGAAAGGCTCGGGCGCTGGTCGGCTCGCCGTTGCCGGACAGCGCGATGTCGTTGAGCCGCCGCGCGCCCTCGGGAACGCGCGTCTGCATGAAGTTGCCATGGAGGATGGCGCTCAGCATCGCGCGCAGTTCGGTTTCCAGTTGCGCCAGATTGATTTCGGGCGCGCTGCCGCGCCTCAGGTTCGGCACCTGGCAATACACGCACGCCCAGTTGCACGCGTTGTCCGGGTTGAGATTGATTCCGACCGATACTCCGCCGGCGCGGCGCGACACGACGGGGTAGACATAGGTCATCCCCGCGCTGTCGCGGTCGTGGTTGCGTGGAGTGAGTGGCAAGGGGTGTGCCATCCGTGGATTTTCGCATCAGTTGGGTGGCACAACAAAAAACGCCCTGCTGGGGCGTCCCGGTCATTCGGCTGGCGGAGGCGGTGAGATTCGAACTCACGGATGGCTTGCACCATCGCCGGTTTTCAAGACCGGTGCCTTAAACCGCTCGGCCACACCTCCTCGGCGCGCATTGTAGCGGGTTCGTTCTGGTTTGTGCGGGGCGCCGGAAGCGGCTGCCTTGACGTAGCGGATTGATGTGGCTTCATCAACAAGTGTCGGTTTTTCGTTAATCCGGCCGGCTCGGCGTGCGGGAAAATCAGCCCAATCCGAACAAAACCAGTGCGTTGACATGGGTGCTGCCCGGTCTTGCGTTTGGCATAAATGGTGCTGGTCAGCTGGCATCCGTTACAAGCCGACGCCAGCCATGAGTGATTTCTTTGAAATGTTGGGCGCGATTACCCGCCGCAGAAAAACTGAAGCGGGATCGCCGTTCGCATCCGTGAAGGCGACTGAGAAATGGCTGAGAAACCTGCATGCGGATTCGGATTACGATGCGCATCATGCGCTGGTCGAAGGGCTGGAGCGTTTCAATGCGGAGAATGAGGCGGCCTCTCTCGGCCGCATGCAATCGCTGATGAAGCTGGAAGAGGCGGGCCTGCCGCTGCAGCTGCGCATCGTCGAGCAGTATGTGCGCAATCAGGCTGCGTTTCGCCTGGCGCGCCAGGCGCTGTGGCGCGAGTCATGGATATTCTGGTCGCTGCTGGCGGAAGCCTGGCTCGGCATGCTGAAACAGGCTTACCGGAATCAGGCCAGTGCGGAACTCAAACCGTTTGCCGCCGAGATCGCCACCCGTGCGCTGCGTTACGCCGGCCTGGTCATGCGCTGGGACTATCATCAGGCGCGCAATCCGCCCGCGTCGGCCTGGCGGCGAGTGCACAAGCTTTATCGTCTGGTCGAACGCGACGGTTTCGCCCTGCGGGAGGTGCTGATCAACGCGCGTGCCACGCATTGCGCGCGCGAGTACACGCTGGTGGTGTTGATGGGCCTGGTGCATCCGCTGGGCTACCGCGCACAGGAAATTGAATCGATTGCGCAGATTATCGAGGGCTACGAGCCTTTGCCCCTGCCTGCGACCCTGCCGCAACGTGAACTGCACACGCATATGGTGGACCTTTCGCTGAGCGAAGGCGCCTGCATGCTGGACAGCGAATGGGTGCAGGGCCGTCGGCTACGCTATTTTGCCCTGCGCCCGCTGGTCGATTACCTGAAATCGCTGGATCAAACCCCGGCGGCGGAGGTGGATAACGGGCTTACCCGCCAGATGGCGAGTCTGATCGAACGCGGCGGCATTCGCCGTAGCCGTCAGCGCACGCATCGTTTCGGCCGGGTCTGGGTGGCAACGGGGATGGACAACATTCTGGCGGCGCTGGCCCAGCCCGAAGCTGCCAGGGAGCGCCCGGCCCTGGACGCATGGATGCTGCGCGACGAGAGCGCGGAAGGCATGGGCTTTGCGCTGTCCGAGGAGCCGGCGCTGCCGCATGGCCGCCTGGTAGCCGTGAGCTGGGATCCATCGGAAAACGTCTGGCAATTGCTGGCGATACGCTGGAATCGCCAGGAGGACGGCCAGTATCTGGTGGGTGCGCAACGCCTGTCGCGTCATCCCAAGCGGGTGGAAATCTATTCCGAAACGGATGTACCGGGTGCGACGTGCGACAAGACCTGGGCGCTCTTTCTGCCGATGACCCACACTGAGCAGGGCGTCAGCAATCTGCTGATTCCCCGCACCCATTACCGTCTGGGCGCGCCGCTGATGCTGCGCGACGGCGATACGGTGTACCGTCTGCGGTTGGGCGAAGTGCAGGAAAGCCACGAAGGCTGGCTGCGCGTGGGGATGGATGTGGTGGGGCGGGAGCAGTTCGCCGCCGCCGCCTGAGCCTGGGCCTCAGCGCGTGCGGATGTCGCCGAAATGAAAGTCGAATGAGCCGGCGCGGCGGTCGCTGAAATACTGCTCCAGCGTGGCACGCACGGTGCGGAAGGCAATTTCGTCCCAGGGAATTTCAGCTTCGGCGAACAATCTGGCTTCGAGCGATTCGATGCCGGGCTGAAAATCCAGATCGAGCAGGCGGGCGCGGAACAGGAAATAAACCTGATTGACGTGCGGCAGGTTGTACAGGGTGTACAGGCCGCCGACTTCGATGCGCGCCCCGGCTTCCTCCCAGGTTTCACGCGCAGCGCCCTCGAGTGTGGTCTCGCCGTTTTCCATGAAGCCCGCCGGCAACGTCCACAGGCCGTATTTGGGTTCGATGGCGCGGCGGCACAGCAGTACCTTGTCTTCCCACTCGGGGATGCAGCCGACCACCATCTTGGGATTCTGGTAATGGATGGCGCCGCACCCGGGGCATACATGGCGCGCCAGGTGGTCGCCGGACGGCACGCGCAGCACCACTGCGCTGCCGCATTCACTGCAAAAGTTCATGCTGCATCCAACAATTGGTCGAGTTGCGTTCCACGGTAACAAAATCCCCCCGCCTCAAGCAAGGGCGAAGCTGGAATGCAAGTCCGCGAGCGATTATCATTCAGGACCCTACCGTTGTTCTGATCGACCATGCGCCCTTCCCACATCGAAACCATCCTCGACCGCGAATTCGACAGCGCCGCCGACGGCCACCATACTCCGGTGATGCTGTGGGGGCCGCCGGGCGTGGGCAAGTCGCAGATCGTCGCCAAGATCGCCCAGCAGCATGGCGTGCCGTTGATCGACATCCGCCTGTCGCAGATGGAGCCGACCGACTTGCGCGGTATTCCGTTCCGCAGCGGCCAGCTGGTCGAGTGGTCGATTCCCTCGGTCTTGCCGGATGCGGGACGCCATGGCCCGTCGGGCATCCTGTTCCTCGATGAAATCACTTCGGCGCCGCCCACCGTGTCGGCGGCGGCCTATCAGCTGATCCTCGACCGCCGCCTGGGCGAGTACCGGGTGCCCGACGGCTGGGTGATCTTCGCCGCCGGCAACCGCCAGGGCGACCGTGGCGTGACCTACGCCATGCCGGCGCCGCTGGCCAACCGCTTCACCCATTATGAAGTCGAGGTGAATCTGGACGACTGGGTGGACTGGGCGCACAGCGAGGATATCGATCCGCGGGTCATCGCTTTCCTGCGCTTCCGTCCCGATCTGCTGTTCAGTTTCGACCCAGCGCACACGCCGATCGCCTTTCCCAGCCCGCGCTCGTGGGAATACGCCCACCGCGCGTTGCAGAAATTCGACAGGACCGAACTGCTGGCCGATTCGCTGCAGGCCTGCGTTGGCCAGTCAGCTGGCCTGGAGCTGAAAACCTTCGTCGACAACATGGCGCAGATGCCCGATCTCGATGCCATCATCGCGGGCGCGGATGCCGAAGTACCCGCAGGCATCGACCTGCAGTATGGGGTCGCCGCGGCGCTGGTGCGACGTGCATTGCAGGCTGCCGACAGCGGCAACGCTTCGGCGGTATACGGCAACATCCTCAAATATGCGCAGCGTTTTCCACAGCGCGAAATGGGTGTCATGCTGGTATCCGACCTGCACCGCGCGGTGGGCCGTCCGCTGTTCGCCGTGCCGGCGTTCGCCGAGTGGGCCAACAGCATCACCGACCTGGTTCTCTACGAGCATTGATCCATGGCCGATCAGCCTGACGCCGCACTGCAGCCCATCCTCACCAAGCTGGCGGCCGCGCGTACCCGTCTCATCATGGAGCGCCCGTTTCTCGGTGCGCTGGTGATGCACCTTCCGCTGAAGGCCGGCGGCGACTGGTGCACCACTACTGGAACCGATGCGCAGGCGTTTTATTTCAATCCGAAGTTCGTCGAAAACCTGTCCCTGGCGCAGACGCAATTCGTTCTCGCACACGAAGCGATGCACTGCGCCATGGGCCACCCCCAGCGCCGCAACCACCGGATGAAGCGGCGCTGGGATGTGGCCTGCGACCACGCGGTGAATCTGATCCTGATCGAGGAAGGCCTGAAGCCGCCGCTGCACGGCATCCTCGCCGACCAGAACTTCATGACGCTGTCGGCGGAAGAAATCTATCCGCTGATTCCCGAGGACACCCCGGAAGAATCCTTCGACCAGCACCTGTTCGACAACGACAACGAACAAGGCGCCAGCCCCGATCAAGACGAACGCCAGGACGATCCCGAGGGCGGCGAGGCCGGTGGCCAGGGCAGGGAAGGCCAGAGCGAGGCAGAACAGCAGCAGGGCAGTGGCAGCCAGGCCTCGCAGAAGCCGAACGAGTTGTCGCCCAGCGAACGCGAGGAACTTGCCGAGCAATGGAAAAACCGGCTGGCCGCCGCCGCCCAGGCGGCGCGCCAGGCCGGCAAACTGTCGCAGTCGATGATGCGCTGGGTCGACGGCCTCTTGGCGCCGAGTCTGCCGTGGCGCGCCTTGCTGGCGCGCTTCTTCGCGGTCAGCCAGCGCGACGACTATTCGTGGCGGCGGCCGTCGCGCCGCGAAGGCGACGCGCTGTTGCCGCGCCTGTCGAGCGAGGGCATCGAGGTGGTGGCGGCGATCGATACCAGCGGCTCGATCAGCGACGACGAGCTGCGCGAATTCGTCACCGAGCTCGATGCGCTCAAGGGCCAGGTGCGCGCCAGGGTGACGCTGCTGGCGTGCGACAACCATGTGGCCGGAAACGCGCCGTGGGAATTCGAGCCCTGGGACACCATGCAGCTTCCCGCCGACCTCGAAGGCGGCGGCGGCACCGATTTCCGCCCGGTGTTCGATTGGGTCGAGCACGAAAACCGCAGCCCCGACATGCTGGTGTATTTCACCGATGCCGAAGGCGACTTTCCCAAGCTGCCGCCCAGCTACCCGGTGATCTGGCTGGTCAAGGGCAAGGGCCTGGTGCCCTGGGGCGAACGGGTGCAACTCAATTGAGCACCTTGCACGCTCAGCCCAGCCGGGTGCGCAGTTTCCTGTTCGAACAGCTCGACATCCGTGGCGCCTGGGTGCAATTGGGATCGGCCTGGCACGAGATGACGGCTGGGCGCGATTATCCGGAACCTGCCCTTGAACTGCTGGGCCAGCTGGCGGCAGTGACCACGCTGATTACTGCCAACCTCAAGCAGGCGGGGCGGCTGACGTTTCAGTTGCGCGGCGCCGGCGAAGTATCGCTGCTGGTAATGGATTGCGATGAACAATTGCGCCTGCGCGGCATGGCGCGCACCGTCCCGGATCTGGCAGCGGGCAGCTTGCCGGCCTTGCTGGGCGACGGGGCATTGACCCTGACGCTCGACACCGCCGACATGCGCCAGCCCTATCAGAGCCATGTGCCGCTGCAAGGCGAGACCCTGGCCGCGGCGTTCGAGCATTATCTGGCGCAGTCCGAACAATTGCCCACCCGCCTGTGGCTGGCGGCCAGCCGCGAAACAGCCGCCGGCTTGTTCCTGCAGGCGCTGCCGGCGGCGGCCGCGCGCGATGCGGACGGCTGGAATCGGATGCAGATACTGGCCGATACGGTGCAGACGGACGAACTGCTCGGGCTCGGTGCGATCAAGCTGATCGAGCGCCTGTTCCCGGAGGAGGATGTGCGGGTGTACGATCCTCGCCCGGTCAGCTATCACTGCCCGTATGACGCAGCCAAAATTCATTCCATGCTGCGCGGCGTGGGGCAGACGGAATGCGAGGCCATCATCGCCGAGCAGGGCGAAATCCGGGTTCACGACGATATCTGCAACCATGAATATGTGCTGGACGCAGCCGCGGTGGCCGCACTTTTTACCCCGAAGGACGCCGCTTCGTCGCACGCCGGGACGTACGGGGAAGCGCCTGCTGTCAAGGGCACCAGCAAATGAAAGGACACGCGATGCGGACAGGATGGGTGCTGCTGGGGCTGCTGACGCTATCAACCGGTGCGCTGGCCGAGAATGAACGCTATCAGGCGCTGCCGCTGGCCGGTGCCGAGGGCGGCAAGGGCGGAGCGCGCGCGTTTGTCCTCGACACCCGTGACGGCCATGTCTGGATCTGGAGCGAAAACGAGCTGATCACCGCACCGGACGGCAGCCGCCGCTATGGCACCGGCTTTTCGTATCAAGGCAAATTGCGCCCTGGCAGCGAGCCGGGAGAGTTCATCGAAACGCCCAGAAAATAATGCGCCAAAGCCGTTTTGTTGCGACTTGGCAACATCCGAGACGCGCCAAATCAATTTTTTAGTAGATTGTGGTTTTCTTTTGCGGTTTTGTTAGAATTCCGCGCGTCGGCTGGATCACAAGTCCCGGACCGATCTCTGGTGTGGGTTTTTATATTCGTAAGTAAAGGGAAATCAAATGAAATATTCCGTCCTCCTGGCTGCTCTGCTGGCTGTTTCCATGACCGCTTGCGGCAAAAAAGAAGAAGCCGCTGCTCCTGCCGAAGCGCCTGCTGCTGAAGCGCCGGCTCCGGAAGCGGCTGCTCCCGCCGTTGAAGCTCCGGCTGCTGACGCCGCTGCTCCTGCCGCCGACGCCGCTGCGCCTGCCGCTGAAGCTCCGGCTGCTGAAGCTCCCGCCCAGTAATTCCGGGCACGGAACGCAAAACCGGCCTTCGGGCCGGTTTTTTTATGCCTGCAAAAAACGATCGAGCCGCGTTATCGCATCGGCCAGCCGCGGCAGAGGCTGGGTGTAGGCAAAGCGGATGTGGCGTGCCGCGCGATGCGAACCGAAATCGACTCCAGGCGTTGCGGCAATGCCCGTCTGTTCGAGCAAATGATTGGCGAATGCGTGGCTGTCCGAGGTGAGACGGCTGCAATCCGCATACAAGTAAAACGCCCCCTGCGGCGTCAGCGGAATATCGAAGCCCCGCTCGCGCAAGGCGGATAGCAGAAAATCGCGGCGGGCGCGCAGATCGGCCTTGCGGGTTTCGAGTTCATCCAGGGTTGCGGGCGAGAATGCCGCCAGCGCCGCATGCTGTGCCGGGGTGGCGGCCGCCAGGAACAGATTCTGCGCCAGCCGTTCCAGTGCCGGCATGGCCCAGGCGGGCGCGGCCAGCCAGCCGAGCCGCCAGCCCGTCATCGAGAAATATTTGGAAAAACTGTTGATGACGAATACGTCGTCCCAGCGTGCGGCGCTGTGCTCGCTGCCGTCGTAAGTGAGCGCCAGATAGATCTCGTCTACGATCAAGGCCACGCCCTGTGCGCGGCACCAGTCGCGGATGCGTGCGAGCTCGTCGGAGGAAATGGCGGTGCCGGTGGGATTGGACGGGCTGGCGATCAGCACGGCGCGGGTGGCCGAAGTGGCATGGCGCTCGACGGATTCGAGGGTGAGTTGAAAGCCGCTGCCGGCATCGACCGGAACGGCGACTGCGCGGGCGTCGCAAAAGCGAGCAAAATGGCGGTTGCAGGGATAACCCGGATCGGCCATCAGCACTTCGTCGCCGGGACCGGCCAGCAGGCCCAGCGTCAGCAGCAAGGCTCCCGAGGCACCGGGCGTTACCACGATCCGTGCGGGGTCGACCGCGGCCTGCCAGCGAGCGGCATAAAATCCGGCGATGGCTTCGCGCAGGGCAGGCAGACCGAGTGCGCCGGTGTAGTGCGTGTGTCCGGCGCGCAGCGCCGCGATCCCGGCCGCGACGATGGGTTCGGGCGTGGCGAAGTCCGGCTCGCCGATTTCAAGATGGATGATGTCGCGTCCGACGGCTTCCAGCGCCTGCGCCCGCGCCAGGATGTCCATCACATGGAACGGTGCGATGCCGTCCATGCGTGCGGCGGTTTGGCGGAGGGCTGTGGTCATGCCCGGCTTTCCGGCCGGCGCAGCGGATGCTGGCGATAAAACTGTTGCAGTTGCCGGTAAATCGCCGGGTATTCCGCATCGAGCACGTGCGGCGTTTCAAAGAACACTTCGCTCAGAACGGCAAAAAACTCGGCAGGGTTGGCGGTGGCGTAGGGATCGATCGCGGTGTCTTCGCCGGCATCGACGCGTGCGGACAGGTCGGCATAGGCCGTACTGAAGTCGCGCGCCCAACTGGCGGAATCCATGCCGCGATGCAGCGGCGGGAAGCCGTTGGCGTCGCCGTTCAGCATATCGAGCTTGTGCGCGAATTCGTGCAGCACGACGTTGAAGCCGTCGCCCCGGCCGCTCGCTTCGACGTCGGCGAGCGACAGCACCAGCGGGCCGCCGTGCCAGGACTCGCCGGCCAGGATGTCGCGCGTATGGTGGACGACGCCGGCCTCGTCCATCTCCACTCGCTGGCGCAGGAATTCGTCGGGGTAGAGGATGATTTCGTTCCAGCCTCGATAGCTGTCTTCGTCGAGCTTGAGGGTCAACAAGCAGGCCTGGACGGCGATGTTCAACTGCATGGCATCGTCGACTTCGGCGCCGCCGGCGGCAGAGAAGGTCTTGTCGTGGATGAACAGGCTGGCGGCTTCGCGCAGGTGCGCCAGTTCGCCGGACGTCAGTCCGCGCAGGATCGGCAGGCGCTCGACTGCGGTCAGAAATGCGGCGAACGGCACGAGGTGGTGCCGGAGAATGCGGTTGCGGCGCCAGCCGGAAAACCAGCTCATTCGTCGACGTCGAGCAGGCGCGCGGCGCCTGCGTCCGGGTGTTCGAGTTCGACCCGCTCGATCTGCAGGAAACGGCGGCTGATCTTGTCGCTTGAAATGCGCACCTCGCCCACATCCTTGTTGGCCTGCTCGATATGGGTGGCGAGCTTTTTCATGCGCTCGTCGAAGCGCGCGAAATCCTTCGCCAGCTTGGAGAGTTCGTCCTTGATGACATGCGCCATGCGCCGCGTTTCCGAATCGCGGATCACTGCGCGCGCGGTATTCAGCACCGCCATCAGCGTGGTTGGCGAGGTCAGCCACACCCGCTTTTTCTGCGCATGTTCGACCAGATCCGCATGGTAGGCGTGGATTTCGGCGAATACCGCCTCGGCCGGC
>ERZ778018.1235-NODE-1235-length-23248-cov-10.640366_pt1 | contig 23248 bp, 18 predicted proteins | sample MGYA00375748_ERZ778018 | MGnify/ENA primary metagenome ERZ778018 (study PRJEB29350, sample SAMN05509839) | bioreactor metagenome | biome: bioreactor; material: wastewater | place: South Africa: University of Cape Town | collected 2014-04-22 ... | reverse complement strand
GTTGTGGAGCAGGCGGGACTCGGCGGCGCACCAGCCCGGCGGCGACCACGAACTGGGGCTGCGGTTGGGCCGCAACACGGGGTCGCCGGGCTTACGGTAGACGTGGCAGCGGGAATCGACGATCGACACGATCATGGCTCGTCTCCGAAGGGTGGTGTTGTTCACACCCCCTCCGGCGGTGTCGATCCATCCCGACGTGGGCGACCCCGAATGTCCGACCGTGAAGGCGTCAATCATCCGTCGGGGCGGCGGGCCGACCGATGAGGAGTTCGCCCCGTTCGCCGTCGTAGTCGTAGACGATCGAGGCGGGCCTGACGGCGTGGGGGCCGAGTTCCTGGGCCTTGGCGTCGATCTCGCCGACCGTTGCGTGCGAGCAGAAGACGCCCCCGGAGAACTCGACCGTGGCGGAGCCGTCGCCGTGGTCGTCCAGGTCGGCCGTGATTTCACGGGCCAGGTCGTCGAACTCGGCGATGATCCGCTCGACCTCGGGGGCCGTGCGGACCTCGACCGTGCCGTTGAGGCCGTACCAGACGCTCATGCTCGATCTCCTTCGTCATGAGGTTCGCCATCAGGCACCGCCTCGCCAACCATCCGCTTGCAGCGTGCGAAGTAGGTTCCCATGCCGGGGACGAGGCAGACCTCGTGGTCCTCGACATCGCCCCCGCACACGTCGCAGAAGTGGAACTCGAACAACATGTTGATCCATTCGTCCGGCGTCTCGTTCATCGTCGTCGCTCCGGGAAAGGGCGTGGTCGTCACGCCCCTCCCGGCGGTGTCGATCGTCATCCGGCCAGCGGCAGGAGTCGCTGGATCGAGTCGAAGCGGGGGATGTCGGCGCAGGCCCCCTCCACGAACCGGAAGGCCGCATGGTGTTCGACCTCCGCCGCCGCCGTCTCGGGCGTCAGGTCGTGCGACAGCATCACGATCAGGGCGTAGAGTTTCCGCAACGTCCGGTAGTCCATCGCCGGGAACGTCCGGTCCCAGTCCCGCCATGCGTCCGTGCCGCTCCGATGCGGGTTGCCCCGGAAGACCTCGTGCCAGTAGTCCCGGCCCACGTCCGCCGAGAAGTCGAAGCCCTCGAATTCGCCGATGCCGACGTACCCGCCGGAGCGGCCCATCCAGGCGTACTCCACCTCCACCTTCGTGCCGTCATACAAGTGGTTGTAGCAGTCCGAATCGGTGACGAGGCGGGAGGCGTCCTCCACGCCCCAGTCGAAGAGGTGTCGCTCGACCTCTCGATGCTTTTCTCGGGCCTGTACCAGCCACTCGGGGTTGTCGAGCCATGTCTCGCCGTCGCCGTAATAACCGCCGTTGCGGTGGACCTCGATGAGGCGCTCGAAGTCGAGCCGGGCGGCGTGGCACTTGACGTTGAAGGCGAAGTAGCAGCGACCTTGCCGACCGTAGGCCGAGTCATAACCGCCGACCGAGGCCAGGTGGTCGGCGATGTCGCTGCGGGACCGAAGCGGCGTGCGGTGATAATCGGGCTTCGTCGTATTGCGAGGCATCGTTCGGGCTCCGAAGGGGGTGTTGGTCACGCCCCCTCCGGCGGTGTCGGCCCGTCACTCGACCCGGCCGTAGCCCAGCGCCTCGAATGCGTCTCGCAGGTCGTTCTTCTCGGGATATCCGCCCTGATCGTCCCGGTTCTCGACGGCCCTTTGTCGATGCTCGTCGAACCACGAGAAGGCTTCGTATTCCCAGCCCTCGGGCAAGTCGTACTCGTCCCTCACACTCCAGGCGGCGGCGTCGGCGATGTTCTCCAGGGTCGCCTCATACTCACGCCGGCCGTAGTCCGTTTCGTCGAGAATGGGATAGTCGGCGAGTCGCTCGGCGAGTTCGTGGTACGTCTTGAAGGCGTCGGTGATCCCGCCGTCTCGGTGGACTCGAATCGAGAAGCCGTCCACGTGCCCGACCGCCCAATGGTCGTGGCTCTCCATCACCACGTCGGGGTCGTCGCCCTCCGTGAAGGGTTCCATCGCCCTGGCGACGGCCTGGGCGTTGCTCAGGTCGAGCAGGCGACTGTCCCGGTTGTGGGTGTAGACGATCGCCCAGTTTTCGGGTTCGGCGACATCATCGTCCCGGAACCAGACGAAGGAGTTGAACCGCCTCCAGTTTCCCGCCGCCTGCGTTGCGGCCTCTTCGAGCGTCATCTCGCCGATCGTGAGCATTGCGACCTCCATCGGAATGGTTGTTCTTATCAACATCCACTCCGATGGTGTCGGCGGGCGGCGTTCGTCCCGCCGCCCACGGGGCCGGTCATCCGACCAGGAGCGCCTCGGGCTCGTCCGCCCCGGCTTCCTCATGGCGACTGAAGGCGAGGAGATAGTCGGCGGCACGACTGGCCTGGGCCGACGCCTGGAAGATGAACCTCGGGTCGTCCTTCATGGCTTTCAGCCAATTCGCCAGGTAGGCGACGTGGTTCGACAACCCCTCGGAGGCCGGCACGCCCAGCTCTCGGGCCAGGTAGCACGCCCCGATCTCGGCGACGAGTTCCCCCATGGCGTAGGTGTTCTCCGCCTCCTTGCGAGACCAGTTCAGTCGGCTCGGATGCTCGGTGGCGTGGACGAGTTCGTGGAGGATCGTCTCGTAATACTCGCCCGGCTCGGAGAACGACGCCCTCGGCGGCATCTGGACGTAATCTTCACTCGGTGCATAAAACGCCCTGGTCCCGCCGTGGCGGATCGTGACGCCCGTTGCGGCGATGGCCGTCTCGGCGGGCTCGTAGTTGATGACCCGCCCGGTGGTGTCGTCCTCCTCCCGACCGGCCCGAAGGTGGTCGAGGCGGTCGCCCTCGACCTGATCGACGTTGAAGACGGTATAGGCTCGCATGACGAAGAAGCGGTCCTCCTCGTCCTCGCCCCGCTCGTTGGTCACGGCCTTGGTGACCGGCGACCAGAAGACGATCTGCGTGCCCCAACGGCCCTGCGGCACGTGCGACGGTCGGGCCGTGACCTTGCCGCCCAACTGCTTCCACTGGTTGAACGTGCCCCACCACTTCGAGGTCAGGTTGTGGCGGGACGCCGCAAGCTCCAAGAGGATCGGATTGATTCCCCGGTACGCCTTGCGGCTGACGACGTTGGCGGGGAACCCGGCGTTCGGGCCGACCCGCCACGGCCGTCGCCAGGGCGGGGTGTCGCCGGTTTCCAGGGCGGCGACGATTTGCTCGGTGATGGACTGCCGAAGTTGCTGCTGGGCGGACATGACTGCCTCCGGGTCGGTCGTGGTTGGTTATCAACGACCGGCCCGGCGGTGTCACGGAACTGGGTGAGCAGGCGATTATTAGCCCAGGGGAGAGTAGCCCGAGGTCGTTGCGATCCAGCGGACGATCCCCTGCGGGCGTCACGGCGGCGAGGGATCGAAAGCGGCGGATGAGGCGCTGATCGGGGTACTGACACCGATCGAGGAGTTATTATGGGGCGGGACGACTCCCCGAGATGTCGGCTCCATGCGGGCCTTGGCCCCCAGGATCGCCGCTACCATGCCCCGTTCCTTGGCCTCGTCGTCGCCCAGGCCGTCGAATAGGCCCTTGGCGTAAGTGTAGGCGGCCAAGATGTCGAATTTGCCGATCAACACGTAGCTGGAGTCAGTCGTCGTCGCCATCTCGGACGCTCCGGCGGATATTGGATGTGTTCAGTGATCTGATTCTTCTGTTCACGGTCGTGTAGCCTTTCGGCACGGCGTAGATCAGCCATACGCCGTGGCGAGCAAGGGGAATTGTGACCCCGCCCCGGCGCTCCCGCCCGGTATCGGCCCCGTGGATGACGCTCCTTGCTTACGGACTCCGTGTGGTCGGAGCCTCAAATGAACCAGGGGGTCTCTTCCAAGACCCGGTGCAATTGAAATGGCTCGTGCTGTCGTAGAAATGCCGCCGTCAAATATGCAATATTGCTTGCGTATTTAATCGTGATCGGCTCGCCCGTAAAGGCGTCCGTGGAAGCCCAGTTCAGTTTCGTCAGGTTGAGCACCTGCACCGCCATGACACGGTGGTCGCACTCGATCGGGGTGGCCGCTCCGGGCCTATACAAGTCTGACGAGATCTCCAGGGGGCGAGGCGTCCCCATCGCCTTTCGGTACGAGTTGTATCCGGTTGTCGAAAGAAGGAGCCGCCGACGACTGATCGGGACGAAGCTCCCACGGCGCAGGCTGCCGTCGGTTTCCGGCCGTGAATCGAAGAGGCGGAAGTTGTTGTGGCCGTTGAGCCAGACGAAAGCGACGGAGGCGTCCGGGGCCACGGCACGGATTCCCTCCAGGATCGACGAGTAGTCGTCCTTCGAGATTCTGACCGAGTGGTGGAAGACGAGATTGGCGGACGCCGGCAGGCTATGGCTCATCCTGAGCTTTTGAAGGGTCGATTGTGCCAACGCCGCCAAGTGCTCGCTCCTCTGGCGAGCGTCGAAGGCGGTCGTATTCCCGGCGTAGAACTCCCACCGACCGTAGCTGTTGAACACGTTGGCGAATCCGAGGATCTTCCGGCCGTCCCTCGACTCCGTGTACGACAGGCCGATGAAGAAGTCGGCATCGGGGATGTTTTCCGGGAGCACCCAGGGAGTGATCCCGCACTTGGCGATGATGTTCAGTGCCAGGTTCAGGTCTTTGTAGTCGGGGTTGCGGAGCGTACCGGTATCGACCATCTGACACGGGACGCCCGCTTCGAGGAGCCGCCGTTTCACGACGTAGTAGGGCGAGGACTCATCGTCCGTGGCATACCCGACCTCGGGCGTGTGGACGAGCATCAGTCGGTTCAGTTTCTCGTTCCCCGCCCATTCGGGATGCTCGGTCAGCAGGCGCATCACCTCGCCCTCAAGCCCGCCAGCCTCCTCGGCCGTGACGACCGAACCGTAGGTGAAGCGGGTCGAGAAGGTGCGTTCGGCCCCCTTATACTTGTACTTGCCTGCCTTCAGCCGGTCGATCAGCTGCTCCATGTCCCGCCGCTGGGGGGACAAGCACACGGGAACAAGTTCGATGGTGTGCGGATCGCTGTCGTAGGAGCCGAAGCGTGTGATGCCGTCACGAACGTCGGGCTGGGCGTGGTGGTTCCTGAACTCGACCGGCGGCTCCCCGAGACGTTCCACCCGGAAGGTCGTGGCCGTCCCCAGCCCCTTGTCGGTCAGCGGAACGGCTCGGGGCAGCAATCGGGCCTCGATGTCCCCAAACGCCACCGGGAAGACCTCCGAGGCCATGTGTTCGGCCGTGACCTGTATCTTCTCGGCCCGCTTGCGGGCCGCACCAGCCTCCGCTGCGAGGCTGTGCTTCTTCACAGTGCCGTGCAGGTCGAAGGCTATCCGCTCCCGCTGGAGCAGTTCCTCGATCTGACCCAGTGACAAGTTCGGGATCACCCGGTCGGCACGGACCCGTTGCTCCGTCTCGTCGTCGAAGAGGTGGACCGTGGCCCATTCCGGGTCGGCGGCGACAATCCGCCCTTCTCGCCAAGAGCCCATCTGGGCCACGCAGCGGCGGTTGGCGAGGACGGATGCGGGGAGGTGCCGCAACAGCTCATGTGCCTTTCGAATGTTCAGGATTTGGCAGGTATAGTCGATCGAGAGGTAAGGTCTGCCGTGCATCTCGTGGATCTGGATGCAATAAGCGGGATAGAATCGGATCAATGTCCGTGCAGCCGGGGCGATCGGCAACTCGACGCCGGTCCTGTGGACGGTGATCCGGCTGAACGAGAAGCGATCGATGTACCAACCCCTCGCACCCAGCGAATCCTTGAGGGACTTGGCGAACTCCCCGAGCCTCAGATGGAACTCGCCCCCGCCGATCGTCCCGCTCGCCTTGCGGAGCTTGAGGGGGTAGAGGTTGGTGAACTCGGTCAGCGGCTCCTGCGTGCCCGCCCTGAGTGCCGCCTTCCGTTCCTCAGCCCTGCTTTCGAGACGGAGCAGGGTCTCGTTGTTGAAGAGGATGACGCTTGGCGGGGGCAGGCTGAGTGCGACCATCTCCCTGGTCATCTGCTTGGTGCCCTCGCTGATGGCCTGGACGAACTCCCGGCCGTCCGAGTCCCGCATCAGTCGTAGCCACTCAAGGAGCTTGCGGTTGCGGGGCATCGAATCGAGGTGCGTGTCACCGAGCGAGAAGCGATCCGGCAGGTCGAAGTTCCGCTGCAACACCCGACCGGGATTCTTGACGATCAGGGCGTCCGTGTAGTGCTCAACCTCGATCGTCAGCCTGGCGTGGTAGTCCCTGTGGGCGACGGCATTGACGATGGCCTCGTCCACGGCGGTCGGCGGGAGTTCGTGTTCCTCGGCGAATCCACCTTCCGGTTTCCGCCTCTGGTAGCGCTCGAAGAACGAGGATTCACGGAAGAAGGTCCGAGCCGCCCGAATCTGCTTGGTGATCGGACCCCGGAAGTCCTTGTCGAAGGACGGAGTACCACGATCCCTGTGCTCGCTGGACGGCACGAGGAACTTCATGAGCCGGATGTAGGCGTGCGGGAGGACTCGTTGAGGGTTGGAGGAGAAGAACAGCAGGCCCGGCATCGTGAAGGCGAACCCGTCGTTGGTCCTCACCACCGCCCCCGCCTCGTACAAAAGCCGATCGAGGGCGAAGTCTCTCGTCGCATCGGGATGGAACACCCGGCGAAACTCGGTCACGACATCCGCATCCACGTCGTCAGGCGAGAAGGGGCAGCAGGCCAGGCTGTCCGTATCGATGAGGCCCTTGCGGATGCGGATCTGATCCCGCATCTGCTGGTTCATTGGATTGGACTGCGTACCGCTCCTGACCCATGCCCTTGGCGTTCCCTCGGGAGTCTCGCAGAGGGCGTCAGGCAAGCCGTGCGTGTAGATCAGGCAGATCGTCTTCTCCGCTCCGCTCGAATCCCGGCAGTCGAAGTCCCTCACCTCCCCCGCATGGCACCGAAGCAGGGTGTTGAGGTTCGTGATCGAGTTCTTCTGATCCTCGGTCAGATGATCAATCCCGGCGACCTCCCCGCTGGACGAGATGCCCAGCACAAGCAACCCTCCCTCGACGTTGGAGTTGGCGAACGCCGAGATCGTCTTGACGACGAGATCCTTGAGACCCTTCAGTTCATTCCCCGAGATCGTCCCGCCGCCCTGGAGACGACCGGCCTCCTTGCGATCAAAGTGCTGGCCCTCGAACTCAATGTCCGATGTCTGGGTGAGATACGCCCAGTGGGCCTGCGGATCGTCGAAAACGTGTCTCGGGTTCGGTCTGGACATCGTGAAGGCATCCCTCTTCGGTTTCTTGAGGCTCGCCCCTCTCAGAACAAGGTGCCCTGGCCCGTGAAGTGGTCCTTGCTGGGATAGATCGTCTTGGACCCCTCGGGGATGTAGATCATCCTCAATCGCTGAAGCCGCACCACGAGGTTTGAGATGCTCACCTGGGCCTCGTCCTTCAGGGCGTACAAGTTGTCCCAGCGGGTGAGGTCGTAGCGATCCGCCGCCGCTCGGACCAGCCACTCGGGCATCAGCAGCGCCGACTGGTAGCGGTCCACCGCACTGCGGACCTCCGGGGCGTCTTGCCCGGCGGTCAACTTCTTGTAGAGCCGGTAGGCCCGCTCGTCCCGCATCGCCCTGTCGAGCACCTTCACGAGCACGTCCGACTTGCGGCCGTGGCGGTGAACGACGAGCGGACCCAGGTCAATGCCGTCCAGCGTCGGGTGGGCGAGGCGGGCACGGTCGATGTCGATGTCCCAGTGCCCAGCCTCGTGGCCGATCGTGCTCCGTTCCAGCCCCGGATTCGACTCGAATAGGGCGAGGTGCTTCGTGTTGAGGTAGATTCTGCGTGACTCGACGTGGAGACCGCCGAGGATCTGCTCGCCCGGCCCCTCCTCGATCTCATCCCAGTCGAAGTCCAGTCCCAAAACTTGTTCGATGACCTTCTCGATCGGCACGGGGAAGACGACTGCTTCGCCCGTCGCTGACTCGTACTGGCGAATACGGGAGGCCGTCGCTGCCTCGATGGCCTCGTTGCACAGGTACTTCGGTGCCCGCTTGCTCATGGTGTCCCGCAGCCTCCAGGGGACTCAGGATGCAAGGGCCTTCAGGGCGCTCATGGCACGCTTGAACTCTCCGGTCAGCCAGATGTTGCCGATGGCGTCGGGTTCGGACTCGGCGACGAGGCGCAACGCTCGGCGGACTATCCCGTTCGCCGTCCTCGACGAGATCTCGTCCGCCAGGCGGCACAGATTCGCCCGGCATGGGGAGAATTGGAGCCTCGACTGTAGCTCCCGGTCGCCCCCGATGAGCCCGAGGATCGCCTTGAAATGATTGTCGGAGAACCTGCTGAGCAATTCGTCGTAGATCGGTTCGGCCTGGCGGGAGACGCCGTAACCATTACCGATCTTGCACATGATCAGGATCTTCGTGTACTGGGTTTCCACGCTGGGCGGGATGATGCCCGTCTCGGGGACGTAAGCCCGCAGGGCTCGTGCGAAAGCGGGTTCGGTGTGGAAGTTGTTGTAGCCGCTGTGGGCTGACCAGAGCCCGTCCAGGACGGCCTTCACCTCGACGGCCAGTGTATCCGAGGGCAGATAGGAGAGCCCCTCGACCCGTTGCAGGAAGTCGCTGGCCAGCTTTTTCCGGGCGACCTCGCCGTTGGCCGAGAAGACGGCGTGCTTCAGGCCGATCTCGTGGCGGGCCTCCTCGCCGCAAGAGGCCCAGAGGGCTGGCGAGATGAAGGAGATGTTGGCCCTTGTATTCGTGCTCGTCTTCGTGTCGGTGTACATGCCGAACGCCGTTCGGAGCAGGGACAGGGCCAGGTCGTCGGGCAGGCTGGCCAGCGAGGATGCGATGGGAGGAATGTCGTCCTTGGTGAGCGTCTCCTCCCGCAGGCTCACGAGGAGGCGGCGCACCTCGACTACAGGCCCCTCCGGTTCCTTCGAGAGCACCTCTCGGATGCACGTCTCCAGCCAGGTCACCAGTTGCAGGCCCGAAAGGCTGTTGTGGTTCGGATGGGCGGCGCTGGCGTAGTTTCGCATGTCCCGGATGTAATCCAGGTGCTTGAAGCCGATCTCCGTGATGATGCCGGTCAGGAGGCAACCACGGATCAACTCCCATTCCTCGATCTTCTTGAGATCGTCTTCGGACTTGAGCGTGGCCCGCCTCTTGGGGTCCGTCACCACACTGTCGTAAAAATATTCCAGGTCGAAGCGGGCGACTTTACTGCGGATGTTCGAGACGGTCTCGTTCCACAGGTAGTTCAGGGCGGCATCGAAGAGCCCGACCCCGCATGCAGCGATAAACTTGGAGATGTAGAGCGAGTTGGACCTCCGAGATGGTGCGATCTCCTCCGTTACGGCAGGCAGGTTGGCGATGACCTTCCGGCGCTCGGCGACATCGACCAGGACGTTCTCGGTCGGGAGTCCGAGATGGTCGAGGTAGAGCACGAGTTCGCCGGAGAAGCGATCCACGGATTGTCGGATCTGGCTTGGCTCGAAAGGCACGATCTCCGCTCTCTCACCCATCGATCGTTCTCCGTGAACACGTTGCTTGCTAGGATGCACCACTTACCTTGACCGCCCATCGAACACGCTGGTTCGGTCGCTCTAACTCGACGGCTGGCAGCCACGACCGAAATGTCGTTCAGTCGGGTTCATCCCCGAGGTCTTCGAGGATCTTGTCCAACCGCTCGTCGTCCAGGGCGGCCAGCTTGCGGAACACGTCGGGCCGCTGGATCACCCGCTTCCTGACGGACTCGGGGATCTTCTTGGCGAGCAGGAGCAACTCGTCGGCGTCGGCCTCCAACGCCTTGGCCAGTTTGAGGATGAGTTCCTCGCTCGGGTAGTCGCCAAAGTCGAGCTTCTCGTTCTCGATCTTGGAGATGTAGGTGAAGTTGACCTTCACCTTCCCCGCCAGGTCACGCTGGGAGAGGTTCTTGGCCTTTCGGAGCCGCTTGATCTGCTCGCCGAAGGTCATCGATGTATCTCAAGTTAGGGATGGTACGAGAGAAATGTACCTTGTTTGCAGTTTACGTTCAACAGAAAAAAACCGCTTGCGTCACCGCTGGTCCACTGCTATCCTTTGGATGCGTGAGAGCGGGACTGGCGAGGGGAGCGGGCCTGGCCATGACGATCGACGAGATCCTGGGGCGTCTGGGGCACGGCACGACCCTCGAAGGGCCGTTCTTCACCGAGCCCGTGCGAATCCTGTCGGCCAAGTCACGGGGAACCCGCATCGAGGTCCAGGCGGTCGGCCTGCACTCCAAGCAGCTCTGGACCAAGTTGCTCAAGGCTGAGGACTTCGACGGCAAGATCCGGGTCACGCAGGCGACCGAGGCGTCGGCCCTGAACGGCGACCCGACCAAGTTCCGCCTCGCCGCCGAGGCCCACCGCATCCGCCTGGCCTTCCAGCACGACCCCCACTTCGCCGTCTCCGTCTCGCAGGTCGATCCCCTGCCACACCAGCTGGATGCCGTCTACACCCACCTCCTGACTCAGCCCCGCATCCGCTTTCTGATCGCCGACGACCCCGGTGCGGGCAAGACGATCATGGGCGGGTTGCTGCTCAAGGAACTGAAATTCAGGGGGCTCATCGAACGGACGCTGATCGTCACCCCGGCGAGTCTGACCGACCAGTGGCGGCGGGAGATGCAGGACAAGTTCCACGAAACGTTCGCCGTCATCAACCGCCACACGATCAACGCCGCCTACGGGCGGAACGCCTGGGAGGACAGCCCCCAGTGCATCACCTCGATCGACTTCGTGGCCCGACAGGACGACATCACCGACCTCATACGGGATGTCCACTGGGATCTTGTCATCGTGGACGAGGCCCACAAGATGTCGGCCTACAAGTACGGGACCAAGGTCCAGACGACCCAGCGGTACGACTTCGGCGAGTTCATCCGGGAGCGCACCGACCACTATCTCTTCTTGACGGCGACCCCCCACAAGGGCGACCCCGACAATTTCACGCTCCTGCTGCAACTGCTTGACCCCGACCTCTACGCCACCGGGAACATCTTGAAGGAGGCGAGCCGCAACGACGAGAACCGGATCATGATCCGGCGTCTGAAGGAGGACATGAAGCAGTTCGACGGCTCCCCCTGCTTCCCGCCCCGGCACGTCCAGACCTTGCCCTACGAACTCAACACGGGCGAGTTGAAGCTCTACGAGGCCGTCACCGACTACGTGCGGAACAATTTCTCCCGTGCGGACGAGCAGGCCAACCGCAACGTCGGCCTGGCCCTGACGGTCCTGCAACGCCGCCTGGCCTCCAGCCTCGCCGCCATCCAGCTCTCGCTGGAGCGGCGACTCAAGCGGCTCCAGGAGCTGAAGCGACTGGGCAAGCTCAAGCAGGAGTACGGCGACGTTCCGCCCGACCTGGATGATCTCGCCGAGGCCGACCGCTGGAAGTTCGAGGACGAGGCGGTCGAGCGGCTGACGATGGCCGAGAACATGGCCGAGCTGGAGGCCGAGATCGACGAGCTGGCCGGGCTGGTCGCCCTGGCCAAACAGACCCGCAAGACATCCCCGGAGACGAAATTCGAGGAGCTTCGGGATGTGCTCTCCAAGCACATCTCCGGGCGCAACGAGCGGTTGCTGATCTTCACCGAGCACAAAGACACGCTCGATTTCCTCGTCGGCAGGCTGAGCGACCTGGGCTTCCATTGCTGCCAGATCCACGGCGGGATGCCGCTGGCCAAGCGGATCGAGGCCGAGCGGGAATTCTTCGAGAAGTGTCCGTCGATCATGGTGGCGACCGAGGCGGCGGGCGAGGGGATCAACCTCCAGTTCTGCTCGCTGATGGTCAACTACGACCTACCGTGGAACCCCAACCGGCTCGAACAGCGGATGGGCCGCATCCACCGCTACAAGCAGAAGCACGAGGTCATGATCTCCAACCTCGTGGCCTCGAACACCCGTGAGGGCGAGGTCATGGAGCTGGTGCTCGACAAGCTCAAGGAGATGAAGGTCGCCCTGGGCAGCGACCGAGTGTACGACGTGATCGGCGAGATCATCCCGGCCCCGAAGTTCGACTCGCTGATGAAGGACTGGCTGTCCAAGCGTCGGACGATGGGCGAGATCCTCGCCGAGATCGAACTCCAGACCGACGAGCGCCAGATCGCCCGCATCCGGGCCGACATGTACGACAAGGCCCTGGGCTCCCGCTACATCGACATGAGCCGCCTGGCCCACATGGTCCAGCAGAGCAAAGAGCGGCGGCTCATGCCCGAGTACATCGAGCGGTTCTTCGTTGAAGCGTATCGCTCGTTCGGGGGCACGATCTCCGAAGTAAGGGGGCACAAGGGGCTCTGGTCGATCGGCCGGGTGCCGCCCGAGCTGCGGAACCAGCCCGAGGCGCAGGAGCGGCGGTACGGCAAGGTGGGGCAGCTCTATGCCAAGCTGACGTTCAACAAGGAGCAGTTGGGCGACTACACCGACGTGGATTTCGTCGGCCCCGGCCACCCCCTCTTCGAGGCGGTGGTGGAGCGAGTGCTGCGGGAGTACGGCCCGGCGCTGCGGCAAGGGGCCGTGTTCTACAACGCCGATGCTACCGAGCCCACGATCCTTTGGCTGATCAAGAGCGGGGTGGAGGACGGGCGAGGCCAGAAGGTCGGCGAGCGGCTTTTCGCCGTCCACCACTCGGGGGGCCGGTATCGCAAGAGCCAGCCCTACGCTCTGCTCGACCTGAAAGCCCCCGAGACCCCGCCGTCCGTCCCCGGTGACCTGAAGGCGGCGGCGGGCGACGAGGACTCGGCCGTCGAGTGGTCGCTCGACGAGGTGGTGGCCCCGTACTTCGGCGAGATCGAGGAGCGTCGGCGGCGGGAGTTGGCGATCAAGGAGAAGTACGTCCGCAAATCGCTCCAGTTCCTCGTCAGCGAGTCGAACAAGAAGATCGCCAAGTACGACGCCCAACTGCGGCAACTCCCCCAGATGGACGATCCCAACCGACTGAACATCCAGGGGAACCGGGCCAAGGAGGAAGCCCGCCGCAGCGACCTGGCCCAGCGACTCGCCGATCGCCTCTCCGAGATCGAGCAAGAGCGTCACCTCTCCGAGACGCCGCCCGAGATCCTCGGCGTGGCGGCGATCCTGCCCATGCCCGCACCGGCCATCGGCGGCATTGCCGGGATGCGGAACGACCCCGAGGTCGAGGCGATTGCCGTCGAGGTCGCCAAGCGGCACGAGGTCGGCGAGGGCCGCAAGCCGGTGTCGGTCGAGGAGGAGAACTGCGGCTGGGATTTGACCTCGCTGGCGGGCGGCGAGGTGGAGCGGTACATCGAGGTCAAGGGCCGGGCGGGCGTCGGCGACGTGGCCCTGACGCCGAATGAGTGGATCAAGGCGCAGCGATTCGGCGACCAGTATTGGCTCTACGTGGTCGTGAACTGCAAGACAAACCCTGAACTCCACCTAATTCAGAATCCCGCTGCCAAGCTGACCCCGAAGGAGGAGGTCAGCGTCGTGCGATACATCGTCGGCCAGAGTAATTGGCGTCAGGCGTCCGAGTAGCGGATATGCGCCCTCGAAGCGGGTAGCGGTCGATCAGCACATGTGAGGTCGGAAAGGCGTGATGACGGAATCGGTTCTCTGCACGATCGGATATGCCGGGCTCGACGACGAGTCGTTCTTGGCAAAGCTTCGCTCGCATGACGTTGAGGTGTTGGTCGATGTCCGGGATCGGCCCTTCAGTCGGAACCGATACTTCAACCAGGCACGCCTCAAAGGTTTCCTCGAAGAAGACGGCATCGCCTATCTCTCCCTCCGTGAGCTAGGAGTCCCGGCGGACATCAGAAAGAAACACCGGGAGGGAGGGCGACTCAATGACTATCTCGAAGCCTATCGCCTCATGCTTCGTGAGAGGGAGGAGGCGATGAGCGGCCTGTCCACGCTGATCGAGGAGAAGACCTGCTGCTTGCTCTGCCTCGAACACGACCCGTCCGAGTGCCACCGGAGCGTGCTTGCCGAGGAGCTTGTGGAGCGGCACAGCGTCTCTATCACGGTCGTTCATATCCAGTAGCCTGGCCGGATGGTCTCAACTCGAAGGGGGAGGCGGTAATGATTGACAAGTGGGAGAAGCGGAAGATCTTAATCTGGGGCAAGACCCGCCCCGAACTGAGCATGAGCTACAAGGAGACGGTCTGCACGGGCGGCGTCTTCGAGGACACCAAGCGGCTCGTCAGGCTGTACCCGATCCCACTCCGCTACCTTGACGACGAGAGATATTTTAAAAAGTACCAATGGATTGAAGCCTACATCTCCAAAGCGAGCCGTGACGCCCGCAAGGAGAGTTACAAGATCCGTGCGGACGAGATTCGGGTCTTGGACACGATCGAGCCGAAGAGCGGCAATTGGGATGCGAGGGCCGAGTGGATCTTCCAGCCCGAGAACGTCTTCCAGTCCATCGAGGCACTCCAGGAAGCCCAGCAACGGGACAACACTTCTCTGGGCCTCATCAAGCCGGGGGAGGTCAAGGAGATCAAGATCGAAAAGGTGAGCGAGAAAGACAAGGCCGAGTTCTGGCAGCGGTATCAGGCCGCCCTTCAGCAGCTGGAACTCCAGTTCGAGCCGGAGCCCAAGACGGGGGTGAAGCCGCTGAGCCCGCCCGACTTCCGGTTCAAGGTCGTCTTCCGCTGCGACGACGCCCGCTGCACGAAGGACCACGAGTTCAGCGTGCTCGACTGGGAAATCGATGCCCTCTACTTCAACCTCAAGAAGAAAGGGGACTCTCCCGAGGTCGCCTCGCAGAAGGTCGTGTCCAAGCTCCGGGATGATGTGTGCTCACCGGCCAAGGATCTCCACCTGTACCTCGGGACGATGGCGAACCACCCGCACATCTTCTCGATCGTCGGCCTCTGGTATCCGAAGAAGAAGCCCGTGTCGAATCAGCCGAGTCTCTTCGACTAGACCGGCCCAAGTCGTGATCGGATCGGCGATGCCCAAGCGAAGAAGGTCGAGATGATGAAGAGGCTGATCGAAGTCGCCCTGCCCCTGAAGGAAGTCTCCGAGCAGTCGGCTCGGGAGAAGTCGATCCGCCACGGGCACATCTCGACCCTCCACATCTGGTGGGCTCGGCGGCCCCTGGCGGCGTGCCGGGCGGTGGTGTTCGCCTCGCTGATCCCCGACCCCGACGACCCGGCGTGCCCGGAGTCGTTCCGCACGTTGGTGATGAAGGCGCTCGGTCGGGCCGAGTTCCGGCCGAAGGCCCTGGAGCCGTCGCCCGCCGCCCCGTCCGCCGACGAGCCGATCCCGCTGGAGGACACTCCCCGCAACCGCTGCCTGGAGTTCATCAAGCATCTGGTCCGATGGGAGAACTCGAACGCCGCCGAATACATCGAGCCGGCCCGCACCCTGATCGCCGCCGCTCACAAAATCCTGCACCCAGGGGCCGAGGGCGACTCGCCGAAGGTGATCGACCCGTTCTCCGGCGGCGGGGCGATCCCGCTGGAGGCCCTGCGGTTGGGGTGCGACACGACGGCCCTCGACCTCAACCCCGTCGCCCACCTCATCGAGCTTTGCACGCTGGTCTACCCCCAGAAGTACGGCCAGCCCGGCAGCCGCCCGGTCCCCGAGTACATCAAGCGAAGCGCCGGGAGTCGGAAGCCCAGGAAGGGGAAGAGCGAGCCCGGCCTCTTCGATCGGGAACACGTCGAGCCGACCTCCGACGACGGGTTGGCCGTGGATGTCGAGATCAGCGAGGCCGATTACCGGAAGAACCCGCTCGCCGCCGACGTGAAATTCTGGGGGCACTGGGTCTTGGACCGGGCCAGGGAGGAGATCGGCCGGTTCTATCCGCCCGAGAAGGACGGCTCGATCCCCGTGGCCTATCTCTGGGCCAGGACCGTGAAGTCCCCCGACCCGACGGTCAACGCCACGATCCCGCTCGTCAGGCAACTCTGGCTCTGTCGCTCCCCCCGCCGTGATGTCGCCCTGAAGATGATCCCGAACCCTCGGGACGGGCGTTGCGACTTCGCCGTGGTCGAGGGCGATGCGATCGACTTCGATCCCGAGGAAGGGACGATGCGGCGGGGGGACGCCAGTTGCCCGTTCACCGGGACAACCGTCCCCGTGGAGTACATCCGCACCGAGGCCCGTGCGGGGCGGATGGGGCATCAACTCATCTGCGTCGTCAGCGTGAGGAAGAACCAGGACGGGAAGGTCTACCGGGCGGTGACGGAGGCGGACAGGAGGGCCTTCCTGGAAGCCAAGGAGTCTCTCGCTCAGTCGAAGTCGCAGGAGGGTGAGAGCATCGTCCCGAACGAGTCGTTACCCCCGGTCGGTACGCTCGGCTTCCGGGTGAACAACTACGGACTGACCAAGTGGGGAGATCTCTTCAACGACCGTCAGGCTTTGGCTCTCTCAACATTCGTGCGCCTTGTTCGGGAGGCGATCCATCAGGTCCGACGACAGCATGACCCCGATTATTCCAGGGCCGTAGGCAGCTACTTGGGCCTAGCGGTGAGCCGCCTCACGGACTTCAACTCAACGCTTTGCACCTGGAACTATACGGGAGGCAGAGGAGTTGGCCACACATTTACACGCCAAGCCTTGCCAATGGTTTGGGACTATCCTGAGTCCGCACCGTTCAATGAGCAGGGAGCAAACTGGCTGGCATCGGTGGAGGCGGCGGTTGATACGATTGGGAAGCTGCATCTCCCCCAATCCGCCCGAGTGTTGAGGGCAAGTGCCACGGGAGTTCCGATCCAGGACTCCTCGCTCGCCGCCGTCGTGACCGATCCGCCCTACTACGACGCCGTGCCCTATGCCGACCTGAGCGACTTCTTCTACGTCTGGCTCAAGCGGGCGGTCGGCGACCTCCACCCGGATGTCTTCCGAACGCCGTTGACGCCGAAGTCTCAGGAGTTGATTTCCTACGGCTCGTCCGGGCGGGGCAAGGGCGAGAAGAGCCCTCAGTGGTACGAGTCGGGCATGGCCCAGGCGTTCAAGGAGATGCACCGAACCCTCGACGCCGACGGGGTTGCGGCGGTCATGTTCGCTCACAAGGAGACGAGCGCCTGGGAGACGCTGATCACGGGCCTCATCCGGTCGGGCCTCCTGGTCACGGGCAGTTGGCCCTTCCACACCGAGCGGCCGGGGCGGATGCGGGCGCAGGGCTCCGCCGCCCTGGCGAGCAGCGTGACACTGGTCTGCCGGAAACGAGACGCCCAGGCGGGCGACGGTCTTTGGGATGAGGTCCGCAAGCAACTCCAGGCCGTCGCCAGGGAGCGGCTCGACTTCTTCTGGTCGCAGGGCATCCGGGGGGCCGACTTCTTCATCTCGGCGATCGGCCCGGCCCTCTCCGTCTTCGGCCGATTCGACCGGGTGACGAGGCTCTCGGGCGAGGAGGTCACGGTCGGCCAGTTCCTCGACGAGGTGCGGGGGATCGTGAGCAACTACGCCCTGTCCAAGATCCTCAAGACCTCGCACACCTCGGACATCGACCCGGAGAGCCGCTTCTACGTCGTGTGGAAGTGGTCCTACACCGATGCCAAGGTGCCCGCCGACGAGGCGTTCAAGCTGGCCCAGGCCCTCGGCATGAGCACCGACCTCATGTGGGACCGCACCGGCGTGCTGGAGAAGGCGGGCGAGAACGTGGCGGCGGTCACGGTCGAGAAGCGGAAGAAGATCAAGGATCTCGGCGAGCCCGGCCCCAACGGCGTCACGGCCAGCCTCATCGACGTGCTCCACCGCCTCTGCGCCTACCGGGAGAAGAACGACACGAACGGGATGGCCGAATTCCTCGCCCGCAGCGGCCAGGCGCAAAACCCCTCGCTCTGGCTCGTCGCCCAGGCCGTCAGCGAGATCCTGCCGGACGGCGACAAGGAGAAGCAGTTGATGCAGGGGCTCCTGAATCAGAAGGATCAGCTACACGAGGCTCAGGGACGGCTGTTCTAATGGAAGCAAGAGCGACGGCGAGAGGGGGTGCGTCATGTCGAACGGCACGGTGGTGCTGAAAGGCGTCGTTCACGGGACGACCATTCAGCTGGAACGAGAGTCCGGCCTGCCCGATGGGGAGGCGGTGCAGCTTGAGATTCGTCCGCTCGGCCCGGCGGCGGGCTGGTTGGACCGGATCGTGGTGGCCCCGGCGGGGCGGCCCGTGATCAAGGGCACTCTCATCCCCGCCGAGGACGTGGCCCACTTGCTCGACCAGGGCCGCTCCGCAGCCGAGGTTCGCCAGGCGTACCCCGATTTGACCGAGGAAGACCTTGCGGCGGTGCGCCAGTACGCCTGCGTCCCACCGGGGCTTCGCCGCTCGTTCGGCGCCTGGGCGGAGGACGAGGAAGAACTGGACGAGTATCTGGAGTGGAACCGGCGGCAGCGGAAGGTCGGTCGGCGAGAGGTTGAGGGATGAGTTTCCTCGTCGATTCCGATACGTGCTCGGCCTACCTGAAGGGGGATCGCCGGGTCTGGGGCCGTTTCATGCAATACAGCGGCGTTCTGCACGTTTCGGTGGTCACGGTCGGCGAGTTGTTCACGTGGGCCAGGCGAGCGAAGGCGCCGCCGCAGCGGTTGATCGACCTGCAAGCCCTGTTGGGCGTGGCGACGGTCCTGCCCGTCGATCTGGCCGTGGCCACGAAGTTCGGCGAAGTTCGGGCTCTGCTGCTGGACGCCGGCACCCCCGCACCGGACATGGACCTTCTCAACGCTTCCACGGCCCTCGTCCAAAACCTGACCGTCGTGACGCACAACACACGGGATTACGCCAACATCCCTGGCCTGAGCCTTGACGACTGGCTGGTGCTGTAGCATGACGGACGTACTCGTTTACTGGCGGGACTACACGCCTGACGGGATTCGGCCATCCGCCGAGGAACGGGTGTGGCACTGGCCCACAAGCTCGAAGGTACTGGGCCATCTCCGATCCGGCGATCGAGTGTGGTTCGTGACTTCGGGTCGGAACGTCGGGCAAGAGGCCCGGCAAGCGGGTTTCCTGGTTGCGATCGGAACGGTGGCGGAAGTGGTCGAGGATCACGGCCACGATTCGGGATGTCGTCAGGGTGATGGTCGCTATCGGATCAGCCTCGACGAGCCGGAGTCCTTCGGCTTCGATCCCGTTCTCGTCGATCACCTGCTGAGGCCCGAGGGGCGGGACGCATCGATCCCGATCGGCCGTTTCGTCAGCGTCCCCAGACGATTGAACGAGCAACTTGTACGAAAACTACGAGCCGCCGCCGGCCCGGAACTGGCCCTTCGATATCTGACAGGAACCCGACGATGAGCACGCTGAAGCCCTGGCGACAGGTCGCCAATCCCCACGCCGACATCCGGTCGGGGAAGTTCGACGCCTCGGTGTTCGCCGCCGACCTGGGCGAAGTGCTCGCAGGGCGTGGTGCCGTCGATTACCGGGACGCCGCCACGTTCTTCTCGAAGACCTACCTGACCGAGGGGATCTCTCAACTCCTCATCGACGTGATGCACCGGCTGTCGGGCACGGGGAAATCCGAGCCGGTCATGCAGCTCCAGACGGCCTTCGGAGGCGGCAAGACCCATACCCTGCTGAGCCTCTATCACCTCCTGAAGCATCCCCAGGAAGTCGGCAAGCTGGACTCGATCCGCCGACTGGTCGATGCTGCGGGGATGAAGCAGATCCCCGAGGCCAGGGTCGCCTGCCTGGTCGGCACGGCGATGAACCCGACCACCAATCGGACCTTCTGGGGCGAGATGGCCCACCAGCTCGGCGGCGAGGCCCTCTACCGCAAGGTCGCCGAGAACGACCGGAACCGGACGACGCCCGGAACGACCTTTCTCGGGGATCTCCTCGAAGAAGCAGGACCGTGCCTCATCCTGCTCGACGAGATCCTCGTCTACCTGATCAAGGCCGGGGGGATCAAAGTCGGCGAGAGCACCCTGCGGGGGAACACACTGACGTTCCTGCAAGAACTGAGCATCGCCGTCTCAAACTGCCCGCACGCCGTCATGGTCGCCACCCTGACGAGCCAGCTCGCCGAGTTCTTCGAGGAGGGGGGCGAGCGAGTCTACGAGTCGCTGGAGAAGGTGCTCGGCCGGGTCGAGAAGGTTCGGCAGACGGTCCAGGGGGCCGAGATCTACGAGGTCATCCGCCGCAGGCTCTTCGAGGAACTCGGCGACCCCGCCCAGCACCGGGCGACCGTCGATGCCTACTGGTCGATGTACCAGGGGCTCGGCGAGGACGTGCCCTCCGCCTTCCGTGAGCCGTCGTACCGGGACGAGATGTTCAGGGCCTACCCGTTCCACCCGGAACTCATCAGTTGCCTCTACGAGCGGTGGGGTACGATCCCCGAGTTCCAGCGCACCCGAGGCATCCTCCGGCTACTGGCCGACGTGATCAGCGACCTCTACCAGCGCAAGGACAATGAGACGCTCATCCAGGGCGGCTCGGTCAATCTGGGCACCTCGGCCGTCCGCAGCGAACTGGTCAAGCACACCGGCTCGGCCAGCGTGTACACGTCGGTGATCGAGAGCGACATCTCGGGCCTGCACGCCAAGGCGTCGGAGATCGACCGCCAGCTCGGCAGCGAGTACGCCAAGGAGAGCGTCTCGGAGAAGCTCGCCCGTGCCGTCTTCATGTACTCGTTCAGCGGCGGGCAGCAGCGGGGGGCAACGCTGCCGCAGCTGCGGGTCGCCGTGCTGACCCCCGAGATGGCCCCGCCGTTCGTCTCCGACGCCCTGGACCGGATGAGGAAGCGGCTCTGGTATCTCTACCACGACAACGGGCTGCACTATTTCGACAGCCGCCCGAACCTCAACCGCATCCTCGTGGACCGGGAGGAACTGATCCGCTCCGAGCCCGAGAAGGTCCGGGACTTCGCCAAGAAGACGCTCAACGACCTGATCGGGGACGCCGCCTTCCGGGTCTACCGCTACCCCGAGGAAGACCGGGATGTCGCCGACGAGGCCCGCCTTGCTCTGGTCGTCCTCGACCTGCACCAGACCGCCGTCGAGGAGGAGATCCCGCAGGAGACGGCGGATTTCGTCGGCCGCATCCTCAAGCAGCACGGCAAGGGGTTCCGAAAGCACGCCAACTCCCTCATCTTCCTCGCCCCCGACACCCAGAGGGCGTCCGAGGTCATCGACGCCGCTCGCCGCCTGCTCGCCCTGCGGAGTATCGACGAGGCCAAGACGATCAAGGGCCAACTCACCAAGGAGCAGTTGAAAGACCTGGCCGACCGCCTGTCCGAGGCCGAGGCCCGGCTCCCGTCTGCCCTACTGAACGCCTACCGCCACGTCCTAGTCCCCACCGAGAAGAAGGCCCTCCGCTGCTTCGATATGGGCCTGGCGGTCGGCAAGGCGAGCCTGAGCCAACGGGTTCTGGATAAGCTGAAGGACGAGCAGCAGATCCTCGACAAGCTCGATCCCAAGATCCTCATCGGCGAGCGGTTCGGCCTCTGGCCGCCGGACCAGGAGGCCCTCAACGTCCGCACCTTGGCCGACTACTTCACCCAACTGACCCACCTGCCGATGCTCCTGGGTGGTTCCGTCCTCCCCGACTGTCTCGCCTGGGGCGTCCAGCGGGGCCTGTTCGCCTACGCCCTCGGCGATGGGGAGAAGCGGGAGTTCGACACGATCCGCTTCGACGACGCCAAGGTCACGGCCTCCCAGTGCGAGGTCACGGAGTCGGCCTGGCTGTTGAGGCCAGCCCTGGCCAAATCGCTCCTCCCCGAGCCCGAGCCGGTCGTGGACCGGAAGTCGGAGGGGGGCACGAAGCCCACCGGGACGACCAACCCCGTGGGCGGCGGCACCGGGGTCGTCGAGGACGAGTGGTCGGGAGGCGGTGGCGGCGGGGTGAAGATCGTCGAGGGCGAACGCCGCCTGAGCCGGGTCCGCATCCGCATGCGTGTGCCCTGGGAGCACTGGCATGACATCTACAACGAGGTGATCGACCCGCTCGCCCAGGAGGGGGCCGAAATGCTCTGCGACGTGACGATCGTCGCCAAGGGCGATGCCGCCATCCGGGAGAACACCGTCGAGTTGGGAATCAAGGAGTCGCTCGGGCAGCGGGGTCTCAAGGCCGACATCGAGACGGGCTGATCCGGTCCTCCAGGCCGCCAAGTACCTGCCTCCACAACCAGATTCCCGCCCCCACGACGACCGGATCAAGCCACGATGAAGGCTCTGTGCAAGCAGATGTTGGACAAGTCGGTGGCGGCGATGCTCTCGGCCATCGAGGTTTACAACAAGCCCGACTTCAAATACCGGGAGGAGTCCTTCGTCATCCTGGCGGTGAATTCTTGGGAACTCCTCTTCAAGGCGAAGATCCTCAAGGATGCGAGGAACAGCCAGAGGTCGCTGTACATCTACGACGGCAAGCGGATTCGCAAGTCACGCAGCGGCAATCCGATGACCATCGAGTTGCTCGGCTGCATGAGGAAGCTGGGCATCGACACCCAGATCTCGAAGAACATCTCCTCGCTCGTCGAGGTTAGGGATACGGCGATCCACTTCTTCCACAACCGGAGCCTGAAGTACGTCATCTACACGCTCGGAGTCGCCTCGCTGAGGAACTATCAGCGTTTGGTGAACGAGTGGTTCGACCGCAGCCTCCTCGAATACAACTTCTACATCATGCCGTTGGCTTTCGCTCACGATTTCGTGACCCTACAGACGCTCGATCTGGAGAAAGCCCCTCCCGTCGTGGCGAACCTCGTCCGCAACGCCGCCCTGGACCAGCGGGAGGCTGCCAAGGACGGCGATTTCTACTTCGCCTGCGAGATCAGCGCCGAACTCGTCTCGGCCAAGAAGTTCGCTGATCCGGCCGATCTGACGGTGAAGATCGACCAGGACGACGAGAAGGCCACCATCGCCATCGCTCTCCCCAAGTCGAAGCTCGATCAATACCCGCTGAGCTACAAGGAACTGTGCGACCGGGTGAAAACCAAAATCCCATCGATCAAGCCCGCCAAGATCAACGAGGTCATCAAGCAATTCAAGCTGAAGGAAAACCCTAAGCTTGCTGCCTACAGTTTCCGCACGAAGGCTCAGGAGGAGGTCTTCCGCTCGACGGGGGCAGTCCCCAAGGGGACCACGAGCATCTACAACGAGGATGCGGTACGATTCATCGCCGAGAAAGTTACATCCTCGAAGAAGGCGGCAAGTTAGTGTTGAGGGCACTCGACCGGGCTGTTGCGGCGAGTTCTGTAAGCCCGCAACAGACCGGACGCTCAATCCTACACCTGGATCTTCACGTTGATCCCATCGTGCCACCCCTCGACTTCCCATGGCGATAGGCTTCTCCGACCGGAACGCCCCGGCGACCCAGAGCAGCTGGGTGTTGCTGCCGTCGTCGTGGATACCGTCGATGATCCGCAGCCAATCGGCGTGGTCGTAGGGCGGCATCCTCATGTACGTGATGTAATAGCCCCGCTGGGTGAGCGG
>ERZ778018.1232-NODE-1232-length-23364-cov-5.072633_pt1 | contig 23364 bp, 15 predicted proteins | sample MGYA00375748_ERZ778018 | MGnify/ENA primary metagenome ERZ778018 (study PRJEB29350, sample SAMN05509839) | bioreactor metagenome | biome: bioreactor; material: wastewater | place: South Africa: University of Cape Town | collected 2014-04-22 ... | reverse complement strand
TTTCTCAGACTTGATGCAGGATCTGTTCAACTACACAGCGCCGAGTTTCACCGGTTCGGGTCTGATCGAGCCACTGCTGGGGAGCGTGATTTTCTGGTACACCGGCTGGATCTTCCTGAGCGGTGCGGCGCAGGAGTTGCGCGCACGCCAGCCCGGCATGATGACGCTCGTGGCGTTGGCGATCGCCAGTGGCTACGTCTATAGCCTGGCCGTGTCGATCGGCTGGCTGAGTGGCATGCCGTTCTACTGGGAACTGGCGACGCTGGTGACGATCATGCTGCTCGGCCACTGGATGGAGATGCGCGCGGTCGGAAGCGCTCAAAGCGCGCTGAACGAACTGGCGAAGCTGCTGCCGGATACAGCAGAACGCATCACTGGCGAGCGGATCGAGGAGGTACCGGTCGATCAATTGCGGCTTGATGATGTCATCCTGGTGCGGCCCGGCGCGCGCGTCCCGGCCGACGGTATCGTCATCGACGGCCGCAGCCAGGTCGACGAAAGCATGATCACCGGCGAATCGCGTCCGGTTAGCAAGGAGCCGGGCGATCCGACGATCGGCGGCACGGTCAACGCCAGCGGCAGTCTGCGCGTTCGGGTCAGCCAGACCGGCGAGAAGACGATGCTGGCGGGCATCATGCAGCTGGTGGCTGAAGCGCAATCGAGTCGCACACGCGTGCAAGCGCTGGCCGATCGGGCGGCGTTCTGGCTGACGATCGTCGCCGTCGCCACCGCCTTAGTCGCGTTCTTCGGCTGGCTTCTGGTCCGTGGACTCGACGATTACACAATTGAGCGGACGGTTACGACGCTGGTTGTCGCCTGCCCACATGCGCTTGGACTGGCGATTCCGCTGGTTGTCGCGATTTCGACCGCGCTCTCGGCACGCAACGGAATCCTGGTGCGTGACCGGACGGTATTGGAGCAAGCTCGCAATCTGAAGGTCGTCGTCTTCGACAAGACGGGAACGCTGACCAAGGGCGAGCAAGGTCTGGTTGCGCTTGCGTCGGGCGACGAGATCAGCGACGACGATGCGCTTGCGCTGGCCGCCGCGTTGGAGCGCGATAGCGAGCACCCGATCGCCCACGCTATCGTATCGGCCGCGGATGAGCGCCAGTTGGCCCGGCGGCCGGTTGCCCACTTTGAGGCGTTGCCGGGTCGTGGCGTACAGGGCGAGGTCGATGGGCGCGTCCTGCGTGTCGGCGGTCCGCGGCTCATCGAACCGGCGGGCGTGCGCGTCCCGCCGACGATCGCGACGTCCGCGCGTGCCTGGGGCGAACGCGGCCAGACGGTCGTCTATCTCGTCGAGAACGATCGAGTGCTGGCGGCCTTCGCACTCTCCGACCTGATTCGTCCGGAAAGTCGCGAGGCGATCGATCAGCTCAAAGCGCTGGGCATTCGCGTCGCGATGCTGACCGGTGATTCGGAGGATGTCGCGCGTTGGGTCGCTGCTGAATTGGGCATCGACGAATACTTCGCGGGTGTCCTGCCGGGCGATAAAAACGTGAAGATTCGCGAACTGCAAGCGGACGGTACGCTGGTCGCCATGGTCGGCGACGGCGTCAACGACGCGCCGGCACTGGCCCAGGCGGATGCCGGTATCGCGATCGGCGCCGGAACCGATGTGGCCGTGGCGTCGGCCGGCATCGTATTGATCCGCGACGACCCGCGCGATGTGGCGCGCATCGTGAAGCTGAGCCGGGCGACCTATCGCAAGATGGTGCAGAATCTCGCCTGGGCGGTTGGCTACAACGCGGTCGCGCTGCCGCTGGCAGCGGGTGCGCTCGCCGGGATCGGGCTGATCATGCCGGTTTGGGTCGGCGCGGTGTTGATGTCGCTCAGCACAATCATCGTCGCCATCAACGCGCAAACGTTGCGGCGCCTCGATCTGCGGTCACCGGCGGAGTGACGCAGCCTGATCCGCCGGTAGGGGCAGCCCCCTGTGGCTGCCATGTTTCCGCGCCGACGATTTCATGTGAAGGCCACCGGGCGGCCACAGGGGGCCGCCCCTACCGGTAGGTTGGATTTCTCGTCAGCCCTCTTGGTGTATGCATGCCCAAACGGTTTCAGGACGGAACGGCATGTCGAGATGGGTGACGCCGAACGGCTCAAGCGCGTCGATCACGGCGTTCGCGATGGCTGGTGTTGAGCCGATCGTCGCTGCTTCGCCGATGCCCTTGGCGCCGAGCGGGTTGAGCGGCGTCTTCGTCTCGGTATGCCCGGTTTCGAACATCGGGAAGTTCTCTGCCTTCGGGATGGCGTAGTCCATCAGCGTACCGGTGAGCAACTGACCGTTTTCGTCGTAGCGCACCTCTTCGAGCAGCGCCTGGGCGATACCCTGTGCCAGCCCGCCGTGCACCTGGCCTTCGACCAGCATCGGACTCACGATGTAGCCACAGTCGTCGATCGAGACGTATTTTTCGATCTTCACCTGGCCGGTGTCGGGCATGACTTCCACCACAGCGATGTGCGTGCCGAAGGGGAAGGTCTCGTCTTCTGGTCGGAAGAAGTCGGTGGTCGACAGTCCGGGATCGACCCCTGCCGGGAGCTTGTCCATCTGGTTATAGGCGACATCAGCAATCTCGGCGAGCGTCATGGCGCGGTCGGGAGTCCCTTTGACGCGGAACTTGCCCTCGGAGAACTCGATGTCGTCCGTCGAGACTTCGAGGACATTAGCCGCGATGAGTCGCGATTTGTCCTGAATCTTGTCGACCGAAATCATCACCGCACCACCGCCGACGGCGAGGCCGCGGCTGCCCATCGTGCCGTTGCCCTGGGGTGCGGTGGCGGTATCGCCGAACTGCACCGTGATCTGATCGAACGGCACACCGAGACGATCGGAGATGATTTGCGCGAAGGTCGTTTCCTGCCCCTGGCCCTGCGGCATGATGCCGCTATAGACGGTCGCGGCGCCGCTCGGCTCAATCCGAATCGTCGCACTCTCCCACGGGCCGAAGCCGCAGATCTCGACGTACGACGCCAGGCCGATGCCGAGATAGCGTCCCTGCTTGCGCAGATCGGCTTGTTGCTTGCGCAGTCCAGCATAGTCGGCTGTTTCGAGTGCCTTATCGAGCGCCTTGGCGTATTCGCCGGTGTCGTAGCGCTCGCCGGTCGCGGTGGTATAGGGGAATTTGTCGGGCGAGGTGAAGTTGATGCGACGAACCTCAGCCGGATCAACCTTGGCGGCATCGGCGACCAGATCGATCGTTCGCTCGATGTAGAAGGCCGCCTCGGGACGACCGGCACCACGATAGGCGCCGATATCCATCGTATTGGTCAACACCCCGACCGTATGCAGATCGACCGCCGGGATGTCGTAGCAGCCGGCCGCCATCGTGCCGGTCAAGCCGGAGAGCGAGGTGTCCTTCGGATAGGAACCTTGCTCCTGGATGACATTGAAGCGATAGGCGACGATCTTGCCATTCTTCTCGGCGCCGACCTCGATATCGGTAATCTGAGCCCGCCCCTGATGGGTGGCGACGAAGTTTTCGCTGCGCGTTTCAATCCATTTTACCGGCCGGCCCATCTTGTAGGCGACGGCGGAGACGATAAAGTCCTCGGGATAGGCCCCGATCTTGACGCCGAAGCCGCCGCCAACCTGCGGTGCGATGGTGTGCACCTGTGTCTGCGAGAGACCGAGACTGCTGGCGATGTCGTTCCGGTTCCAGTGCGGCGCCTGGGTGGATGTCCAGAAGGTGAGCCCGTCGATCGTGTGATCGGGCATTGCCAGCACGCCGCGCGGCTCCATCGGTACGCCGGCCACGCGGTGATTGACCAGCCGCTCGCGCACGACGACCGGCGCGTTCTTGAGCGCGGCATCGACATCGCCCTGGGTATGATCCCAACGGAAGGCGATGTTGTTCTTGATCTGATCGTAAAGCTGTGGCGCGCCCGGCTTCATCGCTTCTTCCGGATCGACGACGACCGGCAGGAAGTCGTAGTCAATGACGACCGCGTCGACGCCGTCGCGCGCCGCGTAGTCCGTCTCGGCGACGACCGCGACGATCGCCTCGCCGACGTGCCGCACACGGTCGTCGGCCATCGGGAAGCGGGACGGTACGCCGTCTTCGGCATCGCGGTCGGGCACTTCGCCTTCACCGGCGGCAGCCTGGGTGGGCGTCATGATCGAGCGGAGATCGTCTGCCGTATAGACGGCGACGACGCCGGGCACCGCCAGCGCTGGTGCGGTATCGATCTTGGTGATCTTCGCATGCGGGTGCGGGCTGCGCACGAGGGCGAGATGTAGAGTCCCCGGCAGCCGCACATCGTCGACATACGTAGCCGAGCCGGTAATCAGGCGAGGGTCTTCCTTGCGACGGACGCGTGCGCCCATCATTCGACTCAGGACCATGCGGACTCCCTTCGTGCCTGGCGACAGCTTCGCATGGCTGACGCCGATCGCCGATGTAATACCGATGATTGCTTCACATTCTATGCCTACAAGTCGCAACCGTCGATGGGTGCGCGTTGTCCGCTAGGGAATTAGCCGCTCACTCGCGTGCGTTAGGGGAAGTAGCACGCCGTGTGCCCGTACGAAACCGAAAGGAACATCATGCCGCTTTTGCCACTGACGCCTGATGAATTGCTCTCCACCACGCGCGCGGTCCGGAAACGACTCGATCTGAACCGGCCGGTCGAGCGCGAGGTCGTCGAAGGGTGTCTCCGCCTGGCGCAGCAGGCGCCGACATCGTCAAATAGCCAGAACTGGCACTTCATGATCGTGATGGACCCGGCCAAGCGGGCGGCACTGGCCGAACTCTACGCCAGGGGCTGGGCGATGTATCGTGGTCGTAGCGCGAAGGTCGGTCAGGCGCCATCCGCCGAGCCGAACAAGGCGACGACCCAGCAGCGCGTGTTGTCGTCGGCCGATTACCTGGCCGATCACCTGCACGAGGTGCCCGTGCACGTTATTCCGTGCGTCACCGGTCGTACCGACGGCCTGCCGGGCAACCAGCAGGCGGGACGCTGGGGCTCGATCATCCAGGCAGGCTGGAGCTTCATGCTCGCGGCGCGTGCGCGTGGACTCGGCACCGTCTGGACCACCGTCCATCTCCCCTACGAGCGCGAAGCGGCCGATATCCTCGGGATTCCCTACGACGACATCATGCAGGCCGCACTCATCCCACTCGCCTACACCAAAGGCACCGACTTCAAACCGGCACCCCGCGCCCCACTTGATTCGATCGTCCACTGGGATCAGTGGTAGGCGAAGTCCGAGCGAGGGTGACTGGCGGAGATTTGATGGTGGAACGATTCCCTCAAGCAAAGATGCGTAGGCGCAGCGTTCACATGTGAACGCTGCGCCTACCGGCGAGAAGCTACTTGCTTGCCTGGATCGCGTTCCAGACCTTCTGCGGGGTGAGGGGCAGGTCGAGGTGGGTGATACCGAAGGGCTTGAGCGCGTCCATGACGGCGTTGGCGATGCAGGGTGTTGAGCCGATGGTGGCCGCTTCGCCGATGCCTTTGGCGCCGAGCGGGTTGAGCGGCGTGCGCGTTTCAGTGTGGCTCGTCTCGAACATCATCGGGAACGTTTCGGCCTTCGGGATGGCGTAGTCCATCAGCGTGCCGGTCAGGAGTTGCCCGTTCTCGTCGTAGTCCACCTCTTCCAGCAGGGCTTGCGAGATCCCCTGCGCCAGTCCGCCATGCACCTGGCCTTCGACCAGCATTGGGCTGACGATGAAGCCGCAGTCGTCGATCGAAACGTAGCGCCGCAGCTTGATTTGACCGGTCTCCGGCAGCACCTCGACGATGGCGATATGGGTGCCGAAGGGGAAGGTCGCATCTTCCGGCCGGAAGAAGTCGGTTGTCTCCAGTCCCGGCTCGAGTTCGGCCGGAACCTTGCCGCTATAGGCGACGGAGGCGATCTGGTCCATCGTTACGGCTCGATCGGGCGCGCCCTTGACGCGGTACTTGCCTTCGGCCAGCTCAATGTCGTCATACGACGCTTCGAGCATGCTGGCGGCGATCCGGCTCGCTTTCTCGCGCAGTTTGTCCGTTGAGAGGACGACCGCGCTGCCGCCGATGGCGAGTCCGCGACTGCCCATCGTGCCGCGCCCCTGTGGCGTGTTGTTCGTATCGCCGTGATAGACGACGATGCGATCGAAGTCGACACCGAGGCGGTCGGAGACGATCTGGGCGAACGAGGTTTCCTGTCCCTGGCCGTGCGGTGAGATGCCGGTGAAGACCGAGACGTCGCCGCTCGGCTCGATGCGCACGGTGGAGCTTTCCCACGGACCGAAGCCGCAAATCTCGACGTACGAGGCGAGCCCGATGCCGAGATAGCGACCCTGCTTGCGCAATTCTTCCTGTTCGGCGCGCAGATCGGCATAGCCGATCGTTTCCAGCGCTTTGGTCAACGCCTTGGCGTAATCGCCGGTGTCGTAGCGCGTGCCGGTAGCAGTCGTGTAGGGGAAGCTGGCCGGATCGATGAAGTTTGTTTTGCGGACGTCGGCGGGATCGAGCCCGGCGGCGTTGGCAACGAGATCAACGGCGCGCTCGATGTAATAGGCCGCTTCCGGACGACCGGCTCCGCGATAGGCACCAACACCCATCGTGTTGTTATACACGCCGGAGGAATGCGTCTCGGCGGCCTTAATGTCGTAGCAGCCAACGGCCATGCTCGCCGTGGTATTCGGCAGGTAGATGCCTTTGGGGTAAGCGCCAAGATCCTGGACGACGTTCATCCGGTAAGCGAGGATCTTGCCGTTCTTGTCGGCGGCGACTTCGATATCGGCGATCTGGGCGCGGCCATGATTCGTTACCTGGAAGCCTTCGCTGCGCGTTTCGATCCACTTGACCGGCTTCTTAAGCATCAGAGCCAACGCAGCGCCGGCGTAATCCTCCTGATAGGCGCCGATCTTGACTCCAAAGGCGCCGCCGACTTCAGGGGCAATGGCGCGCACCTGCGATTCGTTCAGACCAAGCTTGCGAGCGACCGACGAGCGGACGCTGTGCGCTGCCTGGGTCGAGGTCCAGATGGTGATGCCGCCGGTCATCGGATCGGGCGCGGCCAGCACGGCGCGGCCCTCCATCGGCACGCCGGCCACTTTCTGACTGACGATGCGCTGCTTGACGACGATCTCCGCGTTCGCGAACGCGCCTTCGACGTCGCCCTCGTGGATCTCTCCCGTCACGCCAACGTTGTTGGGAGCGCCGGCCCAGAGTTGCGGGGCGCCATCTTTGCGCGCTTCCTCGATGCCCGTCACGGCCGGCAACGTCTCATAATCGACGGAAACCGCGTCGACGGCGTCGCGCGCCGCGTACTGTGAATCGGCGAGCACCGCGACGAGCGGCTGGCCGAGATAACGCACGGTATCGGTCGCGAGCACTTCAGCGCGCGGCGTGCCCGGATCTGGCTGCGGCTCCTTGCTATGGGCGTGAATGAAGTCGTCGAGTTCTTTGCCGGTCACGATGGCGGCGACACCTGGCATGGCCAGCGCTTCGGATGTGTCGATGCCGTTGATGCGGGCGTGCGGATAGATGCTGCGCACAAAGGCGAGAAAGAGCGTACCCGGTAGACGGAAATCATCGACATAGGTAGAAGAGCCGGTAATGAGACGCGGGTCCTCCTTGCGGCGAATGCGCGAGCCCACCATCTCACTTGGAACGACAACGGCCATGGATCCTCCCTTTACTCACCATCCCAGGTCGATGAGTCACGTCGCGATTCGCGTTTGTTGCGCTTGATTCGGACACCCATCGTAACCGCGCTGATTGTAGCCGGGTTCAGAATTGCCGTCGACTGCCCGGTACCGGAATCAGTTAACGACCTGCTCCGTCCCCGGGTGCCGGCTGAGGCGGGAGTGGCACGAGTGTCCCGGCCGGCGGTGCACCGGTACGTGCACGAGCGGCCGTTAGGAGCCGGGCACGTATGGAGGCGATCGACGGTCGGTCGCGGTAGGGGAGGAGCCAGGCGAAGAGCGATTGCAGCGCGTAAACCGACAGCGGCAGCCGGCAGGCGACCGGTCGTGTGACGCCGCGCGTCGTTCGCTCATGAATCGCCTTCACCAGATGATCGACCGAGTGCCCAGGGAAGCAGGTTACGTAGCGGCCGAGTTGCGCCGGCGTCATATGCGCGTCGGTCGCGCCGAGCTTCGCCAGATGGTAGCGCTCGGCGGCGCGTTCGATCGCCGGCGTACGCCAGAAGGCGAGCGGGAAGTGCGTCTCGATCGCGTCCGGCAGCAGCCCGGCCCGCTGGAGGCGACGGAGCTGAATTCGCCAGAGTCCCGGGAGTGGATGGACAAGCACGACGATAGCCCCGTCGATCGAGCGAGCCCAGTGCATCACGTCGAACAGTGGGGTTCCCGGGGCCGGCAGCTCGCGGGGAAGCGCGCGCGGGAAGAGGACACCGATGTGCACGATCTGGCCGCGCGCGGTGATCTCGACCCCTGGCAGCACGTTATCGGCTACGTCGCGATGCGCGTCATGCCAGCGGCGGACCGTTCCGAAGTGATCGTGGTCGGTGATGGCGATCAGTTGGAGCGATGTCGAGCGCGCCTGACTCGACCAGTCACGCACCTCGCAGAGACCGTCGCTCCCGGTCGTGTGGACATGCAAATCGGCGTAGCTCTCACCCGGCGGCGGTCCGAGCAGATCCGCGAGCGGTCGCGAGGGAAACGATTGACTGGACGGGGAAGAACGCTGAGCTTCGTGCGACCGTTCGTTTGCGGGATTCACAGTTTATCCACTTCTCGGTTTCGTTCGACGGTTATCCTACGGCGTGAGATGTTCCCAGCGATCGAGCCAGTCGAGCAGATCCTCGCGCTTGATGTCGAGAACGTGATGATCGACGACTTTCGCCTTGAGCGCGCCGTCACGAGCGGCACGTTCGATCACATATATATCGATCTCCAATAGCTCGGAGACCTCGCGCGGCGTGAAATGTTCCTTAGCTAACAGCGCCGCGGCTGATTCACGATTGGGGTTTGCCATTCGAACCCTCACTCTCGGTGTGAACGCCCGCGCCTTGTCCGGTACCCGTCGGACGAGTGGCAATGCGGGGACATCTGGTCTCATGTTACAAGATTCGTACCAACTGATGGGCGATTGTCACGACGAGACCCCATTCGGAGTTACCAGCGCGGGCGTCTGAAGCCGGAGGACGGGCGTGAACCAGCGTGAGTAGGTGTCGTCTTTGGTCACAATGATGACCGGTCGCTCGCGCGCGATCTCGCTCAGGAGCTGTGACGTGGCGGCGAGTCGTTCGGCATCGAAGTGGACGCAGGGGTCGTCAAGAACCAGGGGGAGCCTGATGCCGCCGGAGAGCGCATCGACCAGCGCGAGGCGGATCGCCAGATAGAGTTGGTCGCGGGTGCCGCGGCTGAGCTCCGTGATATCAATATCGTCCCGCGCGCCGATCCGCACCGCCGGTTCCATTGTCTGTTGATCGAGTCGCACCGACTGATGCCGGCCGCCGGTAATCTGACGCAGCAGACGTCCGGCATCATCGGCGACTGGTTCAAGCGCATTCTCTTGAAACGTGTGGACGCAATCACGTAGCGTGTCGATCGCGAGTTCAAGCGCCGCGGCCAACTGCTCCTTGCGCGCAAGTTCGGCGTCGATCTCGCCGAGCGTGACGCGCAGGGCGGCGGCATCGTCGACGACAGTCTGACTGAGCACACCGTGCCGGATCTCGTTGGTGCGCAGCGTTTGGTCGATCTCCGCTTGTTGCGCGTTAAGTCGTTCGATCGTCTGCCGGTTCCGCGACACCGCTTCGGGCGTCAGGGTGACGAGTTCGGGCCGGTCGGCTTCCAGTTGCTCAATCCGTTGTTCGATGAGCGCCATCCGCATGAGGCCATCGTGTTGGTCCGACTGTAGTCGCGCGATCTCGTCGGCGCTGGCGACCGGCGCATTCTCCAGCTTGATCGTCGCGCGCTGGTATCGCTCGATGCGGTCGATCAGGCTCGCGAGATCGGGCTCATTGGCTGCCGCGAGCCAACCCTCGCTGTGAGCGCGAAGGTCCGTCAAGCGGTGGTGGACGTGTTCCCGTTCGCCTTCGAGCCGCATTCGCTCCTGCACGGCGAGTTGTTCTTCGATTTGGATGCGGGATGGCCCTGGCACGCCGTTCGCTTCCGGGAAGATGAACGCAGCCGCACCGACCACGAGCGCGAACAGCAGGCCGGTGATGAGCCGTGGGTCGACGGTGGCGGCTCCGGCCAGCGAGGCGAGCGCGATGGCAAACGCCGCGATGAGCAAGATACTGCGTGGTCGTCTCGGGGATTGGGCAGCGTCGGCCGGGAGTGGCCGGCTTCGATCGCGCCGTGACTCGAGCGCGTCAATCTGCGCCTGCAGCGCCTGCGCCGTTCTCGCCGTTTCGTCCAGTTCAAAGCGCGTTCGACGAAGAGTATCCAGGTCGGGACTTTCCGCGACACGCAGGCGCGCGATCTCGGCCAAAAGCTCCTGGCGCCGTGTCGCCGACGTTTGCGCAGCGTCCAGGTCGCGCTGGGCACGCTGATAATCGTCGGACTGTTCGCGTTGCTGCTCCCGAAGTGTGACGAGCGTGCCGTGCGCCTCGATCAGCTCGGCCAGTGCGGCGCGGCGTGTCTCGATCTCGGTCAGGTTGGAACGCACGCCCAGTTCGGATTCGCGCAGGTCAACGACCGCGGCTTCGTTCTGTTCGGCAACGGCGATGCGTTGCAGCAGCTCGGCGCGGCTCTGCCGCAGCAGCTCGATTTCGCGGTCCATTCGCTTGCGCGGCAGCTTCTTGAGTTTGTCGAGGTCAACGGTCAGATCGTTGAGTGCCGTCTCGTAGCTCGCTTCGCGTGAGCCGGTAATGAGCTGCTTGATTTCCGGCGCCTGTTTGTTGAGCCGGCGGTCGCTCAGTTGATCCTGTTCGACAAAGATGAGATCGTGAAAGATCTCCATTTCGCTGAAGCCGAGCCAACCGGCGAGCAGTTCGCGGTAGGACTCATCCTCGGCGATAAGGCGCCCGAACGTGCGGCCACGCCCGTCATAGATCGTTTCGCCGTCGCGAATCACCTCGACGCGCTCGTCTAGGAACCGCCGTGCGAGCGCGATCCGCTCACCGTTCGCCTCGAAATCGAGTGTCGCGCACATGACGGGTTCACCCTGCCATGGCGTGCAGGCGTTGACGTCAGCCGGCGTCAGGCCGAATAACGTGCCAATCAGCGCCTTCAGCAGGTGACTCTTACCGGACTCATTTTGGCCGACGATCAGGCTGGGTGCGCCCTCGGCGAATTCGAGGGTGACATCCTGAATCTGGGCGAAGCCGGTGAGCCGGAACGAGCGGAAGTTCATGACACGCTCCGACGGTGGAGCGCGATCAGCCCGCGTTTGAGGGCCAGTTCGATCGTGGCGCGTTCGTCGGCAGAGGCCGTTTCGGCCCGTGCACGTAACGTGCGCACGAAGGCACCGCGAATCGTCTTTTCGTGCTCGATGGCGCGAGCGAAGGCGGCATTGGCGACCTCGGTTCGGTCTCGAAGCGTCAGATGAAAGAACATGGGCGCGGCCGCACCGCTGATCGCGTCGCTGTTGATGATGTCATCGGGCGTGCCGGTGAGCACGACCTCGGCGATCAGGCGTGGATCGGACTGACGTTGGAGTTGCTCGATAATTGTCGCTGTCTCGAGACCGGTGCAGTCGATCTCAATACGTCGCGCCCGGCGTTCGCCGATCTCGATGCGCTCGATACGGGGAGGCCCGTCGACGTCGAATCTGAGCAGATTCACTGACCGTGGGCCGAACTCATCGATCGCCAGCGGTTCGGGCGAACCGGGTTGTGAAGCGTGACCGGCCCGGCCCTCGTTGTAGACGTGATGGCGGTGAATATGCCCGAGCGCGATGTAGTCGAGGCCCGTGGCGGCAAGTTCGGCGCTGCTGAGCGGCAGGTAGCGCTCGGCGGTGGATAGACTCGGGCTCGGGTTGATGGTGGCGTGCAGCATGCCGATATGAATGCCGGGCGAATCGCGGCGCCGGAAGCTCCGCAACGGTTGGCGTTCGCGTGTGTGATCGTGCGCGATGCCGTAGATCGACAGATCGCGTTCGCCTAACCGCAGGCTGAACGGTTGCCGGCAGATCGGTTCGATGAAGATATGGGTGTTCTCCGGAAACACGGTCTCTCGATAGACCGAACGCTGGTACCAGTAGCTGTCATGATTGCCGGGGATGATGACGACCGGAATGCGGTGCGTTGCCAGGTTCCCGAGCCAGGACTGCGCGAGCGCAACGAGATCGGTCGTTGGATGATGGACATCAAAGAGATCACCGGCGACGAGGACGAGTTGCGCGGCCTGTTCGACCGCGATCCGGCCGATGCGCTCCAGCGTGCGGCGCAGGTCTGCCCGGTGCAGCTCGGCGGCCGGCTCGCCCCAACTGGTGAAGGCACGCCCGAGATGAAGATCGGCCGTATGGAGAACACGGATCATCTGCGCGAGCACCTATTTCCACGTAAATTGCGTCATCCGGCGATATCGTCCCACATCGACCAGTCGCTCGCAATGGACCGTGACCGGCGACACTGCCGTACAATGGGCGCGACCAGCCTGATCTGCCTCGCGGGATGAGATGATGCCGCAGACACAAAACTTCGACCCGAGCATCAACTATTACGAGATCCTCGACGTGCCGTTTACGGCGTCGAAGCGCGAGATTACGCGCGCCTACCGGCAGTTGATGCGCTCGACGCACCCGGACATATTCACCGAGGCGAGCCAGCGCCACCGGGCTGAAGAACGTGCCAAGCTGCTCAACGCCGCCTATGCCGTGCTCAGCCGTACGGACACTCGACGAGAGTATGACATGTCGATCCGCTCCAATGCCGTCAACGACGTTTTGTTTCAGCGCTACACCGGCAATACGTCAGCGCAGCAACGCCTGGCGACCTACGCGCGGCGACATCCGAGTCCGGAAATGGCGCGCGCCCAGCGCCACGCCCAGCGTTCGGCGCTCCGTTCCTTCCTGCTCTTCGTGGCGCTGTTCATTGTAGCGCTGATCGTGGTCGTCTTCGTCGCCAGCCTCGCCGCCGCCGCTATCCACGCCTCGTTCTAAGCGGGCGAGCGGCCCTCACCCCCGGCTCTCGCGGGATGTCTGGTTGGTTGCTATGATGGGGCTGCAGAGGACAGGAGCCGGTTGCCCTGCGGGAGGCCTGGTCGCGACGCGAGCGGGTTGACCGGTGGCAAGCGAGAACCGGAGAGGAAGAAGTGTGGCGGAGGAGCAGCGGTCGATCCCCAAGGAGGTGGACGCGGTTGTCGTCGGTGCCGGATTGGTCGGCTGTTCGATCGCCTACCAACTGGCGAAGCGGGGCAAGCGCGTAGCGGTGTTCGATCTGCGCGGCATCTGTTCCGGCGCCTCCGGGCGCAATGGCGGTATGACCGGCGCTGGCTCGTCGATGCTCACCGAGACTGGGAAAGCGGTGTATGCATTGACGACCGAGAACCTGCGTATGTTGCGCGATGAGCTTCCGCGCGAGCTAGAAGATGACTTCATGCTCCGGCTTCCCGGGACGTTCGATATCGCCACCACCTCGGAGCAATTTGAGCATCTGGAGGCGGCGACGAAGGCGCAGCGGCAGCTCGGCGGCGAGGTCGAGATGCTCGATCCGACGGTGCTCAAGTCGATGGTGCCGGTGGTGTCGGACAAAGTGCTCGGAGCCAAGTTCGCGCGCAGTGGCGGTCATCTCTGGCCGTTCAATCTTGTCCACGCGCTCGCCAATGGAGCGCGTCGCTTCGGTGCCGAATTCCATCTCTGGACGCCGGTTACGAAGATTTGTGAGGCGAACAGCGTTATTACGGGTGTCGAAACGTCGCGAGGCACGACGCTGGCTGAAACGGTCGTCGTCGCGGCCAATTCCTGGACGCCGACGTTGCTCGATGACCTGCCGCCCGGCGCGCTCGTGCCGGCTCGTGGTCAGATTCTGGTGACCGAGCCGGTTGGTGACGTGATTCGTCATCCGTTCGGTACGAATTTCGATAAGGAATACGGACGGCAGACGGCGACCGGGCAGATTCTCTGCGGCGGCTATCGGCGGCTCGATATCAACGAGGGGCTCGGCTCGTATGCCGAGCGCGTCAGCCCACCGGTCCTGAAAGGGATCAGTGAGTGCATCGCGACGCTCTTTCCGCCGCTCGGTTCACTCAAGATCGTGCGCTGCTGGGCCGGCATCATGGGCTTTACCGCGGATGGCCTGCCGCTTATCGGCCGGTACGGCGCCTCGAAGGGACTCTATGTCGCGGCCGGATTCAACGGTGGCGGCTTTTCCTGGGGCGCGGCGACCGGCAAGGCGATGGCGCAATTGATCCTGCACGGCCGTGCCGCCTTCGATCTGGAGCCGTTCGATCCGAACCGCTTCGCCGGGGGCAACGTCTCGTGGGATAACCCGTTCACCGCCGGTGAAGAGAACAATCCGCGTAAGCAGACGGCGCACAGTGGCGGCGAATAGCCAGGACGATTGAGAGGGCAACATGACAACCCTGGTCGCGGCAACCGGTAACGATGTCGTGAAGGTGACTGAACGTGACGGCCAATGGTCCGTCACGCCGTTGTTGACCGACGTTGGGGCGCAGTGTGTGGCGGTTGATCCGCACGATTTCTCGCGGCTGTACGTTGGGACGTTCGATCGTGGACTCTTCAGAAGCCACGATGGCGGAGCGACCTGGGCGGAAGCAGGCGAGGGCATCCCGCATACGCGCGTGCTGTCCGTCGCGGTCAGCCCGTCGGATCGGGCAGGGGGGTCCGGGGCCGTCTTCGCCGGGACGGAGCCAAGCTCGCTCTACCGGAGTCGCGACGGCGGCGAGACGTGGGAGAATATGCCGGCACTGCGCGAAATCCCCAGCGCGCCCACCTGGTCGTTTCCGCCCCGACCATGGACTTCGCATGTCCGCTGGATATCCCCGCATTGGGACGATCCGAACGTGATCTTCGCCGGCATTGAACTGGGTGGTGTGATGCGCAGCACCGATGGCGGCCGGACGTGGGAAGATCGCAAGCCCGGATCGTACCACGACTCCCATGCTGTGCTGACCCATCCGACGGCGCTGGACCGTGTCTACGAAGCGGCCGGCGGCGGAGTGGCGGTCAGTCATGATGCCGGAGTGAGCTGGAGCGAAGTCGACGACGGCATGGACCGGCATTACGTCTGGGGGCTGGCGATTGATCCGGCCGATCCCGATCTCTGGTACGTCTCGGCGACGCATTCGGCGCGTTACGCGCATGGCGACCGCGAGAGCGCCGAGGCGCATATCTACCGGCGCCGCGGCTCCGAACCGTGGCAGGCGCTGGGGGGCGGACTCCCCAATCCGCTTCCGGTGATGCCGTACGCGCTGCTGGTGCCGCGCGATCGCCCCGGTGAGATCTATGCCGGCTTCCGCGATGGACAGATCTGGCATTCGGGCGATCAGGGCGAGAACTGGGCGCGGCTCGACGTGACGCTCAACGGACTGCTCGCGTTGGTCGCACTATCGCAATAATTCGGCCGAATTCGGTCGAAAACGTGGATGTAGTACCAAGGTCCGAATCGATTTCGAGCCGAATCGCACGCTATCAGGACTTATCGCTCAGGAGCATTCGGTCGCGTTTCGCTATGCTAAGTCCGGGAAACTCTCGGACGGAGGGCGGGTCGTGGTCCGGAACACGTACACATCCGGCGGGTCGCACGCTGAACACGGTGCGGGCAGGTGAGCGAGGAAGCCGAAATGGTTTCGGCATCACAACAGAGCCGATCGTTGGCTCGTGCCGCTGCGGAGCTTCAGTCGCACGTCGATCTCATTTGTGTCGACGCGATGGAGATGCAGCGCGAAAGCCCCGATCGCAACACCGTTGAGTCGATCCTCCAGACGCTGCGCATTGTGCGAGATATCGCTGTCGCGGCCGGCGCGCATCCGATTGTCGAAGCCTCCGCGCTGGTCGAAGAAGCGGTGAATCTGGCGCTCACCGAAACGTCGGCCCCGGCACCGTATCTCGGTCATTTCATCACCGCCGAAGCAGCCGATCTGGCACGCGTCGTGCATGCCATCGCCTCCAATGAGGACCCCGCCCCGATCCTGCTCCACGCGCGTGCCACGCTCAGTTCGATGCCTCGCCGGGGCACCGACTACCTCGTTGAGATCGATCTGAATAACGCCGTCGAGGTCGCCCGCATCTTCGAAGCGATGGGTGACAGTGAACCGAGTGATCTGCCGGTCTGTGACGATGTCGCGCAACTGCCGTTTGTGGAACCGCAGAGCGCCACGCAGCAGCTCGGCCGCGTGCGTGAGCTGCGTCAACTGCTCGCCTCGTACGTGGCGCAGGCGGAAAGCCTGGCCGCCGACCCGGAGCGTGGCGAGACGATCGACGCACTCCTCAATGGCGTCAAAGCGTTGCGCGCCTCGGCCTCGGCGGCCGGTGTGCGCTCGGTCGAACGCCTGGCCGCGCGCCTGGCGCCGCTCTACCAGGCGGTGCGCGTCTTGAATAGCCCGGTTGACCCGGACGTCGTCGAGGTGACCGTTGCGGGTGGACACGCGATCGCTGCCGTGATTGACAGTGCCGATCCGGCCTCGGCCGAGTCGGAACGCCTCGAGCAGTTGACCGACGACGTCGCCAAGATTCTGCGTCGCTACAACGTGCCGGCCAGCCAGTTCCAGACCAGCGCGCTCGGAACCGGCCGGATTGGCGGACCGGCGCCCGACAGCGTTTCGCGACCGGCGAATGTCTATGAGGCGCTGAATGTGCTCGAACGGGCGCATGGCGGCGGCGAGGGGCAGGCGCGAAGCGCGCCGGGCCGGACACGTGGCGACCCGGAGCGGTTCGTTCGCGACGTAGCCGAAATATCCGAGCGGTTTCCGACGGTCATCGAAGGGATTGAGACGGATCGAGCGTCGGTCAGCGGACAGGCGGCACTCTGGAATCTGCTGATCAAGTTGAAGGAGACGTCGGCGCTGGCCGGCGCTTCGGTCTTCCTCGACCAATGCTGGCGTCTGGAATCAGCGCTGAACAAGCTCAACGGGGCTCCCCTGACTGATGAGGTCATTGCCGGCGTGCAACGGCTGAGCACTGATCTGCACTGGCTCGTGTCGCAACTGCAACCCGAATCCTTCCAGCCGGTGATCGGCACGGAGCTGCCGGCCAGAACGCGCATCGATGCCGGAGCATTCGAGCAGGTGACACGGCTGACCGACGAACTCGTTGTACGGGCGGGCGGCGGCCCGCAGCGCTCGCGTCGCTTCGGCCAAACGGTACAGGATATTGCCATCGCCGGCGACCGGCTTGGTGGCCTGCTCGATCGCCTCCGCACCGGCGACAACGTGCTCGCGGTGACCCGGGAGCTGGCCGAAATCGTGTCTGATCTCAGTATCTCGGCGGCCGACCTTGATCATATTCGGATCGAAACGGATGCCGCGGATCAGCGACTCGGCCAGGTAGTCAGCCGGCTTGCGGAGTGGAAGCGAAGCCTGCACCTAACGCCGGTTTCGGCATTTGGGCTGAATGCCGAGCGGGCCGTGCGTGGCCTGACGCAGCGCCAGGGGAAATCGGCGGCCTTCGTGCTGGAGGGTGGCGACGAACTGGTCGATGCCGCCTTCATCGAACCGTTGAACTCCGCGTTGCTGCATCTGATTCGCAATGCCATCGATCATGGAATTGAAGCGCCGTCGATGCGCCGCTCGGCGGGTAAGCCGCCCCGCGGCACGCTGCGCTTGAGCGCCCGGCGCGACGGCGCCTGCATTCTGCTCGAGGTGAGCGACGATGGTGCCGGCATTGACGAGCAGCGCGTGCTCGAACAGGCATTTGAGAGCGGCTACCCCTTGCCGGACGAGGGGCTGACGCGTGATCGAGCGTTGCAACTCCTCTTTTTGCCCGGATTCAGCCTGCGACCGGTGGCCAGCAGCCCTCCGGTCAAAGGCCATGGACTCGATGTGGTCGGCCAGTTGGTGGCGGGCATGAAGGGCACCGTATCGATCGATTCAGAGGTCGGTCGGGGCACGACGGTGACAATCCGCCTGCCGCTGGCGCTGCCAACGACCAGTTCCGCAGTGGTGACGGTGGCCGGGGAGCATTTCGCACTCCCGTTCGTCAACGTCCAGGTTGTGCCGACATCCGTGGTGCACCGTATTCAGCAGAAAGGGACAACGTTCCTGGCCGACCTCGGGCAGGTGCATGTTCCGATTGTCGATCTCGGCTCGCTGCTCGGCCTGCGAGCGGGCCACCATGTGCGTGACGAGGGCGGCACGATCCTGCGGGTGCAGCAACCAGGCGCACACTGGCTGGTGAAGGTCGACGATGTGCTCGGCGTGCAGGATATTGAGCTCGGCGAGGTCGCGAACCCGAGCGGTCAGTTCTCCGGCGTGGTTGGTTCGGCCACACTCGTCTCGGGCGAACCGGCATTGGTGCTCGATCTGGATCAGTTGCTCGACGCGCGGCGTACCTCGCGACGACGCAAGGGCCGATATACGGCGACGCTGACATCGGTGCCGTTCGCGTTGGTCGCCGATATGTCGATCACCTCGCGGCGCGGGCTGACGCAGGTGCTTGACCAGGCGGGCTGGCGTGCGGTCGAAGCGCGTGACGGCCTAGACGCCTGGGATCTGCTCGAATCGATTCTCCCCGACCTGCTCGTGATCGACCTCGATCTTCCGCTGCTCGATCCGTTCCAGGTGATCCGGGCCGCCAAATCCGGCGACGCGATACCGGTCATCGCGCTCGTCACCAATATCAATCCCGAACTGCGTGCCAAGGCGCTCAACGCCGGTGTCGACGTCGTGCTCCTCAAGCCAGTCAACTACGACGATCTCATCACCAGCCTGGAGGCGCTCAATCGCCTGCGGGGCGGCGATGAGTCGTCCGAACGCACCCATTCCTGAACCCGAAACGAACGCCGTTCGTTATCGTCAGTGGATCGCGCCGGGTGAGACGCTGGTAAAATACCTGCTTGTGCCACGCGATCTGACGATTGAAGCTGTCATGTAGCGGGAGAAATCATTGACTTTGCAGAAGCGAACGATGCGGTTGTTCGGGCTCGTTCTGGGGATTGCGCTCATTCTCGCCCTAGCCGCCGCGTGCAGCCTACCCGGCAACAAGGATTCGACGGCGACCGTGGTTGCCTCGCCGACGTCGTCCGCGACACCGATTCCATTGAAGCTCGGTACGCCGATTCCCGTTGGCACGGCGCCGTCACCCAGCACGGTCGACCCTTCACAGTTCGTGATGATCGATCAATGGCAACAATATCAGGTGCCGCAATATCCCGGCGCGAGCGTCGGCAAGTTCACTCAACTCGGCGCCACAACGGTCAAAAACGGTGGCAGCCTGGTGCTGACGACGAGCGACTCGGTGGAAAAGGTCATCGCCTACTACCGTGCCGCGATGCCCTTCCTCGGCTGGAAAGAAGTCAACGCGAACGACCGGCAAGCGACCTACACCTCCAAAGATGCCTCGATCAGCATCTCCGCCAACAGCTCCAACGGCTCAACCGCGATCCTGATGATCCTGGGCGACGTGTAGAGGCAGCGGGCGACCTCCATCCCCGGTCGCCGCTTCCCTCCGCGTCACAGCGTCCAGTAGGGCCGCATTGCGTCGATGGTGCGATTGATGGCGGCCTCTTGATCGGCGGAGACGTCGAGCGAGGCGGGCCAGACGTTGTAGCGGTTTGGATCGACCGGCTCCTCGATGCCGGTGCGCGTGCCGGTCAGTTGTTCGAAGATGGCAAGCGTGCAGTACGGGGCATAGGTTTCGCTATAGCCGCCTTCCTGGGCCAGCACCAGTCGACCGCCGGCCGTGCGCGCCGCGATCCCCTGCATGATCGCCGTCAGTTCGCGGTAGTGATCAGTCGCGAGGATCATGCGCCCGAGCGGATCGCTGGCACTGGCATCCTGCCCGGCCGAAACGAAGACAAGTTCCGGCTTGAACTGCGCCGCGAGCGGCTCAATGATGCGCTGGAAGGCGGACTTGTAGGCGGCACCGCCTGAACCGGCCGGGAGCGCGATGTTGGCGGTGAAACCGGCACCCGCGCCGGTCCCCGTCTCATCCGGTATACCCGATTCGACCGGGAAGAGGCGATCCTGCTGGAGCGAGACGAAGAGGACATTTGGGTCGTCGTAGAAGGCGGCCTGAGTGCCGTTGCCGTGATGCACGTCCCAATCGACGATCATGACGCGCTCGATGCCGTGACGGCGCCGGGCGTGATGGGCCGCGATCGCGACATTACCGAAGATGCAGAAGCCCCGCCCCTTGCTCGGCTCGGCGTGATGTCCCGGCGGTCGCACGAGCGCGAAGCAGTTGTCCACACGTCCTTCCATGACCGCGTCGACCGCAGCCATCACGCCGCCGGCCGCCAGCAGCGCGATGTCGTACGAATCGGCCCCGACCGGCGCGCCGTAACCGGCATCGCCCCCGCCCGCTTCACTGATGCTCCGAACCATCTCGACGTAGCTCGGTGGATGGAACGGCGCCAGGTCCTCCGGCGTGGCGGCGTAGCCCTCGATGCGGGTCAGTTCCCGCGTGAGCCCGGTGTAATCGAGCAGCTTCTTGGTCCGTTCCACCAGCCGCGGATTCGACGGATGATCGACCGGCTCGACAAACGGCAGTGGCTTACCCGACGGCAGCCGAAACGGATTGGTATTGTGCTGCAAATAGCGATCGTCAAAAACCAGCCCAGTCGCCATGTGTCACTCCCTAATTCCGCGCGCAGAGGCGCGTCGGCGCCACCCTGTCATCCCCGCCCTCTGTCATCCTGAGCCGCAGCGAAGGATCTCTTCTATGTGTCCCTGTGACATGTCTGCCGAGGCACGTCAGAGGAGATCCTTCGGCCGCGGCCTCAGGATGACATAAAGGACTCTGTGCTCTCTGCGCCTCTACACGCGATATTCGTCGTCAATCCTCTCGTATCAGCGGCAACGTTGAGCAGTGAATACCACCGCCGTTTTTGTGGATCTCGTCGTACGGGATCTCGACCGTGATGACATCGGCCATATTGAGGCGCTCGACGGTGCGCGGACAGTCCGCCGCGATGATCACCTTTCCTGGTCGGACGGCCAGGCAGTTGACTGCCTTTTCCTCGGTCGGCCAGACATGGATCGGCTCGATATCGAGCTCCTTGAGCGTATCGAGGAACCAGTAGGGGAGGCGCGGCACGTTCACGATCGCCTTGTCGCGGTCGACCATGACGATGCAGCCGTCGATGTGCAGCGAATGTCCGGTCAATGGGACGCGAATAAGCCGCACGCCCTGTTCGGCCAGCACGTTCTCCATCTGGCGTACGCCCGCCTCGTTCTGCCGGAACGACATGCCGACGGCAGCCGTCGTTTCATTGAGAAAGAGGAATGAGCCGCCTTCGAGCAATCCAGTGCCATGAATCGTATGCAGGATCGGCATGCCGAGGTTGGCAATGGTCCGCGTCACGAACGCTTCTTCGCCGCGCCGCCCGTAGCCGTACTCGCGTCCGACCGGTCCCATGCGGCAGACGACGGCACCGCCTTTGACCGATATCGCCTGATCGCGCGTGAAGACCGCCTTCACGTCGCCTGGTGATCCGTCGACCCAGACGATCTCAACCCCTTCGGCCGTGAGCGCCTTGACCAGCTCGTCGTGCTGCTCCTGCATCTGGGCCAGGTCGGGGCCGTTCCGATCGCGCCAGTACCACTGCTGGTCGTCATCGATCAGCGCCGCGATCGACGGATCGTACTTGGCCGGATCCATGATCGTAATCTCGTCGCCCGGCCGATGCAGCGCGCAGAGCCGCAGCCGCCCGACGTCATTGTTGACGCCCCAGGCCCGGCCCCAGACCCGCCGCTGCATCTCAGCATCCTCAAACGGCGGCTCCGCCCGCGGAGGAATCCGCTCCAGCACCACATGGTAATAGGCCGCGCTCTCCCGCAACTCATCATCCGGCGTCGACATCTGCTCACTCCATTCGTTGATGGCCGTTTGGGGGATTGTCGCATGGGTTGGGTGGGTGTGGGGAGTTCGTCCACTGTTCGACGTGCGGGGTTGCGTGCGTAAGCAACAACACTTGTTCGCGCTGGATCGGTGAAAATGAGCGAGGCGGCCATATGCGGATTATCGACGCAAGTGATGACACCGGCGCCGATATCAGATAGAATGAGAACGCATGTTCGATGAGCGCTAGGAGGAGACAGGTGCCACCAAAGAAGCAGCCGACTATCTGGAAAGCAGAACCGCATACCATCGCAAAAATTGAGATACTCGAGAACTATTTGGAGCGATGGTTCGCGATCCTGGGGAGGTCCGCTAGAGGCAGCGACTTATTGTACGTTGATGGCTTCGCCGGCCCTGGACGATATATGAATTACCCGACGGGCTCGCCGATTGCTGCTCTACGTGCTTCAACCAAGGCGCGTTCCGCGATGGGGGCCAGCTGGGCTGCGGGTGATATTCATTGCGCCTTTGTTGAGAGCGATTTGAAGCGATTTGAGCATCTGCGAGATCATCTGGATGCGTTTAGTTCATTCGAACGACTAATAATCCATTTATTTCACGACACATTTGTGAACGGGTTGTCGTCACTCAAGACTCAATTACCCTACTTCTTCTCAACGTCGCGCCCGGTGATGGCTTTTATCGATCCTTTCGGTGCGACCGGCGCTCCATACTCCATCGTAAGCGATATCCTTTCGAGTGAGCGGTCCGAGGTATTGATCAACTTCGATACTGACGCAGTCGTTAGGATCTTTGAGGCTGGAACGAGTTCCGGTCATGAGCGAGTCCTTCGAGACATCTATGGAGATGATTCATGGACGGAACTGGAACAATACCGCGGCTCATTTACCGAGTTGTGCCGGTTAGCGGTCGCAATTTACAAGCGTAGACTGCGATCGATAACGGGGATCAAATACGTGTTTGCCTTTGAAATGAGGGATCGTGCGAATACATTGGAGTACCATTTGATCTTCGCGAGCCAACACCCGAAGGGCCTTGAAAAGATGAAGGAGGCAATGAAAGAGTTGGATCAAGCGGGTGATTATGTTTTTTCGGACGGCAATATCGATCGTCCGATTCTATTTCGTTTTGATGATCCAAACGTGTTCGCTACTGCCTTGCGCCGCGAATTCAGCGGAAGAACCGTTTCGTATCCAGAAGTCATAGACTATGCGCTGAATGAGACGCCGTTTATCAATGCGAAGCGCATGCTGCGGGTATTGGAACAGCAAAGCCTTATCCAGGTCCTCAGCAGCGACGTAAAGCGCAAACGAGGTACCTTCCCGGAGAAGTCGGTCACGCACATCATTTTCAGTTAGGTGGGCAAAATGGCTCGTCGGTCTAACATCGAGTGGACTAATATGACGTGGAACCCAGTAACGGGTTGCACCAAGGTCAGCACCGGATGTAAGCATTGCTATGCCGAGACAATGGCGAAGCGGCTGAAGGCCATGGACTCACCCCGCTACCAGAATGGCTTTCGCGTCACACTTCACGATGACTTGATTG
>ERZ778018.1231-NODE-1231-length-23393-cov-642.526052_pt1 | contig 23393 bp, 15 predicted proteins | sample MGYA00375748_ERZ778018 | MGnify/ENA primary metagenome ERZ778018 (study PRJEB29350, sample SAMN05509839) | bioreactor metagenome | biome: bioreactor; material: wastewater | place: South Africa: University of Cape Town | collected 2014-04-22 ... | reverse complement strand
ATACGCGTCCGCTGAGTGCATGGTTGCGTAGCGAGAATCAAGACGGTATCTACAGCAAGTTGCGACGGCGCCCGTTCACGCCTCCAGCAGTTTGCCCGCGCCCTGCGCCAGCAACGCCTGCGCCACCTGTCGACCGAGCGCTTCGGCCTGCTCGGTCGGCGCGCTCCCTTCGGCGTGCAGCAACCGCCCGCTGGCCGCGTCGCCGACCAGGCCACGCAGGTGCAGGCCGTGATCGCTCAACATGCACCAGGCGCCGACCGGCACCGTGCAGCTGCCGCCGAGGGCGCGGTTCATCGCGCGTTCGGCGCTCACCGTGAGTCGCGTATCGGCGTCGTCCAGCGCGGCGAGCAGGGCCAGCACCGCCGGTTGCCCGTCGCGCGCCTCGATCGCGATGGCGGCCTGGCCGGGGGCGGGCAGCCAGTCTGGCGCGGCCAGCCGCGAGACGATGCGCGAAGCCAGGCCGAGGCGTTCCAGCCCGGCGCAGGCCAGCACGATCGCGTCGTACTGGCCGGCGTCGAGCTTGCCCAGGCGGGTGCCGACGTTGCCGCGCAGGTCGCTCAGCCGCAGGTCCGGCCGCAGCGCGCGCAGCTGCGCCTGCCGGCGCAGCGAGGAGGTGCCCACCCGCGCTCCCTGCGGCAGCGCGGCCAGGTCGGCGTAGTGGTTGCTGACGAAGGCGTCGGCGGCATCAGCGCGGGGCAGGATCGCCGGCAGGGCGAAGCCGTCCTCGAGCTCGGCCGGCACGTCCTTCAGCGAATGCACAGCCAGCTCGGCGCGGCCTTCCAGCATGGCCACTTCCAGCTCCTTGAGGAACAGCCCCTTGCCGCCGATGGTGGCCAGCGGCTGGTCGAGGATCTCGTCGCCGCGGGTGGACAGCGGCACCAGCTCCACGCCCAGCCCGGGGTGTGTCGCGCGCAGCAGCGCGGCGACGTGTTCGGCCTGCCACAGCGCCAGCGCGCTCTTGCGGGTGGCAATGCGCAGGATGGAAGGGCTCATGGGAACTCCGCGACGTTCAGCGAGGTCTCATTGTAGTTGACCCACCTGCTGCGGCGAGGGCGGCCTTGGTGACGCAGGGCCGCGGTGGCTGACACGGCCCGCACGGGCCGGCTACGATGGCGCAAATTCCTGCGGAGTTCATCATGCAAAGCGGTAACCCGGCACTCAACAAGAACACCTTCCTCGACGCCGCCAGCGGTGCGCTGGTGTCGCATGGCGACGAGGTGATGACCCTCAACGGCACGGTCAACAAGACCGGCCTGCTGCTGATCCTGGCCATCGTCGGCGCGGCCTTCAGCTGGGGCCAGTTCAACGGCGCGGAAAGCCTGCCGACGATGGGCCCGCTGATGATCGGCGGCGCCATCGGCGGCCTGATCCTGGCGCTGGTCACCGTGTTCAAGAAAACCTGGGCGCCGGTCACCGCGCCGCTGTACGCGCTGGTCGAGGGCGTCTTCATCGGTGCGCTGTCGGCGATCTTCGAGATGCGCTATCCCGGCATCGTGATGCAGGCGGTGGGGCTGACCTTCGGCGTGATGGCGGCGATGCTGCTGGCCTATCGCAGCGGCCTGATCCGCGCCACCGAGAAGTTCAAGCTCGGCATCGTCGCGGCCACCGGCGGCATCATGCTGCTGTACCTGGCCAATTTCGTGATGGGCTTCTTCGGCCATTCGATGGGCTTCATCAACGGCTCCAGCGGCCTGGGCATCGCCTTCAGCGCCGTGGTGGTGGTGATCGCCGCGCTCAACCTGATCCTCGACTTCGACATGATCGAGCAGGGCGTACACGCCCGCGCGCCGAAATACATGGAGTGGTACGGCGCCTTCGCGCTGGTGGTGACCCTGGTGTGGCTGTACCTGGAACTGCTGCGTTTGCTGTCGAAGCTGCAGTCGCGCAACTGAGCCAGCGGCGGTAGCGAAAAAGCCGACGGGCGATGTCCGTCGGCTTTTTGTTGGGTCCGATGGGCAGCGGGCGGCTACAGCATGCCGACGCGGCCGTCCTGCGAGGAAAAGCGCATCGGCAGTTCGCCGCTGAGGCCGTCGGGGTGGTCCGGCGGCACGGCGAAGCGCCAGCCCTGCACGCTGCGCAGGGCGTGGGCGTCGAGGATCGGGTCGCCGCTGGACTGGACGAGGCTGGCGGCGCGGACGCGGCCGTTGCCGTCGATGTCGAGGTGCAGCCGCACGCGGCCGTCGAGGTGGCCGCGCAGTTGCTCCCACGATTGCGAGGTGTCGGCGGGCATGCTCAGCGGCACCAGCGTCGGGGCGGGTGCGACGACGGCGGCCTGCGCTTCATCGCCGGCGAGCACCGGCGGCAGTGCCCGGCGCGATGGCACCACGTGGACCGGCCGCTGCGCGTCGCGCACGCGTCGCGTCACCGGGCGGGCGCGTTGTGCGCTCGGCGTGTCGGCCTGCGCGGTGTAGCGTGCTGGCGTGCCGGACCAGACGCTGGTTTGCGTGCTCAGCCAGCCGGTGCCGGCGGTGCCGACGACCAGCGCGAGCAGGCTGAGGGAAGTGGTGGTGCGCAGGCGGAACATGGCGGCCTTTATGCCTCGGCCAGGGCGAATCGCGGCTGAAGCGGCTGCCCGTTCACCGTTCGAGGATCGCGGTGACGCCCATGCCGCCGGCGGTGCAGATCGAGATCAGCCCGCGGCCGGAGCCCTTCTGTTCCAGCAGCTTGGCCAGGGTGGCCACGATGCGCGCGCCGGTGGCGGCGAACGGGTGGCCCACGGCGAGGCTGGAGCCGTGCACGTTGAAGCGGGCCGGGTCGATCGTGCCCAGCGGCGCGTCCAGGCCGAGCCGGTTCTTGCAGTAATCGGCCGACTCCCACGCGCGCAGCGTGCACAGCACCTGCGCGGCGAACGCCTCGTGGATCTCGTAGAAATCGAAATCCTGCAGGCTCAGCCCGTGGCGCGCCAGCATGCGCGGCACCGCGATGGTCGGCGCCATCAGCAGGCCTTCGCCGTGCACGTAATCCACCGCGGCGACTTCGGCGTCGCGCAGGTACGCCTGGATCTTCAGCCCGCGCTGCGCGGCCCAGGCCTCGCTGCCCAGCAGCACCGCGGCGGCGCCGTCGGACAGGCCGGTGGAGTTGCCGGCGGTGAGCGTGCCGTGGCCGGAGCGCTTGTCGAACGCCGGCTTCAGCGCGGCAAGTTTCTCCAGCGTGGTGTCCGGACGCAGGAAGCCGTCGCGCTTGAGCCCGCGGAACGGCACCAGCAAGTCGTCGAAGAAGCCGGCTTCGTAGGCGGCGGCCAGCTTGTGGTGGCTGTCCAGCGCCAGCCGGTCCTGCGCCTCGCGGCTGATCTGCCACTGCCTGGCCATCTGCTCGCAATGGTCGCCCATCGACTTGCCGGTGCGCGGCTCGGCCACGCCGGGGAACGAGGGCTTCAGCTCGCGCAGCGAGAAGCCGCGCGTGGCGGCCTTGAGCTTGTCCAGCGGCGTCTTCGCCCGGTTCATCGCCAGCAGGCGCCGGCGCAGGCGGCGGCCGTAGACGATCGGCACGTCGCTGGTGGTGTCCGAGCCGGCGGCGATGCCGGCCTCGATCTGCCCGCAGGCGATCTTGTTGGCGATGATGATGGTGTTGTCCAGCGAGGTGCCGCAGGCGCGCGCGGTGGTGATGCCCGGCGTGGTCGGGGCCAGTCCGGAACTGAGCACCGCCTCGCGCGCCAGGTTCCAGTCGGCGCTGTGCCTGATCACCGCACCGGCGGCCACCTCGCCCAGCTCCACGCCGTGCAGGCCGAAGCGCTCGACCAGGGCGCCGAGCACCTTCACCGACATGCCGAAGTTGCCCACGTCGGCATAGGCGGTGTTGTTGCGACAGAACGGGATGCGTACGCCGCCGATCACGCCGACGCGCCTGTGCGTGTTTTCCATGCCCTGAACGATCCATCACACGAATGGCTTCAAGGCTAACCCGCCATGCCGCCCGGCGAAAGCCCAAAGGGCCGCCGGCGTGGCGATTTGTTCAGCACCGTGCGGCAGGTCGCGCACGGCGCGGCAGTAGAATGCATGTTTCCCCGCTGCAAGATGGACTCCTCGTGGAAGCGCAGACCCTGCTCGCCCTGCCGGTATTGCTGGCCCTCGAACCCGTGGCCGGGCAGCCGCCGGCGCCGACCACGCTGACCCGCGACGCGGCCGCCGAGCTGGCGCAGCACGTGGCGACCGACCTGCTCGGCCTGGTGCCGCAGGTCGCCGGGGCGCGGCTGGCGCTGGCCGGCGCGCTGTTCGACCAGGTCGAACTGCTGCGCCCGGGTTTCCCGGTGTGGGCGACGCTGGACGACCTGGCGCGCCGGCTGCCGCGCGGCACGCTGGAGCACGTGGTCGCCTTCGGCAGCCACGACGGCGCGATGCCGGCGCCGGTGCTGCAGCCCTCGTCGGCGTACGCCGGCGGCCCGATGCGGCTGCTGCCGATCAGCCTGCTGGCCGAGCCGGAGGCCGCCGACGAACTCGCCACCCAGCTGGAGATCCAGCTGGTCGGCCGCGGCGAAGCCGGCACGGCCACTGCCGACTGGCTGATGCGCACGCTGGGCATCCGCCTCGAACACCTGCGCTACCTCAGCCGCAACGACCTGCTCGCGCTGACCTGCGTGCAGTACGAACACGCCAACCTGGCGCCGCTGTGGTCGCTGCTGGAAGCGGCCCTGCTCACCCCGGAGCGGCCGGAGACGACCATGAGCGCACGCGGCCTGGCGCTGCGCTACGCCGACGGCACCGTGTGGGTGCAGCCGCCGGGGCAGTGGCTGGCCGCGCAGCGCACCGACGCGGCGCAGCGCGCGCACGATTTCGCCGGCATCGTGTTCGAGCTGCGCCAGTACGCCGCGTTGCTGGAGGCGCACCAGCTGCCGCTGCGGCTGCAGTCGGCGCCGGCGGTCGCCGCCGGTGAGGGCTATCTGCTGGAACCACTCGCCGACGCTGCGGCCACCGCGCCCGCGCCGCGCCTGTTCGCGCACGAGGCGCCGGGGCTGGGTGTGGTGGCGGTCAGCGTGGCGCAACCGCAGCCCGGCGCCGCGCCGCGGATGCTGGCGCACGGTTACCCGCTGCAGCCGCAAGCCTTGGGCCCGCTGCTGCAGCAGCTCGCCTCGCAGTACGGCACCGCCTCCGAGCTCGACACCCGCGGCATGGTGGTGCTGGACGCGGCCGGCGCCCTCGGCGCGCCCTGAGCGGATGACACGCGCGTGCCGGCCGGCCCGGACATTTTCCTGGCCGGCAGCAGTTGTGCGGCGGCGAACGGTCGGCGCATGATGGCGTGGCGCTGATAAGGGGGCGCGCTCCAGCTGACGGAAACACCATGCGGCCGCCGAAGCAAGCCGAGGGAGTACCGACACCGACAGGGGGATCGCATGGGCCGCAAGGGCTGTGGCATGGCGCCCCCGTGCTGCTCACCTGGCTCGATCTCGACCAGCGCTTCGGCCACGTCAACGACACCCATCGGCGCTGGCTCGGGGTCGACCCGGCGCAGCTGATCGGCAAGCGCCTGGTCGAAGTGATCGGCGAGGCCAACTACGAGCGCGCCCGCGCGGCGCTGGAGCAGGCCTATGCGGGCCGCCCTTCCAGCTACGAGGGCGAGCTGTTCAACGGCCGCGAGCGGCGCTATGCGCACGGCAACTTCGCGCCCGATGTCGACGAGGACGGCCGCGTGCGCGGCGTGTTCACCGCGCTGGTCGACATCACCGAGCGGCGCGAACTGGAGCTGCGCCTGTACGAGAGCGAGCGGCGCTTCTTCAGCGCCTTCCAGCATGCCGCCATCGGCATGGCGCTGACCCGCCCGGACGGGCGCTTCCTGCGCGTCAACGCCGCGGTGTGTCAGATGCTCGGCTACGCCGAGGCGGAACTGCTCACGCTCAGCGTGGCCGACGTCACCCATCCGGACGACATGGCGGCCGATGCCGAGCAGATGCTGCAGCTGCTCTCCGGCCAGCGCGAAAACTACCAGCTGGAAAAGCGCAACCTGCACAAGGACGGCCACGTGGTGCACCTGCAGCTGGCCGTGTCGCTGGTGCGCGACGAGGAGGGCGCGCCGCTGTACTTCGTGTCGCAGGCGCAGGACATCAGCCAGCGCAAGGCATTCGAGGACGCGCTGCAGCGCGAGCGCGAGCTGGCCGAGGTGACCCTGCGCTCGATCGGCGACGCTGTCATCATCACCGATCCGCAGTCGCGCATCCGCTCGCTCAACCCGATCGCCGAGGCAATGACCGGCTGGCGCAGCGCCGAGGCGCAGGGCTTGCCGGTGGAATCGGTATTCCAGCTGTTCGACGCCGTCGACGGCCGGCCGGTGGCCAACCCGCTGCGCACCGCGATCGACAACAACACCATCGCCGACCTGGCCGGCCGCACCCTGTTGCGCCATCGCCACGGCTTCGACACGCCGGTGGAGGATTCCTCCGCGCCGATCCACGACCACGCCGGCAACGTGGTCGGCGGCGTGCTGGTGTTCCACGACGTCAGCGAAACGCGCGCCTTCGCGCTGAAGCTGGTGCACCTGACCCAGCACGACACGCTCACCGGCCTGCCCAACCGCAGCCAGCTGCACGAGCACCTGGTCCAGGCGCTGGCCAGCGCACGCCGGCGCCAGCAGCGCGTGGCGCTGCTGTACATCGACATCCACCAGTTCAAGCAGATCAACGACCAGCACGGCCATGCCGCCGGCGACCACGTGCTGCGCGTGTTCGCGGCGCAACTGCAGCGCCACCTGCCCGCCGATGCGCAGCTGCTGCGCTACGGCGGCGACGAGTTCGTGGTGGTGCTGTCGCATCTGGACAACACCGGCGACGCGGCCAGCCTGGCGCGCACGCTGATCGACCAGGGCGAGCAGACCCGGGTGGACGGCCTGCGTCCGCTCGGCCTGCACCTGGGCATCGGCATCAGCGTGTATCCCGACGATGCGCTGGATCCGGAAACCCTGCTGCAGCATGCCGAGACCGCGCTGGTGGCGTTGCGCAGCCAGGGCGTGCACGGCTGCCGCTTCTTCACTGCCTCGATGAACGAGCGCGCGCGGGCGCGGCGCAGCATCGAGGCGTCATTGCGCCAGGCCTTGCCGCGGAGCCAGCTGAGCCTGCATTACCAGCCGCGCATCGCGGCCGCGAGCGGGCACATCGTGGGCGCCGAGGCGTTGCTGCGCTGGCACGCCAAGGGCCGCGAACTGTACAAGCCCGACCAGTTCATCCCGGTCGCCGAGGACACCGGCCTGATCCTGCCGATCGGCAGCTGGGTGCTGCGCCAGGCGTGCCGGCAGGCGCGCGCGTGGCAGCAGCAGGGGCATCGCATCCCGGTCTCGGTCAACGTCTCGCCGGTGCAGTTCCAGCACGCCGATTTCCCCGACTGGCTGGACGACGCGCTGACCGCCAGCGGGCTCGACCCCGGCCTGCTCGAACTGGAACTGACCGAGCGCATGATGATGTCCGGCGGCGACGTCACCGGCAACCTGCTGCAGCGCATCCGCCAGCGCGGCGTGCGCCTGTCGCTGGACGACTTCGGCACCGGCTATTGCAGCCTGTCCTACCTCAAGCACTTCCCGATCGACACGCTGAAGATCGACCGCGTGTTCGTGCGCGACGTGATCGGCGACGCCGACACCGCCACCATCACCAGCGCGATCATCGCCATGGCCCAGCGGCTGGACAAGCTGGTGGTTGCCGAAGGGGTGGAGACCGATGCGCAAGCGGTGTTCCTGCGCCAGGCCGGATGCGCCGAACTGCAGGGCTTCCTGTTTGCCGCGGCGCTGCCCGTCGCCGAATTCGAGAAACTGCTCGCCGAACCGGCCCGAGCGACATAGGGCGGGCACCGCCCGCCGGCTCTTTCTCGCAGCCTTGGCGCAACCCGGCGGGCAGTACCCGCCTTACGCCGCCGGCTTGGCCAGCATCGCCTCGTACATGAAGTAATGGCAGCGCTGCATGCCGAGGCCTTCGTAAGTGGCCTGCGCGCGCGCGTTCTCCGTTTCCACGTACAGCCGCAGGCCGACCGCGCCGGCATCGCGCGCGCGCTCCGCCACGGCGGCATGCAGCGCGCGGAAGACGCCGCTGCGACGCGCGGCGGGCACCACGTACACGCTCTGGATCCACCAGAAATCGCCGCAGCGCCAGTCGCTCCACTCATAGGTCACCAGCAGGCCGCCCACCGCCGTGCCGTCCATTTCGGCGACCAGATAGAAGCCCCGCTGCGGCTGTTCCAGCACCGCGCCGACGCCGCGGCGCAAGCGTTCGGGGTCCAGTCGCTTGTGTTCGGTCTCCCACGCCATCGCGGCGTTCCACGCCGCCAGGTCGGCGACATCGGCGGGGCTGGCGGTGCGGATCGACACGGGCATGGCGGGACTCCGGCGGCGGAAAGCCGATCGTAGCGCGCACGCTCTTCACATGGGTCCGCGTACTGTCACGGCACAGCCGCTGGCCACGCCGGCGACGTCCGGCCTTGCTGCCTGCGCGGCCCGCGTGCCGCGCGGCGGCATCGTCGGCGCTCTTTCGTTTTCCCCGGCAAGGAGTTTTTCGCTTGAACATCGGCAGCGTCCTGGATCGGCTCAAGCTGCGCCGGCTGCAGGCCTTCCGCCGCCGCCGCGTGGCCGCGCGCACGCGACCGGAACAGGAGCCGGCGCTGCGCGCGGAGCTGTTCAGCGCCGAACAGATGGAGCAGCACGGCCGCGAGCTGGCCGGCCAGCACCGCCCGCGCGAACACTCCAGCGCCGACCTGCTGCTCGGCCGGCTGGACGACAACGAGGCGGTCATCACCCACAGCTGCGAGCGGCTGACCCAGGCGACCCGGCGCAAGCAGCGGATCACGCCGGCGGCCGAATGGCTGCTGGACAACTTCTACCTGATCGAGGAACAGGTCCGCATCGCCCGCCGGCATCTGCCCAAGGGCTACAGCCGCGAACTGCCGCGACTGGACACCGGCATCTCCGCCGGCCTGCCGCGGGTGTACGACATCGCGCTGGAGATCATCGCGCACGGCGACGGCCGCATCGACACCGCCGGCCTGCACCGCTTCATCCACGCTTACCAGGAAGTGACCCCGCTGAAACTGGGCGAGCTGTGGGCGATCCCGATCATGCTGCGGCTGGCGCTGATCGAGAACCTGCGCCGCGTGTCCGCGCGGGTGATGGCCGACTGGCGTCACCGCGGCCAGGCCGCGCGCTGGGCCGACGCGATGACCGCCACCGCCGAACGCCAACCCAACTCGGTGGTGCTGGTGGTCGCCGACATGGCGCGTTCCGACCCGCCGATGAACGGCCCGTTCGTGGCCGAGATGGCGCGCCGCCTGCAAGGGCAGAGCCCGGCGCTGGCGCTGCCGCTGAGCTGGATCGAGCAGCGCCTGTCCGAATCGGGTCAGAGCATCGAGCACCTGGTGCAGCGCGAGGCGCAGCAGCAGGCCGCCGCGCAGGTGAGCGTGAGCAACAGCATCGGCAGCCTGCGCCTGCTGTCGGCGATCGACTGGCGCGATTTCGTCGAGCGCGTGAGCCTGGTCGAGCAGCAGCTGCGCGAGGATCCGGCCGGCGTCTACGCGGCGATGAACTTCGCCACCCGCGACCGCTACCGCCACGTGGTGGAGCGACTGGCCCGCCAGCATCGGCTGGACGAGGTGCGCGTGGCCGCCGCCACGGTGGAGCTGTGCCGCGCCGCGCCGCCGACGGAACCGGCGCCGGCGCTGCCGCGGCATGTCGGCTGGTACCTGATCGACCGCGGCCGGCCGCAGCTGGAACAGCACCTGGGTGTCCGCCCACACCTCGGCGAGTGGCTGCGTCGCCACTTCGACCGCGCCCCGGTGTCGATCTACCTCGGCCTGCTGATCGTGCTGACCCTGGCCATCGCCGAGCCGCTGGTGCAGGCCGCGGTGGAGGACAACCTGGCCGCCGGCTGGCTGCTGGCGATCGCCGCGATGGCGCTGGTCGTGGCCAGCCAGCTCGGCTCCAGCCTGCTCAACTGGATGGCCACGCTGGCGATCGCGCCGCAGCCGCTGCCGCGCATGAACTACGTCCACGGCATCCCGGCCAGCGCGCGCACCCTGGTGGCGGTGCCGTGCATCCTGGGCAGCGCCGATGACGTCGAGGAGCTGGTCGAGGCGCTGGAAGTGCGCTTCCTCGGCAACCGCGACGAGAACCTGCACTTCGCCCTGCTTACCGATTTCACCGATGCCGACAGCGAGACCCTGCCCGGCGACGAGGCGCTGTTGCGGCTGGCGCAGCGGCGCATCGAGGCGCTCAACGAGCGCTACGCCAGCGTCGAGTCCGACCGCTTCTTCCTGTTCCACCGGCCGCGCCGCTGGAACGACGGCGAGCGCTGCTGGATGGGCCACGAGCGCAAGCGCGGCAAGCTGGCCGACTTGAACGCGCTGCTGCGCGGCAACGGCCACAGCCGTTTCGCGCGCATCGTCGGCGACATCGACGCGCTCGGCCCGGTGCAGTACGTGATCACCCTGGATACCGACACCGAGCTGCCGCGCGATGCCGCGCAGGCCTTCGTCGGCAGCATCGACCACCCGCTCAACCGCGCGGTGTACGACCCCGAACGCCGGCGCGTGGTCAGCGGCTACGCGATCCTGCAGCCGCGCGTGGGCATCAGCCTGCCCAGCACCGCGCGCTCGCGCTACGCGCAGCTGTACGGCAGCGATGCCGGCATCGACCCGTACACGCAGATGGTGTCGGACGTCTATCAGGACGTGTTCGGCGAGGGTTCGTTCATCGGCAAGGGCATCTACGCGATCGACGCGTTCGAGCGCACGCTGGACGGCCGCTTCCCGGACAACCGCATCCTCAGCCACGACCTGGTCGAGGGTTGCCACGCGCGCTCGGGCCTGCTCAGCGACGTGCAGCTGTTCGAGGAATACCCGGCCCGCTACGGCGACGACGTGCGGCGCCGGCATCGCTGGATCCGCGGCGACTGGCAGCTGCTGCCGTGGCTGCTGCCGTGGGCGTCGACCGCGAAAGACGGCTGGCGCCGCAATGCGCTGACCGCGTTGTCGCGCTGGAAGATCCTCGACAACCTGCGCCGCAGCCTGGTGCCGCCGGCGGTGCTCGGTCTGCTGGTGTGCGGCTGGCTGCTGCTGTCGCCGGTGCTGTCGTGGACGCTCGCGGTGCTGGCGATGGTGCTGGTGCCGCCGCTGCTGTCGGCATTGCTGGAGCTGGTGCAGAAGCCCCGCGACGTGCAGCTGGACCAGCACCTGCGCGCCGGTTTCAGCGACGGCATGCAGCACCTGGCGCGGATGGCGCTGGGCCTGGCCTGGCTGCCGCACGAGGCGCTCTACCACCTCGACGCGATCGTGCGCACGCTGTGGCGGATCACGGTCAGCCATCGCCGCCTGCTGCAATGGCGGACCTCCAGCGAGGTGGCCCGGCGCAGCAGCGGCACGCCCGGCGCGGCGTGGCGGCAGATGTGGATCGCTCCGGCACTGGCGCTCGGCCTGGCCGTGGCGCTGGCGCTGCAGCGACCGATGGTGCTGTGGCTGGCGTGGCCGCTGCTGGCGCTGTGGCTGCTGTCGCCGGCGATCGCCTGGTGGGTCAGCCAGCCGCGCCGGCCCGACACCTTCGTGCCGAACGCGGCGCAGACGCGCTTCCTGCGCACGCTGGCGCGGCAGACCTGGGCGTTCTTCGACCGCCACGTCAACGCCGTCGAGCACTGGCTGCCGCCGGACAACCTGCAGGAGCAACCCGGCCCGGTGATCGCCTCGCGCACCTCGCCGACCAACATCGGACTGGCCCTGCTGGCCAACCTGGCGGCGTGGGATTTCGGCTTTCTCGGCACCGGCCGCCTGCTCCAGCGCAGCCGCGACACGCTGGCCACCCTGCAGCGGCTGCCGCGCTACCGCGGCCACTTCTACAACTGGTATGACACCCGCACCCTGCAGCCGCTGGCACCGCTGTACATCTCGGCGGTGGACAGCGGCAACCTCGCCGGCCACCTGCTGACCCTGCGCCCGGGTCTGCTCGAACTGATCCACGCGCCGGTGTTCCGCCCGGCCGTGCTGCTCGGCCTGCTCGATACCCTGCAACTGCTGCACGACGCCAGCGACGGCGACGACCGGCCGATGCGCCGCATGCAGGTCGAGCTGCAGGAAGCGCTGGACCATCCGGCCACCACCCTCGGCGCGGCCCTGGCCTTGCTGCGCCGCCAGCGCGACCAGGCACAGACGCTGGCGAGCGCGCTGACGCCCGCGCCGGAGAGCGAGGCCGCGTTCTGGCTCGACGCGCTGTGCGCCCAGCTCGACGCACTGTGCGAGGAAATTGCCGCGTTCGCGCTCGACCCGCCCGAAGACGACGAGGCCGGCTTCAGCGGCATCCCCAGCCTCGACGCGCTCAGCCACATCGAGCCGCTGCGCTGGCCGGGCGAGGCCGGCGCCGAGGCGGTGCGCGCGCGCGCGCGCGAACGCATCGGCTGGATCGAGCAACTGGCGCAGCAGGCCGACGAACTGGCGCAGATGGATTACCGCTTCCTCTACGACAGCGCGCGCGACCTGCTCTCGATCGGCTACAACGTCGACGCGCGCCGGCTCGACCCCGGCTACTACGACCTGCTCGCCTCGGAGGCGCGGCTGGCCAGCTTCGTCGGCATCGCCCAGGGCCAGCTGCCGCAGGACAACTGGTTCGCGCTGGGCCGCCTGCTCACCACGGTGGGCGGCGAGCCGGCGCTGCTGTCGTGGACCGGCTCGATGTTCGAGTACCTGATGCCGAACCTGGTGATACCCGGCTACGAGGACACTCTGCTCGACCAGACCTGCCGCGCCGCGGTGGCGCGGCAGATCGAGTACGGCAACCAGCTCGGCGTGCCGTGGGGCGTGTCCGAGTCCGGCTACAACATTCTGGACGCGCACTTCACCTACCAGTACCGCGCCTTCGGCGTGCCCGGCCTGGGCCTGAAGCGCGGCCTCGGCGACGACGTGGTGATTGCGCCCTACGCCAGCGCGCTGGCGCTGATGATCGCGCCGGCGGCGGCCACCCGGAATTTGCAGCGGCTGGCCAGCGAAGGCGTGCAGGGCCGCTACGGCATGTACGAGGCGGTCGACTACACGCCCGCGCGGCTGCCGGTGGGGCAGGACTCGGCGCTGGTGCGCTCGTTCATGGCCCACCATCAGGGCATGAGCCTGCTGGCGCTGGACTTCGCCCTGCTGGGCCGGCCGATGCAGCGCCGTTTCGCCGCCGACCCGCAGTTCCGCGCCACCAGCCTGCTGCTGCAGGAGCGCATCCCGCGCACCGCGGCCGAGTACCTGCACGCTTCCGGCTTCCCCGACGGCAACGCGGCCGAACCGAGCAGCGAGGCGCGGCTGCGCGTGTTCGGCGACCCCAACCGGCCGCGCCCGGCGGTGCAGCTGCTCTCCAACGGCCGCTACCACGTGATGCTCTCCAGCGCCGGCGGCGGCAGCAGCCGGCGCGGCGAACTGGCGCTGACGCGCTGGCGCGAGGACATCACGCGCGACCACTGGGGCATGTTCTGCTACCTGCGCGACGTCGCCAGCGGCGCGTACTGGTCCACCGCCTACCAGCCCACGCGGCAGAAGACCGAGCTGTACGAGGCGATCTTCTCCGAGGCGCGCGCCGAGTTCCGCGTGCGCGAGCGCGAGTTCGACGCGCACACCGAGATCGTGGTCTCACCCGAGGACGACATCGAACTGCGCCGCACCCACCTGACCAACCGCGGCCGCAGCGCGCGCACGATCGAGCTGACCAGCTACGCCGAGGTGGTGCTGGCGCCGCCGCTGGCCGATGCGCTGCACCCGGCCTTCAGCAAGCTGTTCGTGCAGACCGAGCTGGTACCCGCGCTGCAGGCGATCGTGTGCACGCGGCGGCCGCGTGCCGCCGACGAACATCCGCCGTGGATGTTCCATCTGGTCGCGGTGCACGACGCCGACATCGACGAAATCTCGTTCGAGACCGACCGCGCCCGCTTCATCGGCCGCGGCCGCAGCGTGGCCGACCCGCAGACGCTCGACCTCGAGCAGGCGCGGCTGTCCGGCAGCGCCGGCTCGGTACTCGACCCGATCGTGGCGATCCGCTGCCGCATCACCCTGCAGCCCGAACAGACCGCCACCATCGACTACGTCACCGGCATCGCCGACCGCCGCGACGGCTGCCTGCAGCTGATCGGCAAGTACCGCGACCGCCACCTCGCCGACCGCGTGTTCGACCTCGCCTGGACGCACAGCCAGGTGCTGCTGCGCCAGCTCAACGCCAGCCTCGGCGACGCGCAGCTGTACGAGCACATGGCCACCGCGCTGCTGTACCCCAACGCCAGCCTGCGCGCCGAGCCGGCGGTGCTGCGCGGCAACCGCCGCGGGCAGAGCGGGCTGTGGGGGCAGTCGATCTCCGGCGACTTGCCGATCGTGCTGCTGCAGATCGCCAGCGAGGCGCGCATCGAGCTGGTGCGCCAGCTGGTGCAGGCGCATGCGTACTGGCGGCAGAAGGGCCTGGCGGTGGATCTGGTGATCTGGAACGAGGACCGCGCCGGCTACCGCCAGCAACTGCAGGACCAGATCATGGGTTTGATCGCCTCGGGCAGCGAGGCCAGCCTGCTCGATCGCCCCGGCGGCATCTTCGTGCGCCCGGGGCAGCAGCTCTCCGGCGAGGACCGCATGGTGATGCTGGCCAGCGCGCGCATCGTGCTGGCCGATCATCGCGGCAGCCTGGCCGAGCAGATCGGCCGGCGCCAGCTGGAAACCCACGCGCCGCCGTTCGAGCCCACTCGCGCCGAACGCCCCGTGCCGGCGTTGCCCGCGCCCTCGCCGCCGCCGGAGCTGCAGCTGCGCAACCCGCACGGCGGCTTCAGCGCGGATGGCCGCGAGTACGTGGTCGTCACCCATGCCGACGATGCCACGCCGGCGCCGTGGTCCAACGTGCTGGCCAACCCGCATTTCGGCACGGTGATCTCCGAGCGCGGCAGCGCCTACAGTTGGGGCGAGAACGCGCACGAGTTCCGCCTCACGCCGTGGCACAACGACCCGGTCGGCGACGGCAGCGGCGAGGCGATCTACCTGCGCGACGAGGACACCGGCGCGCTGTGGTCGCCCACCCCGTGGCCGTGCCGCGGCAGCGGCGCGTACCTCACCCGCCACGGCTTCGGCTACAGCGTGTTCGAGCACGTCGAGGACGGCATCCACTCGCAGCTGTGGATCTACGTGGCGCTGGATGCCTCGGTGAAGTTCTCGGTGCTGAAACTGCGCAACGATTCCGGCCGTCCGCGCCGCATCAGCGTCACCGCCTACGTCGAGTGGCTGCTCGGCGACCTGCGCGAGAAGACCGCCATGCACGTGGTCACCGAATCGGACCCGGCCAGCGGCGCGCTGTTCGCCCGCAACAGCTACAACGTGGAGTTCCCCGGCCGCGTGGCCTTCCTCGACGTGGACGACCCGGAGCGCGGCATCGGTGGCGACCGCGGCGAGTTCCTCGGCCGCAACGGCAGCATGCGCAGCCCCGCCGCGCTGGGCCGCAAGCAGCTCTCCGGCCGGCTCGGCCCCGGCTTCGACCCCTGCGCCGCCCTGCAATCGAAAGTGGCGCTGGAGGACGGCGCCGAACGCCAGCTGATCTTCCGCCTCGGCCTCGGCCGCGACGCCGCCGATGCCGCCGCGCTGGTGCAGCGCTTCCGCGGTGCCGGCTCGGCCGCGAGCGCGCTGGAGCAGGTGCGCGCGCACTGGGCGCGCGTGCTCGGCGCGGTACAGGTGCGCACGCCCGAGCCGGCGCTGGACGTGCTCGCCAACGGCTGGCTGCTGTACCAGACCATCGCCTGCCGCATCTGGGCGCGCAGCGGCTACTACCAGAGCGGCGGCGCGTTCGGCTTCCGCGACCAGCTGCAGGATTCGATGGCCACCGTGCATGCCGCGCCGGAACTCTCGCGCGCGCAACTGCTCTTGTGCGCGGCCCACCAGTTCCCCGAGGGCGACGTGCAGCACTGGTGGCATCCGCCGCAGGACCGCGGCGTGCGCACCACCTGTTCGGACGACTACCTGTGGCTGCCGCTGGCCGCCAGCCGCTACGTGCTGGCCACCGGCGACCGCGCGGTGCTCGACGTGCCGGTGCCCTACATCGAGGGCCGCGCCCTGCACGCCGGCGAGGAATCCTGGTACGACCTGCCGCAGCCCTCGGGCGTGTTCGAGCCGCTGTACAGGCACTGCGTGCGCGCGATCGAACGCAGCTTCACCCTGCGCGGCGAGCGCGGTCTGCCGCTGATCGGCGGCGGCGACTGGAACGACGGCATGAACCGCGTCGGCGAGCGCGGCCGCGGCGAAAGCGTGTGGCTGGGCTTCTTCTCGTGCGAAGTGCTGCAGCGTTTCGCCGAGGTGGCACGCGGGCGCGACGACGCCACGTTCGCGCAGCGCTGCGAGGAGGAGGTGGGAAAGTTGCGCGATGCGCTGGAGCAGCACGCCTGGGACGGCGCCTGGTATCGCCGCGCCTGGTTCGACGACGGCACCCCGCTGGGTGCCGCCGGCAACCTCGAGTGCCGCATCGATTCCATCGCGCAGAGCTGGTCGGTGCTCTCCGGCATCGGCGCGCCGGCGCGCCAGCGCCAGGCGATGGAGTCGCTGGACCAGCACTTGGTGCGTCGCGACGCCGGGCTGGTGCAGTTGTTGAACCCGCCGTTCGACCAGGCCCCCATGGACCCGGGCTACATCAAGGGCTACGTGCCCGGCGTGCGCGAGAACGGCGGCCAGTACACCCACGCCGCGATCTGGGCCACGATGGCCTTCGCCGAACTCGGCGACAGCGCCCGCGCATGGGAGCTGCTGCGCATGATCAACCCGGTCAACCACGGCCTCGATGCGGCGCAGATGGACGTCTACAAGGTCGAACCCTACGTGGTCAGCGCCGACGTCTACGCGGTCGCCCCGCACGTCGGTCGCGGCGGCTGGAGCTGGTACACCGGCTCCGCCGGCTGGATGTACCGGCTGATCGTGGAATCACTGCTCGGCTTGCGCCTGGAGGCCGGCACGCTGCGCTTCGCGCCGGTGCTGCCGGCGGAGTGGGAGGGCTTCACGCTGGACTATCGCCACCGCGACACGTTGTATCGGATCGAACTGCGCCAGCGCGACGCCGGCACGTCCCCCGCTGTGCGCCTGGACGGCGAGCTGCGGGCCGACGACCGCATCCCGCTGCTCGACGATGGCGTCGAGCATCATGTGGAGCTCGATTGGCCACGCACGCGGTAACTGCGTCGGCGGCCCCGCTCGCGCTTCTAGCGGGACAGACGCTCGATCGCCTGTGCCGGCGTGATGATGGCGAGGCCGCGCAGCGGTGCCAGCACCAGCAGGTCGGCATCGCCGGTGATCAACGCATCGGCTTTCGCCGCGAGCGCGAGTTGCAGGAACGGCAGATCATGCGGGTCGCGGCAGGGGGGTGTCCGCGGTGGTGGATCGGGGATACGGAAAGTCTCCGTCCACGGCAAATAGTCGGCGAGCAGATCGTGTTGCTCGTCGGCGGTCAGCTTGAACTTGGGGTAAGCGAGCACCCGGATCAGTTCAGCGGCAGTGTCGCGACTGACCAGCGGCACGTGCAGCGCCGCCTGCCAGGCGAGACGCAAACGACCGCTGACGCCGCCAGGGCGGATCAGCGCCGACAACACGACGTTGGTGTCGAGTACCCAGCGGGGTTTCCCGTGCGCGGGCGGACTCACCGCTTGCGCCGCGGCACAGGCGTGCTCGCGCACGATGGTTTCGCGTCGTACCGGCCACGCGGCTCGGCGACGTGTGCGGCGTGGCTCGCCGGGCTGGCCTGGCGTGCCCAGGAAACCGCCGCGGCGAGACTATCGTCGTCGAGGTTCATCTTGGCAAGCTTGGCGCGCACGGCGTCGGCGCGCTGGATGCGCACAGGCGTCAGCACGAGCTGCCCGGCACGCGCTTCCACCTCGAAGTACTCGGCATTGCCGGTGGCCTCAACCGCCGCCTTGGGCAGCGTCAACTGGTTCTTGCTGGTGAGCTTGGCGAGCATTGGCCTTGGCCGGATGTAAGGAAACCTTACTTTAGGGCGAATAGCCATGGCCTGCAACCTTGTCACCGGGTTCGGATCGCACCTCTTGGTGCGGGCCACGTCAACGGCCGCGCCGTACCTGACCTCAGCGCACCGCTTGCGAGAATCGCGAGTCCGGTACACGCCCGGGCTCGCTCACGCGAATCCGTCGCCGGGCGTCGCGTTCAAAAGAATCGCAAGCTTGGGGTGGCTGAGATTCGACCCTGATCAAGAGGCGGGCAGCCTCGGCCCCGGAGCTCGTCGAGGAAGGCTCACCGATCCAGCGGACTCAACACCCCGTGCCCGCCGCGATTGAGCACGTGCGTGTAGATCTGGGTCGTGGCGACATCCTTGTGGCCCAGCAGTTCCTGGATCGTGCGGATGTCCTGGCCGGCTTCCAGCAGATGGGTGGCAAAGGAGTGGCGCAACGTGTGGCAGGTGGCAGGTGGCAGGCTTGACGATGCCGGCGCGATCCCGCGCCGCCTTGATCGCACGCTGCAGCCGCGACTCATCCACGTGATGGCGGCGTTCCACCCCGTCGCGTGGATCCACGCTGCGCGCCGTCGAGGGGAACGCATACTGCCATCCCCAGTCCGCGGCGGCACCGGGGAACTTGCGCGCCAGCGCATCGGGCATCCAGACCCGGCCAAACCCCGCCGCCAGATCCCGCTGGTGAATCCGCGCCGCCTCGGCCAACTGCGCCTGCAGCGGCGCCGCCAGCGAATGCGGCAGCATGGTGCGGCGATCCTTCGCCCCCTTGCCCTGGCGTACCAGGATTTCGTGGCGCTCGAAATCCACGTCCTTGGCGCGCAAACGCACGCACTCCATTAGCCGCATGCCGGTGCCGTACAACAAGCTGCCCATCAGCCAATGCAAACCGGTCAGCTCGCCCAGCAAGGCCGTCACCTCCACCTTGGTCAGCACCACGGGCAGACGCTGCGGCCGCCTGGCCCGTTCGATCCCGTCCAGCCACGGCAGCTCGACCCCCAGCACCTGCTTGTAAAGAAACAGCAGCGCCGACAAAGCCTGGTTCTGGGTAGCCGCCGCGACATGGCCATGCACCGCCAGCGCAGTGAGAAAGCGCTCGATCTCCGGCGCGCCGAGTTCGGCGGGGTGGCGCTTGTCATTGGCCAGGATGAAGCGGCGAATCCAGCCCACGTAAGCCTCCTCGCTGCGCCTGGACATCGCCAGCCGACGCATCCGGCCGCGCACCTGATCAAGCAGCTTCGGCGGGGAGGCGGCGGCCTCCGAATGCGCTGATTTCCCCTGCCTGTCGATGGAAGCCATCCCTGTCTCCCTGTGTGGACATGGCGAGATTAGGCCGCCAGATTAGGCTGCGCCAAGGAGGACAAGCCGTTGATTTGTGTAGGACGACAGCCCGATCCGGGTACGGAGTGCAGGGATTAGGCTGCTGGACTAGACTGCACTTTGAAATCTACTTAGCGTTAGCCTTCATGATCATCACCTGGATAGCAATCGGTATTTCAGGGGCTGCCCTAAGCTTCTTCGCTTGCCGTGTTGCTGCATTTCCTGACCTTGCTCTACGCAAAATGGCCATGGTTTTTGGCCTTCTTTTAGCTTGCTTCCTTCTGTCTCCTCTCATCCGTATTCCACTGCAGCATCTGTTCCCAACACCAATCTGGCGCCTATTTGGCATCTATGGCTACGCCTCAGTATTTGCCATCGCGGCCTTCAGCACTTCCTTCTTGTATGTCTCGGCAAAACTATTCAAGCTCCGTTCCCGCGGTAGTCAGCCTCGAAAGAGCGGCTAACCAGTCATTCAAGCGGACGGCTTCGCCGCCGCTTAACTCCAGCGTTAGGCCGCATCCCAGCTATGCCGTACTTCAAAATCAGACTTTCCGGCGCCGGCATATCTCTTCCCGTTGGTGGGGACGATCCTGCAATAGGCTTCTTCGCAACCCGTCTTGTTCGCGCGCGGGACCCGGAGCACGCTGCCAATCTGGCCAAAGAGCTTGTCTTGTCTGAGTGGCGCCCTGGTGCAACCTATGCCGCAAGCAACCTTGGCTTGCTGCCCGCGCTGGTAGTAGAGAAGTCGTGGCAAGTTGGGTTCCTTGCAGGCATCCTTGGGCGTAGGCCGGGCGGCTATTCGTTCTATACCCATGACTAGCCCGTGGCCTAACAACTCGTTCAAGGCGGACGGCTTCGCCGCCGCTTAACTCCAGCGTTAGACCTCACCGCGTGAGCAAATGCATGCCCCAGTTCAATCAGCGATTCTGGAAAATTCTCGGCATCACCCTGATCAAAGGGCTGCTTTTTCTCTTCGTTGCGCTCATCTTGGTGTATCTAGTCTGGGGCCATACCGAAATAGGTGAAATTCTTTTCCAAGCTGCACCGATCATTGCAACGGGCTGGGGTATCAAGAACGTCTTCGCCGAGCTTCGTACACCCCCTCCTTTAAAACGCTAGGGCTGCATGTCTGGCATCCGGCACGAGACCTGCATGTCTAACAAATCATTCGAGGCGGACGGCTGCGCCGCCGCTCAATTCCGGCGTTAGACCTCACCGCGTGAGCAAATGCATGCCCCAGTTCAATCAGCGATTCTGGAAAATTCTCGGCATCACCCTGATCAAAGGGCTGCTTTTTCTCTTCGTTGCGCTCATCTTGGTGTATCTAGTCTGGGGCCATACCGAAATAGGTGAAATTCTTTTCCAAGCTGCACCGATCATTGCAACGGGCTGGGGTATCAAGAACGTCTTCGCCGAGCTTCGTACACCCCCTCCTTTAAAACGCTAGGGCTGCATGTCTGGCATCCGGCACGAGACCTGCATGTCTAACAAATCATTCGAGGCGGACGGCTGCGCCGCCGCTCAATTCCGGCGTTAGGCCGCAGGGGAACGTATGCGGGACATTGATGCCATCATTCGTCAGCTTCGGCTCGCGCAACCCAACGTTCGCATCGAGCAACTGAAAGTTGCTCATCCGGGCGCTGACGACGATGGCATTTGGTTCTTCCATCATCCAGCAACGGACGTCGAGGTCCAGTTGGAGTCTTCTACCGGCAACTGTCCGTTTCTTGTCGAGAGCACTGACTCCACCGATCGCCTTCAAGCAGGTACGGTGCAGCAAGCCGTTCTACTTGTAGTCACTGGGCTCGGGCTTACGTCGCCAGCGGTCTAACATCTCGTTCAAGGCGGACGGCTGCGCCGCCGCTTAACTCAAGCGTTAGCCTTCATGATCATCACCTGGATAGCAATCGGTATTTCAGGGGCTGCCCTAAGCTTCTTCGCTTGCCGTGTTGCTGCATTTCCTGACCTTGCTCTACGCAAAATGGCCATAGTTTTTGGCCTTCTTTTAGCTTGGCGGTTTCAAGGTCCACGTGCAACATGATCAGTGAATCGTCCCGGCGCTCGCTTCGGCGAGCCTGAGGTGGTCGTTGTAGACCTCCAGCGGGGTGCGGAACTGGTGACGCTCTCGCGCTCGGGTGTCAGCGCTTCGGCAGGCTTGGCGCCCTAACAAATCGTTCAAGCCGACGCCGCTTCGCGGCGCGGCTTAACTCAGGCGTTAGGCCTCATGAACACCACCGAATCGCAGCGGCAAATAGCGGAGCAATACGGTTCGGAGTTTGCTCCACCCCGTCCGGACGAGATAGTTGGTGTTGCCTTTGATTCGCTCGGTCAACTGCCACTCAACGCGCTGCGCCACCCAGCACAAGGGTCAACGTGTGGCTGGTACATCTGGGGTGGTGAGTTGTCGCAAGACCCGGCATTCTTTGAGTCGCTCCACGCCAGCCATCTGCCCAAATACGTCCCGGAGCTTGTTCCATTCATGGCGCTCGAGCCGGGCTGGCGAGTTCTCCTCATCAAGGGCCGCACGGACGTCTGGTATGACCCCGAGCTTCTCAAAATCTAGGCACCGGCCTAACCACTCGTTCGAGGCGGACGGCTCCGCCGCCGCTCAACTCAAGCGTTAGTCGGTAGCTCGTGTTGGTTTGTCGTATCGTGTGTTTCGCCCAGCTTCGCGCTGGCTTGTCGTCCGTCGCCGCAGCAGCATTTCGCGCAGCGTCGTCGCAAGCCTGAGCTTTCAGAGCTGGCAGTTTGTGGGGTAGTCGGTTGCTCAAGCTTCGTGTTCGTCGTGCGCCAACATCGTCGCCCGAGCATGCTGCGTCGCAACCGTCTAACTCCTCGTCCAAGCGGACGCGCGAAAAGCCGCGCGCCGCTTAACTCAGGCGTTAGACGTCTACACCCACAGAGCCAGGATATTGCCAATGAGGAAGCTTCTGGCCCTGATCGCGGCAGCTACGGTTTCGGCTTACACCGGGAACACCCAGGCACAAACCTCAGCGCCGCATAGCTACTGCTTCCAACCTTGTACGACGTCTTTGTCAGGACGTCTGTCTATTGAGCATGTGCGCTTGGACGATCCCAAGATGCATTTCGACGCGTACGTCCTTACTTTGCCCAAGCCGATTTCAGTGCCCGACAGCGGCATGTTTCAGGGAGTGCATCGCGAGAATCGTGTGCAACTTGAGTTTGTCCCTCACAGCCAGAGGCACTTAGCAGGCCAATGCGTAGTCGCAACTGGTGAGCTGACTGGACCCGTTACCGCATCTGACATCGGTTCGTTGGTCATGCAAGTCCAATCAGTGCATGCGTGCAAAGCCGGCGCAATGTAGGTACGTTCGTGTCTAACATTTCGTTCAAGGCGGACGGCTGCGCCGCCGCTTAACTCAGGTGTTAGCCCAGTGCACAGGGGAAGGTATGAAGCGATTTGTCGCGTTGTCTTGCGGACTGTTGCTTGCATCTGCAGCGTGCGCCGGTGAGGAGGGCGTCGCTGTTCAAGGCTTCGCAGACATGTCCTGCGGGGTTTGGGTTGCATCCTCAGGCAACGAATTTGCCCGCGCCCAGTATCTGTCGTGGTTCCGCGGTTTTGTCTCCGGCGTCAACTTCGCCGACTCAAAACATCAAATCGGTCTAGCTCAAATGCCAAGCAACGAGACACTGTCTCTCTACGTCGACAAATATTGCCGCGAGAATCCTCTCAGTGGTTTTCCTGGGGCCGCCTTTCAATTGGTACGCGATCTCCGCGGCCAGCCGAAGCGGGGCTAACAACTCGTTCAAGGCGGACGGCTTCGCCGCCGCTTAACTCCAGCGTTAGGCCGCATCCCAGCTATGCCGTACTTCAAAATCAGACTTTCCGGCGCCGGCATATCTCTTCCCGTTGGTGGGGACGATCCTGCAATAGGCTTCTTCGCAACCCGTCTTGTTCGCGCGCGGGACCCGGAGCACGCTGCCAATCTGGCCAAAGAGCTTGTCTTGTCTGAGTGGCGCCCTGGTGCAACCTATGCCGCAAGCAACCTTGGCTTGCTGCCCGCGCTGGTAGTAGAGAAGTCGTGGCAAGTTGGGTTCCTTGCAGGCATCCTTGGGCGTAGGCCGGGCGGCTATTCGTTCTATACCCATGACTAGCCCGTGGCCTAACAACTCGTTCAAGGCGGACGGGACAGTTCCTACGGTTTAGTGGACACCCTGAACTACCA
>ERZ778018.1230-NODE-1230-length-23421-cov-4.593726_pt1 | contig 23421 bp, 18 predicted proteins | sample MGYA00375748_ERZ778018 | MGnify/ENA primary metagenome ERZ778018 (study PRJEB29350, sample SAMN05509839) | bioreactor metagenome | biome: bioreactor; material: wastewater | place: South Africa: University of Cape Town | collected 2014-04-22 ... | reverse complement strand
TGTTTCGAGTCGGGCAGCGCCCGGTGGTAACGGGACGGATGGCGTTCACTCCCCGACTCCGGCGCCCGCCACCAAGCAGGGCGCCGGCCCGCTCGCGACGGCATCGATTGACATCACCAACGAGCATGTGTCCGCGTCCGAACTGGCAGCCAAGATCAAGGTACTGGTCGATGGCGCGCCCGCGCATGTAGCCATCGAGATCGGGCGTGCGGACGGTACCACGTTGTACGAGCAGAACAGCGCAGATCTGTATGATGCCGCGAGCCTCTACAAGCTTGGCATCATGGTGCAGGTCTACAAGGATCGAGACGATGGAACGTTAACGTTCGATGACCCGGTCACGCTCTATCCCGGCTTCTTCTACGAGTCCGACGAAGTGTATTCCCAGGATACCGACGTGGATACTGATGTCCCGGTCGCTGATCTCCTTCACAACATGATTACGTTAAGTAGCAACGTATCGGCGGAAGCGTTGCTGAATCTGGTCGGCACCGATGAAGTGAATCAGACGATGGCCGATCTTGGTCTGGTGAACACCAAGATTCTCTGGTCCCCGGTCGCGGGGCGTTCTCCGAACGGGCGGACCACGATGGCGTGGGTCGATGCGGGGCATTTACCTCGTTTGGTCCCGATCATCTCGCGTTCTGTGACGGCACCTGATCCCTTGATCGCGGAAAGCAGTGCGGACGGTGCCTACGATCTCACGACCGCGGCGGACATGGCGAGCCTCTTCGAACAGCTACTCTCGGGCACGGTGTTGAGTCAATCGACGAGCGCCGAAATGCTCGATCTGCTCACCGAGCAACTGATTGATAACCGCTTGCCGGCCAACCTCCCAGCCGGCACGAAGGTCGCGCACAAGACCGGTGACCTCGACGGCCTGCTGCATGATGTCGGGGTGATCTACGCCCCTGCGGGCCCGATCGTCGTCGTCGTCCTGACAGACGAAATCACCGACAACGACGCGATTCTGGACCTTTTCCATCAAATCGCAATGCTGGCGTACGAGTACACCCCGTGACCCCGTCATTGAACGGATGTGTCCGTACACCCGGGTGGACCTTTTGAGTGGATATTATGTCGCTGGAGAAATATGTCCCTGTCGTTCCCTTTCTGTCATTCTGAGCCGCAGCGAAGAATCTCCTTCCCGTGTTCCGGCGACGCACTCGCTGGGCTGAGTCAAGAGAGATTCTTCGCTGCGGCTCAGAATGACAGGGGGGAGACAATTCGGCGGCGTGGATGCCGTATTCTCGAGAGTGGTCGGCGGATGGTCATTGATAACAGGTGGGTTATGAACGGGTGCGTGGTGGCCAGGAGTCAATCGTCGTGGGATGGCGCATGGCGGTGGGTGTCGGTCGTGGTGTGGCGGTATCGTCCGGGATCGGTGTGCGGCCCAATTGCCGGCGCCGTCCACCTGGGTGGACGAGTGTCGTACGAAGAAGGGCCGGCGTCGTGGGTGACGGCGGCCCTTCTTCATGGAACGCGATCGAGATCGTGCCTACATGCCCTGGCCCGCGATGGCGGTCACTTCGCCGGTCGCCGGGTCGAAGATGTTGCGGTGCTGCCGGCCGAGGTCGACGCCGAGGACGTGGAGCGAGTAGCTCGGCTGGTCGCCGACCGTCTCGATGCGGTGAATGTCGTTCGGCGGGAGGAGGGGATAGACGGCGCCGCGTTCGAGCACCGTTTCGCTGAGCAGCTTGAGCTCGGCATGTCCCTGCTGAGAGCCGTCATCCACACGCTGGTAACGGGCCGTCTTCTGCGCGCCGCCGCAAATGCCGATCAGCCCCCAGGTGAGATGATCGTGCACCGGCGTCGGCATGCCGGGCGCAAATTCCACGACATAAACCATGAGTGAACCGTCATCCTCGGTGTGGTAAAGGTAGCGCGGGCGGCCATTTTCCGGCTCGGCACGGTACTTGTCGTCGAAAAGCCCGTCATCCCAGACGACTTTCTCCACCAGTGGTTGAAGCCGATTGACAACCTGCTGTCGATCGCCGTTGGCCGACTTCACCGCGTCCTTGGCCGCAGCCACAAATTCACCAATCGTGTATTGACCGGTCGTTGCCATCGTTGGACCTCCCTTGTGTTCGTTTGCTTCCGGCGCCGCGTCTGAGTGCGCCCATCTTACCGCAACACCTTTCGCCGCCGACTCCTTCCCGCGGTTCAGCGTCGCGGCAAGAGTTCAAGCAGGCGATCGATATCTGAATCGTTGTTGTAGAAGTAGGGAGACACGCGGATTCCCTTGCCGCGCAGCGAGACGGCCACGTGATTCGACGTCATGCGCTCGACAAGCACCGCGTCCTGCTCGGGGTCACCCGTGGAAAAGCTGCAAATCTGTGAGCGATGCGCCGGATCGCGCTCGGACGTTACCTGATAGCCCATGTCCGTAACTTCATCGAGAAGGCGATCGGTGAGCTGCAGCATATGCTGCCTGATGTCGTGCTGATCGAACGAGCGGATCAGTTCGGCCGACGCATTGAAGGCGGTGAGGGCGATCCAGTTGAGCCCGCCGGTCTGATAACGCTGGGCGCCGGGACGCCAGTCGAGCGCGTAATCGAGGTTTTCGAAGCCCGAATTGACGCTCAGGCGACCGGCGTAGGTTGGGTGAATCCGCTCGATCGCTCGTTCCGAAAAGTGCATGATGCCGAGGCCGAAGGCGGCCATGAGCCATTTGTAGCAGTGCGCCGCGATGACATCGATGCCGTCCTGTTCGACGTTGAGTGGGAGCGGGCCGATTGATTGGGTGCCGTCCACGATCGAAATGACGTCGCGGTCGCGGCAGAGCGCCCCGATGGCGCTCAGGTCATTGCGATAGCCGGTCATGAACTCGACATGACTGATCACAAGCGCGCGTGTGCGGTCGTCGATCGCCGCTGCGATCTTTTCGATGCTCGTGTAACCGCGTCCGTCTTTCTTGACGTAACGTACGTTGACTCCACGCCGTTCCAGGTTGAGCACCGGGTAGACGTTCGAGGGGAACTCCTCGCGGGGGATGAGGACGTTGTCGCCGGGCCGCCAATCGATCCCGGCCGTCGCGAGGCTGATTGCATCCGCCAGGCTGCCGGCGAAGGCGACGCGCTCGCTCGTACCACCGACGAGCGCCGCGACATGCTCGCGGGCAATATCCGGTGCCGCTGCGCGGCCGTCGCGATCCATTGCTTCGGGTGAGGAGAAGCCGTGGACGACGGCATCGACCGCCGCCGTCGTTCGGCGCGAAAACGGTCCGATCGCCGCGTGATTGAGATAGGCCCACTCCTCGGTCACCGGAAACTCGGATCGCACCATTTCCAGATCGAGCGCCATTGCTGCCTCCCTTTTCGTTCGCGCACACCATCAGGGCATTAGCCAGTTGCGTCGGTCCATCGTAACCAGCTGTGGCCGGGCTGTCGTCAGTCCGGAATGCGGCGTGCGGCATTGCAGTTCTGAGAATCGGGAAATTGGCTGCCAGTCGGGTAGGAGAGGAATGAATGGACCAACTACAGCTGCTGGGCATCTGCGGAAGCCTGCGGCGAGGCTCGTATAACCGGATGCTCCTGCGAACGGTGATCGAGATGCTACCGAGTGAGATCGCAGTCGAAACGGCCGAAATCGGCGACATCCCGCTCTACAATGCCGATCTCGACACCGTCGATCCGCCCGCGCCGGTACGCCGCTTGCGCGCGCAAATCGCGTCGGCCGATGGCCTGTTGATCGCCTCGCCGGAATACAACTACTCAGTACCCGGCGGGCTGAAGAACGCGATCGACTGGGCGTCTCGACCGGCGAACAACAGCGTGTTGAATCGCAAACCGATCGCCATCATGGGCACCGCGGGCGGCCGATTCGGGAGCGTTCGCGCGCAGCTAACCTGGCGACAGGTCTTTCTCTTCACCGAGTCGTACGTCATGCTCAAGCCGGAGTTGATCGTGCCGAACGCGGCCCAGGTTTTTGACGACAATGGCATACTGGAGAACAAATCGCTACGGGAATTCATCCAGACATATGTCGATGCCGTCGACGACTGGATGACTCGACATAAGAACAGCCGTACATCGAAATAACCAACGCCCGCAGCACCTCGGCGAAAGGAATTCGACCATGACGACAGCGTCCACGAACCAGGCCGCACACCGGCTGCCGGAGACGACACATACTGGCCAGGTCCATCTGCGCGTCGCCGATCTCGAACGGTCGCTCGCATTCTATCGTGATCTGCTCGGTTACGCGGTGCTCCCTGTCAACGAGCGCAGCATTCGGCTCGCTCCAGTCGCCGAGGCCCCGGCGCATTTCCTGCTCGAAGCGGTGCCCGGCGTTGGGCCAAAGCCATGGGCTGCGGCCGGCCTCTTCCACGCCGCCATCCGCGTTCCGACGCCACGGGATCTGGCACGCGTCATCAGTCGTCTGTTCAACGCCGGTTGGAAGATCAGTGGCATGGCGGATCATGGTGTCAGTGAGGCGTGCTACCTCGACGATCCGGACGGCAACGGGCTTGAAATCTATCGCGATCGCCCGCGCGAAGGCTGGCCGCACGTCAAGGGGGAACTGGCGATGGTCAGCGACCCACTGGACATCAACGCGCTTTTCGCCACGATGGAACCGGGTGATCTCGACATAACAACAATACCTGCCGGTACGGACATCGGGCATATCCATCTGCAGGTGAGCAGTCTGGCGAAGGCGGAAGCGTTCTACAGCGACGTCCTCGGTTTCGATGTGATGCAGCGTAGCTACCGGGGTGCGCTGTTTGTTTCGGCCGGTGGCTATCACCATCACGTTGGGCTGAACGTCTGGGCGGGGGAGGGTGTAGCTGGCCTGCGCGGGGATGCTGCCGGATTGATCGATTTCACCGTGCTGCTTCCGAGCGCGGGCGCGCTTGAGGAGGTCATGAGCCGGATTGCGGCCGCCGGGCTGGAGGCGCAACGCTCGGAAGTGGCGGATGGTTCTCCGAGTGTGCTGGTCCACGACTCGGACGGCATCGGAGTGGTGCTGGCGGTCGAATCGAACCGTGACGCGTGAGGTGTGGCATTGAGCGTGCAAGACCTGCCGTGGAAGGAGCTTGCACAATGCTCAGTAAGGACTACACGAAAACCGGCCGCTCGTGCCGGGTCACGTTCGAATTGCCGGCTGAAGTCAACGCGACCCACGTCTGGCTCGCCGGCGATTTCAACGAATGGAACAAGACGTCGACCCCCCTAAAACGCCGCAAGGACGGCAGCTTCAGCACGACCCTCTCACTCAAACCAGGCCGTGAGTATCGCTTTCGCTACGTGCTCGATGGCGACCGTTGGGAAAATGACCACGCCGCGGATCGCTATCTCCCGAACGATCACGGGAGTGAAGATTCGGTCGTCATCGTCTAACCTTCTCGCTCTGCCAGTATGTTAGGCTACCGGGGACCACGAGAACGAGCCGCGCTGCTGGCCGCGAACATCTCATTCCGCCCGACGCCTTCGCGCCCAGCGCATGCGTTTCGTTGCCGGGATCCTTCAGACGCGAACGGCTTCCTGCGATCGCGGTGTCGCCGCGCCGCTGATCACACGGTAAGAAGAGAGGCTGGACAATGGCGGGTGCGCTCGATGGCATTCGTGTGCTCGATCTGTCGCGGGTACTGGCAGGGCCGTACTGTACGATGCAGCTTGGCGACATGGGCGCCGAAGTCCTCAAGATCGAGCAGCCCGGCAGCGGTGACGATACGCGCCGATGGGGCCCGCCCTGGGCCGGTGGCGAGAGCGCCTATTATCTCTGCGCCAATCGCAACAAGAAGAGCGTCACCCTGAATTTCAAGGACGAGCGCGCCCGCGACATTTTGCGTGAGCTTGCCCGCCAGAGCGACATCGTCGTCGAAAACTTCAAGGTCGGCGCGCTCGACCGCATGGGGATCGGCTATGAGGCGTTGTCTGCCGTTAACCCGCAACTCATCTGGTGCTCGATCACCGGCTACGGGCAGGACGGTCCATACGCCGATCATGCCGGCTACGATTTCGTGGCGCAGGGCGAAAGCGGGTTGATGAGCATCACCGGCGAGGTCGATGGCGAACCGATGAAAGAGGGGGTCGCGGTCGTTGACATAACAACCGCACTCTTCGCCTGCAACGCGATTCTGGCGGCGCTGCATGCGCGTGAACGAACCGGACGTGGCCAGCGGATCGACGCCGCGCTGATGCCGTCGGCCATCGCCTGGCTGGCGAACGTCGGCAGCAGCTATCTTGTATCGGGCGAGATGCCGAAGCGGTACGGCAACGCCCACGCCACGATTGTGCCGTATCAGACGTTCAAAGCGCGCGACCAGTGGATCATCGTCGGCGTCGGCAACGACCGGCAGTTCCAATCGCTCTGTAACTTGATGGAAATCCCCGAAATTGCCGCTGATGCGCGCTTCTCGACGAATCCGCAACGTGTGGCGCATCGCGACGAGTTGATCGCGCTCCTGGCGGAAATTTTCATCACGGACGACGGCGCCCGCTGGCTGGATGGCATGACCGCCGCTGGGATTCCGGGTGGACCGATCAACACGATCGACCAGGTGATGTCGCACCCGCAAATCGAGCATCGTGGCATGATCGTCGAGGTGCCGCACCCAACGGCCGGCAGCGTCAAGGTCGTCGGTCCGCCCGTGATCATGTCCGACACCCCGGCCCAGGTTCGCAGCCATCCGCCGCTCCTCGGTGAGCAGACTGACGAAATCCTGCGCGGCCGTATCGGACTTTCGCAGGACGAAATCGCCCGCCTCCGCAATGAGGGCGCGATCTAAATGAACGCCGCGCCGGGCGAACCGCCCGGCGCGGCGTCTATCTCGTCGACTCGAGCCGTCGTTCCTGGTTGGCGTCGCGACAACATTCGTGCTTGGCGAGTAGCTATGCCTGTCTCGGCGGCATCGTTGACGGGGGAGCCCACGGGCGCGTGCTAGTGCCGCCCGAACCACTCCGTCAGGCTGCGGCCGCTGGGCGCCTGGCCGGTGAGTTCGGCTTCTTCGTCGAGGCGGCCGAACCCGTTCTGGGTGTAGCGGATGCCGAGCCAGCGGAGCGGCTCCGGTTCCCAGTTGGGCGACTGGTGATCGACCGTCGGTAGCGCCATCAGGTCGGAATGTTTGCCGGTGATCAGATCGGTCAGCACGCGACCGGAGAGGTTCGACGTCGCGACGCCCTGGCCGGTGTAACCGCGGGCGGTCGCGATGTGTGTCGAAGGATCGTACGACATCGTCGGCATCCAGTCGCGTGGCATCCCAAGCGGCCCGCCCCAGGCATGCGTGAAGCGGACGTTCTTGAGCATCGGGAACCAGTCGATGCAACTCTGTCGCAGCATGGCGTGTGTCGGTTCATGGCGGTCGAAATCATCCGAAATCCGCGAGTTCAGGTGATATGGCGCGCCGCGCCCGCCAAAGGCGATCCGTCCGTCGCTCGTCTTGGAGAGATAGTCGACGGTGAAGCGATTCGATGAGACGCACTCGCGACTCTCCCAGCCGATCTCTTCCCACTCGGCGTCGGTGAGCGGTTCGGTCAGGACGATTAGCGAATAGACCGGGATGAGCTGGCGACGGAGCTTCGGCAACTGCGACAGGTAAGCTTCACCGGCCAGGACCAGCGTTCGTGCCCGTACCTCGCCGCGATCGGTATAAAAGCGCGGCGTGTGGCCACCATCGTAGTCGGTCACCGCGGTCTGCTCGTAAATCGTGACGCCGAGCTTCTCGACGACATGCGCCAGCCCGCGCACGAGTTTGGCCGGCTGCACGACGCCACAGTTGGGCATGAAGAGCGAGCCGAGCGCTTGGGTCACCTTGATGCGCGCCTCGGTTTCGGCAGCACCCAACAGGACATAATCGTCGGCCAGATCGAAGCGCTGGTAGGTGGCGTAGCTCCGCTCGATCGCCGGTAGCTGATGCTCGCCACGGGCGATGCGCAGCGCGCCCGATTTCTGGAAATCGCAGTCGATCGCTTCATCGGCAATCACGCGGGCGACCTCGTCGACCGTCGCAGTCATCGCCTTGTGCTGAGCGCGAGCCGCATCGAAGCCGAAGCGTTCCGCCATGCGTGGCAGCGAGAGTTGCAGCCCGGCCGTTACCCAGCCGCCGTTTCTGCCGGATGCGCCGAAGCCCGCGATCTCGCGCTCGATAATCGCGATCTTGAGCGATGGTTCACGCTTTTTCAGGTAGTAGGCGGTCCAGAGACCGGTATACCCGGCGCCGAGGACGGCGACATCGACATCGATCGAGCCATCGAGTGGCGGTCGCGGCGTCAGGTCGTCGCCGCAGGCATCGAGCCAGTAGCTGTAACGACGATATTCTTTCGGCATCTGCCCGACCTTTCTTCGGCGTATTCCGCGTTGCCCGCGACGGTTCGTGTGCTCAGCGTAATCGAATCGGCGGTGGGTGTCGAGGATCTGGTGAGGTTGGGACGGGGCAGGGAGCGCACGTTGATGCTGAACTGAAGCGTCGCTGTCGCCGGGGGCTTGCCGAGGCGGATGGATTTGCGTGTCCATGCGCGAGTCGTCGCCCGAGGTGCGGGCGGAGGACGTCGGATTGCGCCGATAACCAGGATGCCGCCCATACCCGCCCGGGGGATTGGATTGTGGAATCCAGAGCAGGTCGACGCGGTGGCCCGCCCAGGGAACGGATCACGTGGCCCCCGAACGTGGCGTCGCCCCGACCCCGCCCGAGGAGCCGGTTCGTAGGACCCCGAGCGGGTTGCCGCCCCGACACCGCCTGGGGATAAATGCTCGGGCTCCAAGGGTGAAGTCCACTGAAGGGACTGAGCATGTGTACGCATGATTCAACCCCTTCAGTTGGCTGCGGCTTTTTTGTCCAGTGATTGATTAACACCCTCGTCACCTGGACGATGGTTGAGCACGCGTATTCTTGTTGAGAACCCGTCCGTTGACGCCAACGCGCGCAGCCTGTAGCTTGAATCCAAGGCAAGGAGGGTTGCTATGCCGCGGATTCAATTCGGATTTGGCCTGCCGACGCGCGGCCCACTTTCGATTCCCGAGAACCTGGTCAGGCTGGCGCGGCGCGGCGATGAGTTGGGCTTCGATTTCATTTCGGTGAGCGATCACGTGATCATCCCGCGGGCCATCGCCTCGCGCTACCCGTATAGCACGACCGGTGAATTTGCGGTCGATCCGAGCGGGTCGTATCTTGAACAGCTGATGGTGCTGGCCTATATCGCCGCCGGCACCAGCCGGTCGCGTTTGCTGACTTCGGTGATGGTGGTGCCACAGCGACCGCCGGTTCTGACCGCCAAGCAGCTCGCGTCACTCGATGTGCTTTCAGGCGGCCGGCTCATTCTCGGGATTGGAGCCGGCTGGTTGCGCGAGGAGTTCGAGGCGCTCGATGCGCCCTGGTTCGATAAGCGCGGCACGGTCACCGACGAATACCTGCGCGCCTTCAAAGAGCTTTGGACGAGCGAGGAACCGGCGTTCGACGGTGACTACACGAGCTTCCACGATATCGCCTTCGCCCCAAAACCGGTCCAGCAGCCGCATCCACCGATCTGGGTCGGGGGCGAAAGCGACGCGGCGCTGCGGCGCACGGCGCGCCTCGGTGACGCCTGGTACCCAATCGGCAGCAATCCGCGCCACCCCTTGGGAACAACGGCGCAGCTCGCGTCCGCCATCGATCGCCTGCACGCGTTCGCGCGGGAAGCCGGGCGTGACCCGGCGGAAATCGATCTTGCGTACAGCGCCGGCTGGTACAACGATCGCGACGCGGAGCTCGACAACGCCGGGCATCGCCGGAGCTTCACCGGCTCACCCCGGCAGGTTGCCGACGACGTACACGCCTTCGCGACGCTCGGCGTCCGGCATTTCGGCTTCGGCATGATCGACGGCACGCTTGATGGCTCGCTGGCGCGACTCGAACGCTTCGCCAACGTCGTTCGGCCGCTCATCGGGGGCGCGTAACGGGCTCGAAGATTGATTCTTGGAGGAACAGACATGGCAGAACCGACCACCGCTCCCTACGGTTCCTGGCGCTCACCAATCTCAGCTGAACTGGCATCGTCGAGCGGTGTCAAGCTCGGTGAATTGGTGCTCTCCGGGAATGATGTTTACTGGCTCGAAGGGCGCCCGAAAGAGCGCGGACGCTACGTCATCGTGCGCCGTACTCCTGATGGCACGACTGCCGACGTGACGCCGGCCGGCTTCAACGCACGCACGCGCGTCCACGAATACGGCGGCGGCACCTACTTCGTGCATGGCAGCACCGTCTACTTCTCGAACTGGGACGATCAGCGCCTCTACCGGCAGGAGATCGGTGCGGATCCGGTCGCGATCACGCCGGAAGGGGAGGTCGCAGCTGGCCTTCGCTATGCCGACGGTGTGGCGACGCCGGATGGTCGCTTCGGCATCTGCGTACAGGAACGGCATGCCGAGGGCTCCGAAGCGGCGAATGAACTGGTGCGCCTGTCGCTCGACGGCTCGGAAGGGCCGGCCGTCCTTGCGACTGGCAACGACTTCTACGCGTTTCCGCGCGTCAGTCCGGATGGCCGTCAGGTCGCCTGGACGACCTGGAACCATCCGAATATGCCGTGGGATGGCTGCGAACTCTGGCTGGCCGAGTTGAGCGATGCCGGTCTTACACGGAACGCGCGACTCGTTGCCGGAGGCGAGAAGGAGTCGATCTTCCAGCCCGCCTGGAGTCGCGATGGCGTGTTGCACTTCATCTCCGATCGCACCGGCTGGTGGAACATCTACCGGCTCGATGGCGACAAAGCGGTGGCGCTGGCACCGCTTGCTGCTGAGTTTGGCGTGCCGCAGTGGTCGTTCGGGTTTTCACGGTACGACTTTCTGTCCAACGGCGATATTGCGTGCCTCTACACCGAGGACGGCATCGATCGTCTCGGCGTCATCCACGCCGGGTCCGGCAAGGTCACGCCGGTTGCAACGGAGCTGACAACGCTCTCGTACCTGCGGACCGCGCCGGAGGGTGACCGCGTCTGGCTGATCGGCGGTAGTCCGACCGAAGGCGGCGCGATCGTCTCGATCGACGTACGCGACGGCGCGACCGAGGTGGCGTACCGAGCATCCGATCTCTCGATCGATCCCGGCTATATCTCGGCTGCCGAGCCGATCGAATTCCCGACCGAGCGCGGACTGACGGCGTACGCGCTCTACTACGCACCGACGAATCGCGATTTCGCCGGCCCGTCCGACGAGCGACCGCCATTGGTCGTCTTCAGCCACGGCGGACCGACCGGTGCGACCAACGCACAGCTGAACCTCGGTATTCAGTTCTGGACGAGTCGTGGCCTGGCGGTCGTCGACGTCAACTACGGCGGCAGCACCGGCTATGGCCGCGCCTATCGCGAACGACTCAAAGGGAACTGGGGCATCGTCGATGTCGACGACTGCGTCAACGCGGCGCGCTATCTGGCCGAGCGCGGCGATGTCGACGGCGAGCGGCTGGCGATTCGCGGTGGCAGCGCCGGTGGCTTCACGACGCTGGCGGCAGTCACCTTTCGCGACGTTTTCTCAGCCGGTGCCAGCTACTATGGCCTGGCCGATCTCCCCGCGTTCGTCGGTGAGACGCACAAGTTCGAATCGCGCTATCTCGAAGGGCTCGTCGGTCCGTATCCGGAAGTGCTGGAACGCTACGAGAATCGCTCAGCCGCATATCACACCGACATGCTCTCCTGTCCGCTCATCATCTTCCAGGGGCTGGAGGACAAAGTTGTGCCGCCGAGTCAGGCGGAACTCATGGTCGCCGCGCTCGATCGCAAGGGCTTACCCTACGCCTACATCGCTTATGAAGGCGAGCAGCACGGCTTCCGCCGCGCCGAAAACATCAAGCACAGCCTCGAATCCGAACTCTACTTCTACGGCAAGATCTTCGGCTTTGAGCTGGCGGATGAGGTTGAGCCGGTGAAGATCGAGAATCTGGCGAGCTGACGCGGCGAAGACCGGCCTCACCACCGACCCGCTCGCGGGTGCCGCAAGAGCAGGGAGCAGGCGCGGGACTCAAATCACGTGGGCGGCATTCATGGCGCCCACGTGCCCCAGAAGACACGTTCCAGCGCCACCAGCAACCTCGCTCAAAGACGAATTCCGGGCGAGGGTCCGGAGGAGAGGGCCGTCTACCGGTCCTCTACGGCTCCAGCGTCGTGATCACCTGGGTGCCGAAGTAGTTGATGTAGGTCGCTCCGTGCTCGCGCATGAGATCGGCGACCTCGTGAGCCTGTTCTTCGTCGGTCACCTGGGTGCTGACAATCACGTTCCCATTGTTCAGCTGCTGGTTATATCGATCGACCAGCTCCGATTCATTGCTCATGAACGTCATGACGTGGTCGATACGCGCTTTGATCGGATGCTCTTTGCGATATTCCTCGATCTGTTCGGTGACGACCTCGTCACAGAGGATGTTGATCGAGTCCTGGTTCAACGGCATTTCTTCCAGCTTTGACACGATCGCTTCGGCGGTCTCGGCATCGTCGACGACACCAAAGACGGTGTTGGTCGGATATTCTTCGTTGATCTGGGCGGGAGTCTCGTAATTTGAATGCGGCATTTGATTCCCCTCTCGTGTTACCTGCCACGGTACAGCGCAAGCGCCATGCCGTGTGCGGCTCCGGAGGGGGGACCTTGTGCTCAAGCCCTTGCCAGGATGCGGTCGGCACAGCGAAGCGCCAACGCGCCGATCGTCGAGGTTGGGTTCACCGAGCCGCCGGTGACGAAGGATGAACCGTCGCAGATATAGAGATTCGGTACGTCCCAGGCCTGATGATCGGCGTCGGTCACCGAGGTCGTGGGATCGTTGCCCATGCGGCAGGTACCGAGCAGGTGCCAGGCCGGGCTCGGATCGGCCACACCGGTCGTTTCGAGCGCGAGCGCTCCGGCGGCGTCAGCCAATTCGCGGGCGCGTTCGACACCGAATTCGATGATCTTGCGATCGTTCGGGTGGACATCCCAGTTGATCGTCACACCGGGCAGCCCACTTGAATCGAGATGATCGCGGTCGAGCGCCACGAAGTTGTCATAAATTGGCAAATCTTCGGTCTGAACGCTGAACCAGATCTCGTGGTTGAAGAGTTGCGCGAACGCGTCGCGATGCGCCGCTCCCCAGGGAAGGCCAAGGGCGGCGGGTGAGGCGGTCATGCCGCGGCCAATCTGGAAGGTGAAGCCATTGACGAAGCCTCGTTCGACGTCGGTATCGTAGAACTCCTGGCTGAGGATCGGCGCACCGTAGGCGCCGGTGAAGCCATCGATCGGCTCGGAGAAGATCATCGTGTTCTCGGCATAGGCGTGGTGCATCAGATAGCGTCCGACCAGGCCGGAGCTATTGGCGAGACCGTCCGGGTGCTCGGCGTTGGCTGAGAGCAGGAGCAGGCGTGGTGTGCCGAGGCCGTTGGCGCAGAGAACGACGAGCGAGGCGCGCTGTTGCTGACGCTCACCGGTGCGCAGATTGATGTAGACGGCGCCATTGGCACGGCCCTGTTCGTCGAGCGTGATCTGCTCGACCCGGGCGTGGGTGCGGAGTTCGACGCCGTTACGCAACGCGCGCGGCCAGTAGGTCCAGGTGACCGTTGCCAGCGAACCGCGTGGACAGCCGTTGCGACATGAGCCGCAATGCACGCAGGCGACGCGGCCGTCGTAATCCTCGGTGATGATGGCGTTATCGGCCGGCCACCAATGCCAGCCGAGCCGCTCAAACGCCTCGGCGATCCGCCTCCCGTGAATGCCGAAGGGGAGGGGAGGGGTCTGGCGTGGTGAGCGCGCCGGGTTGGCCGGATCACCGGCGATGCCGGAGACGCCCATGATGGCGTCGTTCTGCTCGTAGTACGGCGCAAGATCCTCATAGCTGATCGGCCAGTCAGCCGAGCCTTCGAGCCCGTGCTCGGTTCCCTTACGGAAATCGACCGGTTTCAGGCGTGGCCAGTGCGCGTTGTAATGGACCGTGCTGCCGCCGACCGCGTTGTAGAGCATCGGGTTCACCCGGGTGGAGCTTATCGGAAAGTCAGCCGGCGCCTGCCGCACGTTCGGGTTGCGTCCCCAGCGCCGCTGGAGCTCGAATTCCCACTCGTTGCTGTAGTGCGGGTGCTCGGCCGGCAAGACCCACGGACCTTGCTCCAGGCAGACGACGCGTACGCCCTGCTCGCTGAGACGCCAGGCGATGGCGGCCCCGGCCGCGCCGGAACCGATGATGAGCACATCGGTCGGTAAAGGCGAACTCATCGCTCACCGTCTCTTTCTCTCAGCCACAGGGCGTCAACGGGTTTCACGTGATCGGTCGGGATGAACGAACCGCGTGGCTCACGTGGCATCTGAAGTGGATCGTTCGCGTCCCATGGCGCCATCGCGTGTGCGTAGCCGAGCGGCAGCGGCGCGCCATGGTAGGCGGGCGCCAGATCCCGCTGGATCGCGGCGATCGTCTCGGGCTGCGCGTAGTAGCCATAGACCGCCAGACGCCAGAGCGCGGTGAAGGCAAGCGGCTCCGTCTGCTCCAAATCCGTGAGCGCCGCGGTCATATCGTCGCTTCCGTCGAGAGCGGCCAGCAAGCGCTGGAGCGCGGGGGCATCCAACGCCGGATAGAGTCGTCCGTCCGGATCGTTCTCCGGCACGCGCTGCAGGATAAAGGTGTCGATCATACCGGTCTGCGAGGGGAGCGGGAAGCTGCCGGACGGCGGCAGGAGCGCATCGAGCACACGTTCCAGCGTCGCTCGCGAAGCATCGGATAATGACCAGCCGGAATGCGCCATGCCCAACCTCCTCGGTTCAACCGACATCCGATGTCGACAGTATAGCGGAGAGGGATGTTCGTGGAAGCTCTGCGATGTGATCAACGCGCGAGGTCGTTGTCGGCCGGTTAAACACGAGGAGGCATTGGCTCGGTGGCCAATGCCTCCTCCGCTCGGACTCCTGGTTGCCGGTGCGTTTATCCGTATAGATGCCGCGCCAGCATCATCAAGGTATCGGCCTGATCGATCGTCAGCGAGCGGCCGCGTTCCATCACGACGTGATGGAGGAAGACCGTCAGTCCGGCACGCTCGATGCCGGCGCTGTGGATGCGCGCGCCGAGGTCCGCCCAGTTTAAGGCAGCGATCATCAGATGCGCGACGCGGCCATTTTTCTCGAACTGCCGAACCAGTGCGATCAGCCCGGCGGTGGTCGAAACGACATTCACCTGCGCGGTGTGGACCGTCTCAACGTTCCCTGCGCTGTCGGTGCTCCAGTATGTGAGCGTATGACTGCCATCAGTCGAAATGGTAAACGGATTCCCGTACGTGGCCGCTTGCCCACCATCGATCGTGTAATACGTCTGAGCGACTCCCGAGCCGTTCGTCCCGTCATCCGCGCTCAGCGTAATGGTGACCGGCTCTGGTGCCCAAGCGCCAAACGTGTAGGCGGCGCCGTCACTCGTGGCCGCGACGGTCGTGACCGGAGTGGCGGAGTCGATCTTCACCACGACGCTCGTGGACTGTTCAGCGTTGCCCGCGACGTCGGTGCTCCAGAATTGGATCGTGTAGCTGCCGTCGGCTGAGATGCTAAAGGGATTCGCGTACGTGGTCTCCGGGCCGTTATCGATCGTGTAATACGTGCTGGCGACGCCCGATTCCCCTGTGCCATCGGCTGGGCTCAACGTGATCATGACTGGCTGCGTGGTCCAATTCCCGAAGGTATACGTCGTGCCGTTGCTCGTCGCCGACGCGGTCGTGACCGGCGGGGTGGTGTCGATCTTCACCTCGACGGTGTGGGTCTGTTCGATGTTACCGGCGTTGTCGGTGCTCCAGTATTTGACCGTGTGGCTGCCGGCCGTGGAGATCGTGAACTCGCTCGTGTAGGCGGCCGCCTGCCCGTTATCGATTGAGTACATCGTGCTGGCGACTCCCGACCCATTGGTACCGTCAGACGGTTGCAGGGTGATGGTGACGGCGTGCGATGTCCAATCACCGAAGGTATAGGCCGCGCCATTGCTCATGGCAGATCCGGTGGTGACCGGCGGTGCGGTGTCAGCCGGACCCGAGCCAAGACCCATGATCGCGTTATCGAATGCTAGAAGCGAAAACGCCTGACTTGAAAAAAAGCCGACCCCATTTCCGCTGATGGTATCTTCGATAACCCACGATGGATCGGTCATCGTCCACTGGGCGTCCGGGACGGGATTACCGGCGGCATCTAAGATCGTCATCGTCACGTGAAGGACATCGTCGGAATCGCTCTGGAACACATGCTTGAAGGTGTACCAGCCAGATTGCGAGATGGCGGCTTTGGTACCTGCAGCACTACCCGGGTCGAAGTCTTGGTCGTTATCGTTGCTCGTAGCGATAATGAAGCGATTCCCGCTACCAGCCGCCGTCGAGTTGTCACTCGTGTAGAAGCCGACATTGAAGACAAACGCGGTTGACGAGAAGCCGTCCGGTGAGTACAGCCCGGACTCCCAATTGAATTCCGTGTCATCGGCCCAGTCGCCGTCCACATCGAGGTAGATGGCGACTGACGTATAGAAGCCCCCCGCCGGGAAGCTTAATTGGTCCGTCTGTCCCCAAAATGTGAAGGAGCTACCGCTCTGACTCGAGAGGAAGTTTGGAGCGAGGGCGTAATAGTCGCCCGACGCGGCGATGATGTCGTTTGCACCGCTTTGTGTTCGGATGGGGTCAGCAGCGGGGGCGAAGCCCTTCCAATCGGCCGTATCTGTCTCGAATCCCTGGAAATACGATGGAGCAGCCAATGCCGAGCTGCTGAGCATGCCCACCACGAGCGACAGCAGCAACAGGACGATGCCGCTACGGCAGAGCGTCTTTGTCATAGTTCTCCCCTTGTTGTCGGATAAATGATTCACCAGTTGTTCGCGCGGTTCATGTCGCGCGATGAACCGCGCGCCCTATCCCAGGATCACGCTGAGCTTCCCAAACATCGTCCGCTCTCAGAATTGGGGTTGGACGATGTTCGGGTGAAGGCGGCCTCAGCCGTCCTCCGTGTTACCTCGTCGACTGCGCATTACGGATGACGCTCGCCAGGCGCTTGATTCCTTCGTCGATCTCATCCAGGCTGACGGCGCTGTAGGAGAGGCGGAGGCTCTGCTGCCCGCCGCCGTCGCCATAGAAGGCCGGACCAGGAATGAAGTCGACACCGGCGTCGCGGGCATCAGCGAGAATGCCGGGAGCGGTCAGGCTGCCCGGCAGCGTGAGCCAGAGGAAGAAGCCGCCGTTCGGGCGAGTCCACTTCGTGCCCTCCGGCATTTCGCGCTCGAGCGCGGCCAGCATGTGGGCCGATTTCTGCGAGTAGATCTCACGCAGTTCGCCGATATGCTCTTCGAGCTTCCCCGAGCGGAGGAACCAGTCGGCCAGCGCCGCCGAATAGCTGTTGCGCAGGCTGTCGACGGCGCCGCGCGCCATGGTGGCGACGATATCGGCCGGTCCAACCATGTAGCCAAGCCGGAGACCGGCGGCGATTGTCTTCGAGAGCGTGCCGAAAAAGAAGGCATTGCCTGGCCTGACGAGGCTGAAGAGCGTCGGCTTCTTCTCGCCGCGGAAGCGGAGGTCGTTGTAGGCGTCGTCCTCCACGATCAGCAGGTTGCGCTCGTCGGCGACCTTGGCCAGCGCCTGGCGGCGTTCGGCCGTCAACTCGACGCCGGCCGGGTTCTGGAAGGTCGGAATAGTGTAGAGGAACTTCGGCGTGCGGCCCTCATCGACCAGCCGGTCGTATGTCTCGGCGACCTTGGCCGGATCGATCCCCTCGTCATCCAGCGGCACGCCGACCATTTCGGCGCCGGAGAGGCGGAACATGCCGGTCGCGCCCATCCAGGCCGGGGCATCGATCAAGATCGTATCGCCCGGATCGAGCAACATATCGCTCAGGAGCGAGAGGCCGCCGCTGCCACCGGAGGTGACCAGAATCTGCTCCGGCTTGACCTCGATCCCCTGGTCGCGCTTCAGCTTGATTGCGAGCGCCTCGTTCAACTCATCACCGCGAATCGGGTCTTGATAACCGAGCGCGTCAACGCGCTTGTGCTCGGCCAGGCTTTCGGCAGCTTCGGCCATCTCGTTCAACGGCAGGCTATCGGCATCCGGATCGCCAAAGACAAACGAGATCATCTTCGGATTTGGTGTGCGAGGGGCGGTCGCCCGCTCCGCCGCCAGCTTGCCGCGCCTCGACCAACGTTCCGACCATTGAATTTCTGACATCAATGACTTCCTCTCCTGCCGCGCCACCCGCATGGATTGGCCCCGTTCGCGTTTGAGAGAGTATAGCGCACCGTTTCGCCGGTTCGTCGCTAGAATGGCATGACCCGTGCGCTGGTGTTCGCCAGGATCGACGATGAGACGACAGAGCAATGGGAGGACACGATGGCAGAACAGCGACTGCGCGGCATGAGCGTCGCGGCTCTTTTCACCGACGGGGTGGAACTGATCGAGTATTTGGAACCGGCGCGCGTGCTGAACGAAGCGGGCGTTACGGTGATGGTCATCGCGCCGCACGACGGCGACGTGAAGTCGTGGGATCGGACGAACTGGGGCGACACGATTCATGTCGATCAGACCTTCGACCAAGCGCAGTCGTCGCAGTTCGATGCGTTGCTCTTGCCGGGCGGCGTCATGAATCCGGACAAGCTCCGCACGGTGCCCGAAGCGGTGCGCTTCGTGCGCGAGATGATCGAAGACGGTAAGCCGGTCGCCGCGATCTGCCACGGGCCGTGGATGCTCGTCGAAGCGGGTGTTTTGCGGGGACGCACGGTCACCAGCTGGCCGTCGTTGCAAACGGACATCCGGAATGCCGGTGGCACCTGGGTCGATAAGGAAGTCGTCTACGAGAACGGCCTCGTCACCAGCCGCAAGCCGGACGACCTGCCGGCCTTCTGCCAGCGAATGCTCGATGTCTTCGCGCAGGGGAAAATCGAACGTCCGAAAGCGACCGGCACCGACAAGGTTGTCGATGAAGCGGGTAAAGAGTCATTCCCGGCGAGTGATCCGCCCGTCTGGACGTCAGGTGATCCGGACCCGCGGCCCGGCGAGGATTAATCCCGTTCAAATCGTCCGAAGCACGCGCCAGCGGAGCGCGATCAGGACGGTGCCGATGCCGGTCAGGATCGAGCCGGCGGCGACGGCGCTCGGTACGCCGATGAGATCGCCGAGAATCCCCATCGGCCAGGCGCCGAGCGTCGACATCCCCCAGGTCAGCGTGTAGATGCCCATCACTCGTCCGCGCATCTCGTCGGTCAAATGGAGATGCAGCAGCGTGTTGTTGAGCGACATAAAGGCCGATCCGATGAAGCCGCAGCCGAAGAGCAGCAACACCGTCGCTACGACCCACACGGAGTAGGCAAAGGCGACGGTGAAGAAGACATAAACGAACGCACCGATCAACATGATCAAACCGGGGCGACGGAATTTGATCGGTCCGGCCACGACGAGCGAGCCGGCCACGGCGCCGGTTCCTCCGGCCGACAGCAGCAACCCAAGTCCACCGGCGCCGATGTGCAGAATATCGCGTGCATAAATTGGCAGCAGTTGCACATACGGAAAGATCAGAAGCGACGGCACGGCCGCGAGGATGATTAAACCGGAAAGGATCGGGCTCCGCACGACGAAGCGGAGCCCTTCTCCGATGTTACGCCAGATATCGAGCGTACGAATCACCGGTTTGACCGAGGGAAGTACGAGCGTGATGAGCAGTGCCGCGAGCAGAACCGCCGACTGTACGTAGAGCGCACCGGCCGCGCCGAGCAGCGCGATTGCCGGTCCGCCGAGCGACGGACCAAGGATGCGCGTCGAGTTCTGGCCGGCCGACATGACGGCGATGGCGTTTTGCAGGTGGTCGCGCTCGACATACGACGGCACCATCGTCTGGATCGTGGCGTTGTTGACGGCGAGCGCGCAGCCGTTGATGAGCGCCGCCAGCAACAGATGCCACGGCTGGACGTGCCCGAGCGAGACGAGCAGTGCCAGGCAGAAACCGACGGCCAGCGCGATCGCGTTGGAAATGAGCAGGATCCGACGCCGATCGATGCGATCGATCAAGACACCGGCCGGTATCGAGACAAGGATGAATGGTAGTCCGGAGGCGAAGCCGATCAAGCCGACATAAGCGGCCGAATCGGTCAATTGCAGCATCACCCAACCGAGGGTGATCTGGAGCATCCACTGCCCGATCTGCGTGAGAACCGCGCTGCTCCAGAGGAAGCGGTAGGCACGATAGCGCGTGAGGGAGGTGAGCAGCCCCTGTTTTTCATCCGGCGTGGATTCAGCACCGGCGGGCAGGTCCGTCGGTGTGCTCGTATCTGCGACCGGAAGTTCGGCCACGGTTCCCTCTCGTGCTTTCCCCTGGCGACCGGCGTACGCGCCGCCGCGGAACGCTATCATATCCGCAGACGCCGAGCCATGCGACGGGTTCCGCCCACGCCATTTCGAATCGTCCCTCCCTTCCATGCCGCCCCCCTTGTCATCCTGAGCCGCAGCGAAGGATCTCTCTTGACTTGCCCTGGCAATAACGCAGTGGGGACACGTGAAGGAGATCCTTCGCTGCGGCTCAGGATGACAAAGAGAGCAAAATGCCGAATGCAAGAAGATCGAAGGATGCGTGTGTTATTGTGCGGACGTCGCGAGGATCTCCAGCTGCGCGACCGGACACTCGAAGCAGCGCATGGCCTGGCAACCGGTGGCGTTCAGATGCAGCAGGCCTTGTTCGGCGCGGGCCGAGCCTGTGCGCAACGGATGATCGCCGCAGAGCTGAGCGACCATCCGTTTGATAACGGCGTTGCCTTGACCGGCGGGTAGCGCGGTCCAGAGATCGGCGGCGCGTTCCGTTATCTCCGGCTGCTCGGTCAGATCGCCATAGGCGAGGGCAAAAGGGACGAGTACATTCACGATCATTTCGTGCGCGTGGGAACGTCCGAGATAGCGGTTCTCGTCGGTCAGCCAGTCTTGCAGCGCGTCGTGCGCATTGACGACTTCGAGTCTGACGCAGAAATCCTCGACCAGCCCGGCGGAGAGCCGCGCCAGGAGCGTCGCCATGGCAAGCAGACGACGGATCGGGTGGGCCGCCGGACGCACGCGCGCCAGTGTCCAACTCGACGGCGGAACCTCGATGTCGCGCCAGGCGGCGCCAAGGTGTTTCCAGGCGTCTTCGATACGCGCGACATGCGCCGGGTTGAGCTCCCCCAGCTCTTGCTCGTGGGGTGAAAGTGGGAGGAAGCCGGCTAGCCCAAGCAGCAGCCCTGCCGCGCGCACAAAACGCTCCTCGGTTTCGCGATCGATCAGGCGCGCGTCAAGGTGATCGAACGGCAGCCGTTCGGCGACGGCGCGCATCGGCTCGCGATTGCGCGTATAGCCGAGTGCGTCGAGCAACAGCGTGTAGAGCGTTTGGGCCGGTGGTTCGCCCGCGAGGCGCGCCGCGACCGCCTCAGTCTTGAGGCGCATCCGCTCATCGCCGGCACGCTCCCAGGTCGAACGGAGTGCTGCCGGATTGACCGCCGCGACGGTCGGCGCGCAATAGTCGAAGCCGATAGCGCCGAGCGGGCGTAAGAGCGGATTCCCGGCGAAGTCGCCGAGCGGACCGGGTAGATGGTCGGGGAGAAGCAGCGTCGGTACCGTCGCAGCGTCGTTGCGCCGCACCGGCTGACGCGCATCGTCATCCCAGACGACATGCAGCACGACGTCGTTGTAGGCCGGATCGAGCTGATGGCCGTGCGCGGTCCAGTCCGATGTCGCCCGGTGCAATTCGATGGAGCCGCGGAAAAGCTGACCGTCGATGTCGATGAAGGCGTTGGAAAAATCAGGCCCGAGCCCATGTGTCCAGACTCCGCGATAGACAACGCGCAGTTCACGGCCGTCGGTTAAGCGGAGCGGCCGTGTCAGCCATTGCGCGTTCCAGATTTGCGAAAGCGTCAACTCGCTCGGCGCGTCGCTCGGCATTGGCGTTTACTCGACATGCAGCCAACGCACCGCCGGAATGAACTGGTAGCTGGCGGCGGCACGCGTGGCGGTCGGTGGCTGGGCGGCGATGAGGTAGATCTCTCCGCCGGTGGCGACGGTGAATGTGAGCCCGCCATCGGGGTCAGTTAGCCCGCGATCCTCGCCGTTCGCTCTGATCGCGATGGCGGGGAGCGGCTGTCCCTCGCACGTCACGCGAACCGTCACGGTCTCGCCTGGTTTGGCGACCTGCGGCGCATCGAGTGTGAGTTGTGGCAGGCGCGGCGCGATCGAGCGCTGGGCAAGCTCCGCCAGCCGGTGCAATTCCTCGATCGGCGCCGGATGATCGTCGACCCGCAAATCGATGAACGGATAGGTGTTAATGCGCGCAACGTAGAACGCGGCGGATTGCACGCCCTGGGCATCGCCACCGGCGGCCTGTCCGGCCCGGTAGGCAGCCAGCAGGCGATCGCGCAGTTCCCCGTCGGTTGCTTGATACGCCGCCATGGCGTCGGTCAGCACCTGTTCGCCGACAATCAGGTTGCCGAAGGTGGCGACATTCTCGGCGATCAGATGCCCGCTCCACGGTTTGGTTGTTGCCCCGGTCCAGGCGAAGACCGCGCCGTGCGTATCGACCGCGACGACCTGCCGCTGATCGCGTGCGCTGTCATCCTCCAGCGCCGTCTCGATCGCAGCGCGCGGCGAGCGACCGGCACGCAGCAGATCGAGGACGCGCGGACCGAGCGAGGCATTGGTATTCGCCTGCGTCGCCACCGCACCGACCGTAGCCTCAGCGTTCGGCACGCGACTCCCGACGGCCAGCGCCCAGGTGCTGATTACCATGCCGGTATCGCCATTCCGTGGGTCATACCCAATCACCGAAAAGGTCATCCGCGCTCCCCATCACCGCCCAATTGACGCAGCCTGGCTGCGCACATCCTAGCGGCTGCATCCGCGAGGGGCAAGTATGTGGCAATCGAAAACATTGTCTTCGCCAGCGCCCCAACCCGGGGATTTATCTCCGAGTGCACGTCGAGCGTCACGACACTCATCGACGCGCGACACGTTGGCCCCGATACTAGCGAGGCAAGGTGCCGGCCGAGGGGTACGACAGGGGGATCGAGTTGGGGCGGTTCGCGTCGAACGGGGTGGGACTGAATCGTTTCGACGGTGGGGTGGTTGGGCTGCTCTTCGCGGTGCAGGCATACCGGCGGCTCTGGTATGGCGGCATCGGCTATTACAACGCCTACTGGATCGAGATCGTGTCGACCGGCTGGCTGGTGTTGGTAATGTCCGGCTCGGCGTTCGATGTCGGGCTGGTCGGCTTTTGTCGCACGCTGCCGATGCTGGTGCTCGGACTTGCCTTTGGCGCGGTGTCGGATCGGATGCGGCGTACGACGATCTTGTTGACCGTGCAATCTACCGGCGTCGTGATTGCCGGGGCGTTGGCGATCCTGTTCATCGTCGATCGTGCCAACGTGTTGGCGTTGTGTATCGCCAGCGGCCTGCTCGGCTGCGGCTGGGCGTCGGACTATTCGACGCGGCGGGCGCTCATTTCCGAGATGAACGCGCAGGAGTTGACCGGCAACGCGATGTCGCTGGAAGCGAT
>ERZ778018.1213-NODE-1213-length-23818-cov-11.739932_pt1 | contig 23818 bp, 17 predicted proteins | sample MGYA00375748_ERZ778018 | MGnify/ENA primary metagenome ERZ778018 (study PRJEB29350, sample SAMN05509839) | bioreactor metagenome | biome: bioreactor; material: wastewater | place: South Africa: University of Cape Town | collected 2014-04-22 ... | reverse complement strand
GAGCCATGTCGATCGGCGATCCGTCGGTGCAAAGGGGAGGGGAGCTGGCCGACTTCCTGCGACGGATCCAGCAGGGAGACCAGGCCGCCGCCCGCGAGCTGCTCCAGCGCTACGAGCCGGAGGTCCGGCTGGTGGTGCGGCGGCAGTTGCCGCGGCTGTTGCGGTCGCGGTTCGACTCCCTGGACTTCCTCCAGAGCGTCTGGGGGAGCTTCTTCCGAAGGATGCGCGACGCCCCCACCGACTTCGAGGACTCGCGGCACCTTGTCGCCTTTCTGGCGCGGGCCGCGAAGAACAAGGTGATCGACGAGTACCGTCGCGCCGCCAGCTTGAAGAACGACATGCACCGCGAGGAGCCGCTCTGGACCGACGGCGACCGGCCGCGGGAGGTCGCCGACCCGATCGACTCCCCCAGCGAGGTCGCCCAGGCCCACGAGGCGTTCGACCGCCTCAACGCGCTGGTCCCCCGCGAACGTCGGACGATGCTGGAGCTCAAGGCGCAAGGGCTGTCGAGCAAGGACATCGGCGACCGCCTGGGCGTCAGCGAGCGAACCGTCCAGCGCGTGCTGGAAGACCTCAGGCGGCGCATGGAATCGGAGTGGGAGCCGGTCGAATGAACGCGGGCGTCTGGGGACGCGCGTGGGAGGACGCCTCGACCCCCTCCGCGGCGCGGCTGGCGCGGCGCTACGAGCGGGCCTGGCGCGAGGCGGAGGCGAGCGGGGCCCGTCCCGACCCTCGCGCGTTCCTCGCCGGTTGGCCCGAGACCGAGAGCTTCCCCGGCGCGCGGCTGGCCCTGCTTCGGGCCGACATGTCGCTGCGCTGGGAGTCCGGCCAGCACGCCTCCGCCGACTGGTACGCCCGCCGCTTCCCCGAGCTGGGCGAGGACACGGTCGTCGCCCTGATCTACGAGGAATACTGCCTGCTGGAGGAGGCCGGCGAGGCCCCCGGGCTCGACGCCTTCGCGGCCCGCTACCCGGACCACGCCGAGCCGTTGCGGCGGGTGCTGGACATCCACGACCTGCTGGGCGACGCCTCCGGCTCCGATCTGGCCGAGGGCTCGACCGCGGCCGAATCGCCGGGGAAGGGCGACCGCCCCCGGTTCCCCGAGCCGGGCGACCTGGTGGCCGGCTTCCAGTTGGTCGAGGAGTTGGGCCGGGGGTCGTTCGCGCGGGTCTTCCTGGCCCGCGAGACCCAACTGGCCGATCGCGCCGTGGCGCTGAAGGTGAGCCTCCGGGGCTCGCGCGAGCCCCAGACGCTGGCGCGGCTGCAACACACCCACATCGTGCCGGTCCACTCCCACAGCGTCGACCCGGCGACCGGGATGCACGTGTTGTGCATGCCGTACTTCGGCCGGGTGACCCTGAGCCGGCTGCTGGCGGACCTGACGCGCGACGCCGACGCGCCGCTCCGCGGCGCCGACCTGGTCGCGGGCCTGGACCGGCTGGAGCCGGCCCCCCAGGCGGCCGCGGTCCCCTCGCCGATCCGCCAGGAGCTGGCCTCGCGGTCGTTCCCCCGCGCCCTGGCCTGGTGGGGCGCGCGGCTGGCCGAGGCGCTGGCCCACGCCCACGAGCGCGGGATCCTCCACCGCGACGTGAAGCCCTCGAACGTCCTGATCGCCGCCGACGGCGCGCCGATGCTTCTGGACTTCAACCTGGCCCACGAGGAGATCGCCGCCGGCGAGCCCGGCGCGCCGGCCGGCCTGGGGGGGACGGTCGACTACATGGCGCCGGAACACCTGGAGGCCCTCGCCGACGGCCAGGGCGACCTGGTCGACGCCCGCGCCGACGTCTTCTCGCTGGGGGTCTTGCTCTACGAGGCGCTTCTGGGGGTCAAGCCGTTCGAGCCGCCGGCGAGGCGGGCGTCGATCGTCGAGTCGCTGCTGGACGCCGCCGACGGCCGCCGCGGCGACCCCCGGACGCTGCTGCCGCCGGACGCCGACCTTCCCGCCCCCCTGCGGGCCGTGTTGCTCCGCTGCCTGGCCCCCGACCCGATCGACCGCTATCCCGGCGCCGGCGAGTTGGCCGAGGACCTTCAGGCCGTCGCCGACGACCTGCCCCTGGCGTTCGCCCGCGAGCCGCTCTGGAGCCGGGCGATCCGTCGCGCCCGCCGCAACCGGCTGCGGTTCGCCACCGCCGCGGTCGTCCTGGCCGCCTGCGCCGCGGCCTTCGCCGCGGCCGTCAACCTGAACATCGAGCGGTCCAGCCGCCGGGTCGAGGCCGAGCGCCGGCTCCAGCGCGGCGAGGACCTGATGGGCAAGCGCGAGTTCGACAAGGCCCTGGTCCAGTTCGAGGCGGCGGTGAAGTTCGCCGAGGGGCCGTCGCGGAGCTTCCTCGGCCGGCTCCTGGACTGGCGCAACCTCCGCGACCTGGTCGAGCGCGCGCGGCTGAGCCTGACGGAGCCCGACGCCCACTCCGACCTGGAACGCCAGGAGGAGACGGCCAAGGAGAAGGCGCGGCTGGCCCGCCGCAACGCCGCGATGCGCGAGAACGCCGCGCGGATCCACCGCGAGTCCGAGGGGCTGCGGATGCGGTTCGTCGGCGTCGTCGAGGGGAGGGCCGCCGCGGCCGAGGAGTTGGTCGGGCTCCTGAAGCCGTTCTACGTCCTGGGCCCCCGGGACTGGACCGGGCTCGACCACAACCTGGGGATGCTCGACGCCGGCGAGCGCGAGCGGCTCCGGGCGGAGGTCGACGAGCTCTTGTTCCTCTGGATCGTCGGCGTCGAGCGGGCCGTCGACCCGGCCCGGCCGCAAGCGTCGGCGCGGATCGCCGCGGCCGTCGAGGTCTGCGACAAGGCGCTCAAGTTCTCCGACCCCGAGGGCCCGTGGCGCGAGCTTCGGGCGCGGCTGCTGCGCAAGCGGGGAGGCGGCCCGGCCGTCGCGGCCGGCCCCGAGGAGCCCGCCCCCCGCGAGGAGGCCTCGGCCCTGGCGTGCTTCCAGTGGGGCCTGCTCCACTCCGCCGCCCGCCGGCCCGGACAGGCCATCGCCTGGCTGCGACGCGCCGTGCGGATCGACTGGTCGAACTACTGGTATCAATTCTATCTCGGCTTCCTGGAGAACGACGCCGGCCTGCGCGACGAGGCGCTCATGCAGTACAACGTGGCCGCCGCCGTGAATCCGGACTCCCCCTGGGTCCTCTTCAGCCGCGCCCGACTGCTGCACGAGCGCGGGGCCTGGGACCAGGCCGGCGAGGACATGGAGCGCGCGCTGGCCATGCTGAAGGACCGGCCCGAGTCGGTCCCGATCCGACTGGAGCTGGGGTACGTCCATCAGGCCCTGGGGGACTTCCCCGGCGCCCGGGGCCGCTACGCCGAGGTGCTGGCCGCGGCGCCGGAGGGCCGCTTCGGCCGCGCGGCCCGGCTCAACCTGGCGAACATCGCCGCCGAATCCGGCGACGCGGCGGCGGCCGAGGCCGAGTTCGGCGAACTCCTGGCCGACGACCCCGACGACGACGCCGCCCGACACAGCCGGGCGCTTTTGCACCTGCGGCTGGGGAGGGCGGCGGCGGCGGCGAGCTCGCTGGACGCGCTTCTGGAGCGCGAGCGTCGCGACGAGCCGCGGAGCGACCTGCTGGCGACCCGGGCGGTGGTCCGGATGATGCTCGATCGCGACGACGAGGCGGTCGAGGACGCGCTGGCCGCCCGCCGGCTGGCCCCCTCGCCGGCCCGCGACCGCCTGGTCGCCCGCGCGCTGCTGGCCGCCGGCCGGATCGAGGACCTGCAACTCGACGACCCCGACGCCGCGGCCGGCTTCCCCCTGGGCGGGGCGCGGCTGCGGGCCGACCTGACCGCCTGCGAGCGCCGGCTCGCCCGCGTCGCCGGGGACGACCCGGAATCGGCCTTCCGCGCCCGCCTGACCCGCGCCGCGATCCTCTCGGCCCTGGGACGACACGCCGAGGCGACGGCCGCCGCGGCCGCGGCGCTCGCCGACTCCCGCGGCAGTTCCGCCACGGCCTGCCTGGTCGCCGCGCGGATCGCCCGTCGGGCCTCGAAGCTCGACGAGGCGTTCCGACACGTCGACGTCGGCCTGCGCCGCGACCCCGACGACCCGGCGCTTCTGGAGCTTCGCGGCGCGCTCCGAGCGGCGACCGGCGATCCGGGCGCCGCCCTGGACGATCTGACCCTGGCCGCGGCCCGCTCCGGCACGGCCTCCGCCCACGCCGCCAAGGCCCGGGCGCTGCAGGCGCTGGGGTTCCGGGAGTCGGCCCTGGGGGAGTGGACCCAGGCCGTCCGCCGCGATCCCGAGTCGGCCCGCGCCTATCTCGGCCGGGCGCTGTGCCGCCTGGCGTTGCCCGACCCGTCGTACGACGCGGCGCTGGTGGACCTGGAGGAGGCCGCCAGTTGGTCGCGCGACGACCTCGACGTCGAGTTCGGCGTCGTTTTGGCCTACGCCCGCTGCCTCCGCGGCCGCCCCGACCGCGTCTTCCGCTGGCTCACCTTCGCGCGGCGGGCGGCGCGGCGGGCCTGGGGCCGGCTGCAATCCTGGCCCCCGCTCCTGACGGCGGCCGCGGCGTTCGAGGGCGACCGCGGGAGAATCCGAAAATCGCCGACCGGCCTGTCGCTTGACGTCGCCGATTTCCGAGTGGACCCTGTAAGGGACGGGCGCGCCCGGGCGGCTCGCGCCCCCCGGGGCGCCGACGCCCGGTGAATCCACTCGACAGGAGGGACGGAAGCCCTACGATCCGGGCGGGACGCCTTGCGACGAGACCTGCGGCTGGAGAACGATTCGTGGCGACATTCGCGCGGGAGATCTGGGAGCGGTTCCAAACGGCGGGGCGTCGGCCGCGCCGTCGCGGAACGGCCCCGCGCCGCCGTCGCGGCCGCCGGCCGATCGAGTCGTTGGAGCCGCGGCTGTTCCTAAGCGCGGACGTCGCCTCGTACCGGGTCGCGGAGATCGCGCCCGCCGAGGTCGGCCCCGTCGCGAGCGGCTCGCGGCCCGTGGCGTCCCACGTCTCGACGTTGTGGGCCTGGGACGACGCCGGGAACTCGATCCCCTCGTCCAACCATCCCGGCTTCGCGGAGTACGAGCCCGCGTCGATCGACCCGGCGCCGCCGCCGTCGGGGCCGGCGGGCGTCGCCCTCCCGCCCGAGGACGGCCCGCCGACGCCGGACGAGTTGGCCGCGCTCCCCAGGGCGCCGTGGTCGACCAATTACTCGTACACCGGCGCGAGCGCCGCCCTGGACATGGACTCGGCCGCGATCCGAATCCCCGTGGGCCCGCGAACGCGGGGGCTGACGCTCGGCCTGAGGCCGGAGCGCGACGGGGACGACGCGCCTCGGATCGACAAGGTCCTGCTCCTCGACCGCGGCGGCGGGTTGCTCTCCCGGATCGGCGGGGCCGCGATCCTGGGGGACCACGGCGAGCAGGTCTTCCACATCTCCGTCCGGGGCGCGCCGATCGGGGGCGAGATCGTCGTCTTCCTGATCCCGGCGAGCCTCCCGACGGCGTCGCCGTTCCCGGCGGGCGGCGGCGAGGACTCGCTCGGGAACGTCGATCCGGCCGCCGGCGCGGCGCCGGCCCCGGGCGAGTCGTACTTCGAGTTGAGCATCCAGCGGGACGACGACGGCGAGTTGGACGTCGGAGCGCCGCCGCCGGCCGACGGCGGCGCGACTTACATCGCCACCCTGGGCCGCGCCGAGCTCTCGACGTCGATCGACCGTTCGCCCCCCATGGTCGACGGGGCGACGCCGCCGTCGTCGATCGCCCCGGAGCCTCGCGGCCCGGTCGTCACGATCGCCGCGCGGCGGCCGGTCGCCCGGATCGACGCGATCGACTACGGACCCGAGGAGGTCTTCCTGGGCCCGCTGGTCTCGCGCACCGCGGCGCCTCTGGGGCCCGTCCTGGCGACGAGCGTCGGCGAGCCGACGCCGGCGACCGACCGCGGCGCGCGTTCGGCCGTCGACTCCCGGACGCCCCTCGGGGACGACCTGGACCTGGACGTCGTCCTGGCCGCCAGCGGCCGCGCCGGGACGGCGGCCGCGGCGGGGCCCCTCGGGGGCGCTCGCGCGCTGGCGACCCTCCGCGGACCCGGCGGCGTGCCGATCATGGTCGCCGGCCTTCGGCTGGGGGACGATTCGGCCGCCGCCGAGGACGACCTCGCCGCCAGCGTCCTCGGCGCCGCCCAGGACGCCCCGGCCCCGGTCGACCCGCCGACCGCCGACGCCCGCCGGGACGACGTCGCCCGCGCGGGATTCGCCACCCGCGCCCTCGGCTTTTTGGTCGGGATGTGCCTGGCCTCCGGCCCGCTCTATCCCGACCTCGCCGCGCTGGCGCGGCGGAAGTTCCGCCGCGTCCGCCGTCGCGCCGCCGCGGGCCGCTCGACCGCCGGCCGGCTCAACTCCGGCCCAGGGTGACGTCGACCGCGCCGATGAGGCTGTCCCCCAGACCTTTCTGGCGGATCGCCTCGACGTCCATCCGGCAGGCCCGCAAGGCGTCGACGACGGCGGGGTCCCACTGCGTCCCGCGGCCACTGGCGAGGATCTCGTCGATCCGACTGGGGGAGAGCCGCCGGCGGTACGGCCGGTTGCTCGACATCGCGTCGAACGAGTCGGCCACCGCGAGGATCCGGGCCTCGATCGGGATCTCCTCCCCCTCCAGGCGGTCGGGGTAGCCGGAGCCGTCGAGGCTCTCGTGGTGATGCCGGACCCCCGGCAGGATGTGGCGGAGCTTCTTGAGGTCCCGGAGGATCGTCACGCCGATCTCGACGTGCTCCTGGATCGACCGGTACTCCTGGGGCGTCAGCGGGCCGTCCTTCTTGAGCACCTGGTCGTCGACGCCGATCTTGCCGACGTCGTGCAAAAGGCCGGTCAAATACAGGTCGCTGCGCTTCTGGGGGGGCATCCCCATCTCCTCGGCGATCCGCACGGCGATCCGGGCGACCCGCTCGGAGTGGCCGGAGGTGTACGGGTCCTTGGCGTCGATGGCCGCGGTCAAGGCGCGGATGATCCCGAAGAGCAGGTCCTTGAGCTCGGCGTAGGTGCGGGCGTTGTGCGCCTGGGCGGCGATCAGCGAGGCGACGTACTGGGTCCGCTCGACCTCCAGGGGGCCGATCGCGCGGCCCTCCGCCGGGTTGACCACCGCCAGCGCGCCGGCCGAGCCGGCGGCGACCGCCGCGAAGCCCCGGATCGCCGCCGGCGCGTGGACGGCGCGGGCCGCCGCCGGGGAGGCGACCACGTGGACGCCGTCGCGCCCCAGCCGGTCGCCCAGGAGGCGGTAAGCCGCCGGCGAGAGGCCGGGGATCTCGCCGCTGACGATCACGTCCTCGCGGTCGTCCGCCGGCAGCCAGGCGACGGCGTCCGCCCCCAACGAGGCGCGCAGGACGTTGGTCGCCAGCGTCTGAAACCGCGCGGGAGGATCGGAGATCTTCAGCCGCCGGATCAAGCGACCGATGACGACGTGCTCCCCCTCCTCGGTCGACGCCTCGGTCGATCCGGCCGGCCGCGGCCCGACGTCCGACGGCTCGGGGCGGGACCACTCGTCGGTCCCCGAATCGTCGCGCCTGGGAAGTTCGGCCGATTCCGCGCTCATGTTCGCTCCTCCCGGCGTCGGTCGCGGACGACCGGCGCTGATTCCTGGACGTTCATCTTCAACTGTAGGTCACGACCGGCCCCGGCGCCGACGATCGCCGGCGGGACGTCGCCTTTGGACCACGCGACTGGACGACTCCGCGGCGCGGGCCTACGGAATTGGATGGACGCTCCCAGCGGGGGAGGGTCGGACGAGGCGGGCGGCGGGAGGTTCGAGAATGACCGCGGATCGTTCGGACGACGCCCCGTTCGCCGACTGGGATCTGGAGTCCTCGCGGTCGCTCGAATCGTTCCCGCCAGCCTCCCTCCGCGTCCGTCCGCCGCGATCCGCGACGCGGGCGGCCGCCGGCGAGGCGACGATGGACCTGAACGACCCCGGCGACGCGACCGGCATGTGGAGCCATCGCTCCTCCGACCCGACGGCCGGCGACCGATCCGGCAAGGCCGCCGCGCCGAAACTTCCCGACGTCGGCGCGGAGGCGGGCGGGTTCGCGCTGATCGCCGAGCTGGGCCGAGGCGCGTTCGCCCGCGTTTTCCTCGCCCGCGAGGCGAGCCTGGGCGGACGCCTGACCGCGCTTAAGGTCTCCGCGGCCGAGGGGGACGAGCCCCGGACCCTGGCGCGGCTGCAACACGCCAACATCGTGCCGGTCTACTCCGTCCGGGACGATCCGGCCAGCGGCCTTCGATTCCTCTGCATGCCCTACCTGGGCGGGGCGAACCTGGAGCGGGTCTTGCAGGAGTCGACGCCGGCCGACGGCGGCGCCGGCCGCGGCCGCAGCCTGATCGACGCTTTGGACCTGCTGTCGCGGCGGGTTTCGGCCTCGGCCTCGCTCGCCGAATCGGTCGGACGGTCGCGGCGGCCCTCGACGTCGCGCGACGGCGCGGCCCTGCGGATCGACCACCCCGAGGGCGACCCCCGATCCGCGGCCGCGCCGGGAGGCGTGGATCGACCGTCGCGCCGGTTCGCGCCGGCCTGGCTCTCCGGCGCGTCCCAGGCGGCCGACGACGGCGAGGTCGACCGGCTCCCCTCGCGCCGCTTCCTCCGCGACGCCGACCGTAACCGGGCCGCGGCCTGGATCGTCGCGCAACTGGCCGAGGGCCTGGAACACGCCCACCAGCGCGGGCTCCTGCATCGCGACCTGAAGCCGTCGAACGTCCTGATCACGGCCGAGGGGACGCCCATGCTCCTGGACTTCAACCTCGCCGTGGAGGCCGCCGCCGACGGCGACGAGGCCGACGGCCCGGCCGCGAGGGCGATGCTCGGCGGCACCCTCCCCTACATGGCGCCGGAACACCTCGACGCCCTCGACCCCGCCGGCGCGACCCCGCCGGAGGCGGTCGACGCGCGCTCCGACCTCTACTCTCTGGGTCTGATCCTCTTCGAGTTGATCGCGGGCGAGCCGGCGTTCCCGACTCCCGACGCCGCGGCCGGCGGCGTCCTGGCGAAGATCCGCGGGATGCGCTCCCGACGGCTGGCCGGCGCGCCTTCGCTTCGGACCAAGGCCCCGCCGAGCCTCGCGGCGCTGGTCGCCAAGTGCCTGGATCCCGCCCCCGCCAAACGGTTCCGATCCGCCGGGGACCTGGCGGACGACCTGCGGCGGTTCCTCGACGACCTGCCGATGAAGCACGGCCCGGAACCCAGCCTCCGGGAGCGGGCCGCCAAGTGGGTTCGACGGCACCCCTCGATTTGCTCGTCGTCGACGGTCGCCGTGGCGGGGATCTGCGTGGCCGCGGCGATCCTCTTCGGCTCCTGGCGGATCTTCGGGGCCATGCAAGAGTTGCACGCCCGGCTGAAACTGCGGTCGTTCGCCACCGAGGCCCTGGAATGCCGGTTCCTGCTAAACACCTTCGGCGACCCCGGCCGCGTCGGGATCGGACTCGACAAGGCCGCCGCCACGCTCGACGCCGCCGGAACGGACGAGGCCGGCGGCGTCCTGGGCGGGCCCTGGATCGAACGACTCGCCGAACGGGAGCGAGCGGAGGTCAAACGCTCGATCGTCGACCTGGTCCTTCAGTCGGTCCACGCCCGCGTCGTGCTGACGAGGCGCGCCTCGGACGCGACCCGACGCGACGCGCTCGAAGAGGCGGTCGCGCGGCTGGACCGACTGGAAAAGCTCGCCGACGACCCGCCGGCGGTCCTCTACCGGCGGCGGGCGCGCTACCGCGCGGCCCTGGGGGACGGGGTCGGCGCGGCGGCGGATCGTCACGCCGCCGCCGCCCGGCCGCCGGCCACGTCCGAGGACTGGACCGCCCTGGGCATGGTCCAACTCGCCGACGGCGACACGGCGACGGCCGAGGAGTCGCTGCGACGGGCCGTCGAGGCCGACGTCTCCGCGTTCTGGCCCTGGTTCGCGCTGGGGCACTGCCACTTCGAGCAGGGCCGCCACGCCGACGCCGTCGCCGATTTCACGGCCTGCGTCGTCGCCCGACCGGATTTCGCCTGGGGGCATTTCAACCGGGGGCTGGCCCTGGCCCGCGCCGGCCGACCGCGCGAGGCCCGCGACGCCTACTCCCGGGCCCTCGCCCTGGACCCCGGCTTCGCCGAGGCCCGCGCCGATCGCGGCCTGGTCGAACTAGAGCTGAGCCGCCCCGACCGCGCCGAGGCCGACCTCCGCGGCGCCGCCGATCTCGGGCGTCGCGAGCCCCGCCTGCTCGCCGCCCTGGCCGACGCCCTGGTCCGCCAGGGTAAGACCGACGAGGCCGAGCGACTCTTCGACGACCTCCTGGCCCGCGCCCCGTCGCCCGACATCCGCGCGGCGCGGGGGATGGTCCGACTGACCGCCGCCCCCGACCGGGCCGCGGACGACTTCCGGGCCGCGCTGGCCGAGGATTCCGAACACGCCGTCGCCCATTACGGAATGGCCCGCGTCGTCCGCGACGGCGACCGCGCCGCGGCGCTCGATCATCTGGATCGGGCGATCGCGACCGATCCCGAGTTGTACGAGGCCGTCGAGTTGCGCGCCCTGGAGCGGGCGCGCCAGGGCGACCGCGGGGCCCTGGACGACGTCGAGCGGCTGGTCGCCCGGCCGACGCCCAACCGCCTGTACAACGCCGCCTGCGCCCTGGCGATCCTGGGCGACGCTTCCCGCGCCGTCGACCTGCTCGGCCGCGCGGTCCTCTCCGGCTTCCCGGCCTCCCTGGCCGCGACCGACCCCGATCTGGCCTCGCTCCGCGGCCGTCGCGACTTCGCCGCCGCCGTGGCCCGCGAGCCCGCGGGCGAATGAGGGACCGCCCGTTCCATCGAAAGCCGCGTTCAGACGGCCAGCACGTCGGCGGGCGACAGCGCCCGCGCGGCGGGGAAGGGGCGAAAGTCCTGGACGTTGAACGTCAGGACGCGGTCGACGCCGTGGACCGTCATCGCCGCGACCAGGCGAGCATCATGCGCCTTCTTGCCGACGACCCCCGTCGTCGCGACCAGACGCTCCCAGACCGGATAGATCGCCGGGGAGTCGTCGAGGAGGGTGAACAAAGTCTTAAACGACTTGAGTTCCGTCGCGGCGTCGATGGCGGACTTGCCCAGGCCGTTCACCGAGACCGGACGTGTCGCGACGACCCAATATTCGTAGAGGTTTTGAGGGACGATGAATATCTCCTCCGAACTGGATCGCAACTTCGCGATCGCGAGTTGGGTCGTCTGGTGGGCCGGGGCCGTCAGATCGATCAACCGGACGAGGATGTTCGTGTCGACGAGGATGCTCATTCACCGCGCCCCTCGTAGATGGACTCTCGATCGTCGCGTATCCCGCCGACCCGAACGCCTTGCGAGGCGACGAAGGCGTTGAGTCGCGCGATCCACTGTTCGGCGGTTTCCCCGGCGGGCTTCGGCGGCGCGGGGTGTTGCTGGCGAAGGCTGGCGACGATCGTCCGCAGTCCCTCCGCCACCGGCGCGGGCAGGCCGGTGAGGTCGAGGACTTGCGGGGCGTCGACGCTCGACGGCTCGGCGTGGGTGGCTGTCTCGGCGCTCATGGGTTCCTCCGGCGAATGCGATTCGGGACGACGCTTTCGGAATTATAACGTCTCCGCGGTCGGTTCACGCGCCAGGCCCGCTGGGGGGCGTCGCGCGACCGTCGTCGGCGGGTCGGGTTTGATCGGGCTGGTGCTCGACGAAGGCGTGGAGTCGCGCCAGCCAGCGATCGGCGATTCGCACGGCGGAGGGCGGGGGCTCCGGGTTGTGGACGCGCGCGTTGGCGAGGATCGCGCGGAGGCCGCGGGCCGTCGCCGCGGAAAGGCCGGTGAGGTCCGGGATGTGAGGCGGGCGGGAGGTCGACCCGCATGCCGAGCACTCGTGTATGTCGTCCATCGCGTGGATCTCGTTTCGGTTGGAGCGCCGCGGACGGTCGACCTCCGCGGCGGCTGAGAAGCCCAGACGCCCGATGAAGGCGAGAGGTTCGGGGCGGCTCCTCCTGTCACGACGGAATTCGGCGATCGCGGCGCCGGGCGCGGAGGCTGCCGGGAAAAAGACGCTCCTGGTCGAGCGTCCCGGCGGAGTCGAGGGGGATCGGCTGGAAGTCGGTCTCGAACGTCAGGCCGGGGAGGCGCTCGACTTCCGCGGCCAGCGGGCGCGTGACCCAGAGCGAGGTCAGTTCCAGCGTGTTGGGGATGATCGCCATGCGCGCCTCGGCGGGGTCGAGCCGCCAGCAGGTCTCCAGGCAGGCGGTCAGGACGTCGCGGTCGGTCGACAGGGCCATCGGGACGCGACCGCGCGCCAGGAAGTTGCTGGTGAAGCAGTTGACGCGGACGGGGGTCGGGTCGACGCCGCGGACGAGCCGCTCGGTGGTCAGATCGGCGAAGCCGATCCCCAGGGCGTTGCCGCGCGACTCCTCGGAGACGTCCAGGACCGCCAGCCGGGTGACGACCGGGCGGGGGTGGTCGGCGGCGGTCTCCACCTTGAGCCGGCCGATGACCGCCGGGTCCATGCCGGTGCCGCTGTAGTTCTTGCCCAATTCGCCGACGATCAACACGTCGATCTGATCGAACGGCAGTCCCGGCATCAGCGCGCGGGCCTCTTCCAGCAGGCCGGGCTCGACGTCGAGGATCTCCTCGGGCTCGACCGCCACGATCTTCGAGACCCGGTCGGAGGCGTTCTCCAGGATCGCGATTCCCAGCGCGACCGGGGTTCGTTGCAGCAGGAACGCGCCGACTTCCGGAAGCATGCGCTTCAGTCCCGGCAGCCCCAGCTTGTGAACTTGCGCCGCGCCCTGGCGTTTGCCCAGGCCGATCGCCAGCATCTTCAGGAGGCCGCTTTCGTAGCGACCCCGGAACGAGGTGTGGGGCTTGACCCGGTTGAGCAGGACGATTCCATCGGCCTCGTGGGCGTTCCTGTCGAAGTGGATCGGCTGGCCGAAGGCGTCGGTCCCCAGGACCACGGTGTCCATCTCGCAGCGGATCGGGCAGCCGACGGTTCGCTCGGTGACGCCGAGCTCCGCCAGGAGGGCGCGCTGGCCGTCGGCCGCGCCGCCGCCGTGGCTCCCCATCGCGGCGACGACGAAGGGTGAGAAGCCCAGGTCGCGGACGGCGTCGACCGTCGCGCGGGCGATCGTGGGGATGTCGGCGATGCCGCGGCTGCCGACGGTGATCGCGATCCGTCCCCTCGCGGGGGCTCGGCTCGCCAGCCGGCTGGTCGCCACCGCGCGCGCGACGGCCCCGGCGACGTCGGCCTCCTCGGGCTGGTCGAACGACTGGCGGACGCGGGCGATCGGCGGGAGGTTCATGACCTTGTCCCCGACCGCCGGGGATTTTCCGAGGCTGCAACGATCCTCCCCCCTCGCGGGGGAAGACAGACCGCGCAGCGGTCAGATGAGGGGGACGACGAGCAAAGGAAGCCGTTGGGCTTCCCAAGGCCCGCCCGACCGGTTCGGGATTTCAACGGCCGTCCGGCGTGTCTTCCCCCTCATCCGGCCCTTCGGGCCACCTTCCCCCGCGAGGCATAGGTATGGCCACAACTTTTCGATTAGGAATTTGGAGAGCATAGGCAAGCTCTATATTGACCCAGATCGCCTATTCCGTCCCCTCTCCCACCGGGAGAGGGCAGCCGCGCAGCGGCGGGTGAGGGTCGTCGCGCTTCGCGGGGAGCGTCGGGTCGGCATGACGCAAGCCCAGAGCGTATCCCGAAATGCGACGACCCTCACCCGGCCCTTCGGGCCACCCTCTCCCGGTGGGAGAGGGGACATCGGACGCTTGCCTATCCTTCCCAGATTCCGAGTCGAAAAGTTGTGGCCATACCTATGCCCGCGAGGGGGGAAGGCCGTTAGGATCGCTCCCTTGGAACCCGTGACGGTCATCCTGATTCTATCCGTCGGCCGGTCGAATTCGAAACGACGAAGCCCCCGGCGAGTCCTGGGGGGACGTCGCCGGGGGCTCTTGGCTTGGTCGGATTCCGCGGAGGCTCGCGTCAGGCGGCGCGGCGGCCGCGACGGGCCTTGGCGATCGCGACGGCGGCCAGGGCGCCGGCCCAGCCCAGGACGGCGGCCGGCTCGGGGACCGGAACCTCCTGGATCGGGCCGCCCTCGGACGAGTAGGCCGAGGGGTAGGTGATCTGGGGGTTGGCGTTCTGGAGGCTCACCGGCTGGCGGTTCCACTTCTCCGTGGTCAGCACGACGATCGCGCCGCTGGTGGCGCCGGCGCCCAGCGGGTCGGTCTCCTTGGCGGCGTCCAGGTACTGAAAGGCCAGGGCGCCGGTCTTCTGGCCCGGGAGCCAGGCGATCGAGGAGGGGGCCTGGACCACGCTCCCGGGCGCGGCGGCCGGCAGGCTCAGCGAGCCGACCTGGCCGTCCTTGACGACGTACACGGCGCTGCCGGGTCCGCCGGCGCCCAGGAGGTCGGCCCGGCTGGGGGTGGAGTTGAACGTCAGGGTGGCGCTGTTGACCGAGGTCGACTGGCCGTTGCCGTCGGAGACGTCGTTGACGCCGAACTGGTAGGCGTAGGCGTACAAGCCCGCGGCCGCGCCGGTCCCCTCGAACACCTGGGACTGGACCACGCCGGTGACCGGCGTGTTCATGAACCGGTAGTCCGCCGTGATCGGCGGGGCGTCGGCGATGGGCTTGAACAGGCTGCTGAAGGTCGACGCCGAGAGTTCCGGCGAGTCGAGCTGCTGCACGATCGGGGCGGCCGAGGCGGCCTGGGCCAGCGCGAGGCCGGCGCCCATTGCGAGAGCGTACGAAATCTTGTTCATTCGAGTCGATCTTCCAAGGTTGATCGGGGTCGTCCGTCGCATCACGAACGGCCCGGAGCGAGTCGATCCGTAACTCGCCGGCCGGAGAACGTCTCCGGGCGGACCCGCGCGCCGCGGTCGGATCGAGGCGGGTCGGGGGGGCGCGTCGGCGTTCCGCGCGCCCGACCGCCTCGCGACGGCCGAGCGCGGTCCCGCCGACGCCGTATCAAGCCGTCGGTTGGAGACGACCGGGAAGCTATCAGGAACCCCCGGGACGGTCAACACGAAACGTCGCGGGAAATCCGGACGATTTCAGGCGCGGGCCGCGGGCGAGGCGCCCCCCTCCCGGGAGGCGTCGAAACGGACCTCGCGCGCCGCGGGGGGGGGCTGGGAATCGCCCCCCTCCGCGGCGCGAGGCTCGGCGACGGCCGCCGGGGGAGGTTCCGGCCGGGCGTGGAGGTCGTCCGAGGGGGGGCGGACCTCCTCGGCGGCCAGGACCGGCGGCCCCACCGGCAGCCCCGCCCGCCGCCGCGCCTTGTAATAGCGGTACAGCAGCCAGCCGCCGACCCCCGCGGCGATCGCCACCGCCACCCACTGCTGCGCCTCGTGCAGCCCCTTCTCCACCTGGTGCGCGAACAGGTAGCCCAGCGTGAAGACCAGGCTGGTGCTCAAAAGCGCCGCGACCAGGTCGGTCAGCAGCAGCTTCAAGGGGGGCAGCTTGAGGATGCCGGCGGTCAGATAGGCCGCGGTGCGGAAGCCGACGGCGAACCGGCCGAGGACCAGGATCTTGAAGCCGTGGCGGTGGAAGTACCCCTTGATCTGGGTCTCGCGCGGCTTGGTCAGGAGCCGCCGCGTCAGCCGGAGGCTGAGGACCCGCTCGCCGTAACGATAACCGACGGCGTAGACGAGGAAGTCCCCCAGCAAGACCCCTCCCAGGCACGCCGCGAACGCGGTCGGCCCGTGGAGTTGGCCGTTGCGGCTGAGGATCGCCGCCAGGAGGACCGGCGCCTCCTCGGGGATCGGCAGGCCGAAGCCCCCCAGCACCAGGACCAGGGCGATCCCGAAATACCCGAGTTGTCCGACGAACTGCTCCGCCAAGCTCGGCTCCTGACTCCCGACCCGTCCGGGCCTCCGGCGCCGGCACGCCCCTCACCACTGGTATCACAACCACGCCCGGCCGTCGAGGCCCCTCCCCGCGCCCGACGCTCGCGATCGTCGGAATCCCCTGGCGGCGCGGGATCGCTTGTGCTAAGAATCGTCTGTACGCATGAACCAAAGCGCGGCGAAGCTCGGAGGCCCCGATCGTGAGCACCGCCAAACACGATCCCCCGCGACAGACGCTCGACCTTTTGGATCCGCCGTTCTGGGACGCCCACGACCCGAACTTTCCCGACAGCGACGGCCGACCCATGGCGGACAACCAGACCCAGTACAAGTGGATGGTCACCATCGCCGAGGGCCTCGACGACCTGTATCGCGACCGCCCCAACGTCCTGGTCGCCTGCGACCTGCTCTGGTACTTCGACGAAGACGACGCCAGGCGCTGCGTGGCGCCCGACGTCTTCGTCGCGTTCGGACGACCCAAGGCGCCCAGGCACTCCTACAAGGAATGGCTGGAGGGCCACGCGCCGCAGGTCGTCTTCGAGATCCACTCGCCCAGCAACGGCGAGAAGGAGATGGATCGGAAGCGGCGGCTCTACGACGCCCGCGGAGTCGAGGAATACTACTATTACTTCCCCGAGGAGGCGGCCGGCCGGTTCGACGGCTGGCGTCGCGGCGCCGCCGGGTTGGAGCCGATCGCCGAGACCGACGGCTGGACCAGCCCGCTGTTGGAAGTGACGTTCGAGACGCCGCCGTTCGACAACGCCCTGGTGTTGCGTCGTCCCGACGGCGAAGCGTTCCAGCACGTCCAGGACGTCATGAAGGACCGTCGCGCCATGCGCCGGTTGGCCAAGGTCGAGCGTCGCCGCCGCAAGGACGCCGAACGCCGCAACGAAATCCTGGAGCGCCGCGCCCGCGAGGATCGCGAACGGGCTCTGGAGGCCGACCGCCGCGCCGGCGAGGCCGACCGCCGCGCCGCGGAGGCCGAGCGCCGCGCCCTGGCCGATCGCGAGGAGCTGGAGCGGCTCAGGGCGGCGCTACGCGAGCAGGGCCGGAAACCGAACGGATCGTCGGCCGAACCGTCTTGACCGGGGTCGACGCGGCGGCTACCCTGCCCACGCCCAGGAAGGGTTCCGTTCGAAAGCGAGCGAGAGAGCCGGCCCGCCCCCCCCGGTCACCGTGGCGTTCGGGGACGGTCGCGCGGCGTTCTCATGGAGGAGGACGAGCATGTCCGACAAGCGACGATCCGAGGGACGTCGCCGCGCCTGGGGGCGCGGGCCGATCATCCTGCGATTCGACTCCCTGGAGAAGCGCGAGGTCCTCTCGGCCGCCGGACACGCCCTTCCCGATCTCGTCGGCTCCTCGCTGGTGACGGTCCCGAGCGCCGACTGGGGCTCCACGGTGACGGTCACCGGCCAGGTCACCAACCAGGGGGAGGGGGACGCGGCGGGCCCGTTCAACGTGGCGATCCTCGCCGGCGGCCGGCCCATGGTCAATCGCCTGTCCGTGGCGCTGGGCGACGTGACGATCCCCGACGGCCTGGCCGCCGGCCAGTCGATCCCGTTCACCGCCACCGTCCGCCTGCCGGCGAACCCCGTGCCGGGGATGGCGGCGGGCAACGGGCTTCTGCACCTGTCGCTGAAGGTCGACCCCCATAACCAGGTCCCAGAGACCAACGAGCGGAACAACGCCGGAGTCGGTTCGGGCTACGATCAGACGGTCGTCTCGATCGTGCCGGCGCAACCGGCCCAGCTCCTGGCGACCTCGGTGGGGACGTACCCGGCGGCGACCACCTGGGGCAAGTCGCTGGCGGTGACGACGCAGATCACCAACAAGTCCTACGGCGCGGCCCCGGCGACCCGGGCGCAGGTGGTGCTCACCCCCGCGGGGATCAACCAGGGGACCGGCTGGGACGTGACCATCGGCAGCATCGCCGTGCCGGCCATCCTGCCGTGGCAGACGGTCAACGTCGAGAAGTCGTTCGCCCTGCCGGCGATTCCGCCGGTGCTCCTCGCCACCGGCGCCGACCAATTCACGCTGACGATCCTCCCCGACGCCGACTTCCTGACCAACCCCGTCGGCCCCCACTACGCCGTCAGCGGGATCGGGATCGATCAGGCGACCGTCGGGATCAGCCTGTCGGCCGACGCGACCGCGGCGCCCGCCCACGAGGACCTTCCGGACCTGGCCGTCGCCACGGTCTCGCCGTCGAAGGGCGACCTGGTCTGGGGCGGCGACTTCGACGTCAACACCGCCGTGCAGAACATGGGGACGGTCGACCCCGGCCCGTTCCGCGTCCGGTTCCTGCTGACGGGCCCCAGCGGCAACACCGGCCGCACCATCTTCCTGGGCGACGCCATCGTGCCGGGCCTGGCGCCGGGCTATTCCCAGCCGATCACCCAGACCGTCACCCTTCCCAGCCGGCTCCCCTCCGGCATCATCCTCGACGGCATCGGCCAGGCCAAGATCGTGGCCGTCGCCGACCCCGAGAACGGCATCAACGAGACCTTCAAAAACAACAACACGGCGACGTCCGCGCCGGTCTCGCTGCGGCTGCTGGGAAGCGACGGTTCCACCTTCGTCCCCAACACCCCCGACCCCGAGACCCTGCTCAACGCCAATCGACCCACCCTCGCCCGCTATCAGAAGGCCGCCAAACTCGCCCAGACCGCCGCGGCCACCCGCGCCGGTCAGGTGACGCCTCAAAAGAAGCTGTTCCGCCACCCCCCGCCGAAGGTCGGCGGCAATAATTCGCTGTCGGTCTTCCCCAAGAAAGTGGCCAACTTCTTCAAGGACATCTTCTAACCAGTCCGCCCAAACCGCGAACCTTGCGCGATCCGCCGCGGCCACGGATCGCCGTCGTTCGCCACAACCCCGCCGAATTTCCGCGATTCCGTCGAGACTCGGATCGCACTTCGGGAAACTTGAGCCAAAATGGAAAATACCTAGGCGGTTTATTGAAGAGCGGTAAGATCGGGGCTATGCTTGCTTGGTCCGAGCGTTCCTGGCGAGCAGGGGCGACGACCCGATCCGCCATCCGGTCCCCGTCGAGGGCGACGCCGCCGCCCATTGCCCGAAGTCTTGCTCACCGAGGATTTTACGATGGCCCAGGATCGGATCGACGCGCGGGGTTTCTTGGCGAGCTCGCAATCGGCGGCGCTGGTCGACTGTCACTACCTGCCGCGCCAGTATGAGCCCAACTACGCATACCCGCTCCTGGTCCTGCTCCACGGCAAGGGAGGCGACGAGGACCAACTCGTCCGCGCGATGCCGACGGTGAGCCGTCGCAATTACATCGGCCTGGGACTTCGCGCGCCGCATCCGGTCCACAAACGCGACCGCTCGATCGGCTTCTCCTGGGGCTCGGAATTCGACGCCCCGGGCCGCGGCGCGTTCCGCGCGCCTCGGCCGATGGACCCGGCCGAGCGCTTCCGACGCGCCCTGCTGGAGCCGGAATCGGAGCCGATGACCCGTCTCGAGGACGGGATCTTCGCGGCGATCCGGGAAACCCGCGCCCTCCTGCACGTCCACTCCGAGCGGATCTTCCTGGTGGGCCACGGCGAGGGGGCGGCCGCCGCCTACCGGCTGGGGCTGAGCTTCCCCGAGCGGTTCGCCGGGGTCGTGGCGGTCAACGGCTGGCTCCCCGACGACTTCCAGGCCCTCGCCCGCTTCGACGCCCTTCGCGGCTTCCCGGTCCTGGCGGTGCATGGCGCCTGGAACTCGCGAGTCCCCCTGGACCACGCCCATCGCGACGTCGCCACCCTCCGAGCCGGCGGCCTTCAGGTCGCCTTCCAGGCGTATCCGTGCAACCACCGCCTCGGCGCCGACATGCTCGCGGACGTCGACACCTGGATCATGAACCACTGCACGAATCAGCCCCTCGCCTAAGCTCGCTCGTTCCCAGACGCCTCGGGGAAGCGTATGATGGGGAGGAAGACACCACCCTCCCCACGCCCTGGCGAGCCCCCCACGACATGGACGGCGAATTCGCCTGTCCGAACTGCGGACACGAAGTCAAGGCCCCGACGCCCGGCCCAGGGCGCCAGGCGCGCTGCTCGTTCTGCGACACCCTCGTCGAAGTCCCCTTCCTCCCCCGCGTCGAGGGGGATTGGAAACGCCAGCGGTTCGACCGACCCCGGTGGCGGGCCTGGGCCTGGTGGGGCGCGTCGCTTTGCGTGGTCGGCCTCGTGACCGCCGCCGCCGTCCAGGCGTTGCTTCAGGCCGAACACTCGATCCGGAGAGGCGCGATCCAACGCTTGATCGCGTCCTCCCGCGCCCACGAGACCGCCGGCCGCGTCGAGCCGGCCCTCCTGGACCTGGACACCGCCCTGGCGATGGCGATCGCCGACGACGACCTCCCCGAGGCCCCCGCCGCGATCCGGGATCGTCGCCGCGACTTGGCCCGCCGCGACGCCCGGGCCGCGCTTCAGCGCCTCGCCGCCGATAGTCCGGACTCGCGGGCGCTTGGCGGCTGGCTCGACCTGGTCGCCCGCGTCACCACCGATCGCGACCTCGCCCCGCTCCGCGGCGACGTCCGAACCCGCTTCGACGCGACGCTGGCCCGCTGGCTGGAGGACCTGGCGACACGCGCCCAGGGTGACTCCGACCCGTCCGCCGCGTTCGACGCCTGCGAGAAAGCCGTCGACCTGGCCGTCCAACTCCCTTCCCCCGCGCGGGAGGCGGCCGTCGACCGCTTCAAGGCGATCGCCAAGCGATTGGCCGCCCGCCGCGGCGCGGCCCTGACCGTCGAGTCGGGCGTCCACGTCCGCGACGCGAGCGCGCGCTACGACGAGGCCCTCCACGGCCCCCTCGTCGCGGCCCTCCGCTCCAGGGGATACCTGCCGCCGCGGGCGCGCTGGAGCGAGCTTTGGACGAACCCGCCGTATCGCCTCTCCCTGGCGATCCGCGAGTCGTTCGAGGGGACCTACCTCCAAACCCAAAACCGACTCACGCGGATCGACGCCGCGCTGACCCTGACGGGCCCCGGCGGCGAACTCTGGAGGACCGTCCCCAACGCCCGGAGCGGCCTGGATACGCACGGCGCCTCGTCCTTCACCGTCAGCCGCCTGGCCCTGACCGACGGCCGAAGCGACGAGGCCGAACGCCTGCTGTACGAGGACGCCTTCTCCCGAATCCGGGACAAAATCCTCAACGCCCTCTCCAACCTGCCGCCCCCGCGGTAGCCCATGAGCCGCGCGACGAGAGGTATTCGGACAGTGGCCGCGCGTCCTCGTCGTCGCGGACGCGCTCGGCGGATTCCGGGTGTTCGGCGAGCCATTCCGCCAGCGGACGGACCCGGAGCGTCGCCGGGTCGGTCTCCAGGCCGACGCGGGGAAGGTCGATGAGCCGGACGTCGGGCCGGTCGAGGGGGGTCGTCATGTCGATGCCATGCCGCAACTCCTCGACGCCGGGGACGGGTCGTCCCGACGCCTCGAACGACTCGGCTTCCGCCGCGATCAGCCGGGCCGATTCGGCCCAACGCCGATATCCCGTGACGCGGATCGCGTCATCGGCGACGGCATACGCGGCGTCCCCCGCGTACACGGCGGAACGCCAGGCGGACTCGCCCCGCCGGAGGGCCGCGAGGACGTCGTTCATGGAGCGGACGACGTGTCTCAAGGTCGCGACCGCGTCGGCCTCGGCCGCCGCGACCTGGTCCGCCATCGCTTCGGCCCTCAACCGCGCCCGAAACGAGGCCGCCGCGCGGGCCTCCCCGACGTAGGAGTCCGTCAGCGCGTCGATAAGTACGTCAGACATGAGCGCTCCTTCGTCGGGAGAGGGCCCGTTGCTCCACGAATTCCGCGATCGTCACATCGGAGTCGACCCCGTATCGCTTCAGCAGGCCGTCGGCCTCGTAGTCGTCCAGGTCGAGCGCCGATCCCAGTTGATGCCGGGTGATCCTTCCCTCGCGGTACAACTCGACGAGGAGCGCTTCCTTGGCCTTGGCCGACAGGTCGGCCCCGGCCGCCTGGTCCATGATCGTCCGGGGTAATTCAAAACTGACGGTCATGGCGTTCCTCCGGCGGCCGCGGTCGTCTTTCCAGAAGTCCCGATTCGATTCTACAGCCACTTCGCCGCCAGGGCGTCGAAGAACGGGGAAAGGTCGACGTTGCCGCCGGAGAGGATCGCGCCCGCGCGACGGCCCTCCAGGCCGATCCGATGTTCCAAAATCGGCGCGACGACCACCGCGCTTGAGGGCTCCACGACGATCTTCAACCGTTCCCAGAGGAACCGCGCGGCGTCGATGATTCCCGATTCGCTTGCCGTTTCGATCCGGTCGACGAGCCGCGAGATCACGGCGAACGGGCGCTTGCCCAGGCTGGTGCGCAGGCCGTCGGCGATGGTCCGGGGGTCGCCGGAGGGCTCGATCTCGCCGGAGATCAGCGACCGCCGGGCGTCGTCGGCGCGCTCGGGCTCGACGCCGATCACCAGGGTTTCCGGCGACCGCGCCTTCACGGCGATCGCCGTCCCGGAGATTAACCCGCCGCCGCCGACCGGGACGATCACCGCGTCGAGCGGGCCGGCCTGGTCGAGCAACTCCCACGCCGCGGTCGCCTGGCCGGCGATCACGTTCCAGTCGTCGAACGGGTGGATCAAGGTCGACCCGGCGCTGGCGACCACCTCGGCGACGGCGGCCTCGCGCGCCGCCAGGGTCGGCTCGCAGAGGCGGATCGTCGCGCCGTAGCCTTTCATCGCCGCTTGCTTGATCGCCGGCGCGGAGTTCGGGACCACCACCGTCACCGGCGCTTTCAGGAGCGAACCCGCCAACGCCAACGCCTGGCCGTGGTTGCCGGAGGAGTGGGTCACGACCCCCTTGCCGCGCGCCTTCTCGTCCAGTTGCAAAAGCGCGTTCATCGCCCCGCGGAACTTGAACGCGCCGACGCGCTGAAGGTTCTCGCACTTGAGGAAGACCGAACAACCCGCGCGGGCGTCGAGCGTCCGCGAGGTCATCACCGGCGTGACGTGGGCCCAGGGCTTGAGGCGTTCGACCGCGTCGCGGACCTCGCGCTCGCCGATCGGGACGTCGGTCGGATCAATACTCATGCTTTTCCCCGGAGTCGTCGCCGACCGCCGCCGGCGCGAGCGGGGCGGCCTGGTGGAAGACGCGCTCGGCGTCCTCCCTCCGGACGCGGGCGATCGCGTCGTCGAGCCCCATGACGCCGAGGTCGCCCTCGTGGCGGTCGCGGTAGGCGACGGCCCCGGCCTCGGCCTCCTTGGGGCCGACGACGAACATCACCGGCACCTTTTGCAACTGGGCGTCGCGGATCTTGGCGCCGACCTTCTCCGGGCGGTGGTCCAGCGTCGCCCGGATCCCGGCGTCGGTCAGGCGGTTCAGGACGGTCTCGGCGTAGGCGGCGGTCTTGTCGGAGATCGGCAGGACGCGGACCTGCTCCGGCGCCAGCCAGAGCGGGAACGCCCCGGCGAAGTGCTCGATCAGGATCCCCATGAACCGCTCCATGCTGCCGAACGGCGCGCGATGGATCATCACCGGCGTATGCGGGTGGTTGTCGGCGCCGACGTACTCCAGGCCGAACCGCTCGGGCAGGACGTAGTCGAGTTGCACCGTCCCCAACTGCCACTGGCGGCCGATGCAGTCGCGGACGATGAAGTCGGCCTTGGGGCCGTAGAAGGCCGCCTCGCCGGCCGCCTCCTCGTAGGGAAGCTTCATCTCGTCGAGCACGGCGCGGATGTCCGCCTCGGCGCGGCGCCAGACGTCGCCGGCGGCACCCTGGTACTTGGGGTCGTCGGGGTCGTGCTTGGAGAGGCGGAGCTTGTAGTCGTTCAGCCCCAGCGAGTTCAGGACGAACTGGGTCAATTCCATGGTCGAGCGGAACTCGCCGCGGACCTGCTCGTGGGTGCAAAACAGGTGGGCGTCGTCCTGGGTGAAGCCGCGGACGCGGGTCATGCCGGAGAGCTCGCCCGACTGCTCGTAGCGGTACACCGTGCCGAACTCGGCCAGCCGCAACGGGAGGTCGCGATAGCTCCGCGGCTGGGCGGCGAAGATCTGGATGTGGTGCGGGCAGTTCATCGGCTTGAGCAGGTATTCCT
>ERZ778018.1211-NODE-1211-length-23821-cov-10.628461_pt1 | contig 23821 bp, 17 predicted proteins | sample MGYA00375748_ERZ778018 | MGnify/ENA primary metagenome ERZ778018 (study PRJEB29350, sample SAMN05509839) | bioreactor metagenome | biome: bioreactor; material: wastewater | place: South Africa: University of Cape Town | collected 2014-04-22 ... | reverse complement strand
CCCCTCATCCGGCCCTTCGGGCCACCTTCCCCCGCGAGGGGGGAAGGCCGTTGCGTTCGCCGCACGAGTCGCGGAGCGGCGGATGGCTTCCCCTCACACCCGAGGGCCCATTCTAGCCTTCCCCGCGAACCGGGCAACCCGATCCCCGCCGCCCCCTGTTTTCTGGGACGGCCGCGTCCGACGATCGTCTTATATCCGGAGGACCGACGAAACCACCCGAGGCCGCGATGGACCCCGACGCCATCGGACGACTGCTCGACCGCCACGAGGCCGCCCTGGTCCTCTTCGCGCGCCAGCTTTGCGACGCGCCCGAGGACGTGGCCCAGGAGGCGTTCCTCCGGCTGTCGGCACTGGAGCGCGAGCCCGACGACCCCGGCGCGTGGCTGTTCCGGGTCGTCCGCAACCTGGCCCTGGACTCCGCGCGAGCCGCCGGTCGGCGTCGCCGCCACGAGGCGAGGGCCGCCGCCGAGTCGCCCGCGTGGTTCGACCCCGCGGCGACCGACGGCCCCGACCCCGACGCGGTCCAGGACGCGCTTCGGACGCTGCCGCGCGAGGAGCGCGAGGTCGTCGTCGCCCACCTCTGGGGCGGGCTGACCTTCGAGCAAATCGGCCGGGTCAACGGCGCTTCCTCCAGCACGTCGCATCGCGCGTACATGCGAGCCTTGCAAACCTTGAGGGAACGATTGGGGGCGTCATGTCCGAACCGCGAGAAGACCTGACCGCGCTGGAGCGCTCCCTGTCCGGCCTGGCGCCGCGAGGGGGCCTCGACCGCGATCGCCTGATGTACGAGGCCGGCCGCCGCGCCGGCTCGCGCGATTCCCGACGCGGCCGGCTCTGGCCCGCCGTCGCCGCCGCGCTCGCCCTGGCGACGCTCGGCCAGGCCGTCGCCTTGAGCCGACGCCCGACCGAGCGCGTCGTCGAGCGCGTCGTCACGGTTCCGGCTCCCGCTCCCGATCCGGTCGTGATCTTGACCCGTCGTGAGCCCGCGCCGCCGGAGCGACCCATGAAAACCCCCGCCGTTCCGTCCCGCGCGCTGACCGCTCGGAGCGACCCGGCCGCGCTCGCCGCGACCGAGCCGCCGTTGCTTTCGGTGGTGTATCTCGGCCCGATCACCATCGACGCGCCCGAGCCCCTGACCCCGCGTTCCATTCTTGGAGGCCCGCTATGAGACTCGCCTTGCCGCTGTGCCTCGCCGCCCTGGCCGTCGCCGCCCGCGCGGACGAGACGCCGCCGCTGGAGCGGACGATCGCCATCCACCCCGCCAAACCGCCGACGCCCGCCCTGAGCGTCCGCCTGCTCCCCTCGCGCGCCGAACAGGTCCCCGGCGACGCCGCCGTCTTCTACCACCGCGCCATCGAGTCCTTGATCCAGCTTCGCTATCGCGAGTTGATCCAGGCCGGGAAGTCCGCCGCCGACGAAGCCTCGGAGTCCCCGGACTATCTGGCCGCGGACTGGCTCCGCCTCCCCATCGACAAGTTCCCGAGGGAAAGGGTCCGAAAGGCCCTCGACAATCGTTGGACGGTCCTTGAGGAAGCCCGGCTGGGGAGCCTGCGCGAGACCTGCGATTGGGGGTTCCGATACCGGGACGAGGGCTACTCCCTCATGCTGTCCGAGATCCAGGAGATGCGTTCCGTGGCTCGTTGGCTCGCCGTGAAAGCCCGGCTCGACGCCGATGAAGGGCGGGTCGACGAGGCCGTTCAGGACGTTCGAACCGGCCTGGCCGTGGCGCGCGACGTCGGCCGCGGCGACATCTACATACAGTCGCTCGTCGCGATCGCCTGCGCGAACCTCGCGTTGGACGAACTGGAGGACCTCATCCAGAAGCCCGGCGCTCCCAACCTGTACTGGGCCCTGGCGACGATCCCCCGACCGCTCATCGACCTGTCGGGGCCGGCCTTTGGCGAGTCGGTCTTGCTGGAGCGGGAGTTCCCGATGCTCCGCAAGATCGACGGCGACGCCTGGTCGCTGGAGACGGCCCGCGCCTGCGGCGACCAGTTCGCACGGAAGCTCGGCCAGGACGTGGACGGCTGGCCCCCGGCCCGGAGTCCGCTCACCCGGCCGGCGGTCGACGACCTCCCCGCGCACGCCGTCCAACTCTTGACCATCGCGAAGGACTATCGACGGTCGAAGCAGGCCCTACGCGATGGCGGCGCGCCGACCGATCGGGTCGAGGCGATGCCCATGATCCAGGTCGTCGGCCTGGACTCTTATCGGGCTTACCAGATCGCCAGTGACGAAGTCGTTAAGTGGTCGCATCTGCCCTACTGGTTAGGGGCCAAGGGATGGCGCGAGGCCGAGTCGAGACTTCTGAAGCTCGCTCGGGGCTTCCCGTTCGTCCAACTCATCCCGGCCACCCGATCGGCCCACGCCGCGAACGTCCGTCTGGAGCGCCGATTCGCCGTGCTGATGGTCGTGGAGGCCGTCCGCCTGTACGCGGCGACGCACGACGGCGCCCTGCCGCCCCGACTGGACGACCTGACCGACGCCCCCGCGCCGCCCGATCCCATCACCGGCAAGTCGTTCGAATACAAGCTCGAAGGCGACCGCGCCTTTCTCTCCAGCCCGGCGCCGGCCGGCTGGGAGCAGGTCCGGGAATCCGCGATCCGCTACGAGCTTCGCCCGGCGCGCTGACGCCTCGGGCACGCACTCGGAACCGTGTAATTCATGAATAAATGTTGCCGTCATGGAGTTTGACGAGGACGATCGCAACGGCCTTCCCCCCACGCGGGGGAAGGTGGCCCGAAGGGCCGGATGAGGGGGAGGACGAGCAAGAAGGCCGATGGAGTCCGCGACGGCCGATTCGGACGGGCCTTCGAATCCCGACGGCGCGCTTGCTCGTCACCCCCCTCATCTGACCGCTGCGCGGTCTGTCTTCCCCCGCGAGGGGGGAAGAGCGTGGACGTCCTCCGAAATCCGTGACGGTCGGGAACGAACCAGGGAGATCGGAGATCATGAAGACGCTCTCGGCATTGCTCATCGGTTGGGGGCTGGCGGCTTGCGCCGCGGCCTCGGCGGATACGAAGGACGTGGTCGCGACGTTCCTCGACGACCGCGCCGCGGCGGTGGCTCGGATCCGGCTCGACGCGGTCGACCAGGCCGGCGCGCTCGGCGAGGCCGAGCCGCTGGCGACAATGTATCGACCCTGGCTCGACGCGCTCCGGAAGGCCGGGGCGCGCGAGCTGTACGTCGTGGTGACGTTGGACACGATGCCGGCGATCCGGTACTCAATCCCGTCCTCGCCTCCGTTCGCCCTCGCGCCGCTGGAGGACGGGGCCGACGCCAAGGCCATCGGCGAGATCCTCTGCGGCGGGGTGGAGAAGGGAGGGCCGGCGGCGTGGACGACCTGCGCGTCGATCCGAGGCGCGGTGCTCGCGGGCGACGACGCGACGCTGGAGCGCGCGAAGGCGATGAAGCCCTCGCCCCGGCCCGACCTGGCCGAAGCGCTCGCGGCGGCCGGCGACGCTCCGATCGCCCTGGCCGCCGCCACCCCCGAGGACCTTCGCCGGGCGATCGACGAACAGGTGATCGCGCTGCCGGAAGAGTTGGGGGGCGAGCCGGCGTCGCTCGTCTCGCGAGGCTTGAAGTGGGTCTCCGCGTCGTTCAGACCGGGCGCCCCCGCGCCGATCCGCGTGCTGGTCCAAGCCGCCGGCGCGGACGACGCCGCGAAGCTGCTGGCCGTCGGCGGCAAGGGGGTCGATCTCATGCGGGGCTCCTCCGCCGTCGCGGCGTTCGTGACCGGGTTCGGAGCGATGGCCGACGCGCTGGCGCCGCGGGTCGAGGACGATCGGATCGTGATCGAACTGTCGGCGAACGCCGCGGTCGGCTGGGTCCGGGCGGTGGTCGATCCGGTCCTGGAGTCGCGGGACCGTCGGGAGTGCATGCAGAACCTGAAGTACATCGGGTTGGCGATGCACAACTACCTTTCCAAACACAAGAGCTTCCCGCCGGCCTACACCACCGACCCTCACGGCAAGCCGCTGCTAAGCTGGCGGGTGATGATGCTTCCATACCTGGAGGCTAACGACCTGTACAAGGAATTCCACCTGGACGAACCCTGGGACTCGCCCCACAACAAGGCGCTGATCCCGCGGATGCCGAAGATCTTCGCCTGTCCCTCGACGCGACGCGCGGCGCTTCCCCCCGGCAAGACGATCTACCAGCGGCCGGTCGGCGGGACGATCGGCGTCGATCCGACGAAGGGGATGACGATCAAGGACGTGACGGATGGGACGTCCGTCACGATCATGGTCCTTGAAGCCCCCACCGACCAGGCCGTGGAATGGACTCGTCCCGCCGACTGGGACGCGCCGGCGACGGTCGACCCGAAGGCCCTCCTCACGCGCCACCTCGGCGGAGCGCAGTCGGTGTTCATGGACGGCGCGGGCCGGTTCCTCCGCGATACGATCAAGCCCGAAACCCTGCGCTTCCTGCTGACCCCGACCGGCGGCGAGCTCATCCCCAGCAACGACTATTGAGGGTTCGTCACACCATCTTGACGATGGAAAACGTGTAATGACGAATATCCCTTCTCCCACAGGGGGAGAAGGTGGCCGAAGGCCGGATGAGGGGTGGCGTCACCATCGGCCTTTGGTCGCGTCCCCCCTCATCCGCCCCTCCGGGGCACCTTCTCCCACAAGGGGAGAAGGGGGGAGGCATGCTTACCCCAGACGGTTTTGTATGAAACGACGCCATCAGGCGTCGAGGTACTCCTCGCCTTCCAAATCCCGGATGTAGGCCAGCGCCTCCTCGATCGATTCCACGTCGACGCCGGTCTCGCGGCCGGCGTCGTCGCATTCGCGGAGGAGTTTCAGGTCGTCGGCGTATTCGGATTCGTCGATCTCCCGGCGCTGTTTCGCGCCGAGCCTCGCGTACCGATCGGGCGCCAGGTCCTCGTGGTGGGCGATCAGCCAGAGGGTACGGTCGGAGACGGCGCCGCGGAGGGCGTCGACGGCCGCGGCGGCGTGGTCCTTCGCCGCCGTCGCCCGGCCGACGTCGTGGAGCAGGGCGGCCAGCAGGAACTCCTCGTCGTAAGGGCGCGCCTCTCGCGCCTGGTGGAACACTTGCAGGACGTGGTAAAGCGCGTCGCCCTCGGGGTGCGTCGTCGGGTCCAGCTTCACGTTTTCCAGCGGGGCCAGGCGCAGGCGGAAGACGGCGAAGCGGTCGACCGTCTCGGCCAGCGACGCGGCGGGCTGGTCCCCCTCCGGCTCGGGCGGCGCGTCCGCTTCGTCCTCCTCGACGTCCGGGGCGCGTTCTTTTTGGAGGGCGACGAGTTGGTCGCGGACCTCGTCGTCGGAGGGGAGGTCGCCGGGGCGGAGGCGGTGGCCCAGTACCGCGGCGGCCTTGCGCTTGGCGGCGTAGAAGTCGGACTCGGACGCGGTTTGGAGACGGTCGAGCGGGGTCGGGTCGTCGGGTGGGACGTCGAGCGCGGCCAGCAGCCGGCGGGCGGCCTCGCGCGCGATCTGACGCCGCGCGCGGTCGTCGGCGGCGCCGACCCGAAATCGCTTTTTGTACTTGTCGTGCATGTCTACGATCTTACCAAACGATCCGTCCGCGGTCAGGGCGACGGCGGGCCGTCGAGCGGCGGGGGCGGGATGGGGACGGCGTCGGCCGGTTCGGAGGCCGGCGCGGAATGATCCGGCGGAATCATCATGTAAAAGAACCCGGAGAGGGCCAGAAGGCCGACGATCAGCGCGGGGAGGAGCCATGGGAACGGATCCGACCCCGCGGCGCCGAGGGTCGACGCGAACGCCGGCGGCGAGGAAAGGTCGGCCGGCGAGAGCCCGGCGGGGAGCGCTCGGACGACGTTGGGTTTCTCGGCCGTGAAGAAGCTGGCGACGTTCGCCGGCGTCAGCCCGCCGCCGCCGGTCAGCCGCGCCGCGACCGCGGCCAGGACGATCGGGCCGAGGCGTCCCACCAGCGCCCGCATCGCCGGGACGTCGAGCCCCGAGAAGCGGGCGAGGACTTCGACGAGGGCGGGGAGGTTGGGGCCCAGGATCGTTTCCAGGACGTCGGACGCGGCCGTCGGGTCTTCGGCCGGGTCGGTCCCGTCGAAATCGCGAAGGGCGTCGACCAGGGCGTCGAGCTTCTCGCCGTCGAGGACCGAATTGGCCAGCGCCGCCAGGATCGCCGGCGCGGCGGCGGCGGTCGCCGCGGCCGTCCGCTCCTCCGATTCGCCCGCAAGCGCGCTCAGCCTCGCGAGGACGTCGCCGGCGGCCTGGTTCTTGATCGCGTCGACGACGCTCATCGCGGGTCGCTCCGGGTGATCGAAATTGGAATTATATCATGAATTATAATAATTGCAACAATAATCTCTTCTCCCCTTGTGGGAGAAGGTGGCCGAAGGCCGGATGAGGGGGGGCGTTTCCAGAGGCTTCCGATCGCGCCCACCCCTCATCCGCCCCTGCGGGGCACCTTCTCCCACAAGGGGAGAAGGGGGGGCGCGCCTGATTTATGGGATTTTAGACGCGGCAAGATTGATGCGCCACGAAGCGCTCGGCACGGGGACCAAGAGAGGCGTGGCCGCTCGCCGGGCCTCACGTCCGGGCGACGGCGGGGCGGCGCGCGGCGAGGGACTCCTCGGCGAGTTTCTGGACGGCGCGCAGGTCCAGCTTGCCGCTGCCGAGCATGGGGATGGCGTCGACGCGCAGGATGTTCTCGCGGCGGGGGATGAAGAGGTTCGGCAGGCCCATCTCCGGGAGCTTGCGGAACGCGGCGTCGACCCTGGCGTCGTCGAGGGTGGTCAGGACGACCAGCTTCTCCCCCTTCTTCGGGTCGCCGACGGCGGTGACGGCGAAGAGTTGGGCCTTGGCGTCGGCGGCCTCGTGGAGGGCTTCCTCGACGCGGCCGTGGGGGACCATCTCGCCGCCGATCTTGGAGAAGCGGGAGAGCCTGCCGGTGATCTTGAGATAGCCGTCCTCGCTCAGGGAGCCGAGGTCGCCGGTATTGTACCAGCCGTTCAGAAACGCCTTCTCGGTCAGGTCGGGGCGGCCGAGGTAGCCCGACATGACGTTGGGACCCTTGACCAGCACGAGCCCCTCCTCGTCGGCGCCGAGGGTCTCGTGGGTCGTCGGCGAGACGATCCGCACGGCCACGCCGGGAATCGGCTGGCCGACGGTCCCCCGGCGGCTCCCCGGTTGGAAGAAGCCGGGGGCGCGGTGGGGGAACGTGTTGACCGCCACGAACGGCGAGCACTCGGTGACGCCGTAGCCCTCCGTCGGCCGGATGCCGAAGCCGTCCTCGAACGCCGAGGAGACCGCCTCGGGTAGCTTCTCCGCGCCCGCCAGCACCAGCCGCAGCGAGCCGAACTGCGACGGCGGCACCCGACGCATGTAAAGTTGCAGGAACGTCGGCGTGGCCATCAGGACCGTGACCTTGAACCGCTCCACCAACCTCGCGACGGCGACCGCCTCCAGCGGCGAGGGGTGGAACGCGCAGCCCATCCCCGAGGTCATGGAGAACCAGAACATCGAGTAGCCGAAGGCGTGGAAGAACGGCAGGACCGCCGCCAGCCGGTCGTCGGGCCGGACGTGCTGGGCGCGTCGGGTCGCCTCGACGTCGGCGGCGATGTTGAAGTGGGTCAGCGTCACCCCCTTGGGGTCGCCGGTGCTGCCGCTGCTGAAGATGATCGTCGCCGGATCGTCCAGCGTCACGGCGCCGCTCGCGCCGGCGAAGCGCTCCAGCGATCGAACCGGCAGGAAGACGGCGGCGGCCAGGGCGCGGAGCCGGTCGCCGCGGGTCAGGCCGGCCATCTCGTCCTCGGCGAAGATCAGTTCGAGCCCCTCGGGGGCCTCCAGCTTGGCCTTCTCCAGGAACGTCGCGCTGGTGATCAGGGACGTCAGCCCCGCCTGCCTGGCGGCCGACTCCATCCCGGCGCGGCCGGCGGTGAAGTTGAGGTTGACCACCGTCTTGCCCGCCAGGGCCGCGGCGATGTTGATGACGGCCGTCCCCATGCTCGCGGGCAGCATCACGCCGACGTGTCGCCGCCCCTCCCATTTCGGCCGCAGCCGCCGGGCGACCGCCAGCGCCGCCGCGAGCGTCTTGATATAGGACAGGCTCGGCTTTTGCAGGTCCATGAGCGCCTTGCGGAACGGATGCCGGCGCGCCTCCCGGACGAAGTCGTGGTGCAGGGGGCGGACGTCTTCCCTTCGGTAGCGCCACGCCTCGTAGTCGAGTTCCCGGATGGCCTGGCGAAGCTCGAAGAGCGAGGCCGTCGCGGGCATCGGCTCGCCGACGGAGACCGTCACCGGCAGCGGCACCCGGCCGGGGAAGCGCTTGCCGCTGATCGGCGCGAAGACGCTCTTGTAGAGGCGGTCGAGATGGATCGGGACGATCGGGGTCGTCCGCCGCTTGACGATCCGCAACACCCCGCGCTGGAAGGGGCCGATCAGGCCGGTGCGGGTGAGCTGGCCCTCGGGGAAGATGCAGACCAGTTCCCCGGCGTCGAGCGCGCGGCCGGCCTCCCGGAACGCCTGGAGGATCACCCGCGGCCCGCGCGTCGCCGAGATCGGGATCGCGCGCATGGTCTTCAGCAGGCGGCCGACGATCGGCTTGTCGAAGTATTCGGCGTAGACCATGAACCGCACCGGACGATCCGTGAGGGCCAGGATGAACAGGCCGTCGACGAACGAGACGTGGTTGGGGACCAGAAGCGCCTGGCCTTCCCGCGGGACTCGCTCGCGGCCGACGTAGCGGACGCGGTAGACCGTCGCGGCCAGGGTCAGAAGCACGAACCGGAAGAACGCCTCCGGCACCAGAGAGACCGCCCAGACGAAGCCCACGGCCAACCCCGCGGCCATGATCAGGAAGATCGCCGGGGCGGAGAGGTCCATGCGGGCGAAGACCAGGGCGAGCCCGGCCCCGAGCAGCATGCCGGCGTAAACGAGGGTGTTCGTCGCCGCGATCACCGCGCCGCGACGGTCGACCGGCGAACGCCACTGGATCAGGGCGTTCAACGGGACCAGCACGAAGCCGGCGAAGAGGCCCAAAAGCCCCATCAGGGCGATCGTGCCGTACAGTCCGGGGCCCCACAGTCCGAAGACCAGCGCCGAGCCCGACATTCCCAGGGCCCCCAGCGGGATCAGGCCGTACTCGATCTGCCTCCCCGAGATCCGCCCGGCCAGGTAGCAGCCGAGCCCCACGCCGACCCCCAGGGCCGCCACCGGCAGGCTGGCCTCGAACGGCTTGAGCCCCAGCGCGATCATGCCGTAAGGGAGGATGGGCGCGGGGACCAGGCTGGCGATGCTCCAGACGATCACCTGACCGACCACCGACAACCGCAAGACGCGATCGGCCCGGATCGCCTCGACCGCCATCGCGATCGTCTCCTTGAGCCCCCCCTCGCTTCGAGCCGGGGCGACCTCCGGGATCCGAACCGCGGCGGCCAGCCCGACCGCGGCGAGGACCATCAAGACGACTCCCGCCGGCCAGGGGTTGCCCATGGTCGCCTGGAACAGCGGCCCGGCGGCGACCGTCCCGGCGATCAGGGCGACGTTGGAGGCCATCTCGATCGTCCCGTTGCCGCGGGAGAGGGCCTCGTGCGGCAGAAGCTCAGGCAGGATCCCGTACCGCGCCGGACTGTAAAGCGCCGCCTGGATCCCCACCAGGGCCAGCACCGCCAGCACCAGCCAGCCGCCGACCGGATTGAACGCCAGGGCCAGCGTCCCCAGGGTCATCAGCGCCAGTTCGACGCCCTTCATGGCGACGATGATCGACCGCTTGCCGGCGCGATCGGCCAAAACGCCGGCGGGGAGCGAGGCGAGCATCAAGGGGACCATCAGCACGATCTGGGCGATCGCCGTCCCGCTCTGCCCCTGACTCTCGGAGGCCGCGGCCCCGACCGCCAGAAGGATGACCAACTGCTTCCACGCGCTGTCGTTGAACGCCCCCAGGAACTGCGCGGCGACCAGTCCTCGGATGGGCCGAAGGGCCGTCGCCGCCGGCGCGGGTTGGAGTCGTCCCAGGGTTTCGGCGGCTGCGGTCATCGGGCGTGCTCCCGGCTGAATCGGCGAATCAGGGGGCGACGGCGACCCCCGAGACTCGTCGGAGGATGGCCCACGCTCGAATTATGTACAAGACGAATTTCCAAGTGACATCCCCCGTCGCGATTTCCGACGCCGGCCGACCCTTCGCGGAAGGCGGGGCGATCGGCTAGAATCGAGCCGATCGTCAGGGCTTCCACGACGTCCTTCTCCCCTTGAGGGAGAAGGTGGCCCGAAGGGCCGGATGAGGGGGAGGACAAGCCGAAGGGCCGTTGGAATGCCGAGCCGCCCGGACGGGCTTCCGCGAATTCCGACGGCCTTCTTGCGTGTCGTCCCCCTCATCTGACCGCTTCGCGGTCTGTCTTCCCCCGCGAGGGGGGAAGACCGTTTGCTTGGTCGTCGCGGGATACATCAGAAGAGGGGCCGGTTCTCGACATGCGCGTGCTCATCACGGGGGGGGCCGGCTTCATCGGCTCGCATCTGGCCGACGCCTACCTGGGGCGCGGCGACGAGGTCTTCGTCCTGGACGACCTGTCGACCGGCAGCATCGACAACATCCGCCACCTTCGCGACCGGCCGCGGTTTCATTACGCCATCGAAAGCGTCCACCACGCCCCCACGGTGGCGGAACTGGTCGACCAGTGCGACGTCGTCTTCCACCTGGCCGCGGCGGTGGGGGTCAAGCTGATCGTCGAAAGCCCCGTCCGCACCATCGAGACCAACGTCCACGGCGCGGAGGTCGTTCTGGCCGCGGCCAACAAGAAGAAGAAGAAGGTGCTTCTGGCCTCCACCTCGGAGGTCTACGGCCTCAGCGACGCCGTCCCGTTTCGCGAGGACGGCAACCTCGTCCTGGGGGCGACCAGCAAGGGGCGTTGGAGCTACGCCTGCTCCAAGGCCATCGACGAGTTCCTCGCCCTGGCCTACTGGCGCGAACGCAAGCTGCCGACGGTCCTGGTCCGCCTGTTCAACACCGTCGGCCCCCGCCAGACCGGCCAGTACGGCATGGTGGTGCCGACCTTCGTCAAGCAGGCGCTCACCGGCAGGCCGATCACCATCCACGGCGACGGCTCCCAGTCGCGCTGCTTCACCGACGTCTCCGACGTCGTCGCCGCGCTGGTCGGCCTGATGGACCACCCCGACGCCGTCGGCGAGGTCTACAACGTCGGCTCCACCGAGGAGGTCACGATCCAGAAGCTCGCCGAGCGGGTCAAGGCGCTGACCGGCTCGGCGTCGGAGATCGTCCACGTCCCGTATGAGCAGGCTTACGGCGACGGCTTCGAGGACATGCCGCGCCGCGTGCCGGACGTCGCCAAGATCCACGCCCTGATCGGCTACGCGCCCCGGAAGTCGCTGGACCAGATCCTGGAGGGGGTGATCGCCTACTTCCGCGACGCGCCGACGGCCCCCACCCGGCCGTCGCCGATCGCGGGGTGAGCCGGATCGGCGTTCAGCCCTCCAGGACCTCGCCGCGGGGGTAGGAGCCGAGGACGTCGAGCCGCTCGCAGCGGCGGCGGACGGTCTCGATCGCCTTCTGGACCAGGGGGTCGTCGGTGTGGCCCTCGACGTCGAGGAAGAAGAGGTACGACGGGTTCTTGTCGCTCGCCGAGCCGGGCATGGGGAACGACTCGATCCAGGTCATGTTGACCCCCAGCTTCTCGAACGGGGCGATCGTCTTGACCAGCGAGCCGGGGGCGTTGGGGATCCGGGCCATGAGCGTCGTCTTGTCGCGGCCGGAGCGGGCCTCGGGGGTCTCGGCGATGACGGCGAAGCGGGTGACGTTGTCGACCTGGTCCTCGACGTTCTCGGCCAGGATGTCCAACCCGTAAGCCTGGCCGGCCGACTTGCTGGCGACGGCCGCGGCGAACTCCTCGCGGCTGGCCAACTCGGCCGCCGCCGCCGTGGAGACGACCTCCACCTTGGCCGCCTGCGGCAGGTTCTTCCCCAGCCAGTTGCGACACTGCGAAAGCGCCTGGCTCTTGGAATACACCCGGCGCACCTGGCCCCACTCGCAACGACCCAGCAGGCAGTGGTGGATCCGCAGCCGGACCTCGGCTCGAATCTTGAGGTTCGGCAGCTTGACGAACATCTCCAGGGTGTCGGCGATCCGGCCGTCGGTGGAGTTCTCAAGCGGCACGATCCCGTACTGGACGTGGCGGCGGTTGAGTTCCTCGAACACCGCCGCGATCGACCCCAGCGGGACGTGCTCCACCGCCTCGCCGAAGCGGGCGACCGCCGCCAGATGGCTGTAGCTGTGCTTCGGCCCAAGATAGGCGACCCGAAGCGCCCGCTGAAGCGATCGCGTGCCGCTCATCAACTCGCGGAAGACCGCCCGCAACGTCTCCTTCGGCAAGGGCCCCTGGCTGGCCGCCAGCACCTTCGCCAGCACTTCCTCCTCGCGGGACGCCGAGAAGACCTCCAAGCCGTTGGCGTGCTTGACCTTGCCGATCTCGACGGCGATCTCGGCGCGACGGTTCAAAAGCGCGACCAACTCCTTGTCGAGGCGGTCGATCTCGCTCCGAAGGCTCGCCAGGGTCGGCGCCTTCTTGGCGTCGGCCGCCTCGGTCGTTTTGCCGACGGACGATGAGGACTTGCGGGCCATCGGCACTCTCGAATCTAAGGCGGACCCCTCGACCGGAAGAGGCGTCGACGCCGGTCGCCCCCTCGTCGGCGCAACATTCATAAGGCTAAGGTATTAAAGGAGAATCGGAGCCCTGTCAAGGGCCTCCCGCGCCCTCTCCCTTCGGATTCCGGCCGTCGGATCGCGTCGCGCTGATTGCGACGTCCGCGACGCGCCGCAGATCGGCCCCCTCGTTTTCGTCCCTTCCCTGAATCCCCCCGAAGGCTTATCGCCGACCGTACAATTCCCACGACGGGGAATCGATTCGATCGGACGTTCGCCGGATGGGACGCATGAGGAACAAGGACGAGATCGTGGCCGACTGGCTGCCTCGCTACACGGGCGCGGCGCTTGGGGATTTCGGCGAGTACGTGCTTCTGACCAATTTCAGCCGTTACGTCGAGCTGTTCGCCGAGGGGCACGGCGTGGAAGTGATCGGCGCGGACAGGCCGATGCCCAACGCCACCGCCGACGGCGTGACCATGATCGACTTCGGCATGGGGAGCCCCAACGCCGCCACGGTGATGGACTTGCTCTCGGCCGTCGGCCCCAAGGCGGTCCTGTTCCTGGGCAAGTGCGGCGGCCTCAAGAAGAAGAACCGGGTCGGCGACCTGATCCTGCCGATCGCCGCCATCCGAGGCGAGGGGACCTCCGACGACTACCTCCCCCGCGAGGTGCCGGCGCTTCCCGCGTTCCAACTCCAGCGCGGCGTCTCCACGAGCATCCGGGACCACGGTCGCGACTACTGGACCGGAACCGTCTACACCACCAACCGTCGGGTCTGGGAGCACGACGAGGAGTTCAAGCGCTACCTCCAACGGACCCGCTGCATGGCCGTGGACATGGAGACCGCCACGATCTTCGCCGCCGGCTTCGCCAACGGGATCCCGGCGGGCGCGTTGCTGTTGGTGTCGGACCAGCCGATGATCCCCGAGGGGGTCAAGACGGCCGCCAGCGACCGCCTGGTCACCGAGGAATACGTCGAGGCCCACATCAAGATCGGCTTCGAGGCCCTCAAGCTGGTGCGTCGCCACGGCCGCAGCGTCAAACACCTTCGCTTCGAGGACGACCGCGACGATGACGACGCCGACGAGGCGTAGAAGGCCGTCGCGCTCAAGAACGTGGGTCCGCTTCGTTGAAGACCATCGAGAAAGAGCGCCGACGATCCTCCCTTCTCCCCTTGTGGGAGAAGGTGGCCGAAGGCCGGATGAGGGGGGGGCGTTTCCAGAGGCTTCCGGTCGCGCCCACCCCTCATCCGCCCCTTCGGGGCACCTTCTCCCACAAGGGGAGAAGGGGGGATGCGCGCTCGCCAGCGGCGGTTGTCAATAACAACTGCTCATAGTTATGCGCTATAGTCTAATGGGGGCGGGCCTGACGATCGTTCCGCCTGAGCGTGGACGCGCGCGCTATTGGATGATTTAATGGCGTTCGCGTTCCTCTTTCTCTTTTCCGCGCCGGACGTTGATGCCGGAGGGTCGTCGTGGCGGACACGCTCCATCTCGAATTCGCATGCACGGACGCCGAGAAGGAACAGGCTCAAGCCTTGCACCTGCAACGGCGGGTCGGCGGCGGCTCGAAGGCGCTGACCACGATCGTCCTGCTGCTCGTGTTGGCCGGGATGCTTCTGGGCTTTTACGTCCGCGTGGGGCGCGAGGTGTCGGCGGCCCATCGCCCTTACGTCTACGCGGCCGTGGTCGGGATCGCGTTCGTCGCCTGGCTTTTGAAGCGGCGGACGCGCTCGGCCGCGGCGGTCATGACGGGCGTCGACGTCTCCGACGACGGCCTGCGCGTCCGCGCGACGGGCGCCGAGGTCCATCTGCCGTGGTCGGCCTTCAGCCGCCTGCTGGACTCGCCCGAACTGTTCGTGCTGGTCGACCGTTCCGGAACGACCCTGTTGACGTTCCCCCGGCGCGTCTTCCCCGACGAGGCCAGCCAGGACTGGTTCCAGACGCTCGCCGTCAATCGCCTGGGCCTCGCGGAGCCGTCCGCCGCGCCCGCGCCGGTCGCGACGCCGGCCGACCCCGGCCAGTCCGTCGGATTGAGGATCGACTTGCGGTTCTCGGACTTCGTCGACCGCTCGCTGACGTCATGGCGCGTGCGAGGGTTCCTCGCGGCGTTCGTGGCGCTGATGACCGGGATCACGATCGTCACGGCCGCGAGCCCGCCGCCGAACGCGGTCTACTCCGCTACCCAGGTCTACTTCATGTTCATCCTGCCGTTCCTGCTCGTGACGTCGCTCGTCGTGGTCCTCGGCGGTTCCGTCCTTTCCTGGTGGTCCCACTCCCGACGCGCCGCGGCGGTGGACCTGGTCCTCTCGCCCGATTCCATCGCCTTCAGCGGCCCCGAGGGAAGCGGCGCGCTCCCATGGTCGACTTACGATCGCTTCAAGGAGACCCGGCGGAGTTTCTTCCTCTGGAAGTCGTCGGGCGCGTCCGCCTGGATGCTCTTGCCGAAGCGGGCGTTCGCGACCGTCGAGGAGGCGGATCGGTGTCGAGATATGCTGTCGAGTCACCTGCGGCCGTCGTCCTGGTTCTTCGGTTGACTCCGTCGGTTCGGCCGGTTCGGCCGCGGGGAGCGATGCCGACGCAACTCCCGCGAACGATCCGTGATAAAAGCATCTACAGATTTACCAGATTGACACAGATTTTTAATTATCTGATCCGAATCTGCGTGAATCTGAGAAATCCGTGGATGGTTTTCTCGAGGGAGGTGCTGCCCGGTTGATTCTCCGGTTTCGTGTCCCAAGTCCACGCGAGCCGGCCAGGAAGATTACCGGGAAGTTGTTGCGGCCTCGTTCCGAGCGGCGGCCGACTCGTCGCCGAGCGACCTTCTAGCGTCGGCGTCCTCGGGAACTCAACTCCGCGTCCTCCGCGGCGATCCTGGGATCGACGGGCGGCGTCAACCCGTCCTGATAAAGCAGAAGGTACGGGAGGCTGCGCTCGACGAGTTCGTACAGGACGACGTCGGGCTTGAAGTCGCCCAGGGTCGCGGGGTTGACGCGAAGGTCCCAGGTGAAGACCGAGGTCTGGAAGTCCTCGGCCAGGAAGTCCATGAGCGCGTCCATGTAGGAATCGTGGAGGATCAAGCCCTTGGGGAGCGAGGCGTCGCCGGTCTGGAACATTCGGGGCGGGTGCTGGCCGGCGCCGACGGGGCTCGTGTCGTAAGGGTACGCGACTTCCTTCGCCCTCGGCTCCTTGACGTTCACCAGGAAGGTTCGCTCCTGGAGCGTGTCGCCGAGGCGCAGCATCCAGGCGAGATCGCCCGTCCGCTTGATCTTGGCGAAGCTCAGGTCGGATTCCCGGAGGGAGTGGCCGCCGGGGAAGAGGGTGTGGAGCCGATCGGTGATCGCCTCGTAGCCGACGAAGGCCCCCTGGAAGTTCCAGTGGGTGTCGTAACGGTAGTAAAGGGGTTGCCGGGCGTGCTCGGCCTTGGCCTGGAACATCGCGGGGCGAAGGTCGAGGAATTCGACGTCCCCCCTGGAGGCCAGGTAGTCGAGGGCCTGGTCGGTGACGGAGGGGGCGTCGAGCGGGGCCATCCAGTCCGGGGCGTGTTCGGGATAGACCGTGGACTTGTCGGGCGCCAGGACCATGAGGAACCGCGCCCCCAAACTCTCCGCCCAGTGCTTGCGGGCGAGCAGATACTTGTGCAATTCCGCCAGGCGGACCTCCGAGAGCGGCCGCACCCGGCGCTGTTTCGCGACTTCGTGCCCCAGATCGTAGGTCGGGACGTGGGGGTCGCCGGCGTAGAACAACGAACCGTGCTTGCCGACGATGACCTGGGGATTGGTGGAGACCCCCAGGCCCAGGACGCGAATCCGCGAGTTCATGGCGATCAGCGACGGCCGCCCCAGGAACTCGTCCTCGAGGAAGGCCCGGAACTCGGCGACGAACCTCGCGGGCTCCGAGATCAACCTGTGGATCGGCGGCCGGGGCTGCAAGACCCGGTTCTCGACCCGGGCCTCCTTGCCCACCTCCGCCGGGTCGCGCAGCAGGGCCAGCGACGGATAGGCGAGGATCGCCAGGAAGCCGACGATCAACAGGACGTCGGCCCGACGCGCCGACGCCCGGGGGCGGGGGAGGTCGTGCATGGATCAGAACCTAAAATAGATGAACGGGTTATAGCTCTTTTGAGCGACGAAGCCCAGGCAAAGCGTCAGGAGCAGGCAACACCCCGCGACGCGGGCCACGCGGATCGGCGCCGGGGCGAAGCCCCCCCAGCGGTCCTCCAGGCGGTCCTCGACGGCGTCGAGCGCCCCCAGCAGGCGGCCCGGCAGGGGCGTGGAGAAGACCGCCGCCAAGGCCAGCGACAGCGCGACCTCGGCGTTCAAGAAGAGCCCGACGTGATAACGGACCCCGCCGCCGTCGCCCAGGCCGCACATCGCGCGGAGGACCCCGCCGGCCTCGGCGAGCGAATCCATCCGGAAGATCACCCAGCCGGCCATCACGACCACGACCAGATACGCATGCTGCAACGGCCGCCAGAGCCGCTCGACGGCCCGTTTCAATCCGAGCCGCTCCGCCACCAGGAAGGCGCCCTGGAACAGTCCCCACGCCACGAAGGTCCAGGCGGCGCCGTGCCACAGGCCGCAGAGCAGGAAGACCGCGACCAGGTTGACGTAGGTCCGGACCGCGCCGCGGCGGTTCCCCCCCAACGGGATGTAGACGTAGTCCCGGAACCAGGACGACAGCGAGATGTGCCACCGCCGCCAGAAGTCCGTGACCGAGCGCGCCCAGTACGGGTGGTCGAAGTTCTCGTGGAAGTGGATTCCGCACATATGGGCTAGGCCGATGGCCATGTCGGAATAGCCGGAGAAGTCGAAGTAGATCTGGAACGTGTAGCAGGCCGTCGCCAACCAGGCGAGCCCGGCGTTCAACTCCCCGGCCGGCAGGGCCAGGATCAGGTCGGCCGTGACGGCGAGTTGGTTGGCGATGAGCAGCTTCTTCGCCAGGCCCCCCAGGAACCGTCGGACGCCGTAAGCGAACTCGTGGACCGTCAGCCCCCGCGACTTCAACGCGCCGGAGACGTCCGCGTAACGGACGATCGGCCCGGCGATCAGGTGGGGGAACAGCATGACGTACAACGCCAGGTCGGAAAGCTTCCCCTCGCGCTTGATCGTCCCGCGGTAGACGTCGGTCAAGTAGGAGATCGTGTGGAAGGTCAGGAACGAGATCCCCAGCGGCAGCGGGATCGTCCCGAGCTGGAGCGTCGGCAGGCCCGCCCGGGCCAGGAGCGCGTCGAGGTTCGCCACCAGGAACGTCGCGTACTTGAAATAAAGCAGAAGCCCCAGGTTGACCGCGACGCCCGCTCCCAGCAACGCCTTGCGCGTCCGCGGCCGTCGCGAGCGTCCCAGCAGCAGGCCGAAGACGTAGTTGACCGTCACCGAGCCGATCATCAGGACCACGAAGCGGCCCTCGCCCCAGCAGTAGAACAGCAGGCTGGCGGCGAGCAGCCAGGCGTTCCTCAGCCCCGGCCGCAGCACGGCGTGGACCACGACCACCGCGGGCAGGAAGATGAAGAGGAACGTCGGCTCCGTGAACAGCATCGGCTCACCTTCGCTCGGCGACGACGCGAGGTCCGGCCGCGGCCGCCGCTCGGCGCGGGCTTCGGACTGCAACGAAACGCCCTGGCGCGGGAGTTCTAGCCCGGCGCGGGCGATGCGGCAAGATCGATTTCCCGGCCGCGCCCGCCGCGCCAAGGCGAGGCGCGGCGGGCGGGGGTCAGAAGTCGCCGCGGGAGAACCCGGCCATCAGGTCGGGGGCCGAGGCGTCGAAGCCGACGACGTCGAGCATGCCGGCGTCCTGGGGGTCGGCGACGCTGAACCCGTTGGAGACGAGCCCCGCCACGATCAACCGCGCCGGCAGGCCGCTCTTTTCGCGATACTCGCGAAGCGCTTGCGACGGATGGATCGGGCCGGCCCAGGTCTCGCTGTCGGTCAGTACGATGAAGGTGTCGACCTTCAACCCGCGCTCGGTCGCGTGCCGCATCGGCAGGGCGCAGTCGGTCCCGCCGAACGGCAGCGACGCGGTCCTCGCCAGGACGTCCGTTAGCCGCGACCGCGCTGAGACGTCCAGGGGGACGAATCGATCCTGGAACGCCATGACGTGGTACTCGGGCTCGACCCTCGCCGTCACCAACGCCAGCGCCGCGGCGGCCTCGCGAGGCGTCAACGGCGTGCCGCCGACCTGGCCGCACGCCATCGAGCCGGAGACGTCCAGACCGATCAGCGTCCGCTTCCCCGCCGGGACGACGTTGCCGAACGCCTTGTAAAAGGCGTCCTCAAGCGCGTCCTTGATCGTCGCCACCGGCTCCCACGTCAGCTTCCCCTTCAGGCCGCGGCCCGTCGAATAGACGGCGCTCGCCAGCAGGATCGCCAGCGGGTGGAGCCTGGACTTGCGGAGCGAGTCGCCGTCCGCGAGCCGGTCGCGAACCGTCCGCGACGCCTCGGAGCCGGGCTTCAACAGACCGACCGTCGTCATCTTGGCCAGGTTGCGGACCATCGCCATGAGCGGCATCTTCCCAAGCAGGGCCTCCCAGACCGCCGGGTCGTTCAGGTGGTTCGTCGGCACGCACTCGCGCGGCAGGCCGTCGTCGCGGATCAGTCGAATCACGACGTCGCGGTCGGCGGTTCGGGCCTCGTCCATCGCCGCGAGCAACCGCGGCAGGTGGGTCGAGACGTCCGGATACGTCGCCGCGGCCTCGCCTCGCTTGACCTCGCGCGGGCCCAGCGCCTCGACTCCGCCCACGACCCAACGGTAAACCGCCTGGCGCGCGGGGTCGGAGGTCTTCGGATGGGTCAGTCGAAGCAGGTCGCGATGCGACCAGCCCTCGCGGCTCTGGTACTTGGCGACCTGGTACGCCAGGGCGTCCGGGGTCTTCCCCTCGTACCACGCGGCGACCCCCCGGCGCAGTCCTCGCCCCCAGCCGCGGACGTTCTGGACGGTCTCGGCGAAGGCGAACAGGTGCGTTCCCGTGCGGCAGACCCGCGGCAGCGCCTCCGACGCGGCGGCGACGTGCCCCGTCCCCGCGGCGATCGCCAGCGCCATCGCGGCCGGCTCGTTCCGGGGCGCGCGGCCCGACTCGCTGATCTCGACGATGGTCCGGATCGCGCGGGGGGCGTCGGCCTCCACGCAACGGACGACCGCCTTGGCGTTCTCCAGAGTCAAGGCGCGCTCGGTCGCGTAGTACGAGCCCCCCTCCGAGCCGAGGATCATGAACCGCTCCAGCCGGGTCCAGTCGTCGACCGCGAACGAGTAGCCCCCCGCCGAGTTCGGCGTCATGGTCTTGCCGGGGATCGGCTCGGTCTGCGGAGTCGCGCGCGTGTTGAAGTGCTTGAGGAACTTGAGAGCCATCGAAACCTCCTTCGGCGGGCAAGGTCGACGATGCGTCGGCCCGCCGAGCGCCCGGGACGGGGATCGAACCCGTGGTGCCAGATAACCGATCCGCGCCGGCCCGGCCCGAAAGGGCCGGTCAAGGGAATGCCGATCGGCGCGCCGCCCCGAACGCGATCCAGGATCGCGCCGGGACGACCCCCGGGCGTTGGTGGAAATCGGCGAACAAGTGAATGCGCCAGGGTGTGCCAATTAACAGTTGATAACCCTGATGCTCCGGCTCGCCGAGAGGCGGGGGTGGGACTCGAACCCACGACCACGTCGTTATGAGCGATAAGGATCGACCGTCGGCCCGTCGCCGGGCAAGTGGCTGGCGACCCACCGTGCTCTATCCAGCTGAGCTACCCCGCCCACGCCCAGGGTAGACGCGCGCCGGGCTGGGATGTTCGCGGCCTCGGGGAGAAATTGCCGACCCTGTCGTGTTACGCTTTTTCGACTCGTAATCTGGGAGGAATAGGGCGATGCGCGCCGTCCCCTCTCCCGCCGGGAGAGGGTGGCCCGAAGGGCCGGGTGAGGGTCGCCGCGCTTCGGGATACGCTTCGGGCTCGCGTCGTTCCGCCCCGACGCTCGCTCCGAAGCGCCGCGACCCTCACCCGCCGCTGCGCGGCTGCCCTCTCCCGGTGGGAGAGGGGACGGAATGGGCGGCCTGGGTCGTCATAATGACGGCCTATAACACCTAAATACCGGATCGAAAAGTTGTGGCCGTGCCTATGCCCTCAAGGGGAGAAGGCCGTTAGGCGTCGGCTTCTGAAAAGGATCCGGCCGACGCCGCGGCGGCCGCGGCGCAGACGACGGCGCCGCCGAGGAGCGTCCGGGGCGTCGGCGTCTCGTGGATCAGGAGCCAGGCCAGGACGATGGCGTACACCGGCTCCAGGCCGAAGACGACGCTCACCGTCCGCGCCTTCAACCGGCTCAGGCTCGCCACCGCGAGGGCCTGGCCCAGCGCGGTGAAGACGACCCCCAGCACGACCAGCCCCAGCCAGTCGACCGGCGCGACGGACGCGGCCCTGGACAGGGCGAACGGCAGTACGACCAACGCCGCGCCGAGTTGCTGGTGGAAGGTGATCGCCAGCGGCGAATGACGCGCGCCGTAGGAGCGGCTCGCGATCGACAGCACGGCGAACAGAAGCGCCGAGACGACGCCCCAGAACGCCCCCTGGAACAGGCCGTCGTCGAGGTCGAAGCGCGGGATGACTAGGTAGAGGCCCAGGCAGACCGCCGCGGCGGGGACGACGTCGGCGGGTCGCAACCGCTCGCCGAGGACGACCGGCTCCAGAAACGTCGTGAACAGCGGATAGGTCGAGAACGCCAGCAGCCCCACCGCCACCGTCGAGACCTGGATCGCCAGGAAGAACGTCGTCCAGTGCGCCGCCAGGACCGCGCCGCAGAGCCAAAGGCCGATCGCGTCGCGCGTCGGCATCACCGCCAGGCGACGGCCGGCGAGCGTCGCGAACGCTCCGAGCGCCGCCGCGCCGACGACGGTGCGACCGGCGGTCAAAACGTCGGGGCCGACCGCCAGCAGCTTGGCGAACAACCCCGAGCCGCCGGCGATCAGCACGGCCAGATGAAGCTGGATCAGGCCGAGCCGATGCTTGGATGGGTCGTCGATCATTCCTGACCGTCACGGATTTTGGGGGGCGGTCTCAACGGCCTTCCCCCCTCGCGGGGGAAGGTGGCCCGAAGGGCCGGATGGGGGGGGGCGAGCCGAAACGCCATCGATTTCCAGGACCTCCCGGACGGGCTTTCGCGAATTCCAGCGGCCGTCTCGCGTGTCATCCCCCTCATCCGGCCGCTTCGCGGTCTGTCTTCCCCCCGCGAGGGGGGAAGACCGTCTCCGACCCCCAAAACCCGTGACGGTCAGGATCATTCGGCAAGGGCGAACGCGACGAAGGCGTCGCCGGCCCTGGTCCCGAGCTTCCCCGCGCCGCCGGCCGCGATCACGACGTACTGCCGGCCGTTGACCGAGTACGTCGCGGGCGTCGCGTAACCGCCCGCGGGGAGGGGATGCTCCCACAGCAAGCGGCCGTCGGTCTTGTCGAAGGCGTGGATCCGCTCGTCCTTGGTCCCGGCGATGAACACCAGCCCGCCGGCCGTCACGATCGCCCCGCCGAAGGTCTCCGTCCCGGTGCGCGGGATTCCGCGGGCGGTCAACTCGGGATGCTCGCCCAGCGGAACTTGCCAGACGATCTCCCCCCGGTTCAGGTCGATCGCCGACAGCACGCCCCAGGGAGGCTTGACCGCCGGATAGCCCTCGTGATCGAGGAACCGAAAGTAGCCGGTGTGGAGGTACGGGCCCAGGGTCGCGACTTGCTCGGGCTTCGATTCGGACAGCGTCAGGATGTTGGGCACGTCGTTCGAGTTGACGTAGAGCAGCCCCGACGTCGGATCGAACGCCGCGCCCGACCAGTTCGCCCCGCCGTGGAAGCCGGGGAAGACGACCGTCCCGCGGGTGCTGGGGGGCAGGAACGGCGGGCCGTGGTCGAGCTTCGCCAACTGCTCCAGCACGGATTTTCGATTGGTCTCGCCGATGTCCGTGGCGTCGTCGTCGTCGAACGTCTGTCGCGAGAACGGCGGCGGCTTGACCGGCACCGGCTGTGTGGCCGCGGCGCGCTCGCCGGGGACGTCCGAGGCCGGCGCGGGGACGTCCCTCACCTCGAACAGCGGCGTTCCGGTCTCGCGATCGAAGAGGAAGACGTAGCCGGTCTTGGTCGTCTGGGCGACGGCGTCGACCCGCCGGCCGTCGCGCTCGACGGTGACGAGCGTCGGGTGGGCCGGCAGGTCGTGGTCCCATAAGTCGTGTCGAAGCGTCTGGAAGTGCCAGACGCGCTTGCCCGTGGCGGCGTCCAGCGCGATGACGCAGTTGGCGAAGAGGTTGTCGCCGGGGCGGTCGCCGCCGTGGAAGTCGAACGCGGCCGAGCCGGTGGCGACGAAGACCATCCCCCGCTCGGCGTCCACGCTGACGCCCCCCCAGGCGTTGGCCGCGCCTCGGTCCCTCCAGGAGTCGCCCTCCCAGGTCTCGTGGGCGAACTCGCCCGGTCGCGGGATCGTATGGAACCGCCAGACCTCCGCGCCGGTGCGGACGTCGAACCCCCGGACGTCTCCCGGCGCGGCGATCCCCGGCCCCTCGCCGCACGAGAAGCCCAGGACCACCACGTCCTTGTAGACCGCCGGCGCCGAAGTCGGGCCGTAGGGGAGGCTTCTGACCTTCTCGTCCAGTTCCGGCCGAAGGTCGCGAATCCCACCCTCGCCGAATTCCGGGTCGAGCTTCCCGGTCGCGGCGTCGATCGAGAACAGCCGGCCGTCGGCCGCGCCGTGGAGGATCCTCCGCTTGCCGCCCGGCTCGCCGTCGGACCAGTAGGCCACGCCGCGGTTGACGCCCCCGGAAGCCAGGGGATGCGACGTCGGATGCTCCTTGAGCGGATCGAACCGCCATCGCTCCGCGCCCGTCGCGGCGTCGAGCGCGATCACCTTGAGAAGCGCCGTGGATATGTACATGGTGCCATCGACGACGATCGGCGTGCATTCGATCGTCTTGCCCGAGCCGTCGGCGGCCAACTCGCCGGTGTGGAAAGTCCAGGCCGGCCTGAGCCGCGCGACGTTGTCGCGGTCGATCCGGTCCAAGGCCGAATACCGCATGCGGCCCGGATCGTTGCCGACGCCCGGCCAGTCGGCCGACGCGCCGGCTTCGCCGAAAGCCGGCCCGCCGAGGGCCGCCGCCGCCAAGCCGAGCAGGATCGTGAAACGCATGCGGATGTCCTCTTTGCCGACCATCACGGAATCCAAGGGTGATCCTAGAGAATAGAGCGAAACGCGACATCCCCTCTCCCGCCGGGAGAGGG
>ERZ778018.1206-NODE-1206-length-23867-cov-5.528683_pt1 | contig 23867 bp, 19 predicted proteins | sample MGYA00375748_ERZ778018 | MGnify/ENA primary metagenome ERZ778018 (study PRJEB29350, sample SAMN05509839) | bioreactor metagenome | biome: bioreactor; material: wastewater | place: South Africa: University of Cape Town | collected 2014-04-22 ... | reverse complement strand
CGAGGGCGGGCGAGGTGGCCGCCTGTCGGAGGATCGGCGCCGCATGGGTCATGGCATTCGCATCGCGCTGCTTCTGTGGGCCGGGTCCGGCGCCATCGCGCCGGCGGCGGGGCAGGACGGCGGGGACGCTGGCAACCCGGTCTACGACCAGCGCTTCTTCGACCGGACGCAACCCTCGAACGCTTACGAGATGGTGGCGCTGCTTCCGGCCTTCACGATCGCCGAAGGCAATGCGGACGTGCGCGGCTATTCGGGCGTTGCGGGCAATGTCCTGATCGACGGACAGCGCCCCGCCGGAAAGACCGACACGCTCGAAGCGATCCTGAAGCGACTTCCCGCGGCGCGCGTCGCCCGCATCGAACTGATACGCGCCGGGACGGCGGGCTACGACATGCAGGGCTATGCGCTGCTCGCCAACATCATCCTGGTGAAGACGGGCACGATCGGCGGCCGGATCGAGGCAGAGCAGGCGCTCTACCGGCACGGCCTGCGCGCGCCGCGCGTTTCGGCGCAGGCGACGTTCGACGGGCGCGGGCGGGTGACCGACCTCTTCGCCACCGTCTATCGCGAGATCGACGACGAGCATGGTTTCGGCGTCCGCAACCGCTTTGCGAGCGACGGCACGCCGCTGCGCCTCGTCGATTATGCGCAGCCCGAGGGCGCCGACATCGCGCAGGCGACGCTCGCCTATCGCCAGCCGCTGCTCGGCGGGACGCTTCGTCTCAACGGGCTGATCCAGGACAAACGCAAATTCGCCGATATCGCCCATGCCGTCACTTTCCCCGCGCCCGATGCCATCGTCGGCAGCGAGCGCAAGCATGCGCAAACCTATGAAGCGGGCGTGCGCTACGAACGCGCGCTCGGTCCCGCGGACGATCTCGAGCTGGTCGGAAGCTATCGGTCGGTGGCGACGGTCGGCCTCGATCGCGAATCGACCGCGTCGGAAAGCAGCGTCTCGGACGAGCGTTCGAACGCCAGCGAAGCGATCCTGCGCGCCGCGCTCCGCCACCACCGGGGCGGCGCGACGATCGAGATCGGCGCCGAGGGCGCGGTTAACAGTCTCGATGGCCGGAATGCGTTGATAGAGGACGGCGAGCCGGTTCCGCTGCCCCAGGCCAACGTCCGGGTTGCCGAACGCCGCGCCGAATTGTTCGTGACCGCCAGCCGTCCGCTCGGCGCGCGGACCGTCGCGGAGTTCGGCATCAGATACGAAATGTCCCGCCTGTCGCAGGCGGGCGACATCGACCTCGTCAAATCCTTCGCCTTCTGGAAACCGCGCGCGCGGCTTGTCTGGACGCCGACGCCGAACCGGACGTTTCGCCTGCTGGCCGAGCGCGCGGTCGGCCAGCTCGATTTCGACGATTTCGTCGGCGCCGCGTCCTTGACCAGCGGAACGATCAGCGCCGGCAATGCCGATCTGGAGCCCGACAGCCTCTGGCGCATCGAGCTGAGCTACGAACGCCGCTTCGGCGCCGGATCCGTCACCGTTGCCGCGCGCCGCGAATGGATATCCGATCTGGTCGACCAGCTTCCCGTCGTCGTCGATGGGACCCTGTACGACGCGGTCGGCAATATCGGCGCGGCACGCCGCGATACCGTCGAAGCGTCGCTCAAATGGCCGCTGGACGCGTTTGGCGCCAGGGGGGTCGTGGTGACTGCCGATCTCGTCGCGCGGCGCGGCCGGGCGACCGATCCCGCGACCGGCGAGCGGCGGCCCATCTCGGGCGACCTTCCGGTCGAGGCGCGGGTGGCGTTGACCCATGACATTCCGGCGTGGAAGCTGCGCTGGGGCGGCGGCTATGCCTTCGCGCGCACCGAGACCGCGTTCAAGGTCGAGGAGGTCGAGGCCGATCGTCTGGCCGGGCGGCTCGATCTGTTCATCGAATATCGCCCCGATGCGCGCTGGACGCTTCGCCTGTTCGGCCGGAATCTGACCGACAGCGCCGCGACGCGGACGCGCGACATCTATGCCGGCGTCCGCGGCGACGCCGCGCTGCGCTATCGCGAACTGCGGGTGCTGCGCAGCGGCCGCTCTATCGGGTTGACCGTCCAGCGCAGCTTCGGCGGATAGGCCGTCTTATCCGCGCGGCGCGGCGATCCGGGCGAAATCGCTCCAGCTGCACGCGGTCGCCGCGACCGAATCGCCGCACCCCGGAATGGGGAGATAGCGGCGGAACAGGGCATCGTCCGATCCCAGCGCTTCGAGGTTCCTCAACTGGTCCATCGTCTGCGCGCGATAGAAAGCGCGGACATAGCGGTCGCCCCTGGCATTGCTGACCAGCTCGAACCCCAGCGCGCTACCGGGCGGAACTTCGTCGGCGGGATAGCTCGGCACCTGCCAGTGCAGGTCGAAGAAACCGCCGAGGTCGGCGACGTTGGTGTCGTGTCCGGCAAGCAACGTCAGCCGCGCCGAGTTCCGGTCGCCGAGCGCCGTGACGATCTCGTGCACGATGGGCGCGGCAGCGGCAGCAGCGATATAGCCGGGACGGTTCGAATAACGGAACTTGAGCGGGTGGAAGCGCAGCAATTGCTCGATCTCGGCGCGGCTCACGCGGCCCCAGCCGACTTCGGCCATCGGCTTGCCTTCCAGATATTCGAGCAGCAGCGTCTGGCTGGCCGTCGATGCGACGGCGAGCGGGCCTTCGAGATCGGGGCGATCGTGCGGCTGCGCGACCAGCCGGCTGGGTTCGGCGATGAGCTGACAGGCCGGCACCGCGCAATTCAGCACTTTCGCGAGCAGCGTCAGTTCGCCGCGGTGGCGTTCGGTCTCGGCGGCGAGTCCGCCTTCGGGCGCTTGCGCCAGCGCCGCGTCATAGGCGCGATTCCCGTCGAACGACGCCGGGCCGCTGTCGAGACCATGAAAGATCGCGTCGTCGTCGGAACCGGCGGGGTGGGATATCGCCGCGGCGCAGCCGGGCATGAAGCCCGCCGCCCAGCTTCGCGCCGTTTCGATCGTGCGCTCCTTGTAACTCGCCTTCAGGGCGATCGTGCCGGGCGCGGGGCATCCGCCGGGAAACAGACCGCGGGCGCCGAAATAGGCGCGGTCGCTTTCGCCGAGAAGCTTGACGCCCGCCGCGCCGCGCGGCGTCAACAGGCCGAAATCGACGGGCCAGCCGGACCATGTCTCGGACGAATAGCCCGGCGGGACGACGGCGGGCTTCGTCGGCGGACGGATGCCGTGCCGCATCAGCATTACGACCTTCTCCAGCTTCAGCGATGGCTGGCTGGCGGGGGGCGTGTCGGCGCCCGGCCCGGGCGCGGCGCAGGCCGCCAGCAGTGCGGTGGATAACAGCAGGATGCGCTTCACGGGCCTCTCCATTGTGGAATAAATTTATCGACACTATATAAATAGGAAAATTTATTTCATCAATGCCATTTGCCGATCCGCCCGTGCGGTCGGTGACGTCAGCTTCCTATCAGCGGCCTTGTGGCAGGGAGGGCGTATGAAAAAGACACTCCTCCTTGCGGTCGCTGTGACCGCTCTCACCGTCCCCGTCGCGATCTCCGCAAAGGACAAGGATGACAAGGCCGACCAACGCGCGGCGAGCGCCGCGCTGGCGCGCGGCGAAATCCTGCCGATCACCCGCGTCCTGGCGATCGCGACCGAGCGCGTCCCGGGCGACGTGCTCAAGGTCAAGCTGGAACGCGAATCCTTCGGGTTCAAATATGAGGTGAAAATCCTGACCGGCGGCGGCAGGGTGCGCGAGGTCGAAATCGACGCTAGGACCGGCCGGGTGATCAAGATCGAGGATGATTGATGCGCGCATTGGTGGTCGAGGACGACCCGGTCGTCGCTTCCGAACTTGTCCGCGGCATGACCGCGGCGGGATTCGTCGTCGATCTTGCGGGTGACGGCCAGCAGGCGTGGTTCAACGGCGATGTCGAGGATTATGACGTCGCGATCGTCGACCTCGGCCTGCCGCGGCTCGACGGGCTGTCGGTGGTCCGGCGCTGGCGCGAGGCGGGACGGAATTTCCCGGTCCTGATCCTGTCGGCGCGGGGTGAATGGACCGACAAGGTTGCCGGGATCGAGGCGGGCGCCGACGATTATATGGCAAAGCCGTGGGCGATGGAGGAACTGGTGGCGCGCGTTCGCGGACTGATCCGCCGCGCCGCCGGACGGTCGAGCCCGATGATCGAGGCGGGGCCGCTGCGCATCGATACCCACCGGATGACCGCGACGCTCGACGGCGCGCTCGTCAAGCTCTCGCCGCTTGAGTATCGGCTTCTCGACTATCTCGCCCATCATGCCGGCCGCGCGGTGCCCGCAACCGAACTTTCCGATCATCTCTATGGCGACGCCGATACCGAAAACGCCAACGCGATCGAGGCGCTGATCGCGCGACTGCGGCGCAAGCTCGGCGCCGACACCATCCAGACCCGGCGCGGCTTCGGTTACGTCCTGCCGGCCGCCGCCGCGTGACGCGACGCTCGCTCCGGCTTCGGTTGATCACGGGGGCCGGTGTGGCGATCGCCCTGGCGCTGATCGTCGCCTGGTTCGCGATGACCTGGCTGTTCAATGGCCATGTCGAGCGGCGCGTCGAGGACGAACTGCTGGTTCAGGTGCGGCCGCTCCTCGCCGATCTGCAATTGGCCCATGGTGTGCCGGTTGCGGGGTCCGAGCCCGCCGATCCGCGCTTCGCGGTTCCAGCCGGTGGTCTCTACTGGCAGGCGTCGACCGCTGCCGGCGCGATCCGCTCGATTTCGCTTTGGGACAGTCATCTGCCGACCACCGTGTCGGCGCCCGCCGACCGGTGGCGGACTCGCCGCGCTGACGGCCCCTTTGGCCAGCAGCTGCTGTTGATGGAACGCGCGATTCGCCTGCAACCGCGGGAATCGCCGGTGATCGTTCAACTCGGCTACGACCTCGCCAAGCTGGCTCCGGCGCAGCGCGAGTTCGGGCGCGAGATGGCGCTGTTCCTCGCATTGCTGTGGACCGTCCTCGCGCTTGCGGCCTGGGCGCAGGTTGGGCTGGGCCTCCGCCCGCTGCGGCGCGTCGGACAGGAGGTCGAGCGGCTGCGTCGCGATGCCGGGGCGCGTCTGGGCGGCGCCTATCCCCGTGAGCTGGCGCCGCTCACCGAATCGATCGATGCACTGGCCGACGCGCGCGAAGCCGATCTGGTGCGCGCCCGCCGCCGCGCCGCCGACCTTGCGCACGGACTCAAGACGCCGCTTGCCGCGCTTGCCGCGCAAAGCGCCAGGGTGCGCGAGAGCGGGGCGACGGCGATGGCCGACGGTCTCGATTCGTCGATCGCGGCGATGCGCGCGGCGATCGGCGGCGAACTGGCGCGGACGCGGATCAGCCTCGTTCCCGAAGGGCGCAGCACGATCGCGCTGTCGCTGATCGAGCGGCTCGTCGCGGTGATCGAGCAGACCGAGGCAGGCGAGCGCGTGGCGTTTTCGCTGGCCTGTGACGAAAGCGCGACGTTGCCGCTCGCGAGCGACGATGCCGCCGAACTGCTCGGCCCCCTGCTTGAGAATGCCGCGCGCCATGCGCGCCGCCTCGTCCGTGTCGCGGTCGAAGCTACCGGCGAGCGGCGGATGCTGGTTGTCGGCGACGACGGACCCGGTCTTGATGATGCGCAGCGCGAGGAAGCGATCCTGCGCGGCGCGCGCCTCGATTCGGGCGACGAGGGTCATGGGCTCGGCCTCGCCATCGCGCGCGAACTGGCCGAGGCGTCGGGCGGCGACCTGTCTCTCGCGCGCTCGCCGCTCGGCGGGCTTGAAGTCCGCGTCGGCTGGGCGCTATCCGCCTGATCCTTCCGTCAGCCCGGTGTCAGATCGCGCGCCGCGCCGCCCGTTGCCGCGCGTCTCCGCAAGCTATTGTGCAAGATATATTCTATTTGTCTTGCAATATAGAATAATTGTGCCATTATGCTGCCCGAACGAGCGCGGCAGGGAGCCGTGCCGGGGGAGGAGAGTCCATAATGACACGGCGGTTCGGACGGGCGCTTTTGATCACGACATGTCTGGTGGTTCCGATGGCGAGTGCCTGGGCCCAGGATGCGTCGGATGCGGCGGAGCAGGGCGATGCGATCGTCGTCACCGGCCGCCGCGCCGCCGACCGCGCGGCGCTAGAAACGAAGCGAAACACCGACACGCAGGTCGACGAAGTCCGCGCCGACGACGTCGGGCGACTGCCCGACCAGAACGTCGCCGAAACGCTGCGCCGCCTGCCGGGCCTCAGCGTCGCCAACGACATGGGCGAAGGACGCTATCTGACCGTCCGCGGCGTGTCGCCCGACCTGCTCAACGTGACCTTGAACGGCCAAACCGCCGCCGCGCCCGAGCCCGACTCGCGTCAGGTGAAGCTCGACGACATCCCGTCGGCGCTGATCGGCGCAGTGACGGTGTCGAAGACGCTGACCCCCGACATGGACGCCAATGCGATCGCGGGCGCCGCCAATATCGAAACCGTGACCGCTTTCGACCGGCCGGGCACCTTCGGCAGCCTGCGCGCCGCCTATGGCAAATATGATCTGAACGGCAAGCATCCCTATGAGTTCGACGCATCGATCGGGTCGCGCTTCGGCCCCGATCGCCAGTTCGGCTTCGTCTTCGCGCTCAACTATTCGAACCGCGAGTTCGAGGCGCAGAACATCCAGTCAGGCGGCAAGTGGGAAGAGGTGGGCGGTGAATTCGTGCCGCTGCGCCAGACTCTGCGCGACTATCACACCCGCCGTCAGCGCTATGGCGCGGTCGCCAATTTCGACTGGCGCCCGACCGACGAGGTGAAGGTATTCGCTCGCTTCCTCTATTCCAAATATAAGGACAAGGAATCGCGTCCGGGCTTCCAGGTCGACCTCGACGAGGACGAGATCACCAACCAGACCGCGACCAGCGGCGATTTCGCCGCCGCCAAGGCCAAGCGTGCTCTGCGCTCGCGCGAGGAAAATTCGGACACATTCACCTCGTCGTTCGGCGGTGAATTCGATCTCGGCCCGAGTTGGCTGCGCGTCGAGGGCAGCTATACCCAGGCCAACAAGCGCGACCCGCATCGCGACGAGATCATCTTCGCGGCCAAGAAGATGACCGGGTCGTACGACCTGTCGGGATCGATCCCGCTCTATCAATCCGATCCGCCGGCGTTCGACCCGACCCAGTATAAATTCGACGAAACAAGCTATGAACATCGCCGCGCGCGCGAGGATCTTTATCAGGCGCGCGCCGATTTCCGCACCCCGATCGGCATCGGCGACGACAGCACGATTCAGATCGGCACCAAATATACGCAGCGGCGCAAGACCAACGACGAAGAATCAGTCATTTATGGCGGCTATGACGACGACTTCACGCTCGACCAGGTTGAGGGCGCGCCGATCGACAGCATCTTCAAGGGTCGCTATCCGTTCGGCGCAACGATCAGCCGTCCGAGCGCCGACAGCTTTTTCCAGTCGAACCTTGCCGGGTTTGAGCTGGATGAGGAAGGCACCGTCGGCGATAGCCTTGCCGGCGACTATCTGATCCGCGAAAAGATTTTCGCCGCCTATGCGATGGCGACGCTGAAGTTCGGCACCTTCACCGCGATCCCCGGCGTCCGCATGGAAAAGACGAAGAGCAATTATGCGGCGAAGGACATTCTCGACACGACGACCGTCGCTGACCTCGGCAAGGATTACGATAGCTTCGGGTCGCAGAGCTACACCGATTTCTTCCCGGGTCTCAACCTGCGCTGGAATGCGACGCCGTCGCTCGTCCTGCGTGCCGCGGTGACGCGCGCGATCGGGCGGGCGAACTATGAACAGCTCGCGCCGACGACGGTCGTCAACACCAGCGACAATGAAGTCTCGATGGGCAATCCGAACCTGAAGCCGCTTACCTCGACCAACTACGACCTCGCGGGCGAATATTATATCGGGCGCAAGGGCATCGTCAGCATCGCCGGCTTCTACAAGACGATCCAGAATCCGATCTATTCGGCGACCACCGAGCAGAGCGGCACCTTTGCCGGACAGGCGCTCGTCGATGCGCAGGTGACGATGCCGGTCAATGCCGACAGCGCGTTCGTGAAGGGGGTCGAGATCAACGCCCAGACCGAGCTCAGCTTCCTGCCCGCGCCGCTCGACGGCTTCAGCATCGGCGGCAGCATCACCTTCGTGAAATCGCGCGCGAAGGGTATCCCGGGCCGCGGTAACGAGCGGCTGCCGCTCGCCAGCCAGTCGAACCGGGTGGCATCGGCCTTCCTCTCCTATGAGAAGGGCGGGCTGTCGGCGCGCATCGCCTATACCCACCGCTCGGCCTATCTGCTCGAACCCGGCGAGGATACCGACACCGATCTGTATGTCGGCTCGTTCAACCAGTGGGACGCGCGCATCGGATACGACATCGTCAAGAATGTGACGATCTTCCTCGAAGGATCGAACCTCAACGACGAACCCTATCGCGTCTTCCAGGGCATTTCGTCGCGAACCGACGAAGTCGAACGCTACGGCTATTCGGTCAAGACGGGCGTCCAGTTCAAATTCTGATCCCTGCAGGGAGCACTGGACCTGGGGCCGGGGAAACCCGGCCCCTTTCTTTTGAGCGGCTTCGCATATTTCGGCGACGCGGGCTTTGGAGTGGGAAACGGTCGTCTGAGCGATGCACCGGTCTCCCCTTCCGCAGGCGGGAGGGGAGACGATGGCGCCATCCGGTCGAAACCCGGAATTCCAGGAAATCCGCACAGAGGCGCAGAGATCGCAAAGGGGCGAGCTCTTCACCTTTGCGATCTCTGCGCGAATCCCCTTCGAAACGCTTTGACGGGGCAGCGGTCGATCGATCGTTGCCTGCCAGCGAACTATAACAGTACCCGTTCCCCCGTCCGCGCCGACTGCGCCGCCGCTTCGGCCAGCGCCAGCGCCGCGACGCCGTCGCGGAAATCGACGAGCGGTACAGCGCCGTCGAGGATGTCGGCGAAATGATCGGTCTCGCGCGCGTAGGCGACCGCGTAGCGATCGAGGAAGAAATTCTGGAAGCGGTCGGCGGCGGCGCCCTCTTCGCCCCACGTCTCGACCGTCGTTTCGAGCTGGTTCTGCGCCCGGATCATGCCCTTCGATCCGAAGGCCTCGATCCGCTGGTCATAGCCATAGCCGCTGCGGCGACTCGACGAGATCATGCAGAGCCGGCCAGATGCGGTGCGCAGGATCGTCTTCGCGGTATCGGCATCGCCCGCCTCGCCGATCGCGGGATCGACGAGCACGGACGCGCTGGCAAAAACTTCCGTCACGTCCTCGCCGAGCAGCCAGCGCGCCATGTCGAAATCGTGAATGACCATATCCTTGAAGATGCCGCCCGACACTTTGACATAATCGACCGGCGGCGGTGCGGGGTCGTGGCTGATGATGTGCAGCGTTTCGAGCGTGCCGACCGCGCCGGCAGAAAGCCGCGCCTGCAATGCCGAGAAGTTCGGGTCGAAGCGGCGGTTGAATGCCAGGAACAACCGCGCGTCCAGCGCCGCGAACCGCGCCGCCGATTCGCGCGCGGCGGCCAGATCCTGATCGAGCGGCTTTTCGCAGAAGATCGCCTTGCCGGCCTCGGCAGCGGCGAGGCTGTAGGGAAGATGGGTGTCGGTCGAACTCGCGACGACGACCCCCGCAACCGCCGGATCGGCCAGCGCTTCCTCGATTGTCGAGACGCGAGCGTCATATTGCGCCGCGATCGCCGCCGCTGCCTCGGGAAAGGGATCGACAACCCGCGTCAGCCGCAGGCGTGGGTTGGCGGTCAGGTTCGCCGCGTGGATTTTGCCGATCCTGCCGGCGCCGATCAGTGCGATGTCGTGCATTCTATCCTCTTCCGGTTGAAACCATATTCCATGTCTATATGATATGGAATACATATTCCATAGCGTGGAACGGGCCGCAGGGCGACAGTTGCGTTACAAGTTTTGAACAGATATTCCGTTTTTCCGGATGAATGGGGGAGAATATATTTGACCGACGTCCCGACTGCCCCCGCCTCGGCGGAGGAATTGCGCGCCGAGATCGTGAGCCGCTACGAGACGCTGAGCAAGCGGCTCAAGCAGATCGCGCGCTATATCCTCGACGAACCCAACGACATTGCGCTCGAAACGCTTGCGGTGATCGCCGACCGTTGCGGCGTCCAGCCCTCGGCGATCGTGCGCTTTGCCAAGAGCTTCGGGTTCGAGGGCGCGAGCCAGATGCAACGACTGTTCCGCGACGGTCTGCTCAGCAACAACGCCGCGCTCGGTTATTCGGAGCGCGTCCGCCAGCTCGATCAGGCAACCAGCGCCAGCGATATCGAGCCCGCGAACCTTCTCTCCGAATTTGTCGAGGGCAACAGTCTCGCGATCCAGAATCTGTTGCAGACGGTCAGCGGCGCCGACATGCGCGCGGCGGTCGATTTGCTGATGGCGGCCGATACCGTGCATGTCGCGGGCTTTCGCCGCTCCTTCCCCGTCGCCTCCTATATCGCTTATTCGCTGCTCCAGGCGGGCAAGCGCGCGGTGTTCATCGACGGAGTCGGAGGCCTCGGGCTTCAGCAGGTGCATGCGATGGGTCCCGACGACCTGCTGATCGCGATCAGCTTTCACCCCTATTCGGAAGAGACGATCGCCGTCGTCAATGCCGCCCGGGCGAGCGGCGGCCGCGTTCTCGCGATCAGCGACAGCCTGGTAAGCCCGGTCGCCAAGCCCGCAGAGCAGGTTCTTCAGATTCGTGAGGCAGAGGTGCGGAAATTCCGTTCGCTGTCCGCGTCGATGTGTCTCGCGCAGGCGCTCGTCATCAATTTTGCCTTCGAGGCGACACGCGCCGACGGCAAGGCACGCGAGGACGGCTCGGCATAGCCATTTCATTTCCGGCGCCGTGTGAAACATATGTTGCAAACATTCTAAAAGTGGAATAAGCGTTTCAGGCCAAGGAAGGATGGTCTCGAAAACGATGGCGCAACAAGGGCAGGAACGGGGCGGAGAGGACCGGCTGGACGTCGTCACGCTGGGGCGCGCGGGGATCGACCTTTACGGCGAGCAGATCGGCGGGCGGCTCGAAGATATGGCGAGCTTCGCCAAATATATCGGCGGCAGTCCCACCAATACCGCGGTCGGCGCGGCGCGCCTCGGTCTTCGCGCCGGGCTGATCACCCGCGTCGGCGCGGATCATTTCGGCCGCTTCATCGTCGAGGAGTTGAACCGCGAGGGCGTGGTGACGGACGGCGTCCGCACCGACCCCGACCGGCTGACCGCGCTTGCGATCCTCGGCATTCGCGATCCCGACACCTTTCCGCTGATCTTCTACCGTGAAAATTGTGCCGACATGGCGCTTTGCGCCGGCGACATCGATCCCGACTTCGTCGCTTCGGCGGATGCGCTGCTGATCAACGGCACCCATCTGTCGCAGCCGGGCGTGTTCGATGCGAGCATCAAGGCCGTGACGGTGATGAAGGCCGCCGGGGGGCGCGTCGTCTTCGACATCGATTACCGCCCGGTGCTCTGGGGGCTTGCCGGCAAGGACAATGGCGAGGATCGCTTTGTCGCCGACCAGGGCGTCACCGAAGCGTTGCAGCGTGTCCTGCCGCTCTGTGACCTGATCGTCGGCACCGAAGAGGAAATCCATATCCTTGGCGGCTCGACCGACACGCTCGCGGCGCTCCGTGCGATCCGCGCGAACAGTTCCGCGCTGCTGGTCTGCAAGCGCGGCGCACAGGGATGCGTCGCCTTTCCCGATGCCGTTCCCGCGTCGCTCGATGCCGGAATCGTCGGTCGCGGCTTTCCGATCGAGGTGTTCAACGTGCTCGGCGCGGGGGATGCCTTTATGGCGGGTTTCCTGCGCGGCTGGCTCAAAGACATGCCGCTCGAAAAATGCTGTGAAATCGCCAATGCGTGCGGTGCGCTCGTCGTGTCGCGGCACGGCTGCGCCCCGGCGATGGCGTCCTGGGACGAGCTTCGGCATTTTCTCGGTGGGCAATGGCCGCACCGCCTGCGCGAGAGCGCCGAGCTCGAACAACTGCACTGGTCGACCAACCGCCACGGCGAGCGCGACGAACTGACCGTGCTCGCGATCGATCACCGCAGCCAGTTCGACGACCTGCTCGCCGAGCTCGGCGAAAGCGACGAGGCGCGGATCCATCATTTCAAGAATCTCGCGCTCGAGGCGCTTCATCGGATGGGGGCTGGCGACCCCAATTACGGCGTTCTGCTCGACGGCCGCTTCGGCGCACGCGCGCTGGAGGCGGCGGCCGATCATCCCTATTGGATCGGGCGGCCGATCGAGGTGCCCGGATCGCGCCCGCTGCTCTTCGAAGGATCGCCTGACGTCGGCATGACGCTGCGCGACTGGCCGACGAACCACGTCGTCAAATGCCTCGTTTTCTATCATCCGGACGATGATGCCGAAATGCGCGCACGGCAGGATCGGCAGTTGCTGCGCCTCTTCGATGCCTGCCGTCGCACACGCCACGAATTTCTGCTTGAAATCATCGCGTCGAAGCACGGTCCGGTCGACAGCGGCACGATCGCCTCGGTGATCGATCATGTCTATTCGCTCGGCATCTATCCCGATTGGTGGAAGCTCGAACCGACGACCGATGCTGCCGCCTGGGCCGCGAGCGAGGCGGCGATATTGCGCCACGATCCGCTCTGCCGCGGCATCGTCCTGCTCGGCCTGTCGGCGCCGCGGGACGAAGTGCTCGCGGGCATCGTCGCGGCGGCGCCTTTTTCGCTGGTCAAGGGCTTCGCGGTGGGGCGCACCATCTTTCACGATGTCGCGCAGCAATGGCTGACGGGAGCGATCGACGACGAGGCCGCCATGACCGCGCTCGGTGAAAATCTGCGCGTTCTCGCCGATGGCTGGCGCGCGGCGCGCCGTGCTAGGGTGGCGGCATGAGCGGGCATGTACGATTGACGATGGCGCAGGCGCTGACGCGCTGGCTTGCGATGCAGCGGGTCGAGGTGGACGGCGTCGAATTGCCCTATTTCGCCGGCATGTGGGCGATCTTCGGCCATGGCAATGTCGCGGGGATGGGCGAAGCGCTCGCCGGGATGGAAGACGCGCTTCCGACGTATCGTGCGCATAACGAGCAGGGCATGGCGCATGCCGCGATCGCCTTTGCCAAGGCGAGCCGCCGCCGCCGCGCGATGGCGTGCACGACCTCGATCGGTCCCGGCGCGACGAACATGGTGACCGCGGCGGCGCTCGCGCACGTCAACCGGTTGCCGGTGCTTTTCCTGCCGGGCGACGTCTACGCGAGCCGCCGTCCCGACCCGGTGCTTCAGCAGATCGAGGATTTCGCCGACGGGGCGGTGAGCGCCAACGACTGTTTCCGTCCGGTGTCGCGCTATTTCGACCGCATCACGCGGCCCGAACAGATCATCGATGCGCTGCCGCGCGCGATGGCGGTGCTGACCGACCCGGCGCTCTGCGGGCCAGTGACCCTCGCGCTCTGTCAGGATGTGCAGGCCGAGGCCTATGATTATCCCGAGAGCTTCTTCGCCCCGCGAATATGGCGTTCACGCCGGCCGCGTCCCGACCGTGCAGAACTGAATAATCTCGTCGAAGCGATCCGCACCGCGAAAACGCCGCTGATCATCGCGGGCGGCGGTGTCCTCTATTCGGAGGCCGAAGGAGTCCTCGCCGACCTCGCCGCACGGACCGGCATCCCGGTCGCCGAGACGCAGGCGGGGAAGGGCGCGCTCGTCTGGGATCATCCGCAGGCGCTTGGCAGTATCGGCGTGACCGGGACGAGCGCCGCGAACGCCGCTGCCGAAGCCGCCGACCTGATCGTCGGGGTCGGAACCCGGCTGCAGGATTTCACTACCGGGTCGCGCACGCTTTTCGCGGGCAAGCGGTTGGTGCAGATCAACATTGCGGCGCCCGACGCGATCAAGCAGGGCGCCGAAACGGTCGTCGGCGATGCGCGTGAGACACTCGAAGCCTTGGCGGAGGCGCTGGCTGACTGGCAGGTCGATGATAGGTGGCGCGCCGCGAACCGCGACGCGGTCGCTGAATGGAACGCCGCCTGGGACGCCGCGACAGCGCCAGTCAATGCGCTTCCCTCCGACGCGCAAGTGATCGGCGCGGTGTGGCGGCAGGCGGGGGACGACGCGACCGTCGTCTGCGCCGCGGGCGGCCTGCCCGGCGAACTCCACAAGCTTTGGCGGACCCACCGCCCCGGCGGCTATCATGTCGAATATGGCTTCTCGTGCATGGGCTATGAGGTCGCGGGCGGACTAGGGGTCAAGATGGCCGATCCGGCGCGTGACGTTTATGTGATGGTCGGCGACGGCAGCTATCTGATGCTCAATTCGGAGCTGGCGACCTCGGTGATGCTCGGGCGCAAGATCACCGTCATCCTGCTCGACAATCGTGGCTATGGCTGCATCAACCGACTGCAGCAGGGGACGGGCGGGCGCCCGTTCAACAATCTGCTCGCTGATGCGGCGCACGAAATCCTGCCTGACATAGACTTTGCGGCCCACGCCCGCAGTCTCGGCGCCGCTGCGGAGAAGGTCGGCGGCATCGCCGAACTCGAAGCCGCGCTCGTTCGTGCGAAGCAATCGCCGAAAAGCTATGTGATCGTCATCGACACCGATCCCGCGATCACCACCGAGGCGGGCGGCCATTGGTGGGACGTCGCGGTCCCCGAAGTGTCGGCGCGCGCCGAAGTGCAGGCCGCGCGCCGCGACTATGAAAATCGAATCGACGGAGGCAGGACATGACGATCCGCTGGGGCGTGAGCCCGATCGCCTGGTGCAACGACGACATGCGCGAACTGGGCGGCGACACGACGCTCGACGAACTGCTCGCCGATGTCCGCGACATCGGCTTCGACGGGGTCGAACTCGGGAACAAGTTCCCGCGCGATCCGGAGTTGCTTGCGCCGATCATGGCGAACTACGGCCTCGACATCGTCGGCGGCTGGTATTCGTCGAACCTGCTCGTGCGCGATGCCGATGCCGAAATCGAGGCGCTGTCGAAGCATCTTGCCTTGCTCGAATATATGGATTCGAGCGTCTTCATCCTCGCGGAAACGTCGAACGCGGTGCATTGCGACCGCTACGGCAGCCGGCTCGATACGCATCCGGTGCTTCCCGCCGCCGACTGGAAGCGGTTCGGCGAGCGGCTGGATACCGTCGCGCGCTTCATCAACGATCGCGGGCTGCGCTTCGCCTATCACCATCATCTCGGCACGGTCGTCGAGACGAAGGATGAACTCGAACGCTTCTTCGACGCGACCGGCGACCATGTCGGTCTGGTGCTCGACACGGGGCATGCGCTGTTCGGCGGGATCGAGCCCGTCGACGTGATCAAGGCGCGCCCGGAGCGCGTCGCGCACGTCCATTGCAAGGACGTCCGCACCGCCAAGTATGACGAATTCCGCGCGAACGGCACCAGCTTCCTTAACGGTGTCGTCGGCGGCATGTTCACCGCACCCGGCGACGGCGATTACGACTATGCGCCGTTCATGCGTGCGCTTGCCGACATGCACTATTCGGGCTGGATCGTGATCGAGGCCGAACAGGATCCGGCGATCGCCAACCCCCGCGACTATAGCCAGCTCGGCCTCGACACGCTGAAGCGGCTGGCGCGTGAGGAGGCGCTGGTCTGATGTCGCTTCTCGTCCATCCCCATTCGCCCGCGGGCGACGGCACGGTGCTCGACATCACGCCCGAAAGCGCGGGTTGGAAATATGTCGGCTTTCGCGTGGTCCGCCTTGCGGCGGGGGCAAGCTACAATCGCGTCGAAGACGGCCGCGAGGCGTGTGTGGTCGTGCTTACGGGGACCGTCTCGATCATGGCGGGAGGCGAGAGCTTCGAGAATATCGGCGGTCGCCAGACGGTGTTCGACGGCGCGGCGACCTCGGTCTACGTGCCCGCGGGCCATCGCTACAGGATCGAGGCCGTGTCCGATGCGGAAATCGCGATCTGCACGGCGCCGGGAACCGGGGCGGGCGCGGTGCGCCTGATTCGCTCCGATGCGGTCGAGGTACGCGGCCAAGGCACGAACAAGCGGCATGTCCGGAACATCCTGTCCGATGCCGATGCCGCCGAAAGCCTGCTTGTCGTCGAGGTGATCACGCCCGGGGGGCACTGGTCGAGCTACCCGCCGCACAAGCACGACCGCGACGCCTACCCCGAGGAGACTTTCCTTGAGGAGACCTATTACCACCGCCTCTCGCCATCGCAGGGCTTTGCCTTCCAGCGGGTCTATACCGACGAGCGCGACATCGACGAGACGATGGCGGTCGAGGACGGCGATGTCGTGATGGTGCCGCGCGGCTATCATCCGGTCGGCGCGCCGCATGGCTATGATCTTTATTATCTGAACGTGATGGCGGGACCCCGGCGCAACTGGGTGTTCCGCAACGACCCCGCGCACGAGTGGATCGTGCGCCAGTAAGGAAGAGCGATGAGACAGATTGACCCCTTCATCGCCGGCGATGCCGCCGGCGGCGGTTCCGTCCGCCCGGAAAACGGACGCGCCGGCGATGTGTTCAACCCGAGCACCGGACAGGTCCAGGCACGCGTCGCTTTCTCCACCGCCGCCGATCTCGACCGCGCGGTCGTCGCGGCCGCCGCGGCGCAGCCCGGTTGGGCGGCGACCAATCCGCAGCGCCGCGCGCGCGTCCTGTTCCGTTTCCGCGAACTGCTCGAGGCGAACATGCAGGATCTCGCGGAACTGCTGGCGAGCGAGCATGGCAAGGTCGTCGCCGACGCGCGCGGCGACGTTCTGCGCGGGCTGGAAGTGATCGAATTTTCGTGCGGCATCCCGCATGCGATGAAGGGCGAATATACGCAGGGTGCCGGACCGGGAATCGACGTCTATGCCATGCGTCAGCCCCTCGGCGTGGTCGCGGGTATCACGCCATTCAACTTTCCCGCGATGATCCCGATGTGGATGTTCGGCCCCGCGATCGCGGCAGGCAACGCCTTCATCCTCAAGCCCAGCGAACGCGACCCGTCGGTGCCGGTGCGCCTCGCCGAACTGATGCTTGAGGCCGGGCTGCCCGAAGGCATCCTCCAGGTCGTCCACGGCGACAAGGAAATGGTCGACGCAATCCTGGATCATCCGGCGATTTCGGCGGTCAGCTTCGTGGGATCCTCCGACATTGCGCACTATGTCTATGGGCGCGGTGCCGCTGCCGGCAAGCGTGTGCAGGCGATGGGTGGCGCCAAGAATCACGGCATCGTCATGCCCGACGCCGACCTCGACCAGGTGGTGCACGATCTGTGCGGCGCCGCCTTCGGTTCGGCGGGCGAGCGCTGCATGGCGCTGCCCGTCGTGGTGCCGGTCGGCGACGCGACCGCCGACGCGCTTCGCGAGCGACTGATCCCGGCGATGGCCGCGCTCAAGGTCGGCGTGTCGACCGATCCCGATGCGCATTATGGCCCGGTCGTCAACGCCGCGCACAAGGCGCGTATCGAGGACTGGATCCAGACCGGGGTCGATGAAGGCGCCGAACTGGTCGTCGATGGCCGCGGTCTGGTCCTGCAGGGACATGAGCACGGATTCTTCGTCGGCCCAACGCTGTTCGACCGCGTGACGACTGCCATGCGCGCCTATCGCGAGGAAATCTTCGGCCCGGTGCTGCAGATCGTCCGAGCCCCCGATTTCGAGACCGCTTTGCGCCTGCCGAGCGCACACCAATATGGCAATGGCGTGTCGATCTTCACGCGCAATGGTCACGCCGCGCGCGAATTCGCGCAGCGCGTCAATGTCGGCATGGTCGGCATCAACGTGCCGATCCCGGTGCCGGTCGCCTATCATAGCTTCGGCGGCTGGAAGCGCTCGGGTTTCGGCGACACCAATCAATATGGGATGGAGGGCGTGCGCTTCTGGACGAAGGTCAAGACGGTAACCCAGCGCTGGCCCGATGGCGGCGAAGGGGACAACGCCTTTCTCATTCCCACCTCCTGAGCAAAAACGAAACAAATCTTCCATTCTTATATAAAATGAAATAGCATCATGTCCGGACACCCGAAACAACAGGGCGCCGGATGCGGGAGAGAGGCGATGCTCAGATATTTCGCGACGGGTCCGGACCTGCCGGTCAGAACCGACGACGGCCTCGATGGCGCGTTCCGGCGCTATCGGATGCGGATCATCATGGCGATCACGCTTGCCTATGCCGTCAGCTATACGTGCCGGCTCGCGATCAATATCGTCAAGAAGCCGCTGATCGATCAGGGTATCTTCACCCCGCTCGAACTCGGCATGATCGGCTCGGCGCTGTTTTATACTTACGCCGCCGGCAAGCTGATCAACGGCTTCGTCGCCGACCACAGCAACGTGAAGCGTCTGTTCGCGGCCGGGATGATCCTGTCGGCGCTTTGCAACATCGCGATGGGTTTCTCGACGCTGTTCTGGGCGACGCTGCTGATCTGGGGGCTCAACGGCTGGTTCCAGAGCTATGGCGCGCCGGCGTGCGTCGTCGCGCTGGCCAGCTGGTTCTCGAACCGGGAGCGCGGGCGCTATTATGGCATCTGGTCGACCGCGCATTCGATCGGCGAGGGGCTGACCTTTGCGGTCGTCTCGGCGGTCGTCGCGATCGGCGGCTGGCGGTGGGGTTTCTGGGGTCCGGGTGTCGCGGCGGTGCTCGCGGGCGTCGCGGCCTATTACGCGATGGCCGATCGGCCCCGCGCGCTCGGCTTGCCGACCGTCGCCGACTGGCGGAACGATCATTATGCCCCGCCCGCGGAGGATGTGCCTGAGCGCGGGGTGTTCGCCACCCAGCTATCGATCCTGAAAATACCGGCGGTCTGGATTCTCGCGCTGGCGAGCGCGGCCAACTATGTGACGCGCTACGCGATCAACAGCTGGGGAATCCTCTATCTGCAGGAGGCGCGTGCCTATTCGCTGGCGGAAGCGGGTGCGATGCTCACCGCCAGCACGCTGGCGGGGGTTGCGGGCGCGGTCGCCTTCGGCTTCGTCTCGGACAAATTCTTCGGCGCGCGCCGTCCGCCCGCCAATCTGCTCTTCGGGGGCATCGAACTCGTCGGGCTTTTTCTGCTGTTCTTCGGTCCCAACAATCCGGTCATCGTCTTCATAGCGGTGATCCTGTTCGGACTCGGCATGACCGGCCTCGTCACTTCGCTTGGCGGGCTGTTCGCGATCGATATCTGCCCGAAGCGCGTCGCCGGCGCCGCACTCGGCCTGGTCGGCGTGTTCAGCTATATCGGCGCGGCGGTGCAGGAACAGGTGTCGGGGGCGCTGATCGACGCCAACATGCATATGATAAATGGCACGAATGTCTATGATTTCGGACCGGTGATCTGGTTCTGGATCGGTAGTTCGGTACTGGCGACGTTGCTGGCGACGACGCTATGGAACACGAAGCTCCGCGACTGATGGAAAAGACGATGCATCGCCGCAATCTTCTGCGCGGGGGCGCTGCCCTTGCTTTTCTCGCCGCGCTGCCGCGCCGGCTCTATGCCGCCGCGGTCGGCTATCCACGCTTGCTCGACGGACCGATGATCGGCGCGACGACGCCGGGTAGCTTCACCGTCTGGTCGCGCGCGAGCGGGACGTTCGGGGTCGCGGTCGAATATGCGACGCGCCGCGACTTCGCCGATGCGAAAACAACCGCGCCGGTCGCCGCGACGCAGGACAACGACCTGTGCACGGTGGTCGAGGTTAGCGGCCTCAAGCCCGACACCATTTATTATTATCGCATCAAGGCCGATGGAATCGACGACCGCCACCAGCCGCTTGCCTTTCGCACCCGCACCGCGCCCGACCGGCCGCGCCCGATCCGGATCGCCTTCGGCTCGTGCGCGCGCGTCCAGCTCTACCCCGAGCAGCCGGTGTTCGAGGCGATCGCCGCGATGGAGCCCGATCTCTTCCTTTGGCTCGGCGACAATATCTATGCCGACAGTGACAGCGAGACCGCCTATTCGGCGCTCTATTCGCGCCAGCGGGGCGTGTCGGCGCTTGTTCCGCTGCTCCGCTCGGTGCCGCAACTCGCGATCTGGGACGATCATGATTTCGGCTATAATGACTCGGATCGTCACAACGGCGTGAAGGCGATGACCCGCCGCCTGTTCGACCGCTGGTGGGCGAATCCCGCTTCCGGCCTGCCCGACACGCCTGGAATTTTCTTCCGTCACAGCTTTGGTCCCGTCGACATCTTCATGCTCGACGGGCGCTACCACCGCGATCCGCCATCGGCCCCCGACGGCCCCGAAAAGACGATGCTCGGTGCCGGGCAGAAGGCGTGGCTGAAGCGCGAGCTCAAGGCATCGAAAGCGGCGTTCAAGATCCTTGCCTCGGGCACCGGCTGGTCGCTCGCCGAAAAGGGCGGCGACAGCTGGGCCGCCTATCTCCACGAGCGCAACGAGATCCTCGATTTCATCCGGGACGAGGGGATCGGCGGTTGCCTCGGCATTTCGGGCGACGTCCATCAGGGCGAAGTCAACTGCGTGCCCTGGTCCGAACGGGGCGGCTATGATTTCTATGATCTGGTGAGTTCGGGGCTGGCGCAATATCTGGCCCCCAAATTCGTCGACCAGCATCCCGAGGTGCGATTGCGCGCGCCGTGGGTGCGCAGCACCAATTTCGGGCTGCTCGAATTCAGCTTTGATCCCGAACCGCGCGTCGAACTCAGCGTTCGCGACGTGATCGGGGCATCGGCGTCGGGCGAGCCCGTCTGCCTTCGCGCCGCCGACCTCGTCAACGGCAAGCAGAGCTGGCGCGCCGTGATCGATCCGGATGAACTCGAACGGCGCGAGCGTGTCGAGCGCGGCGGCAGCTATTATGGGGAGTGAATAGGATGCGCTTCGGGATGGCGCCGATCGCGCGCGACGGGTTCGTGGCGGTGAAGGCGCGACTGCCGCTTGCAATGCCGGAGGAGGCGGTCGGGACCCACCGGATCGACCAGAACGACGGGCGCAAGCTGCGCGGCGGCCAACCGGTCAAGCGCCAGGCGATCGAACGGCGACGCGAACGCTGTCGACAGGCTGTCGGGGCGTGACGCGGCCCGCGCTCAATATCGCGCTGATCGGCAGCGGCTTCATGGGCCGCGCGCATGCCCTCGCCTTTGCGGCGGCCGACCGCACCTTCGACTTGCCGCGCGCGCCGCACGTCGCGCTCCTTGCCGACCGTGACCTGCCGAAAGCGACCGCGGCCGCGGCATCGCTCGGAATAGCGCGGGCGAGTGGCGACTGGCGCGAGGCTATCGACGATGCGGGCATCGACCTCGTCGCCATCGCGACCCCGAACAGGCTCCACGCCCCGATCGCCATCGCTGCTCTCGAAGCGGGCAAGGCGGTCTATTGCGAAAAGCCGCTGGCGACGACGATCGCCGAGTCCGAGGCGATGACCGCGGCCGCCGCGGCATCGGGGCTGCCCACCGCGGTCGGCTTCACCTATCTCTACAATCCGATGATCGTCCTTGCGCGCGAGTTGATCGCGGGCGGAGAGATTGGGGAGGTAACCGCCTTTCGCGGCATTCACGCGGAGGATTTCATGGCTTCGGCCGACGCGTCGTTCAATTGGCGATGCGAGCCCGATCAGGCGGGCGGCGCGCTCGCCGACATCGGCAGCCATATCATTGCGATGGCGCGCCATCTGGTGGGCGATATCGCCGTCGTGTCGGGCCGTCTCCATACCGCCTATCCGACGCGCCGCGATGCGCAGGGCACCGACCGCACGGTGACGGTCGACGATCAGATGGATGCCGTGATCGAATTCGCCAGCGGTGCGACGGGGACGCTCGCGGCGAGCTGGATCGCGAGCGGGCACAAGATGGGGCTGGCATTCGAGGTCAGCGGGACACGCGGATCGATCGCCTTCACGCAGGAGCGGTTCAACGAACTCAGGCTCTATCGCTCCGGACCGGGGCGCACCAATGGCTTCACGACGATCTGCGCGGGGCCGGAGCATGGCGACTATGGCGCCTTCTGTCCGGCGCCGGGGCATCAGATCGGCTACAACGACCTGAAGACGATCGAGGTCAAGGCCGTCGTGGAGGCGGCCGCAGGCTTGCCGTCGGCCGCGAAGAGCTTCGCCGACGCGCTGGCGGTCGAGCGGGTCGCCGACGCAATCCGCCGGTCGCATCGCGAAGGATGCTGGATCGGACTTCAGACGGCGTAGGCTGGCGCCAGCGCCGCCAGCATTTCCTCATGAATTGTGGGCGTCGATGCCAGCACGGTTCCGTTCATCAGGTCGAGCGCGTTGCCGCGCGTGTCGGTCACGACGCCGCCCGCCTCGCGGACGATCACGACCCCGGCCGCCATGTCCCAGGCGCTGACGCTCTGCTCCCAATAGGCGTCGTGGCGGCCGCAGGCGACCCAGGCCATGTCGATCGCTCCCGCCCCAAGGCGGCGGATGCCCGTGACACGCGGGGTCAGCCGCTCCATCTCGGCATAGAATTGTTCGTGGTTCGGCTTGGTCGCAAAGGGAATGCCGACGCCCAGCACCGATTCCTCGATCGTCGTGCGCGTCGAGATATGGATGCGACGTTCGCCGAGCCATGCGCCGCCGCCGGTTTCCGCGCAGAACAGCTCGTCCATCGCGGGGACATAGGTGACCCCCGCGACGACCTCGCCTTGCTTCGCCAGCGCGATGTTGACCGCGAAGAGTGGGGATCCTGTCAGGAAGTTGGTCGTACCGTCGAGCGGATCGACCACCCACACATGGTCGGTGTCGCTGCCGGGCGTCAGCCCGCCTTCCTCACCGAGGAAGCCATAGTCGGGGGCATGGGCCATCAGCCGCTCACGGACGGTCGCCTCGGCCTTCAGGTCGGCCTCGGTGAACATGTCGGCGGCGCCGGCCTTGCTATGGATCGTGAGCGTGGCGATGCGCTCGCGATCGGCGATCAAACCTTCGCCGGCGGCGTGGGCGGCGGCGATCATGGCGGAAATAAGGGGTGACATTGGCATGGAATGAATATACGTTCTGTTTTATAGAAAAGATAGAAAAATTATTCTGAAATGATGTTGCGGGCTGCTTTTGCGGCCGTTGTCGGACGATCGGGTATTGGCTCGATTGCGATCTGGAAGAGAAAAGGGAGGGGTGCGTGAAAACGAGTCTATTTGCAATCGCCGCCGGGCTGGCGGCTGTTCCGGCAGGCGTCATGGCACAGCAGGCTGCTTCGATTCCGGTCGTCGCCGCCTCCGCCGAAACGCAGGCGACCGACGGATCCGGTGCCGATGGCGCCGTGGTCGTCGCCGACCCCGCCGATGCATCGCGTTCGTTGATTCTCGCGGGCGCCGAATCCGCCGGAATCGATGTCTTCGATCTGGCCGGGAAGCGCCTGGGGACGCACAAGGTTGGCAATATTCGCGCGCTCGATCTGCGCGCCGATGCCGCGCCGGGCGGGGGACCGTTGCTGGCCGGGCTCGATGGCAAGGATAATGCGCCCAAACTCTTTCGTGTGATGGCCGGTGGTGCCCCGGCGCCGCTCGCGCTGACCGGAATAGAGCCTGGGATGACGGTCGCGGGGCTCTGCTTCTCGCGCAGCCATCGCGACGATACCCTTTATCTGTTCCTCGTCGGTGACAAGGGAGAGATCGAGCAGTGGGGATTGTCGTCCGAAGCGTCGGGCGCCATGAACGGGCGGATTGCGCGGCGCTGGTCGCTCGGGTCGGAAATCGGCTATTGCGCCGCCGACGACCGCGGTTCGGTCTATTTCTCGCAGGAAGCCGTGGGGGTATGGCGCTTCGCCGCCGAACCCGAGGCCGAGATCGCACCCGAGATCGTCGATATCGTCCGCCTCGGCCACATCACCGAAGAAGCGAAGGGTGTCGGCATCGCCGCCGACGGCCGCCTGCTTGTTTCGGACGCGTCGGTCAATCGGCTGAACATTTACGATCCCCTCGATGGCTATGCCTATCTTGGCTCGGTGGCGCTCGCGGCGGGTACCGACCAGGTCGAGGATGGCGGCAGCGTCACGGTGGCAGGGCCGGTCGTGCTGGTCGCAGACGACGATAATTCGCCTGA
>ERZ778018.1202-NODE-1202-length-23951-cov-16.216019_pt1 | contig 23951 bp, 19 predicted proteins | sample MGYA00375748_ERZ778018 | MGnify/ENA primary metagenome ERZ778018 (study PRJEB29350, sample SAMN05509839) | bioreactor metagenome | biome: bioreactor; material: wastewater | place: South Africa: University of Cape Town | collected 2014-04-22 ... | reverse complement strand
CATGGGGGTCACAGCCTGCCAGGACCCCCATGAGGAGCCCAGGACACCCGCCCGCACATCAGCCCCCGAGCGCGTACGCCCCCACAACCGCCTCATCGACCTCCACCCCAAGCCCCGGGCCATGCGGGCGGGGCCACCAGCCGCCGGTGGGCTGGGGGGCGCCGCCGACTACCAGCTCGCCCACCATCGGGTTGACGAAGGGCTGGACCTCCATCAACTCGCAGGAGGGCATCGCCCAGGAGACGGCGAGGCTGGCGGCGAGGACGATGCCGCTGGTCCAGGCGTGGGCGTTGGTGGTGAGGTCGCGGCGGTGGGCGAGGTCGCAGGCGGCGATGAAGCCGCTGATGCCCTCGGCGCGGCCGGGGTCGACGCCGAGGACGTCGCAGGTGCCGGACTCGATCACGCGGGTGAGGCCGCGGAGGTTCCACTCGCGCTCGCCGTAGGCGATGCGGGTGGTGACCGCCTCGCGCAGCGCCGCGTAGCCGGCCGGGTCGTCGTGGCCGAGGGGCTCCTCGACCCAGGCGAGGTCGTGGGCCTCGAAGGCGCGAACGCGGTCGATCGCCTCGGCGGGCGTCCAGCGGACCCGCACGCCGCAGTCGACCATGATCGACGGCTCCGGCCCGAGCGCCTCGCGCAGGCCGGCGACGAAGGCGACGTCGCGGTCGTGGTCGAAGCCGAGGTTCGCCTCGCCGCGCTTGCCGAAGCCGACCTTGACGCCCTGCGCCCGTCCCGGCACCCAGCTCGCCGTCTCGGCGACCAGGGCGTCGAGGTCGCCGACCGTCGCGTGGCCGGAGGCGAGCGCCGGCAGCCGGTCGCGGCAGGCGCCGCCGAGCATCTCCAGCAGCGATTGGCCGAGCGCCTTGCCGCGCAGGTCCCAGAGGGCGATGTCGAGGGCGGCGATGGCGAAGCAGGCGAGGCCGCCGTCGCCGTACCACCAGGTGTGGGCGCGCAGGCGCTCCCAGGTCGCGCCGACCTCGACCGGGTCGCTGCCGACGACGAGGTCGGCCAGCCCCCGCACCAGCTCGGCCGTCGCCAGCGAGGCCTCCGGCCACAGCGTGCACGCCTCGCCCCAGCCGACGGCGCCCTCGTCGGTCTCCACCCGCACCAGGCAGAGGGAGCGGGTGGCGCCGTCGTCGTTGGGCTCGGGGTAGGCGACCGGGTACGCCGCGACCGCGGTGACCTTCATCGCGCTCCGGCCCTCATCGGGTACCGAGTTTCAGCCGCAGCTGGTCGAAGGACACCGCCAGGATCAGCAGGACCCCGCGGGCCACTTCCTGCCAGAAGGAGCTGACGTCGAGCAGCACCAGGCCGTTGTTCAGCGTCCCGATCACGAGCAGGCCGAGGACGGTGCCGATGATCGTGCCGCGGCCGCCGGCGAGGCTGGCGCCGCCGAGGACGACGGCGGTGATGACCGAGAGTTCGAGCCCGTTGCCGGCGGTCGGCGAGGCGGCGCTGAGCTGGGAGATGTTGACCAGCGCGGCGAGCGCGACGCAGACGCCGGAGAGGAAGAAGGCGGCGAAGATGAACCGTTTGACGCGGATCCCGGCGAGCCGCGCGGCGACCGGGTTGGCGCCGATCGCGTACATCGAGCGGCCGAAGATCGTGAACCTCATCAGCACCCAGAAGGCCAGCATGACGGCGGCGAAGATCAGCACCGGCAGCGGGATTTCGAAGAACGGGCGGGCGGTGCCGAGGGTGGAGAAGTGGGTGATCGGCAGGGTCTGGCCGTCGGAGATCACCCGCGCCAGGCCGACGAAGGCGGCCAGCGTGCCGAGCGTCGTGATCAGCGGGTTGACGCCGACCACGGTGACCAGGATGCCGTTGACCGAGCCGAGCACCATCCCCGCCGCGACGCCGAGGACGATCGCCGGCCCCAGCGACATGTCGCCGGCGAAGTGGGCGACGACGACGCCGCAGAAGGTGAGCCCGGAGCCGACCGAGAGGTCGAACTGAGCGCCGACCATCAGCAGGGTCGCGGGCGCGGCGATGATCCCGGCGATCGAGGCCGCCGTGAGGATGTTGAGGAAGTTGTCGTAGTTGAAGAAGTACGGCGACTTGATCGTGAAGAAGAGGCCGAGGCCGATCAGGACGACGATCAGCGGCGCCGTCTCCGGCAGCCGCGAGAGCAGCGGGTCGCGTCGCCGCTTCCCCTGCGGGTCGAGCGCCGGCGCCGCCGAGCTCGCGCTCCCGGGGGACATGTTCAACTCCATCAGCCTCCAACCTCCTCGATAAGTCTCTTGGTCTCGATTTCATCCGCTGCCAGGCGGGCGACGATCTCGCCGCGGGCGATGACGACCGCACGGTCGGCGACCTGCACGACCTCCTCGTAGTCGGAGGTCGAGACGAGCACCGCGACGCCTTCGGCGGCGAGGGCCCGGATCGAGCGGTAGATCTCCTCGCGGGCGCCGACGTCGACGCCGCGGGTCGGCTCGATCAGCAGCAGCACCCGCGCGTGGCGCTCCAGCCAGCGGCCGAGCAGCACCTTCTGCTGGTTGCCACCGGAGAGCGTCCCCAGCTCCTGCCCCGCGTCGTCGCGGGAGCGCACGTTGAGGACGCCGTGCCAGCGCCAGTAGGCCTCGGCCTCGACGCGGCGGGTGATGAAGCCGTGCTTGGCGAGCCGCGGCCACGACGGCGCGGCCAGGTTCTCGGCCAGCGACAGCATCGTGAAGGCGCTTTCGCGCTGGCGGTCGGCGGGCAGCAGGCCGATGCCGTGCTCGATCGCCTGCGCCGGCCCGCGCAGCTTCACCGCCTCGCCCTCCATCTCGACCGTGCCGGCGTCGAGCTTGCGCACGCCGAAGAGCGCCTGGACGACCTCCCCGGCGCCGGAGCCGACTTTGCCGTAGAGCGCCAGCACCTCGCCGGCGCGCAGGTCGAGGTCGATGCGGTCGAAGGCGCCGGTCGAGCCCGCCCCGCGCAGGCGCATCAGCGGCTCGGCGTCGTCGGGCACGAGGACCGCCTCGGGGCGCCGCACCTCGGAGATCTCGCGGCCGACCATCGCCGAGACGAGCTCACGGCGGTCGGTGGTCTTGGCGTCCGCCTCCAGCACCAGGTTGCCGTCGCGCAGGACGACGACGCGGTCGGCGACGGCGCGCACCTCGTCGAGGCGGTGGGTGATGTAGACGACGCCGGTGCCCTGCTCGCGCAGCGCCGCGACGTAGCCGAAGAGGCGTTCGCTCTCGGTCGAGGAGAGGGCCGCGGTGGGCTCGTCGAGGATCAGGTAGTTGGCCCGGTCGACGACGGCGCGGGCGATCTCGACGACCTGGCGCTCGCCGACCGAGAGGTCGCCGACCGGGGCGTCGAGGTCGAGGTCGACGCCGAGCCGCTCGAGCGCCTCGCGGGCGCGCTTCTTGACCGTGCGCCAGGCGACGAAGCCGCGCCGCCCCGGCCAGGCGCCGAGCGAGATGTTCTCGGCGACGGTGAGGGTCGGCGCGTCGGCGATCTCCTGGAAGATCATCCGCACGCCGAGCCGCCGCGCGGTCACCGGGTTGAGCGAGGAGTGCGCGGTCCCCTCGATCGTGATCGCGCCGGCGTCGGGCTGGTAGTCGCCGGCGATGATCTTCACCAGGGTCGACTTGCCCGCCCCGTTCTCGCCCAGCAGGGCGACCACCGAGCCGCCGACGATGTCGAGGTCCACCCCACGGAGGACCTCGACGCCGCCGAACGACTTGCGGATCCCGGAGACGGAGAGACGAATCCCCGCCCCGGCCTGATCAGCATCCGGTGACTTCATACACCTGTTCGATGTTCTTGCTGTTCACCAGCTCGTGCGGGACCAGCAGTTTCGTCGGGATTTCTTTGCCTTCCAGCGCTTCCAGCAGGTAGGGGACGCCGATTTCGCCGTAACGCTCCGGGAAGTAGGCGGTGTCCGCGATCCACTGGGGATTGTGGGCGATTTCGCACCAGGACGAGGGGTCGGCACCCTGGCCGGAGACGAAGACGTCGCTTTCGCGACCCGCCGTCTTGGCCGCCGCCAGCGCCCCGAGGATCGCATCGTCGTTGATCGCGACGACGACGATCTTGCTCTGCCCCGGCAGCGCCGTGAGCGTGTCGGTGAACTGGGTGCGGGCGATGTCGGTCCGCCCCGCGTTGAGCGTCTTTTCGTTCTTCAGTTCACCCGGGCAGATCGACTGGAAGCCTTTGCGATAGCCGCCCATCCGTTCTTCGTTGACGGAGCCCGCTTCCGGCTCTTCCATCGACACGTAGGCGTCGTATTCGCAGTTCCATTCGTTCTTCGCGAATTCGCCCACCGCTTTGCCCGCGAGGAAGCCGGCGTATTCGTTGTCGGCGCCCATGAAGGCGATTTCGCACGGTTCCTGGGTGATGTCGATGGCGATCACCGGCACCTGCGGGCCGGCCTTGCAGATCGCTTCCGAGAGTTCGGCGTCCTGCTGGAAGTTCAAATAGCCTTCGACGCCCTGGGTGGCGAAGCTCTTCGCGCAGTCGAGAGCCGGCTGGCCTTCGAGTTCGGAGTCGCACGCGACCAGTTCGGCGCCGGCTTCCTTGGCCGCCTTTTCGACGCTCTTGGTCACCAGGTTGGAGAACGGCACCGAGCTGCCGAGCTCGATCAGGCCGATCTTCTTACCGGCACCGCTGCCGGCCTTCGGCTTGCGGAATTCGACGATCCCCTCTTTCGAGACTTCCGCGGTCGAGCCCGTTTCGGCTTCCGCTTCCGCTTCGTTGCCCGCGGCTTCGGTGCCGGCGCTTTCCGCTTCGGTCGTTTCTTCCGCGCCCGCGGTGCTGCTGCTGTCACTGCCGCCCCCGCAGGCCGCGAGGCCGAGGGCAAGCACGAGGCACAGCATCGCAACCCATGCAGCCGGCCTGCACACCTTCCTGATCATTTCTCTCCTCTTTCCTCCCCGACACTCGTCCCGGGGCCTGGAATCGTTTCCACAAACGTAACCGGAAATCTTCGATGTGTCAACTTCAAGGAGAGGTCGGTCGTGGGACTACCCCGCAGGCCAGCCCCTTGGGGCCGCAGCGGCGGGGATAGCTGTCGCCTCGGGCGGCTGATCGGCGGCCCCGGCCGGCCAAGGCCGCCGATCAGCCGCCAGGCCGGGGAGGTTCAAAGGGTCGAGTTCGCACTTTGCCGCGCATACCGCGGATAACTGCGAACTCACCGGGTGGGGAGGCCGGGTTACGGGACGAAGGCGCGCGGGAGGCGCACGGAAGCGTCACCGCTCCTCCCTTCCGTGTCCTTCTCCACGGATCCGCGCGTCTCCCGTGACGCCGGATCCGTCGCCCGGTGGATTGTGGTCGCTCTGGCGACCTCAACTCACCGCGCGTCCGAAGCGCGCACGGAAGCAGGGCTCAGTGGCTATCTGAGGGAGGGGTCGTGGGGGGCTTGGTCAGGCCGAGGCGGGTGTAGGCCTCGGCCGGCACGGCCTCGACCGACTTGTAGATCGTCCAGGTGCAGGGGCGGTCGGTGGCGTCGGGGCGGGGGGGGGGGGGGGTGACTCGGACCGGGGCTCCCCATTGCTCGACCGCCCAGCGCTCGTTGGTGAGGCAGCAGTGGGCGCAGTAGTAACAGACGCCGGATTCGTTCCAGGCCCAGTCGTGCTCGTCCTTGGTGAAGCCGAATTCCTCGCCGCCTCCGCCGCGCGTCTGGCGTCCGCCCGAGCCGCAGGGGTCGAAGGAGACCACCCAGCGGTCCTCGTGCTCCTCGACGGCGAGGTTCCCGAGGCGGTCCGGACCGCTGAGGTGGGCCCGCATCGCCTCGAAGGTGAGGTAGAGGTTGCGCTCGACCGTCTCGGAGTAGGGCTTCTCCCGCAGGTCGAACGGCGCGTAGCGCTCGGCGAGGAACGGGGCGAGCACCTCCCGGTAGCAGTCGCCGATCGCCGCCTCGCCGAACCGCTCCGCGACGTAGGTCAGGAGGCCCGCCTGGAGATCGGCCCAGCGGTCGTGCAGCGCCCGCCAGGCGTCGACCAGCACGGCGAGCCGCGCGTCCGCGTCGTCGCCGACCTGCATCCCCCGCAGGTCGTTGCCCAGCCTGCCCGCCGTCGCGCCCAGCTCCGACCAGGCCTCGTGCGGCGCGAACGGACGCCCGTCGTCGAAGGCCAGCACCCGGTCCAGCCGGCCCCGCTCGCCCTGCAGCTCCTCCCGCGTCACCCCGCGCCCGAGCAGCCAGCTCTCGAAGCCTTCCGACCAGGTCGTGTAGACGAGGTGGCACACCTTCGCCTCCTCCATGAAGTAGTCGACGAGCTGGGCCGCGACCTCCCACTGCCCGGCGGCGACCGCCTCCTCGATCCGCTGCACGGTCGAGACCGCCAGTTCCTCGGGGTCGCCCTGCCGGACCCGCTTGCCGAGCTGGTCGTTCCAGTCGAGCCGGGTCGCCGGCGCCTCGATCCCGCCGGAGATCCCGCGTCGTTCCTCACTCATCGGCCGACCTCCTGCTCGTGCCCGCGGACGAAGTCGCGGAACTTGATCGTCTCCTGGACGTTGTCGCAATCCGAGCAGCCGGGGCGCCCGTCGTAGACGTACTCGAACTCGACCCAACCGTCGTATCCGAGCCGCGCCATCACGTCCAGCACCCGCCCGAAATCGGTGACGTTGTCCTCGAATTTCGTCTGCACCATCCCCTTGGCGCCGCCGCGCATGTGGAAGTGACGGGCGTGCTCGAGCAGCGGCTCGACCTCGCGGTCGGGAATCCCCTGGACGTTGAAGTGGCCGTAGTCGAGCGTCAGCTCGAGGCCCGGCACCCGCTCGAGCAGCGACCCCACCTTCGCCGGCGTGTCGATGATCGAGCCGGAGTAGGGCTTGGTGCTGACGATGTGCGGCTCGACCGAGAGCCGCAGCCCGGCCTCGCGGGTGGCCTCGAGCCGTCGCCGCAGGCCGTCGACGGAGCGGTCGAACGCCGCCTGCCAGGACTCGCCGCCGAAGACCAGGCCGGGCAGTATCGTCACGCCGGTCACGCCGACCCGCTGCGCGAACCGCAAGAACGCGTCGAACAGCTCCGCGCCCGACCGCGCCTCCGCCTCGTCGGGATGGTTGACGGCGCCGCCCGCCAGGTCGACGGCGGGGACGAAGAACGCGTCCGCCGCGGCCAGCTCGCGGGCGGCCAGCTCGGCGGCGATCCGCTCCGCCCAGCCCTCCGGGTCCTCGGCGATCGTCTGCGGCGTGCGTGGCATGCCGCTGCCGCCGAAGAACGCCATCGAGACGCCTTCGAGCTCCATCTCCCGGATCAGGTCGAAAACGAATTCCGGCCGCAACCCCGGCCATCCGAATTCGGCACAGGCGAGCTTCATCCCATCTCCTCTCAACCCAACGTTCTCGGAAAATATTTCCGGTAACGTTACCAGCCATGTTTGAACGGCCGCGGCCAGCCCGGGTGGCACTGCTGCAGCCGTTCTGGGACTTCTTCGAGGATGCGGCCCCGGGCGACCTGCGCGCCGACCGCGAGGCGATGCTGGCGGAGGTCGCCGACCGGCTCGGTCCTCAGGTCTGCGCCCAGGAGACCTTCGAGAGCCGCGAGGCGGCAGCCGCCGCCGGGCGACGCATCGCCGCCGAGCGACCGCACGCGCTCGTCGTCGTGATGGGCATGGCGGTCCCTCCCGCCTTCGCGCTCGCCGCGCTCGAGGCGCTGCCCTCCCTGCCGCTGGTGGTGCTCGTGCTCAGCCGGCGCTCCTCATATGGAGCCTCCTACTCGCACGCCGACATCACCGTCGAAGGCGGGACCGTGGGCGGCGCGCAGCTGACCAGCTCCCTCCACCGCCACGCCAGGCCGCACGCCGTCGTCGCCGTCGCGCTCGACGACGACCGGGACCGCGACCGCCTCGCCCGGGCGGTCCTGGCGGCAACCGCGGCGGGGCGGCTGCGGGAGGCGCGGATCGGCCGCGTCGGCAGGCCGATCGACGGCTACGACTGCGTCGAGTGCGACCCCGCGGCGCTGCGCGAGGCGACCGGCATCGAGCTCCTCGACATCGAGCCCGCCGCGATCCAGGAGGCCTTCCTCGCCGCCGGCGAGAGCGAGGCGGAGGCGGTCGGCCGGGAGACGCTCGCGAGCTTCGAGCCGGTGCCGGGCCTCGCCGACGGGCCGGGGTTCGAGCGGACGGTGCGGATGGCCGCCGCGCTTCAGACGCTCGACCGCGACCTCGGGCTCGACGCCGGCGCGATGAACTGCCACGTCCCCGAGATCCGCTTCGCCCCCGACCCGGGACCGGGCCTCGCCCCCTGCTTCGCCCTCGGCCGCGAGACCAGCGCCGGCATCCCGTGGACCTGCGCCGGCGACGTGCCGACCGCGGTGGCGATGCTGACCGCGAAGCTGCTGGGCGGCGCCGCCCTCTACCACGAGATCGAGGGCCTCGACCGGGCCACGGGCGAGGCGCTGCTGGCCAACTCGGGCGAGCACGACCTCGCCTTCGCCGATCCGGCCGCCGCGCCGGCGCTGGTCCGCAACTGCTGGTGGGAGGGCGACCCCTGCCCCGGCCTGTGCGCCCGCTTCGGGCCGCCGCCGGGCCCGGGCACGCTGATCGGCTTCACGCCCCATCCGCAGGCGCGCGGCGGATTCCGGTTCGTCGTCGCCGAGGGCACCTTCACCGCGCGACGCCTGCCCGACACCGGCACCCCCCACGGGGCGTTCCGCTTCGCCGGCGAGGATGACGTCGTCACCGCCTGGACCCGCTGGGCGCGGACCGGCGTCAACCACCACAGCGCGGCGACGCCCGGGCACCTGGGCGCCGCGGTGGCGGCGGTCGCCGGCCACCTCGGCGTCGAATGCGTCCGGGTGTCCGCCGCCGGCCCGCTCAGTGACTATCCGAACACTCCCCCGTGCGGCTGGTGAGTGCCGCACCGAGCGGGGGTAGGACGCAGGGAGGCCTAATGGCAGCGCCATTTGGCCGACCGAGGACGACGCCCCGCGAAGTGTGTGCGGCGCCGCCAGACGTGCGCGGGAGTGTTCGGATAGTCACTCAGTACATGAGCTGGGCGCCGCTGACGTTGATCGTCGCGCCGCTCACGTAGCTGGCGTGGTCGGAGGCGAGGAAGACGGCGACGCTCGCCAGCTCCGCCGGCCGGGCGATGCGGCCCAGCGGGATCTGGGCGACAAAGTTGTCGAACGCCTCCCGCGAGAGGCCCTCGGTCATCATCGGCGTGTCGACCGCGCCCGGCGCGATCGCGTTGACGAGGATCCCGTCCCGCCCGTAGGTGCGGGCGAGGCCCCGGGTCATCGAGACGATCGCCCCCTTGGTCGCGGAGTAGACGACCGAGCCGCCGTAGCCCCCGGTCCACCAGCCCTGGGAGGAGAAGTTGACGATCCGGCCGCCGCCGCCCTGCTCCCGCATCGCTTCCGCGGCGGCGCGGTTCAACAGGAAGGCGGCGCGCACGTTGACCTCCTGCTGCAGGTCGATCTGCTCGACCGTCACCGACGCGACGTCGGTGCGCAGGATCACCGCCGCGACGTGGATCAGGGCGTCGATCCGGCCGAGCCGCTCCCGCACCGCGCCCACCAGCGCCGCGGGCTGCTCGGGATCGCGGAGGTCGCCCGCGAATCCGACGTGCGGGTCGCCGCCCAGCTCGCCGACCAGGGCGTCGACGTCCTCGCCGCGCAGGTCATGCGCCGCGACCCGCGCCCCCGCCGCGGCGAAGGCCGTCGCGACCGCGCGCCCGATCCCACCCGCGGCACCGGTCACCAGCACCGCCTTGCCGTCGAGGCCGGCGCCCGCGGACCAGCTCATGCCGTCGCCCTCTCGTCCGCGCCGGCCACCCGCTCGAGGGACCCGCTCCTCGCGCTGCGGTAGATCGCGTCGATGATCTCGACGGTGCGCGCGGCGAGCTCGCCGGGGGAGGCGTTTTCGACCTCGCGTCCCTGCGCCAGGTCGATCAGCACGTTCGGCGGACCGTCGCAGTCGTAGGCGCCGTCGCCCTCCTCGAGGTCGAGTTTGAGCTCGCCGTCGGTCCGCCACAGCCAGCCCGCCTCGCGCTCGACGTCGACCTGCACCTGCCCCTCGGAGCCGATCGCACGGACCTCGAGCTGGTGCTTGTTGCCGCCGGCGCCGGTGTGGCAGGAGCCGCCGCCGACGGTCCCGATCGCGCCATCGTCATAACGGACGGCGACCGCGTCGTGCAGCTCCACGGGAGCCTCGAGCGGCGCGCTCATCAGCGCGAAGGCGGCCTCGCCGCGCAGCCCGGTCAGCCACAGCGCCAGGCCGAGCGCGTGGCTCAGCTGCGCCTGCGCATAGCCGCCGCCGGAGAGGCCGGGGTCGGTCCAGGTCCGCTCCTCGGGCACGCTCTCGGGCGCCGCGTCGGGGTAGGCGCCGGTGTTGGAGAGGAGCTCGCGGGTCGACGACGCCATGTGGATCGTCATCTGCTCGATCCGGCCGATGCCGCGCTCGTCCATCGCCCGCTTCATCTCACGGACCATCGGGCGATAGTTCCAGCCGAAGGAGACGACGAGGTGGCGGTCCAGGCGCGCCGCGACGTCGACCAGGTCCCAGGCGTCCGCCGGCCGGATCGTGAAGGGCTTCTCGACCAGCACGTGCGCCCCCGATTCCATCGCCGCCTTGGCGTGCTCGTGGTGGAGGCCGGTGGGGCTCGAGACGAGACAGATGTCGACCCCGGCGTCGAGCACGTCGCGGTAGCTTTCGCTCGCGATCTCGAAGCCGAAGTCATCCTTCACCTTCTGCAGCAGCTCGCTCCCGTGACGCGCCACGGCGACGAAATCAACCTCGTCGCGTCGCTCGGCGAAGTTCGGCAGGTGCGAGGCGATCGCCCACGAGCCCGCCCCGATCACGCCCAGCCTCAGCTTGGCCATTTCGTTCCTCCTCGGATGGTGTCGGTAGTCTGTACCCGCTGGAATCGTAACCGGAAATTCTTTCAGAGGAGGGTCTGGATGCAGCTCGACGGCTATCGAGGGAAAACCGCGGTGATCACCGGCGCCGCCCAGGGGATCGGCCAGGAGATCGCCGAGCGCTTCGCCGGGCTCGGCGCCGCGGTCGCCGGCATCGACCTGCGCCGGCCTTCGATCGAGGGCGTGCTCGGGCTCGAGGCCGACATCACCGATCCGGTCGGGCTCGGCGCCGCCTTCGACCAGCTGGAGGCGGAGCTGGGCAGGCCGGAGATCGTCGTCCTCAACGCCGGCATCTTCATCGTCGAGCCCTTCGCCGACACCTCGCTGGAGAACTGGCGCCGCACGCTCGACGTCAACCTCACCGGCGCCTTCCTCTGCGCCCAGCGGGCCCTTCCCGCGATGGCCGAGGGCGGCTACGGGCGCGTCGTCGCGGTCGGCTCGAGCGCCGGGATCAACGGCGGCAAGAACAACTGCGCCGCCTACGCCGCTTCCAAGGCGGGCCTGATGTGCCTGGCGAAATCGATCGCCAACGAGTACGCGGCGCGCGGCATCACCGCCAACGCGGTCGCGCCGACGCTGATCGACACGGCGATGATGGACGAACAGCCCGAGGGAGTCGAGAAGCTGATCCCGGTCGGCCGGCTCGGCACGCCGACCGACATCGCCGACCTCGTCGCCTACCTCTGCTCCGCCCACGCCGGCTACATCACCGGCGAGGTCGTCGACGTCAACGGCGGCTTCCTGGTCGACTGATGACGGCGACGATGCGGGCCGCCCGGATCCCCGCCGTCGGCCGGCCCCTGGAGCTGGTCGAGCTGCCGCTCCCCCAGCCCGGCCCGGGCGAGGTGCGCGTCCGGGTCCAGGCCTGCGGCGTCTGCGGCTCCGACCTCTTCCTGCAGTCGGGCGGCTTCGGCGCCGACAAGCTGCCGGTGGTCCCCGGCCACGAGGCCGCCGGGGTGGTCGACGCGCTCGGGCCCGGGGTCGAGGGCCTCGCCGCCGGCGACCAGGTGGCGCTCTACTACATCGACGCCGACCCCGAGGGACGCTGGGCGCGGCAGGGTCGCGAGCAGCTCGACCCGCGGCTGACGCGGATGGGGGTCGACCGCGACGGTGCCTTCGCCGAGTACGTGGTGCGCCCGGCGCACACGCTGATCCGCCCGCCGGCGCCGGTCGACCCGGTCGAGCTCGCCGTGCTCACCGACGCGGTGGCGACTCCCTACCACGCCCTGCGCCGGATCGCCCGGGTCGAGGCCGGCGAGGTCGTGCTGGTCATCGGCATCGGCGGCATCGGGTCGAACGCCGTGCAGCTGGCGAGGTCGATGGGGGCTCGCGTGGTCGCGGCGTCCCGCGGCGCGGCGAAACTGGAGCTGGCGGCCGAGCTCGGCGCCGAGGAGACCGTGCGCATCGGCGGGACCGAGGACGACGCGGCGGCGCTTCGCCGTGCCTGCGGCGGCGAGGGCCCGGACGTGGTGGTGCAGTGCGCGGGCTCGGCGGCGGCCGACGAGCTGGCGATCGCCGTCGCCGGCCCCGGCGGCAGAGTCGTGCTGTTGGGCGCCACCGAGGAGCGCTTCGGGGCCCGCTCGGTGGACCTGATCTGGCGCGAGCTGTCGGTGATCGGGTCGCGCGGCTTCACCGCCCGCGACATCGTCGAGGTGCTGGACCGCCACGCCGCCGGCGAGCTGGAGCTCGCCCATCTGACCGCTTCGGTCCGGCCCTTGGAGGAGGCCAACGAGGCGCTCGAGGACCTGCGCGCGGGCCGCGTGCTGCGCAGCGTGCTGCGGCCCGACCGCGAGGGCTGAGCCCTCAGTCGAGGTGCCAGACCTCGGCGGCCTCGAAGGGCTTGCCGTCGGCGTCGACGAGCGCCTCGATCACCGGCTCGAACCACTCCGACCAGCGCCCGTTCACCTCCGTCGCGCCCATCCGGCCGAAGGCGGTGGCGACGTCGGGCTCGCACTCGCAGTAGGCGATCACGGTGGTGCCGCGGCGGAACAGCGAGTAGTTGGAGATCCCGGACTTTTCGATCTCCTCGACCATCTCCGGCCAGATCTCGTCGTGGCGCCGTTTGTACTCGGCCTCCTGGCCCGGCACCAGCTCGAACGTAAAGCAGTAGCGCTCCATCTGTCCATCCCTCCTTCTGGGCGCCGAGGCTACGGCGCCCGCTCTTCCAGCTCGGCGACCTGGACGTTGCGCGGCGGCCGCGTGGCGTCCCAGGAGTCGGTGATCTTCAGTCGCAGGTAGCGCGCCGTCACCGGTTCGGCGAAGGTCGACGTGCTCGGCCCGTTCGGGGCCGCGGGCACCGCCGCCACTTCCGTCCAGGCCTGGCCGTCGGTGGAGACTTCGACCGCGTAGGCCCTCGGCCCGTAGTTCACCCGCGGCACCATCGTCACCGCGGCGATCCTCACCGGGGCGCCGTGGTCGACGGTCAGGTAGGCGGGCTTTTCGGGCGAGGGGCCTTCGCCGCTTTTGGTCCCTTCGGCGACCCAGAAGGTCGCGGGGTTGCCGTCGTTGGCGAGCGTCGGCAGGTAGGGCCCCTGCGTGCTGGAGGCCGAGATCGCGGGCCAGGCGGTGCCGAGCCCGTTCAGCGCCAGGTCGCCGGAGAAGTGCAGCGTCGCGGCCGCGGCGGCGTGGCGGCCGCCGGCCGTGGCGGTGACCTGCAGTTCGCCGGTGCCGGTGGCGAGCGAGGCGTCGGCGAGGTCGACGACGAATTCGCCGCTGCCTTCGGCGGGGACCGTCAGCGTGCCCTGCGGGAACGTCGCTTCGACGCCCGCGGGGGCGCTCGCCGCGACGCTCACTTCGAGCGGCCGCGGCGCCGCGTTGCTCACCGTCAGCGTCGCCTGGTTCCAGCCGCCGCGGGCGAGCGGCAGGTCGGGCGTGGTGGCCTTCAGCGCCAGCAGCGGGTCGATCTTCACGCTCACCGTGCCTTCGGAGCTGCCGTGGCGGACGCCCTGGCGGTAGGCGAAGCCGACGCCCAGTTCGGCGGTCGTCCCCGGTTCGGCGCCGTCGGGCGCGGTCGTTTCCAGGGTGAAGCTCCTCGCTTCGCCGGGTTCCATGGTCGGGACGTCGACGCTCGGCGCCGACCCCCATCCCGGCGGCACCCGCAGAGTGAGGACGCCGTCCTGGAACGGCCACGCGGATTGGTCGGCGAGGAAGACGCGGACCTTCAACGGCTCGCCGGGCAGGGCGTCGCCGCTCTCCAGCCGCAGGCCCACCGCGAGGCCCGCGGTGACCGCGCGTTCGAGCAGTTCGGCCACCGCTTCGCGGTCGGCTTCCACCCGTTCGCGCACGGCGGCCGGCGCGAACGACGCCCGCAGCCCTTCGAGCTTGCAGCGGGCATGTTCGACCGCCGCGGCGGCGTCCCCGGTGTCGGGGGGGTCGGTGCCGACGTCGTCGATCGCTTCGCCGATGTCGTGGGCGACCACGTTGGTCGTCGTGGTCAGCCAGGCCGCGCCGGGGTTGCCGATCGTGCCGTTCGCCGTCCATTCGGCGATCGCCGCGCGCAGCGCTTCGAGCTTCGCCCGCGCTTCCAGCAGCGGCTCGTACTCGGGCCCGGCGGTGGTCAGCGCGCCGCCGAGCACCCGCGGGTTCACCCGTTCGCCGGCGGCGATCGTCCGCGCCGTCGTCTGGGTCCCCTGCGGCCCGACCCAGGTGATCGTGGCGTGGACCGGCGCGTCGCCGTCGTTGGTCAGCGTCGCGGTGTCGGCGCCGGTCGCCCGGCCGCTGAGCGGGCCGTCGGCGTGGACGAAGAAGCGCACTTCCTCGCCGCGCGAGGCGGGTGCTTCGAGCGACCACGTGCCGGTCGCCACGTCGCCTTCGAGCGTCGCCGCGGCTTCGGTCAGCGGCGCGCCGCGTTCGTCGCTGAAGGCGACTTCGGCCGTTTCAGGGCCGCTCCAGCGGGCGACCGCGACGCGGTCGGTGCCGTCGGTGGCCTGAGCCTGCAGGGCGGACCAGCCGCTGGGGGTCTGCGGCTGGTCCGCCGTCGCGGCGAGCCGCGCGGTCGTCTCGTGGTCGGCGTCCGGGTATACCGCGGCTCCGCGGTTCCCTGACCCGGTCGCCGCCGAGCCGTACACCTGCAGATATGGATTGGCGGCGGCGACGTCTTCGGCCTTGATGCCGCCGCCGCCAAGCACCACCATCCCCATGCGGTCGGCGACGTTCCACCAGTCGCCGGGGAGGCTGCCGAGGCCGGTGCCGCCTTCGGTGTAGACGGGGCGTTCGCCGGTCAGGCCGGGGACGTTCTCGAAGTCGACGTTGAAGGTGGAGCCGGTGCCGCGGTCGAGCAGCAGCACGGTGCCGTCGGGGAAGGAGGTCATCGAGAAGTCGCGCGCGCCGATCGTCCCCGCGGTCGAGAAGAAGCTTTCGTCTTCGCGGCAGTCGCAGGTGTAGGCGCCGCCGGCGCTGCTCGCCGCCGAGCCGACCAGGCTGCCGGGCACGTAGGCGGCGAGGATCGGGTCGCTTTCGTGGCCGTTCGGCGTCGGCACGATGAGGCCCATCGGCCGCACGTCGTCCCACGACATCGAGGTGAAGGCGTCGCGCTGGCGGGCGTCGACGAGGTCGACGTAGGCGTACCGGTGGACGCCGCCGGTGCGGGCCAGCGCCGCTTCGTATTCGGCGGCGCTCGGCTGGGCCGAGGGGCCGAACTCCTGGTGGTTCCACCAGGCCATCGCGAGGCGCTTGATCAGCACCGATTCGTAGCCCAGTTCTTTCTGGGCGAGGATCGAGCCGTCGGCGTGCAGCGCCTGGCGGACGCCTACCTCGGTCAGGGCGCGCGACTCGGCGACCGAGGCGTCGGCGCGGTGGAAGCGGGTCGCCATGATCGTCAGGTAGTCGAGGTGCTGGTAGTCCTTGCTGGTCCAGTCCTGGCCCGCCGGGGCGAGGAGGTCGCCGTCGCCGGTGATCATCGCTCCGAGGATGTCGTCGTAGACCGCTTCGGTGCGGAAGGAGAAGGCCTGCGGGATCGGCTTGCCGAACTGGGCGTCCATCACCGCCGCGTCGCCGATCAGCAGGTGGGTGACCATCTGGTAGTTCGTGTTGAAGTAGCCGTGGTTCTCCAGCGTCAGGTCGGGATGGAGGTTGACCGAGGCGTTCCATTCGCGCAGCGGGGCGCCGTCGACCTGTTCGCCCGAGCTCGCGTCGGCGGTGGTCGAGGAGGCGTTGATCGCGATCTTCTTCGCCGCGTGCAGCCATTCTTCGGCGTGCGGGTCTTCCGGCCACATCAGCGCCGCCAGCTCCGGGGTCGGCGTGTTCCAGCCCTCGTCCTCGGCGCCGGTGTTGCCCCACTCGCCGGAGGCGATCGGCTTGGTGATCAGGATGTCGGCTTCGGCGGTGACGACGCGCTTGACCAGCGCCCGCGTTTCTTCGTCGAGGTCGGCCCAGAGAAGCTTCGCCGCGAAGGCCCAGCCGTACGTTTCCAGCGACGCCTGCCAGGTCCCTTCGCCCCAGCGGTTATAACCGGCGCCGGAGAGCTTGTTGGTGAGCGCCTCGTGGCGGATCACCTGGATCACCTGCGACTCGATCGTCGCCCGCGGGATGCCCGCGAACTGCCCCTGTTCCGGGCGGGCGACGAGGAGCGTCGCCAGCGCGAGCGCCATGTTGCCGTCGCCGCGCGCCTGCGTGACCCCGCTCCCGGCGGCCGTGAAGTAACCGCTTTCCGGCTCTTTCAGATCGGACGCGCGCCAGAAGGTCTCCGCCCGCGGCACGAACCGTTCCACCACCTGCAGGAGCTGGTCCTGCTTGGCCGAGTCGGAAAGGGTCGGCGGCGCTTCGGCGGCCACGGCGGAGCCCGCCCCGACCGCGATCGCCACCGCCATGCCCAGGACCAAAAGTGACGCGCGCAGCCTGATCGCAGACCCGTGCAGCCGAGTGAGATTCACCGCTCCTCCTCCTTCCCCAGGCTGCACGCAGCGCTGGGCGTCTTCCCGGAAACGATTCCAGCATAGCACGGAGGATCGCGACCCTCCAATTAAGTGAGCCCGGCCCCCTTCCCGTGGTTCCTTATGGGTCGCCTGACGTCCATTTCGAACCACGGAAGCCTGGCCGCACGGGATGGGGCCCCGCAAGGTGTCGCCCGGAAGGGTTCAGGCCCCGCAGGCTGTCGCCCGGGGAAGGGACGCGCCCCTCTCGCCACGGCCCGGGCAGGCTGTGGCCGTGGCGAGAGGGGCGGGTATGAAAGGCGTGGAGGAACCGTGACGGAATAGGGATCCGTCACGAAGATGTCGAGAACTCCACGCTTCCTCCCGGATCTCCCATTGATCAAGGATCTCCGTGTGGACTTTTGGTCGCTCAGCAACCATAAGTCGACGCGCGTCCCGGGAGGACCCCGATCCGGGCGGGAGATCGTCACGGAAGTCCGACTCCGCACCATCCCTGTGCCGGCTTTTTCACGAACGCCTCACGTCCTGGGCTCCTCATGGGGGTCACAGCCTGCCAGGACCCCCATGAGGAGCCCAGGACACCCCCGCGCCAACTCGGACGGCCGGCAGCCTCGCGGACCCTCTACTCCACCGGCGCGTACCTGCGGTGGAGCATCAGGGAGTTGCCCTCGGTGTCGGCGAAGAAGGCCATGTTGCAGACGCCGGTGTCCTGCTCGCCGGTGAAGGTGACGCCGCGGGACTCGAGCTCGGCTTTCGCCGCGGCGACGTCGTCGACGCGCAGGGCCAGCGGGGCGGTGTGGGGCGCGAAGGTTTGGCCCATCACGGTCGGGTCGACGAGGTAGAGGGAGACGTTGCCGGTCTCGATCTCCGGCCAGCCGGCGTCCCAGTCGGGGCTGTGGAGGCGGAGGACGTCACGGTAGAAGGCTTTGGCCCTGGCCATGTCGGCGACCGGGACCGAGACGAAGTCGGTGCGTTGGAATTCCATCGTCGGATTGTGACCGGCCCGGCAAGGCGCCTGGCTATAACTGAAGAGTGAAAGCTTTGGTGAAGAGCGAGGCGGCGCCGGGCCTGGCGCTGCTCGACGTGCCCGAGCCGGAGATCGGCATCAACGACGTGCTGATCAAGGTGCGCAAGGCCGGGATCTGCGGCACCGACCTCCACATCGAGGGCTGGGACGCGTGGGCGGCGGCGACGGTGCCGGTGCCGATGGTGATCGGGCACGAGTTCGTCGGCGAGGTGGTCGCGGTCGGCGACAACGTCAACGACTTCCACCCCGGCGACCTGGTCAGCGGCGAGGGCCACGTCGTCTGCGGGCGCTGTCGCAACTGCATGGCGGGGCGCCGGCACCTCTGCGCCAGCACCAGCGGGGTCGGCGTGGACCGGCCCGGCGCCTTCGCCGAGTACATCGCGCTGCCGATGGCCAACGTCTGGCACCACCGCGACGGCGTCGACCCCGAGGTCGCGGCAATCTTCGACCCGCTCGGCAACGCCGTCCACACGGCGCTCGCCTTCAAGACGCTGGGCGAGGACGTGCTGATCACCGGCGCCGGGCCGATCGGGCTGATGGCGACCGCGGTGGTGCGCCACGCGGGCGCCCGCCACGTCGTCGTCAGCGATCCCAACCCCTACCGGCTGGAGCTGGCGCGGACGATGGGCGCGACGGTCGCGGTCGACCCGCGCGCCACCGCGCTCGCCGACGTGCGGCGCGAGCTCGGCATGGACGAGGGCTTCGACGTCGGCCTCGAGATGTCCGGCCAGGGCGCGGCGCTGCGCGACATGCTCGCCAACATGGCGCACGGCGGCGGCATCGCGATGCTCGGCATCCCCAGCGAGGAGATCGCGGTCGACTGGAACCAGATCGTCTTCAACGGGCTCACGGTGAAGGGCATCTACGGCCGCGAGATGTATGAGACCTGGTACATGATGAGCGTCATGCTGCAGTCCGGCCTCGACATCACCCCGGTCCTGACCCACCGCTTCCACTACACCGAGCACGAGCGCGCCTTCGCCGCGGCGCGGGGCGAGCGCGCCGCCAAGGTGCTCATCGACTGGAGCTGACGCGGTGCTGGGCGAGGTGGGCGCGCAGATCGCGGCGGAGCTGGCGGAGATCGACGCCGCCGGGCTGCGCAAGTCGGAGCGGCCGATCTCCTCGCCGCAGCGGGGCGACGTCGGCCTCGCGGGCACGGAGCTGATCAACCTCTGCGCCAACAACTACCTCGGCCTCGCCGACCACCCGGCGGTGATCGCGGCCGCCCACGAGGCGCTCGACCGCTGGGGCTACGGGATGGCCTCGGTGCGCTTCATCTGCGGCACGCAGGAGATCCACGTCGAGCTGGAGCGGCGGCTCAGCGCGTTCCTCGGCACCGAGAAGACGATCCTCTACAGCTCCTGCTTCGACGCCAACGGCGGCATCTTCGAGACCCTGCTCGGTGAGGACGACGCGGTCATCTCCGACGCCCTCAACCACGCCTCGATCATCGACGGCATCCGCCTCTCGAAGGCGCGCCGGCTGCGCTACGCCAACGGCGACATGGAGGAGCTCGAGGCGCGCCTGCGCGAGGCCGCGGGCGCCCGCCGGCGCCTCGTCGTCACCGACGGCGTCTTCTCGATGGACGGCCACCTCGCCCGCCTCGACCGGATCTGCGAGCTGGCCGAGGCCCACGGCGCGATGGTGATGGTCGACGACTCCCACGCGGTCGGCTTCGTCGGCGCGACCGGGCGGGGGACGCCGGAGCTCTTCGGCGTCAGCGAGCGCGTCGACGTCGTCACCGGCACCCTCGGCAAGGCGCTCGGCGGCGCCAGCGGCGGTTACGTCAGCGGCCGCGCCGAGATCGTCGACCTGCTGCGCCAGCGCTCCCGTCCCTACCTCTTCTCCAACGCCCTGGCGCCGCCGATCGTCGCCGCCTCGCTGCGCGTGCTCGACCTGCTGGAGAGTGGCGAGGCGCCGCTGGAGCGGCTGCGCGCGAACACGGCCCTGTTCCGCCGCGAGATCGCCGCGCTCGGCTACGAGGTCCTGCCCGGCGAGCACCCGATCGTGCCGATCATGTTCGGGGACGCCAACCGGGCCGGCGAGGTCGCCGAGCGCCTCTTGGCGGAGGGCGTCTACGTCGTCGCCTTCTCCTATCCGGTGGTGCCGATGGGGCAGGCCCGCATCCGTACCCAGATGTCGGCGGCGCACGACGAGGACGACCTCCGGCGCGCCATCGACGCCTTCGCGCGCGTGCGCTGAGCACGGGGCGGCGCGCCCCCGCAAGGCGCCTTTGGCCGTCCGCCATACTTGATGCCATGGCGACGTTACGTGCCGATCGGTTGTCCGATGTCGGCGTCGCCGCCTGGGGGCAGCGGCTGGCGGACGGGATCGCGCGCGGCATGCAGCTCGACCAGGAGATGCTGCAGGTGGTGATCTGCACGCTGCTCGCCGGCGGGCACCTGCTGCTGGAGGACCGGCCGGGCGTCGGCAAGACGCAGCTGGCCCGCAGCCTCGCGGCGTCGATCGACGGGCGCTTCGCCCGGATCCAGGGCACCGTCGACCTGCTCCCGTCCGACGTGCTGGGGACGACGATCTGGCGGGCGAGCACGGAGACGTTCGAGTTCCACCCGGGGCCGATCTTCGCCAACGTGGTCCTGGTCGACGAGCTGAACCGGGCGACGCCGAAAACGCAGTCGGGGCTGCTGGAGGCGATGGCCGAGCTGCAGGTGACGATCGAAGGCAAGGCGCATCCGCTGCCGCGGCCGTTCACCGTGATCGCGACGCAGAACCCGACCGCGGGCTTCGACGGCACCTACGCGCTGCCGCCCGCCGAGCTCGACCGCTTCATGACCCGGCTCTCGCTCGGCTACCCGTCCGCGGACGCCGAGGCCGACCTCCTGCACGCGCCGCCGCCGCCGGCGCTGCCGCCGATCGCCGACCTCGTCGAGGCCTCCGGGGCGATCGCCGCGGTGGGCGAGGTGGAGGCGCGCCGGCCACTGCTCCAGTACATCGTCGCGCTGCTCGAGGCGACCCGCCGCCACCCGCTGAGCGAGGCGGGCGCGAGCCCGCGCGGCGGCCTGATGCTGCTCGCCGCCGCCCGCGCCCACGCGGCGCTCGAGGGCCGTGATTTCGTCGTCCCCGACGACGTGCAGGCGCTGGCGGGGCCGGTCCTCGCCCACCGGATCCAGACGGTGGGCGGCGCCGCCGCCGAGGCGCAGCTGGCGATCGTCGAGGACGCGCTGGAGGAAGTCCCGGCGCGATGAAGCGGGGGCTCGCGACCGAGTTGCTCGGGTTCGCGTTGCTCCTCACCGCCGCCGTGCTCGGCTCGGTCGCGCTCTTCGCCTTCGCGCTCGGCCTCCTCCTCGTCGTCGCCGGCTGCCTCGCGGCGACCGCGATCGGCGCGCGCCGGGTCCGGATCACCCGCACGGTCGACCAGACCGAGATCGTCGAGGGGCGGCCGCTCGCGCTGCGCTTCGAGGTCCGCGGGCTGCGTGGGCTGCCGGCGCACGCCGAGGTGCGGGGCGAGGACGGGACCTGGCAGCGGCTCGAAGGCGGGGCGGCGCGGCGGCTCACGATCGAGCGTCCGGGCCCGCACGTGATCGGACCCTCCGCGGTGCGCGTGCGGGACGACCTGCGGCTCTTCACCCGGCGCCGCAGCGCGGGCGAGCCCGCCGTCGTCCTGGTGCTGCCGGCGCCCGCGAGCGCCGGGGTCCAGCAGCTGCCGCAGGGCGCCGACCCCGGCGGCGACCCGGAGCCCGACGGCCTGCAGCCCTACTCGCGGGGGACGCCGGTCGGCCGCATCCACTGGCCGAGCGTGGCGCGGGCGGGCGAATGGCAGGAGCGGCGGGTGATCAGCGCGCCGCGCGGCCTGCCGCTGGTCGTCGTCGACCTCACCGGCGCCGCCTCCGACGGGGCGATCGACTGGACGCTGCGGGCGGCGGCCGGGCAGATCCACGGCCTCGCGCGGGCGGGCGGCTGTCGGGTGCTGCTGCCGGGCGAGCGGCTGCCGATCCCGGTCGAGAACGTGGCCGAGGGCTGGCCCACAGTGCACCGTCGGCTGGCGAGCGTCCGGGGCAGCCGCGCCGCCGCGCCCGCCGCGCCGCCGGGCGCGGTCCATATAAGGGCGACGCAGGCCCCGCCGCTCGGCGGGCCGCGGACGCGGCGGCTGCCGCCCGAGGTGGTGCCGCTGGAGCGATCGAGCTTCGGAGATGGCGCGGGCGTCCGCCTTCCGTGAGCCCCGCTGGGGCGATGCGGCGGCGCTGATCCTGCTCAGCGTCGGCGGCGCGGCGGCCTGGTGGGGGGCGCTCGGCAGCGGGCTTCTGTGGCTGGCGCCGGTGCTCGCGGTCGCCGCGCTCGCGGCGGGCGGCGTGGTCGGCGTGCGCGCGGCGGCGATCGTGGCGGTCGCCTGGGTGCCGGGGGCGATCCTCGCGGCGGGCCTGCCGGCGGGGGTGCTCGCCCCGGCCGCCTGGGACACGACGGTCGCCGCGCTCCGCGATGGCGTCCAGGCCCTGCCGACGATCGACACCGGGACGCCGGTGATCCAGAGCTGGGCGCTGGCGGCGGTGCTGCTGGTCGCCGGGACGGGGGCGAGCCTCGCCGGGATCCTCTGGCGGCGCGACGGCTGGGAGCGCTCGCTGCTCGGCTTCTGCGCCCTGCTCGTGCCGCTCGGCGCCGCGGTCGCGATGCAGCAGACCTCGGACGCGTCGTGGCAGGGCGCGATCGTCCTCGTCGCCGTGGTGCTGCGAATCGCCCGCGGGCGGCTCGTCCCGATCCTCGCCACCGCCTCGATGGTCGGCGCGGTCGCCCTCTTCGGCGCCCAGGTCGCCGCCCCGCGGGCCGGCTGGCAGCCCTTCGACCACCCCCATCACCTGTCCCAGTTCCACGAACTCGACACCAGCCAGTCCTACGGGCCGCTCGAAGACCGGCGGACCGGCGCGGTCATGCTCGACATCACCGCGCGGCAGCCGGCGCTCTGGCAGATGCAGGTGCTGGAGGCCTTCGACAACCGTCGCTGGCTCGCCGCCCACGAAGACTCGCACCTGCCCGAACCGGCCGCGCGGCCGCACTCGATCAAGGTCGAAGTGCGGGGGCTGCACAACCGGCTGATCGTGTCGCCGGGCCGCGTCCTCTCCGTGGACGCGCCGGTCGGGGTGGCGGTCGAGCGGGGCGAGGGCCGGGCGCTCCTCGCCAACCCGAGCGAAGGCGACGTCTACCACGTCCGGGCCGACACGGTGAACGTGAGCGAGGCCCGTCTGGCGCGGATCCCGCTGCCCACCGGACGGCGTTACGAGACGCTCACGCAGATCGGCCTCGGGCCGCCGCCGCGCTACGTCCCCTACCCGCTGTCGAAGCTGGCGGAAGACATGCCGCAGCCGCTCGAAGGGACCGACTGGGGGCGGCTCTTCCGGCTCGCCTACCGCCTGTCGCGGGGGGTCGACACCGAGCTCGGCGTGGTCCGCCGGGTCGAGAACTACCTGCTCGCCGAAGGCCGCTACCGCTACACGACCGACGTCGGCACCCCCGGGCTCGAACCGCTGATGGAATTCCTCTTCCACACCCACCGGGGGTACTGCCAGCACTTCGCCGGCGCCGCCGCCCTGCTGCTCCGCGTCGCCGGCGTCCCGACCCGCGTCGTCGTCGGCTTCGCCACCGGCGAAAAGATCGGCCACGACAACTGGGCGGTGCGCGACGAGGACGCCCACGCCTGGATCGAGGTCTACTTCCCGAGCGTCGGCTGGGTCCCCTTCAACCCGACCCCGAGCGCCTCCCCCGCCGACGTCTCCCCCGGCATCGACCTCCTGCAGGGGAGCGCCGCCTCGCCGACCGGGACGGGCGGGAGCGCCGTCGCCCTCGCGGGCGGCGCCGCCCTGCTCCTCGTCCTCCTCTTCGCCGGCGCCCGCCTGGTACGGCGCCGCGGCCCGCGCACCCAGCTCGCCGAGCTCCTGGTCCGCCTCGCCCCGGAGCCCTCAGGCCCCCGCACCACCCTGCGGAGCCTCTATCCCACCCTGACCGAGATCGGCCCCGCCACCGCCGACCTCGCCCTGGTCGCCGAGCGCGCCCGCTTCGCCGCGGCCGGCCCGCACGGCCCGTCCCACCCCGGCCTCGCGGTCTGGCGAGCGCTGGTAGCCGACGTGGGCCCCTGGCGCGCGCTGGGCCTGCTGCTGCGAGCGGCGACGAGCGCGAATCCGGCCTGAGGGGGGGGTGGGTGATGCGGTGGTCTTCGGGACGGGAAGGGATGGGGGCTCGCAAGCTGTCGCCCGGGGAGGGCTCAAGCCTCGCAAGCTGGCGCCCGGTCAGGGACCCGCCCCTCTCGCCACGGCCCGGGCAGGCT
>ERZ778018.1200-NODE-1200-length-24027-cov-13.858460_pt1 | contig 24027 bp, 24 predicted proteins | sample MGYA00375748_ERZ778018 | MGnify/ENA primary metagenome ERZ778018 (study PRJEB29350, sample SAMN05509839) | bioreactor metagenome | biome: bioreactor; material: wastewater | place: South Africa: University of Cape Town | collected 2014-04-22 ... | reverse complement strand
CTCATCCGGCCCTTCGGGCCACCTTCCCCCGCGAGGGGGGAAGGCCGTTACGCCGGCCGCGACGCCTTGATGAGACAGACTCATCGCCGCCGCCTCGGGCGCGTCGTTTGCGTCCCTTTCCTCCCTCGCGATTCGACCGAACGAACGGTCGTCCGGCACGAGGGAAGGAGAGGAGACCGCCATGAGCAAGGCCAAGCGCGTCACGGGTGGAACGGTTCGATACGGCGTGGTGGGCGTCGGCGCGATCGCGCAAGGCGCTTTCCTGCCCGGCGTCCGCAACACCAAAAACTCCCAGGTCACCGCCCTGGTCACCGGCGACCCCGACAAAGGCGCCGCCATGCAAGAGATTTACGGCGACCTGGCCGTCTACGGCTATGACGGCTTCGACCGGCTTTTCAGCGACGACGTCGTCGACGCGGTCTACGTCGCCACTCCCAACCACCTGCACCTGGAGCACGCCCTCCCCGCCCTCAAGGCCGGCGTCCACGTCCTGCTCGAAAAACCCATGGCCGTCAGCGAGGACCAATGCAAGACGCTGATCGCCGCGGCCGACGAGTCCGGCGCGAAGCTGATGATCGCCTACCGGCTCCACTTCGAACCGGCCACCATCGCGGCGATCGAGCAGGTCCGCGACGGCGATATCGGCGAGCCTCGCGGCTTCGCCTCCATGTTCTCCATGCCCCTGGACCCCGAGAACCACCGGGCCAAGCATGGTTTCGTCGACGGCCCGGTCTACGACCTCGGCGTCTACCCCATCAACGGCGTCCGCCAGTTCTTCGGCGTCGAGCCGATCGAGGTCGCCGCCTTCGGAGCGCGCAACGCCGACTGGGGACTCGACCTGATCGACACCGTGAGCGTCACCCTGCGATTCCCCAACGACGGCCTGGCCTCGTTCGTCGTCTCCTACGCGATGGACGCCCACGAGCATTACTCGATCGTCGGGACCAAGGGGAGCATCGCCTTCCGCCCCGCCTTCACCTACGGCCACGGCCTGGAATACGACGTGACCACCGGCGGCGAGACCGAACACAAGTCGTTCATGACCACCGACCAGTTCGGCGGCGAGACCGAATACTTCTCGCGCTGCGTCCTTGAGGACGTCGATCCCGAACCCGACGGCGAGGAAGGCTGGTGCGACGTCCGAATCGTCGAGGCCGTTCGTCGCGCCCTGGAGACCGGCCGTCCCCAGAAGCTCGAACCCCACACCCGCAAACACCGGATCGAGTCCTCCCAGGCGATGGGCTTCCCGCCCTCGTCCGAGGTCCCCATGGTCCACGCCTCCAGCCCGAAACAGGACGAGGATTGAGGACGCGCCGACGGCCGGGAATCGGGAACCGGTTCCGAGACGTCCGTTTCGCGCGCTCTCGAAACCATCCGCCGCGAACGGGCGCGCTTGCGTCCCCCCTTCTCCCCTTGTGGGAGAAGGTGCTCCGGAGGGGCGGATGAGGGGGGCGCGATCGAAAGCCCCGGACTTCAAGGTCATGGCCGGACGCGGGATTCGACGCCGGCCGACCCCTCATCCGGCCTTCGGCCACCTTCTCCCACAAGGGGAGAAGGGATGTTTGTCATCATCCGGTGTTTAGGTTTTCGACCGAGCAAGGATCGGGCTTTTTCTTTCGGGCTCGTCCCTCGTTCCGTGTTTTCCGTGGTTCCTGGATTTCCGATCAGGGTGAGGTTCTCGACGAGGCGCCACAAGGGGAGAAGGGTTTATTGTTATTGCCAAGGGTTTATGTTTTCGACGGATCACCCGGCGAAGAACACCGTCAGCCAGACGGTGGGCCCGTCGGGGTCGGTCCACTCGACGCGGTGGCGACGGCGGGCGGGGATCGTGAGGGAGTCGCCGGGGCGCATCTCGACGATCTCGTCGGGGCCCTCGAACCGCAGCCGCGCCGCGCCCCGCAGGACGAGGACGAATTCGTGCTCGTCCTGATCGTACCAGAAGCCCGGCGGCGAGGCGTCGCCGCGGGAGACGATCCGTTCGATCCGGGTCGAGCCCGACCCCGCCAGGGTCTCGAAAAACTCCCCCGCGCCCTCCTCGGGCGGCGGGTCGAAGACGTTTTTCATCCGCGACGCCTCCAGTTCGTTCCGAAATCCGGCGCGCGCCCCCGGCCATGTGGCAACGGCTTCTTGGAAGATCGCGCGATCCGAACCCTGGGAGCCCCCATGACCCGCCCCGAACTCCCGACGCCCGACCGATCCCCCGAGGATCCGCGGTTTCCGCGCGCGCGGCAAGGCGGGAGCGGCGTGTCGCGACGTTTCGAGCCGCCCGTTCCGTTCCGTCCCCTCTCTCGGCCGGGCACGGGTATGGTCACAACGTTTCGACGCGGAATCTGGGAAAGATGGGGGAAGGAGACGACGTCCCCTCTCCCGCCGGGAGAGGGGACGGCGCGCGTCGCCCCTCGCCGTCGGTGGGCGCCGGCCCCGCCTTTCGCCCGGCCGCCTCGAAAAACCTTGACCGTCACGGATTTTGGGGGCCTGAACGAATCTTCCCCCCTCGCGGGGGAAGCTGGACCGCGAAGCGGTCAGATGAGGGGGACGACGCGCGAGGCGACCGTCGCGATTCGCGAAAACCCGTCCGGGAGGCGCTGGACGTCGATGGCGTTTTGTCTCGCCCCCCCTCATCCGGCCCTTCGGGCCACCTTCCCCCGCGAGGGGGGAAGGCCGTTATGTCCACCACCCCCAAAATCCGTGACGGTCAGGAAAAACCAATTTCGCTTCGCCGATCGAACCCGCTTCGTCGATATTCAAGTGGTTTCCAATCATGACTTTGCGGCCGACGGGTTCGATCGCGCCACGACGAGCGAAGCCAATGCCGCCGGGGCGTCACGGTCGTCGATCCGCATTGACCGCCGCGCGGTCGGCGCGTATCCTGCGCGCGAGTCGGGCCGTGCCGTCCCGCCTTCGGCTTCGTCGTCGGCCGGCTGCTCCCGGACGCTCCGGCGCTCCTCCCGTTCCGAGGGGTCGTTGATGAGAAGAACGCTGTCGAAGAGGTGGAAGTTCGCCGCCGCGGCGGGGGCCCTCCTGCTCCTGGCCCCGATCGCCGGATGGCTGGCCTTGACTTACGAGCCGCGCTACTATCGCGACATGGTCCCCCTGGGGGGCATGCCTCGCGAACAGATCGCGGGCAAGGCGAAGCACTTCGTCGCCCGCGGGCTTCAGCTTCGCAACGACATCTGCACGGAACCGACCTGGGAGGCCGTCTTCTCCGACGAGGAGGTCAACGCCTGGCTCGCCCAGGACCTGGTCACCCACTTCGCCGACCAGCTCCCGCCGGAGGTCCGCGAGCCCCGGATCCTCTTCGAGTCCGACCGGGTCGTGCTGGCGTTCCGGCTCGATCGCGGGATGTTCTCGTCGGTCGTCACGGTGATCGCGCGACCGCGGATCCCCGCGGACAACACCGTCGAACTGACCCTGGAGAAGATCCGCGCCGGCATCCTCCCGGTCCCCGCCGACCAGGTGCTCGACCGGATCATCGAGCGCGGCCGGATCTACGGCGTGGACGTGGCCTGGCATAAGGTCGAGGGTACCCCCGTCGTGCGTCTGCGCTACTCCCCCAACCCGGATCGCGACGACGTGCGGCTCGACGACGTGGACGTCCGCGCCGGCCGAATCCGCCTGGCCGGTCGATCCGACCGGGCCCGAGGCGTGTTCCTGCTGCCGACGCTCCCCTCGCGCCGGATCCTTCAATCGAACTTCCCCAGGGAGATCTTCCAGTACGGCTCCTCCGGGTCGTCCGCCTCGTCCCGGGGCCGCCGGGTCAGAAGGGCCTCCCCCACCAGTTGACGGCCGCGGAGCCGGACGCGGATCCGCGCCTCGCCCCACTCAAGCTCCTCGTACTCGCCCCCGTCCACCCGCCGCACGGACCCCCGGCCGCCTGGGATCGGCCCTTCGTAATCGAGGTAGAGCAAGCGATGATCGGCCAAGGGTCGCGCCAGTCGTTCCACGCCGAGGCTCGGGATCCCGTCGAGGGCCCAGGTCCGAAGCGCGCCGTCGCGCTGGAGCAGGAAGTCCCAGTGGACCCCGTTCCAGGAGTGCTCCAAAACCGCGAAGCGGGGCGGGGGCGGATCGGCCACGGCGAGCGCTCCTCGACCGGACGGGGGAATCCCGGTACGTTGAGGGTTCGATCCCTTCCCCGGTCGTCTTGATGATAGGTCGTCCCCGTCCCTGGCGACAGGCCCCAGCGCCGCCCCCTCTCGGAGTCCTCGCGGTGACCCCCAAGGAAGTCCTGGCCCAGATCCGACAACGCGAGGTCACCACCGTCGACCTGCGGTTCATGGATTTCCCGGGCGTCTGGCAGCACTTCTCGATTCCCGCCGACGCGGTCGGCGAGGAGACCTTCGAGGAGGGGCTCGGCTTCGACGGCTCGGCGATCGTCGGCTGGCGGGCGATCAACGAGTCCGACTTGCTGGTCGTCCCCCAGCCCGAGACGGCGCTTGTCGATCCGTTCATGGTCGAACCGACCTTGACCATGATCTGCAACATCCACGACCCGATCACCCGCAGCGACTATACCCGCGATCCCCGCAACATCGCCCGCAAGGCCGCGGCGTACATGCGCGAAGGCGGGGTCGCCGACTACTGCCTGTTCGCGCCGGAACTGGAGTTCTTCGTCTTCGACGACGTCCGCTTCGCCCAGACCGCCAACGAGGCGTTTTACCGGGTCGACTCGATCGAGGGGGCGTGGAACAGCGGTCGGAGGGAGTCGCCCAACCTGGGGTACAAGCCCGTCGCCGGGCTGGGCTACTTCCCCTGCCCGCCGACCGACGGCCTGATGGACCTTCGCTCCGAGATGGCCCGCCGCATGGCCGAGTGCGGCGTCGGCGTGACGTCCCACTTCCACGAGGTCGCCACCGGCGGCCAGTGCGAAATCGACCTGGAGCCGCGCGACCTGCTGGAAGCCGCCGACCGGGTCATGCTGGCGCGGTACGTCATCCGCAACGTCGCCCGCCGCGGCGGCAAGACGGCCACCTTCATGCCCAAGCCCCTCTTCGGCGACAACGGCTCGGGGATGCATACCCACATGTCGCTCTGGAAGGATGACGAGCCGATCCTGGCCGGCGACCACTACGCCGGCCTCAGCGACGTCGGGCTCTACGCCGTCGGCGGCCTGCTGCGGCACGCCGAGGCGCTATGCGCCTTCGGCAACCCCACGACCAACAGCTACAAGCGGCTGGTGGAGGGCTTCGAGGCCCCCACCCGGCTGGCGTACAGCCGTCGCAACCGCGCGGCGATCATCCGGATCCCGGTCACCGGCACCAGCCCGCGGGACCGCCGGGTGGAGTACCGCTGCCCGGACGCCGCGGCCAATCCTTACCTGTTGTTCTCGGCGATGCTGATGGCCGTGCTCGACGGCGTCGAGCATAAGATCCGCCCCGGCGAGCCGCTGGACAGGGACGTCGCCGATCCGGGGCCCCAGGGCCTGGCCCGGTTCGCAGCCGCGCCGCGGTCGCTGGAGGCCACCCTGGAGGCGCTCCGAGCCGACCACGAGTTCCTCCTCAAGGGCGACGTCTTCACCCGCGACGTCGTCGACACCTGGATCTGGTACAAGAAGTCCCACGAGGTCGACGCCCTCCGCGCCCGGCCACACCCCTATGAATTCAACTTGTATTACGATGTGTGATCGGAAGGATCGCCGCGGCGCCTGGCCACGTTCTCAAGGATCGCCCGGTACTGAGCCTCCGTGGCCCTGAAGTTCGTCCCCCGGAGCCCGTCGATGGCGTCTTCGATGACGACGAGCCCCCGAACGGCCGCTTCCTCAAGCAGGTGGGGAGGATCTCTTGAAGCCCGATGAGGACCAGATAATTGAGCGGCGTCGTATCCGAGACCGCTCTCATGACGGCCGAGCTTGGCCGAGCAGGCCGCATTCCTCGCGGATTTCCTCGGGGCTGACGTCGAGCCCCACGCCGTACCGCTTCAAGAGCCCGTCGGTCTCGTACCGATCGAGCCCGAGGGCGTCGCCGAGTTGCCGATGGGTGATCTCGCGTTCGCGGAAGAGTTCCACCAGGAGGGCCTCCCGCGCCTTCGCGTTGAGTTCGCCTAGGCGGCGGCCGAACTGACGCTCGATGTCCCTGGGGATGTCGAAGGTGATCGTCATCTGGAAAACCTCCCGGTTCATCGGGCCCCCGTCACGACGGCGCCCGCGCCGATTCCGGGTCGCGGGCGTGGGGGGGCGCGGCGGCGTCGGCGCCGGCGTCGGCCGGCGGGGGGGCGTCGGTCGGGATCGGGTCGGGGCGCAGGGCGAAGAGGACCAGGGCGCAGGCGCCGCAGACCAGCATGACGTCGGCCATGTTGAAGATGGCCCAGTTGAAGCCCACGGAGTCGACGTGGAAGTGGACGAAGTCCCGGACCTGGCCGAAGGCGAGCCGGTCGTGGCAGTTGCCGATCGCCCCGGCCATGATCAGGCCCAGGGCGACGGTCAAGGGCAGGCTGGCCGCGGCGCCCCCCACGAACAGCCAGGCCACGATCCCCGCCCCGGCCGCCACCGAGAGCCCGGCGAAGATCAGGCTGCTGTTGGGCACGCTCCGGCCGAACCCCCAGAGCGCCCCCTTGTTGTAGCTGGTGCGCAACTCCAGGATCTCGCCGACGACCGAGGCCGGCGGCGAGCCGGGCTCGCCGACCCGTCGGAAGACGATCGACTTGCTCGCCAGGTCCAGGCCCGCGCCTCCCAGGGCGAGGCAGAGGAACAGCGCGAATCGGCTCGCGGCCAGGCGGCGCGTCATGCGGGGTTCTCCAGCTTCCGCGCGCATTCGATGCAGTGGCGGGCGTAAGGCAAGGCCTGGAGCCGGGCCCTGGCGATCGGCTGGCCGCACTCGGAGCAGACGCCGTAGGAGCCGTCGGCGACGCGGGCCAGGGCCTCGTCGATCATCTTGAGCGTCTCGTTCTCGTTTTCGATCAACCCCAGGGTGAACTCCTGGTCGTAGTTGTCGGTGCCGACGTCCGCCAGGTGCATGGGGACGCTGGAGAGGCCGGATTCGGCGTGGTTGCGGCCCAGCGCCTCGGCGGCCATGCGGTCGACGTCGCCGCGGAGCCGCCGCGCGAGATCCTCGAGCCGGCGGCGATACGTGCCGAGTTCCTCGGGTTTGAGGCTGGCGGCCATGACGATCCCGTCCCTTCCCGACTTGACGACTTCGCGCGGCCTCGGGGCTCGCCCTCGATCCCGATTCGGCCGCGTTCACCTCCTCACACTACACCGACGGTCGACCTCAAGACCACCCCTATCCCCCCAGCCGCCGATCGGATAGGATCACGCGGGGCGGCCCCCGGTCCTCCCTCCACGTTTCGAGCCGTCCCGGTGGCGCGACCGCCCCCGGCCGTCGGCGCGTCCCCGCGGTCGAGGCCCCTCCGCCATGAGCAGCAGTCCCAGGACCATCTTCGTCACCGGCGCCACCGGGTTGGTCGGCGGCCACGCGGTCGAGGAGGCGCTGGCGCGCGGCCACCGCGTCAAGGCCCTCGTCCGCGCCTCCAGCGACGTCCGCAAGCTCGACGAGTGGGGCGTCGAGAAGATCGTGGGCGACCTGGAGGACGCCGACGCCCTCGCCCGCGGCGCCGAGGGCGCCGACTGGATCTTCAACTGCGCCGCCAAGGTCGGCGACTGGGGGACGTTGGCCGACTTCCGCCGCCTCAACGTCGAGGCCTTCCGGCTCTTGCTCGACGCCGCCGTCGCCGCGGGAGTCGAGCGGTTCGTCCACGTCAGCTCCCTGGGCGTCTACGAGGGGCGCGACCACTTCGGCACCGACGAGACCACCCCCCCCGCGGCCGACTCGCTCGACGCCTACACCCGCTCCAAGACCGAGGCCGAGGCCCTGGCGCTTCAGTACCATAAGGAGAAGGGCCTCCCGGTGGCCGTCGTCCGCCCCGGCTTCATCTACGGCGAACGCGACCGCACCGTGCTGCCCAAGCTGCTGTTGAACCTCCGTCGCGGCTCGTTCGCCTACTTCGGCTCCGGCGAGCAGGCCCTCAACTGCATCTACGTCAAGAACCTGGTCCACGGGATCTTCCTGGCCGCCGAGGACCCCGCCGCGGTCGGCGAGGTCTTCAACCTCACCGACGGCGAGCCGGTCAGCAAGCGCCGGTTCGTCGGCAAGGTCGCCGAGTTGGCCGGCCTCTCCGCTCCCCGGCGGCGGATTCCGCTGAAGCTGGCGAAGTTCCTGGCGACCGTCGTCGAGGGGGGGGCGAAGCTCCGCGGCCGCAAGGACGCCCCGATCATCAACAAGGCGCGATACAAGTTTCTCGGCCTGAACCTGGATTACTCGATCGAGAAGGCCCGCCGCGTGCTGGGCTACGCGCCGCCGTTCGGTTTCGACGAGGCCATGACCCGCGCCATGGCCGAGCACGCCCCGGCCGTCGCCGAGCCTTCGCCAGCCGCTCGCGGCTGACCGGCGTTGCCGCGATCGCCGTCCCGGTGTATGAAGGGCCGATCCCAGGGATGGGGAAAGGGGGAGGTCATGGATGGCGCGGGCGCGGGACGGATCGCGGAGACGGGGCCGGAGTCGGAGTCGAGCGTCGCGGCCTCGCCGTGGGGCGTGGCGCGGCTGGCCTTGCTGTTCGGGCTCTTGACCGGGACGCTGGAGTTGACCCAGTGGCTGGCGCGGAACGAACTCTCCGGCGGCGGCGCCCTGGGGACGTTCCAGATGAGCCGGCACTTCTTCTGGATGATCCCGGCGACCGATCTGGCGATCTTCGGGGCGATCGGCGTCGCGCTGGCGCCCCTGGCGTGGTTGCGCCCGGCGTGGGCGGGCAGGTGGGCGTTGACGGCCCTGGGGGCCCTCTGCGCCCTGGCGATCCTGCTGACGATCCCCGGCCTGTACGGCTTCGCGGCCGCGGCGCTGGCTGTCGGCGTGGGGACGGCCGTGGCGCGACGCGCCCTGGCGCGTCCGGTTCGATTCCGCCGCGCGATGGTCGTCGCCCCCCTGGTCCTGGGCGTCGCGGCCGTGGCGCTTCGCGGCGGGGACCGACTCCAGGCCACGCCCGCGGCTCGACCCTCCCCGGCGGCCGCCGCGTCGGATCGCGGCCCCAACGTCCTGCTGATCGTCATGGACACCGCGCGGGCGGAGAGCCTGGGCCTCTACGGCTACGGTCGCGAAACCTCCCCGAACCTCGACCGCCTGGCGGCGCGCGCCGTCCGGTTCGACCAGGCCCGGTCGACGGCGCCCTGGACCCTCCCTTCCCACGCGAGCATGTTCACGGGACGCTGGCCGCATGAGTTGAACGTCGGCGAGAAGAAGCCGATGGACCGGACCCATCCCACGCTGGCCGAGGCCCTCGGCGCGCGCGGCTTCGCGACGGCCGGCTTCATCGCCAACACCTTCTTTTGCAACCAGTGGTTCGGCCTCGGCCGCGGCTTCGAGCATTACGACGACTTCTACGAGGAGCAATCGGCCGTCTCGGTCGCCGAGGCCCTGCGCTGCTCGTCCCTGGGCCGGCTGGCCGCGCGGGCGCTTCCGGAGTCGCTCGGCGGCGTGGAGCGGCGCCGCAAGGATGCCGGCCGGATCAACGCGGCGTTCCTGGACTGGCTCGACCGGGAACGGACTCGGGGAGGGGAGGGGGGCGGTCGGCCGTTCTTCGCCTTCCTGAACTACTTCGACGCTCACGGCCCGTTCGTTCCCCCCGACGACTTCGAGCGCCGGTTCAGCCGTCCCCCCGAGACCGCGGAGGAGGAGGCGATGATCCGCGAGTGGGACGTTCGCTCCCGCGCCGGCGTCACCGACGACCAACTCGCCTTGGCCCGCGACTCCTACGACGACTGCCTGGCCTACATCGATCAGCAGGTCGGCCGCTTGTTCGACGAACTGGAGGCGCGCGGCGTCCTGGACGAGACCCTGGTGATCCTGACCTCCGACCACGGCGAGGAGCTGGGCGAGCACGGCTTGGTCGGCCACGGCCGGAGCCTCTACGACCAGGAGACCCGCGTGCCGCTTTTGGTCTTCCTCCCCGGCGGCGAACGCGGCGGCGAGGCGGTCGAACGGGCCGTCAGCCTCCGCGACATACCCGCCACGGTCCTCGACGTCCTGGGGCTGGACGCCTCCGCTTTTCCGGGGGTCTCGCTGCTGCGGCGGCCTTCCGAGGAGTCGCCCGTCTTGACCGAGGTTCGCATCAAGGAATCGGTGTCCAAGAACCCGGCGCGTCCCCCCGCCTGGCGGGGGCCGATGTCCGGGGTGGTCGCCGACGGTTTCTCCTACATCCGCAACGCCGACGGCCGCGAGGAACTCTACGACGTCCTCTCCGACCCCGCCCAACTCCGCGACCTCGCCCCCGCCGCCGACTCCGCCGAAGTCCTCGACCGCCTCCGCGCCCACCACGACGATCTGACGACCGCCGAGGACGGCGATTGACGCGACCGCGCGTCCCAATCGTCGTAGAATGGGATCGAACCAATCGCGCGGGCCCCGCCCGCGCCCCCGACGCCGAACCATGAGGCGGCCCGGCCATGATCCATCGACTCGAAATGAAAGGGTATCGCGGCTTCGAGCGCTACGCGCTCGCGAACCTCGCCCGCGTCAACCTGCTCGTCGGCCGCAACAACTCGGGCAAGACGGCGATCCTGGAGGCCGTGCAACTCCTCGCCGACGGGGACGACTTTCGGATATTGGATGAGATCGCTCGGCGACGCGGGGAGACGATCTCCAAGTCTCCAGACGCCGACCGCCTGACGCCTCTCCGGCTCGCGGAAGTCGCGCATTTCTTCCATGGGCATTCGATTGGACCGAAGCCTTTGATTTCGCTTGAATCGAATGGCGATCTCGGATGGAGGGGGTTCCGCATAGGAAAGGTTGGAGACGACTACGCCCATAACGGCGGCGCCTTCGGGATCCCGGCTCAATACCAGGCCTTGGCTTCCGATGATTTGCTCCACATGACGACGGGATCGGAAGGGAGTTCGTTTTTCAAAGAGAAGGCGATCCGCCTGCTCGAGGAAGGGACGCTTTGGCCTTACGGGGGCTTGAGGAAGTCGGAGACCGCCGCCTTCGGCAGGGAAGAGGCGTTGGTTTCCTTGTTCGTCCCTTCCGATTCGTTGGAGCGCGGCCGACTCGTCACGCTGTGGGACAGGATCATCACCGAGGGCGATGAGGGCTACGTCGTCGAGGCCATGCAAATCCTGGAACCCGACCTGGCCAGTATCGCGTTCCTAAGCGGCGAGCGGTCGAGCCCGTCCGACCCTCGCGGCGGCGTCGTGATCGGGTTCCGGGGCGAGTCTCGGAGGCGACCGTTGGGGAGTTACGGCGAGGGAATGCGCCGGTTGCTCGTCCTGGCGGTGGCTCTCGCGAGGACGAGGAACGGCGTCCTACTCATCGACGAGGTCGACACGGGGCTGCATTACTCGATCCTTGGCGACGTCTGGAAGCTGATCGTGGAAACGGCCGTCCGCAACGACGTCCAGGTGTTCCTGACGACCCACAGTCTCGATTGCCTTCGCGCTCTGGACTGGCTTTGCGTCACGCGGCCGGACCTGGCGGACGAGGTTTCGGTCCAGAAGGTCGACCGTAGGCTCGACGAGGCGGTGGCGCTCGACGCCTCGAGGCTCCAGATCGCCGTTGAACAGGGGATCGAGGTCCGTTGATGGGGAACACGACGGCCCGACCCTCGCTGCACGTCGAGGGGGTCGACGACCAAATGGCGTTGATCAACCTCCTGATACGTCACGACGTGGGATACGTCCTCGGCCAGCCTTTAGCCAAGGCCCCGCCACGGCTCCCAGAGATCATTCAAGCGAAGAGCGTGGAGAAGCTCGTCGATTCGATCGAGACCGCCGTATCCCAAGCCGAGGGCCGGCCCGTCGGCTTCGTCCTCGACGCCGATTCGCCGATCGTCGACCGCTGGAGGCAAGTCCGGGCCCGGCTGGAGCGAGTCGGGGTCTCGGCGCCCAGGGAGGCCCCTCCCGCGGAGGGGTTCGTGGGCGACTCCATGAAGTACAAGACCCGCGTCGGCGTCTGGCTCATGCCGGACAACGTCCGCGACGGCAAGTTGGAGGACTTCCTGCTCGACCTGATCGCCGAGGGGGACGTCCTCATCGGTCACGCCCGCGCGGCGACGGCCGAGGCGCGACGGCTCGGCGCGACCTTCTCGAATCCGGACGTGGTCATGTAATGGTTCAGCGTGAAATGGAGAAACCGTGGTTGGGAGATAAGGCGTTGATCGTCCGCCGTCGGAGGATCGATTTGCCGCCTTCGTACCAATCCCGAAGGGAAAGACGGGGCGGCTTCCCGCCGCCCCCCTTCGGTCTTGGTCCCCGGGTCGGCGCTCGGGTCGTGTCGCCACGGAGCCCTATCCTCCGCCCGGGCCAAGATTGATCGTAGCGCCCCTGGCGGTTCGGGGCAATACCCCGCCCGGGGCGACCGTCCCCGCGTCCCCGCGGGCCGCCTCGCGCGCCTTCCGCCGCCGTTCCCTGGCGGCCTCCAGCTTGCGGTCCCGCTCCGCGTGGATCGCCGCCTCGCGTCCCGCCAGCTTGTCGGCCGGCGTGACGTAGCCGATCGCGCCGTGGAGGCGGACTTCGTTGTAGTGACGCACGTAGCCCTCGACCAGCCGCCGCGCGTCTCCGAGCGACGGCGGCGAGCCGGGGCGGATGCATTCCGACTTCACCGAGCGGTGCCAACGCTCGATCTTGCCGTTGCTCTGAGGGTAATACGGTGACGTCCTCACAAGAGTCATTTCGCAGATCCGAATGAACTCCTTGAACTCCTTGGCGACGAACTGGGGGCCGTTGTCGGATATGATCCGGGGCCGCGCGTCCGGGAAGCGTTCCCGGGCCCGTTGGACGATCGTCTCCACGTCGGCGGTCGTCATGGCCTCGCGGATCTCCCAATGGACGACGTACCGGCTGCAGCCGTCGAGCAGGGAGCAGAGGTGGAAGAACGTCCCGGCCACGTTGAGGTACGAGACGTCGACGCGCCAGTGCTCGTGCGGCCGCAGCGGCTGCTGGAACCCCTTGCCCTTGGTCGACGGCTTGACGTCGCGGCGACGCATTAAGCCGGCGGCGCGGAGCACGCGGTAGACGCTGGAGGGGCTGACGGCGACCACGTCGGCGTCGAGCATCATGAAGGCCAGCCGTCGATAGCCCTCCAGGGGGAAGAGGGCGTGGAAGTCGACGATCGCCTTCTTCTCCCAATCCTCCAGCCACCAGTCGCGCGGGACGTCGGCGTTGTGTTCGTTGGCCCGGCCGTAGCGTCCCCGCCAGGCGTGGAACTTGCTCGGAGCGATCCCCAGCCAGGCGACGAACCGCCGGGCGGGGATCTCGGCGCGGCGGGACCAGTAGGCGACGTAATCGACGACGGCGTCGCGGACGTCGTGGGGGACCCAGGCCCCGGTCAGGGCTCCCCACGCCCTTTTTTTAGCTGGACGTGCTCCTCCATGAGTTCGGCGACGACCTCGTTGCGGCGTTGGAGCTTCTCACGCAGCGCGGCGATGGTCTTCAGGAGGCCGGCCTGGGGCGAGGCGTTCCTGCGTTCCAGGGCGGCCGCGCCGTTCTCGAAGAGTTGCTTCTGCCAGAGGTAGAACAGCGTGGGCGAGAGTTGGTACTCGTCGCAGAGGTCGGAGACCGGGACGCGGTCGACGAGGTGTCGCCGGAGGATGGCGATCTTCTCGGATGCCGTGTAGTTCTTGCGGGGCTTTCGCATGGGGGAAACTCCTGCCGAGTTCTACCTTAACTCGGCGATGGCGTTTCTCCACTTCCAGCTGAAGCAATACAAAGAGGCCCTCACGGCCTACGCCGAGCGGGGGCATTTTCACCTGGCCGAGACGCGACCCCAGGCGATGGCACAACTCATCGAGCAGTGGAAAAAAGACGGCGGAATTTCCAAACCCGAGTCGGTCATGATGCTCGCCTCGCTCAATTCCGAGGTCAAGGAACTCAATTTACAAGCCCAGGCGGAGCGAATTCGAGCGGGCGAGGTGGACCCAGAAAAGAAAATTCATGCGAACGGCGTCAATTTCCACGAAGGGGACCGGCTCCAATTTCAGAAAAACAGCCGCGAACTCGGAGTATCGAACTCCGACATGGCGACCGTGCTCAAGGTTGACTCGCTCAGGAAGCGAATCACCGTGCGGGTGGACGACGACGGCCGCGAAATCAACGTGGCTCTTAACCGCTACCAACCGGAAAACCTCCGGCTCGGCTACGCAAGCACCACCCACAAGGCACAAGGGGCGAGCATCCCTTTCGCTCACGTCCTGATGGGCGGCTCGCTCACCGACCTCCACATGGGGTACGTGCAGGCGAGCCGCTCCCAAAAATCGACGCACATCTTTTCCGACAAGGAGGCGGCGGGACCGGAATTAGACGACCTCATCCGTGCTCTCGGCCGCGAGCACCAAAAGACGATGGCCCACGAAATGGGAATTCCCACCCCGAGCGAAGAACGAGAACGCGAGCAAGACCCAGGCCCCGTTCCGCCTCCGCCGCAGGTCGTTCAAGTCCCGCCCGCTCCGGCACCTTCCCACGCACCGTCGCACGGCCCGGCGTTTGGGCCTTCGGAGGGGCCGTCACTCAGCATGTGAGGAACGCCGCCCCACTACGTCGCCCACCCGGCCCCGCCCCATCGCAGAATGCAAGATGATTCGACCGTGGGATTTATGATACAATGCCACGAAGGACGGTCTAGAGCTTGCGAGGTGGGGACATGGAACAGAAAACCATCGAAGGTACTTGGGAAGAAGTGACCCGTCGTGCTCGGGAACTCGCCGGACATCGCGTTCGCGTGACCGTGCTCGACGAACTTTCGGCCCCGGACGGGATTCCCGATTACCTGCTCGACCACGACGCCGTCGCCTATTGCGAGCGAGAGGCGGACGACTCCGTCACCCTTGAGGAAGTCCGGGCCGCCACGTCGAAAATCAAGGATTCGATGGCTCGCGTCGTCATCGAGGAAGAACGGGCGGATCGTTTCTAACATGACCCGCTCCTTCTTCGACACGAGTGCCCTCGTCAAGCACTACCATCCGGAGACCGGCACCACGGCGGTCGACCGGCTCGTCAACGAGCCGGGGGCCGAATTGGTCATCTCCCGATTGACCCTCGTCGAGACGGTTTCGGTGTTCGCGACCAAAGTCCGCACCGGAACGTTCGACGCCGCCGCGTTCGCTCGGTTGCGGGGACGCTTCGCCAGCGATGTCACCCGCAAACGGTATCGGGTCGTTCGACTCTTGAACACGCACTACGACCGAGCCCAAGACCTCATTCGAAGCTACGGGCTCGGTCGGCAGGTACGCACCCTGGATGCTCTTCAACTCGCCGTCGCCCTGAACCTTCATCAAGAGGCACCGCTCGATTGCTTCGTCTGTGCCGACCATCGGCTATGTGACGTGGCGACGAGCGAGGGATTAACCGTCGTCAACCCTGAAACGTCCCCCAATCAGGTCTGAACCGTACCCCCGGCCTTGTTCCGGCCAGCCCCCAAAGCCGTCACAATCGCCACTGGCGCGATTTTCCGCTTCGGCCTAGGGGGGAACCCTAAGCCAGCCGGAGAAATCGCCTCTGCGAGCCGCCAGGCCCGTTTCAAGCCCCTGCTCGAATCTTAAGCTACTCCTCGATCACGGTCTCCATATCGCCGTTTCGTGAGTTTCGTTCGTTGCGTTTGTTGCGCCGGGTGTGTTAGGCTGATCGCTGGGGAGTTCAACGAGAGAGGCGCGCCATGTCAAATATTAAGCACGAGATTATAGAACCGGGACGGTCGGAAGTTTCGCTCGCCCGAAAGACGGGCCAGGCGTTGGCCTCGCTCCTTCGAGGGGAAAGGTCTTCGCTTGAGTTCCGCGACGCCGCGACCGGCGAGACGCTCACGCTCCCGCCGTCCGCGGAGCGGGCGCTGCTCCAGATATTGGAGGAAATGGGACGCGGTCAAGCGGTAGCCATCACTCCGGTCAGCCCCGAGTTATCCACGCAGCAAGCAGCCGACATTCTCAACGTCTCCCGCCCATACGTCGTTAAACTGGTCGACGAGGGTGCCCTGCCCGCTCGCAAGGTCGGCCCCCACCGACGGCTGCTCCTGGGGGAAGTACTGGCCTACAAGAAGACGATGTACGTGGAACAAGCGAGGGCGATGGAGGAGCTTGCGGCCCTGACCAGTGAAATGGGGCTCTACGACGCCGATCCGAAATGAGCCGCCCGCCCACCGTCATCTACGACTCTTGCGTCCTCTTCCCGCCGTCGCTTCGGGACCTCTTCGTGTGGCTGGGAATCACGGGGGCGTGCCGCCCGCGATGGACCGCCGCCATCCACGAGGAATGGACTCGCAGCGTCTTAGCCATGCGCCCAAGCGTCGCCGCCGCGAGCCTTGCCCGCTGTTGCGCCCTGATGAACGCGGCCGTGCCGGATTGCCTCGTGAGCGGATACGAACCACTTGTCGAGAGCGTCACCCTGCCGGACGCGGACGACCGCCACATACTCGCCGCAGCGATCCTCGCCGGAGCCGAGAGCATCGTCACTTTCAACCTGAAGGACTTTCCCGGCGAACTGACTCGCCCACGCGGGGTCGTCGCCATTCATCCCGACGCCTTCCTCGTCCAACTGCTGGAGAGCTTCGAGGGCGAGGTATGCCAAGCGGTGCGGAGTCAGCGCGGACTCCTCAAAAGTCCGCCGAAGACGGTGAAGGAACACTTGGCCACGCTCGAAAAGGTCGGCCTCGCGCAGGCGGTTTCTTTGCTTCGAGCCTTCGAGGCGAGGTTGTAGCCGAGACGGTTCGCACCACGTTTACCACTGCCTCTCGCTCACCCTCACGTCTTCCCCTCTGCCATCTCACTCTCCTCTCCCGCTCTCCCCCTTCTCAACCTCACTCCCTACTCCCTCGCTCTCTCACGCCGCATCTCCTCCTGTAATGGTTCAGCGTGAAATGGAGAAACCGTGGTTGGGAGATAAGGCGTTGATCGTCCGCCGTCGGAGGATCGATTTGCCGCCTTCGTACCAATCCCGAAGGGAAAGACGGGGCGGCTTCCCGCCGCCCCCCTTCGGTCTTGGTCCCCGGGTCGGCGCTCGGGTCGTGTCGCCACGGAGCCCTATCCTCCGCCCGGGCCAAGATTGATCGTAGCGCCCCTGGCGGTTCGGGGCAATACCCCGCCCGGGGCGACCGTCCCCGCGTCCCCGCGGGCCGCCTCGCGCGCCTTCCGCCGCCGTTCCCTGGCGGCCTCCAGCTTGCGGTCCCGCTCCGCGTGGATCGCCGCCTCGCGTCCCGCCAGCTTGTCGGCCGGCGTGACGTAGCCGATCGCGCCGTGGAGGCGGACTTCGTTGTAGTGACGCACGTAGCCCTCGACCAGCCGCCGCGCGTCTCCGAGCGACGGCGGCGAGCCGGGGCGGATGCATTCCGACTTCACCGAGCGGTGCCAACGCTCGATCTTGCCGTTGCTCTGAGGGTAATACGGTGACGTCCTCACAAGAGTCATTTCGCAGATCCGAATGAACTCCTTGAACTCCTTGGCGACGAACTGGGGGCCGTTGTCGGATATGATCCGGGGCCGCGCGTCCGGGAAGCGTTCCCGGGCCCGTTGGACGATCGTCTCCACGTCGGCGGTCGTCATGGCCTCGCGGATCTCCCAATGGACGACGTACCGGCTGCAGCCGTCGAGCAGGGAGCAGAGGTGGAAGAACGTCCCGGCCACGTTGAGGTACGAGACGTCGACGCGCCAGTGCTCGTGCGGCCGCAGCGGCTGCTGGAACCCCTTGCCCTTGGTCGACGGCTTGACGTCGCGGCGACGCATTAAGCCGGCGGCGCGGAGCACGCGGTAGACGCTGGAGGGGCTGACGGCGACCACGTCGGCGTCGAGCATCATGAAGGCCAGCCGTCGATAGCCCTCCAGGGGGAAGAGGGCGTGGAAGTCGACGATCGCCTTCTTCTCCCAATCCTCCAGCCACCAGTCGCGCGGGACGTCGGCGTTGTGTTCGTTGGCCCGGCCGTAGCGTCCCCGCCAGGCGTGGAACTTGCTCGGAGCGATCCCCAGCCAGGCGACGAACCGCCGGGCGGGGATCTCGGCGCGGCGGGACCAGTAGGCGACGTAATCGACGACGGCGTCGCGGACGTCGTGGGGGACCCAGGCCCCGGTCAGGGCTCCCCACGCCCTTTTTTTAGCTGGACGTGCTCCTCCATGAGTTCGGCGACGACCTCGTTGCGGCGTTGGAGCTTCTCACGCAGCGCGGCGATGGTCTTCAGGAGGCCGGCCTGGGGCGAGGCGTTCCTGCGTTCCAGGGCGGCCGCGCCGTTCTCGAAGAGTTGCTTCTGCCAGAGGTAGAACAGCGTGGGCGAGAGTTGGTACTCGTCGCAGAGGTCGGAGACCGGGACGCGGTCGACGAGGTGTCGCCGGAGGATGGCGATCTTCTCGGATGCCGTGTAGTTCTTGCGGGGCTTTCGCATGGGGGAAACTCCTGCCGAGTTCTACCTTAACTCGGCGATGGCGTTTCTCCACTTCCAGCTGAAGCAATACAAAGAGGCCGAGGTTCATGCCTGGCTCGCCTGGCAAGGCGAGCCAGGCAAGCCGTTCGGGCAGGCGGTGGCGGCGCGGTACTTTTTGCACGACGCCGCCGTCGCGGCTCGGTTCGTCGCCTGGTTCAAACAGGTTTACGGGCTGGCCGCGGGGTAGGTCGTCTTCGTGGGGCGGTCGCTCATCGCGGCTCGATCTTGGGGAACAAGGGGGCGGGCTTGCCGTCGACCAGCGGGGCGGTCACTCGGAACGAGCCGGCGGCCGTCGGGATCGCCGCGTCGGCGTAGGATACGGCGTCCCAGGGCTTGAACTCGGCGAAGTTGAACGCGGCGTAAAAGGTCTCGGCGGTCTGGGGCAGGAAGGGTTTCACGAGGATCGCGGCGGTTCGCGTCCAGTCGGCCAGGTTCAAGAGGACGACGCGGGCGGCCTCCTCGTCGGTCTTCACCAGCTTGAAGGGCTGGGTCTCCTGGATGTACTTGTTGGCCGAGTCGACCACCTCCAGCCAGATCCGCTGCATGGCCGCGGCGTGGTCGAACGCGGCGACCCTGGCGGTCACGTCGGCGACGACCGCCGGCAGGTCCATGCCGCGGCGCCATTCGGTCAGGTCGACCCCCTCGACCGATCCCAGATCGCCGAGGAAGTACTTGAGCGCCATGGTGACGATCCGGCTGTAGAGGTTCCCCAGGTTGTTGGCCAACCCGGCGTTGTAGGCGTCGGCGAAGCGCTCGAAGGAGAACTCGCCGTCGCCGCCGAAGGGGCACTGGCTCATGAAGTAATAGCGGAACGCCTCGGCGGAGAACTTCTCGATCAGCTCCATCGGCTCGACGACGTTCCCCAGGCTCTTGCTGAGCTTCTCGGCCTCGCCGGTCGCCTCGTTCTTGCGATAGACGAAGCCGTGGGCGAAGACCTTTTTCGGCAGCGGGAGCCCGGCCGACATCAGCATCGCCGGCCAAAGCGCGCAGTGGAACCGGGTGATGTCCTTGCCGACGACGTGGACGTCGGCCGGCCAGAGGGTCTTGAAGCGCTCCTCGTCGCTCCCGTAGCCGACGGCGGTGACGTAGTTGAGGAGCGCGTCGAACCAGACGTAGATGGTCTGGTCCTCGTCGAACGGGACGCGGATGCCCCAGTCGAGCCCCTTGCGGGTGATGGCGACGTCGCGCAGTTCGGTCTCGACCAGGCTGACGACCTCGTTGCGGCGGGATTCCGGCTGGATGAAGTCGGGGTTGGCCTTGTAGAAGGCCAGAAGCTTGTCGCGGTAGGCGGAGAGCTTGAAGTAGTAGTTCTCCTCCTCCACCCACGAGAGCGCGGCGTTGGGATGGTTGGGGCACTTGCCGCCGGCCTCGGCGACCTCCTTCTCGGTCTTGAACGACTCGCAGCCGACGCAGTAATGCCCGGCGTAGACCCCCTTGGTGATGTCGCCGGCGTCGTACACCGCCTGGATGAACTTGCGACAGCCGACGTGATGGCGCTCCTCGCTGGTCTGGATGAACTCGTCGTATGAGATCCCCAGCGAGCGCCAGACGTCCTGGAACTGGCGGGCCATGTCGTCGACGTAGGGCTTGGGTTCGAGCCCTAGCTCGCGGGCGCGGAGGGTGACCTTGTGGGTGTTCTCGTCGTTGCCCATCAGGAAGTGGACCGACGCGCCTTGCATCCGGCGGAACCGCGCCTGGACGTCGGCGCCGAGCTTCTCGAACGCGGTGCCGATGTGGGGGCGGCTGTTGGGGTAGTCGATGGCCGTGGTGATGTAGAAGCGCGCTTGGTCCATGTGCCGTTCCTCGCCCGCGCGACGGCGGGCCCTTCCCTTCTTCTCGGCCGTCGCGGGTTTTCAAGGGGGGCCGATGAAAACGGCCTTCCCCCCTGGAGGAGGAAGACAGACCGCGAAGCGGTCAGATGAGGGGGGGCGAGCACGGATGGCCTCGCGCTTCGGGACGCGGTCCAAGCCGCGGCCGCGGGAAGGCCTTCTGGAAACGCGACGGCCGTTTGGCTCGTCCCCCCCTCATCCGGCCCTTCGGGCCACCTTCCCCCTCCAGGGGGGAAGGCCGTTACGATCTCCTCCTCAAGCTCCGTGACGGTCGGTCTTCTTCCCATTAAGGATTGAGGCGGTCGTCCGGACGGCGGTTCGCCGCGAACCCCGACGACAGGGGAAGTGTACCAGATTTTCCCCGGACGCCTCGGCGGCGAGGACGACCCGATCGTCGCTCCCGACGAAGCGGGGGAGGGCCGGCGTCCGCGGGGCGCGACCCGTTTTCGACGAGGCGGCTCGGCCGGCGGGGGTCAGGTCGTGGTCCCGGACAGGATCCGGTATCCGTGATGGATGTTGTGCAGGTAGATCCGTTGGGCCTCTCTTTGCCGCAGGACGCGGCCGGGGAATCGTAAGAGGCGGCCGAGGCGGTTCGTCTCCAGCCAGCGCCGGTAGCCCTCGGCGATGGGGCCGGAGAGGGCCGCGACCCAGCGCTCGACCATGCGCTCGGTCGTGAAGTCGGCGGCGCGTTGGCGGCCGTTGTCGATCATCCGCCGGTAAAGTTCGGGATGCTCCTTCAAGCGGCGGACGGCCTCGAGGACGTCGGCGGGGGAGCGGACCTCGACGTAATCGAGGTCGGATCGGCGTTCGTCGCGATAGGCGGGCTCCGGGCCCAGGATCGCCGGCGAGCCCGCGATCCAGGCGTTGACCAGCTTGCTCGCGGGCTTGATCAGGGCGTCCTGCTTGGTGAGGTCGCGAACGGCGATGACCAGGTCGGCCTCCGAGTAGTCGTGCCACCTGGCCGCCTGTTTCTCGCCCTCGTCCAGGTCCAGGACCAGGCGGACTCCCAGGCGGCCCAGCTCGGCCTGGAACTCCGGGGTTCGAAACGGCTCGTAAAAGTTGACGAGCCGGCCCTTGTACGCCAGGGTTTCGATCCGGTCCCCGCGGTCGTCCGCCCGGGGGATCAGGCCCGGCTGGGGCCAGTACGGCATGTAGACTTCGGATCGGCCCTCGACGTTCGCCAGGTTCTGGACGATGGTCATGTCGGCCATCACGGGGCGCGGCTTGTCCATGCGGTAGCTGACGACGAAGCAATTCGTCCCGTGGTCGCGGGCCGCGAACCGTCCGTTCGCGACCACGCAGATCCCCCCCGGCCTCCACCAGGGCGCGATCGAGACGTTCTGGTAGCCGGCCTCCCTCAGTCGCAGATACGTCTGCATGATCGACGTCGACTGGGAGTCGACCCGGAACTTCAGGTCGTCGGCCGTCAGGTCCGGGCGGAGGGGGAGCCGGTGCTCCGGAGGGTCCAGGGGGTCCTCCCGATGGAGGAACGTGACGTCGTGGGGCAGTTTCTTAACCGTCATGGACGAAGCACCCGTCAAGAGACGTCGGCGGTTCCGACCCCGCGCCGCCGTCGGCCGGTCGGAATCGTCGTCGCGCGCGGAGGGGACGACCTCCCTGTACACATGTCGCTAAGTTTACCCGTATCCCGCGGGCTCGTCAAGTCGTCGATCCGTCGCCGCCGGGGCCGTTCGACGCGGGCCCCTGGCGTCGCCGCGGCCGACGGACGATAATGCGGCCCGCTACGACGCTCCGAACCCTCCCGAGACCCGCGATGCCCGCCACGTCGATCGAACCGGACCTCTCCGACCGCTCGCCGAGTCCCGGCCGGCTGGCCTGGCTGATCGTGGCGATGCTGGTCCCGGTCGCGCTTTTGAACTACCTCGACCGCCAGATGCTCGCGGTGATGAAGACCTCGCTGATGACCGACATCCCGGACATCGGCACCCGCGAGAACTGGGGGTTCATGCTCGGTTCGTTCAAGTGGGTCTACGCCGTGTTAAGTCCGGTGGGGGGCTTCGTCGCCGACCGCTTCGGCAGGCGGCCGGTGATCGTCGCCAGCCTCTTCGTCTGGTCGGCCGTGACCTGGATGACCGGCTACGTCACCGACTTTCATACGCTGGTCGGCACCCGCGCCTTGATGGGGATCAGCGAGGCGTTCTACATCCCCGCGGCGCTGGCCTTGATCACCGACCACCACCGCGGCGAGACGCGGTCGAGGGCGGTGGGCGTCCACCAGACGGGAATCTACGCCGGCGTGATCATCGGCGGCTTCATGGGGCACGTCGCCGACGCCCCCGACCTGGGCTGGCGGCTGGCGTTCAAGGTCTGCGGCCTGATCGGCGTCGTCTACGCGCTCCCCCTGATGATGGTCCTGCGCGACCCTCCCGAGGCGGCCGACGCCGCGACGAGGGCCCATCATCGGGCGTCGCCGTGGGTCATGGCGTCGGACCTGCTGCGGAACCGGAACTTCCTCTTGCTGACCGCCTGCTTCACGCTGCCGGCCCTGGCCGGCTGGATCGTCCGGGACTGGATGCCGGACATCATCAAGGAGCGCTACCACCTGCCGCAAGGCTCCGCGGGGGTGTACTCGGTCCTGCCGGTGCAGATCGCCTCGGTGATCGGCGTGCTCCTGGGCGGCTGGCTGGCCGACGCCTTGATGCGACGGACGGCCAAGGGGCGGATCCTCGTCAGCGCGGGAGGGATGCTCCTGTTCCTCCCCGCGCTGTTCGGGGTGGGGTTCTCGGAGCATCTCTGGCTGGCGGTGGGGTTCCTGGTGGTCTACGGGATCGGCTGGGGCTGCTTCGACTGCAACAACATGCCGATCCTCTCGCAGATCGCGCCGGCCGACCGCCGCGCGACCGGCTACGGGATCATGAACCTGGCGAGCATCAGTTGCGGCGGGTTCGCCGATTGGGGCTTCGGCTTCCTCCGCGACCGCGACGTCCCCCTGGCGATGATCTTCGGCGTCTTCGCGATGATCGCCCTGCTCTCCGCCGTTCTCATGCTGATGATCCGCCCCGACCCGAACCTGGTCGAGCAGGCCGAGCCGCCGGAGTGATCGTCCCGCGCGGCGGCTTGTCGGCGGCGAGCCCGGACGATTAAGGTAAAGACTCGTCGAAACGCGAAATCCTCCCTCCCGATCGATCCACGGCCATGGCGAACAGCGAATACGAACCCTCCCCGCCGGCCGCCCGGCCGCCGGTCGTCGTCTGGGTGCTGGCGGCCCTGGCGTTGCTGGTGATTTCCGGCGTGGCGGGGTATTTCGCCTTCGCGCCGGAGGAGGAGGGGCCGCCGCCGGGGGTGGTCGGCGACCCGTTTTTGATGGAGGGCCGCGGGCTGTTCCTGTCGCGGTGCGCAGTCTGCCACGGCGCCTCCGGCGGGGGGGACGGGCCGCTGTCGTATGGCTTCGCCGGCGCGACGGCCGGCGACCTGACCGCCGCCAAGCTCAAGCACGGCGATCGCGCCGAGGACGTCCTGCGCGTGATTCGAGTCGGCGTCCCCGGCACCCGCATGGCCTCCTGGGGCGCGTTGCTGGAGGACTCCCAGATGCGCGCCGTGGCCGCTTATTGCTTCGCCCTGGCGCGTCGCCCGGTCCCGGAGGAGTTGCGGAGCGGCGAGCCGCGCTGAGCGGCCGAGGCCGCCGGACAGGCGCCCTCGCGCGAACCGATCGCCGCGTGGATCTCGGCCTCTTTTTCGCCGATCGTCACGGATTTTGGGGGGGCGGTCCCAACGGCCTTCCCCCCTCGCGGGGGAAGGTGGCCCGAGGAACGCCGCCGAAACAACTTCGCGCGAACGACCTGGGAGAGAATATCCACAGATTTCCCAGA